>PDWJ01003772.1_pt1 | contig 14159 bp, 5 predicted proteins | sample 1430881 | NCBI WGS metagenome assembly PDWJ01 (sample SAMN01162460, study PRJNA174530) | Oral metagenome, whole genome shotgun sequencing project. | biome: Marine environment; feature: Marine mammal; material: Swab sample of the gingival sulcus; isolation source: swab sample of gingival sulcus... | reverse complement strand
CGGGCACGAACAACGGCGCAACAAAATGATGTGTTGCAGTTAATGGTTGTGCTTATATTGGTGTCAGGCACCCTATCAGGTACGGATATCGACGATGAAAGTGCTTTTAATGGTGTCAGGCACAAAGATGAGGCGCGAGATGTATATTGAGGTGTCAGGCACAAAGATGGCCGTTGCCTTTGCTTTTCCATGTGCTTGAGTACTATATATCATGTTGCACAAGATCATTACACAAGTTCATTACACAAGATCATTACACAAGATCATTACACAAAAGCGGCGTATTTATGTAAAAATAAAAAAAGGTTTGGGTGTTTCATAAAACATTGTACGAGAATTGAGAATTTTTGGATTCAATATTTCATATCGCCAAAGCAAAATATAACAGATTGCGTGGGAGCACGACATTTCGATAAAAGTGATAGGCTGGTGTAGAACTATTCGAGTTGGGTAGCCTCAATATATTGAGCAAGTGTGCTAGCGCGATTTGAGTTGCAGAGGGAGGAGGCTTACAATTTGCGCGTTTTTTTGCTAGTTGTTCTGTTTTACATTACAATTATATTACATTTTGACATCATGACTTGTTTTGCCTTGAATAAATAGCGCAAAGAATGTAGAATGAACTCATAAAAGTTACCATTTGTTGAACATATGTCGATAGGTATTAATAGCCAGTCGTTATTAGCGTAAACGAGTCGACATTTCAATTTGATCTTTTCTCCTATAAAAGGGGTAAGAAGGTATCAAATTTTATAGAAGCAGAGCGAAGAAATTGAATCTAAGGAAGAGGTGGGCAAAGTTATCGAAAGGTAATGACGCAAAACTACGATTCTAAGGTTTTTTTTGCTATGAAAGTCGGGTTGCAAACAATTGCAATTTTTTTGCTTTTTGCCACCTTTCCTTAGGTTCTAGAAATTATTTAGTCATAGAATAGGAGGAAATGATGAAAACGAGTCTAAAAAGATGGTTGTCGTGGACTTTAGCGTTCATGATGGTATTCTCGTCAACTGGCTTGGTTTTTGCCGACCAGTCCCCGGTATCACCGGGTGGATCAACTGGACAGGTAACAGAATTCGAGGTAAAGGTTGAGTCAATCGACTTTAACGTCGTTGAAAAAAATACTTATAAATGGATATTGGAAAAAGAGGGATGGTTAGATTTTTATGACGTTCCACATTACAGCGTTACCGTAAAGCCAGATGGCCTCGATAAAGCGTATCTGGTTAAGGGTGACGTCGTCTTGCAGAATTTAACTGATCGGGACATTGAAGATGTCGTCGTATCGGCCACTTTGGCAAATGGCGTCGTGCTTTCTCCTGTCCACAATCAGACGGTTGGACTCGCGGCACAGGCTACTCAAACGGTTTCTTTTGTGTTTAATATTGCAAGACTATCTGAATACAGAGAGGCGCGCGTTAGCATCGCTGCCAATGTGGTACACAGTGCAAGGATTGGCATAGGCGATCCGATTTATGTAGACGAAGAAGTAGAAGTCCTCGACGATAGCTTTACTTTTGAACCTCCGTTTGTAGTAAACGACGAGTCGGGCGAAGTATCGCGCGAGTTTTAATTGCCTAAGATAACGCAGTTGACGACTCATCGCGCCACGGTTGACTTAGCGGAATCTACAGATCTCGTCGCAGAATCGACTTTAGATCCGACAATTTTTGAAGTTACAGATGCGCTGTTCTACATTCGCAAGAGCAATACGATTGTAAGAGAAGATGGCAATACGCAATACCCCAATAACAAGTATTGGCCGAGTTATCCAGGGTTGGCCGGCCAAATTAAGCAAAACCGCGATGTCTATAATGATTTGTTGGCAGTTAAGAACAATATTCTGAGCGAGCCGGCTGAAGCGGAATTTGAATCGAGAGTTCCCGGTTACGACGCGGAAGATTATAAAGCGGTTTGGTACGTCGTGAAAGATGCGCTCGATTACGGCGTCAAAAAGTGGCACGTCGATGGTATTTTGGTTGAAAAAAATGCCTTGAGTATTGAATATCGCGACGATACGGCAGAAAATCCCGAAGATCGCTTTTTGGCCAAACGGTTTTATAGCGAGTTTGACAGCGCAAAAATTGGCGAAGTCTCGGCAAATAACGTTTATCCAAGCGGCGTCGTCGTTCCCGAAAAGGCTGGTCATACATTTAATCAATGGAATACTGAAGCCGATGGAAGCGGAACGCGCTACATCAATGATCAGGTAATTGCGCAGCTAAGAGAAAATCTAGTGCTCTATGCCCAGTGGACACCGATCGATTACACGGTGACCTACAACGCCAATGGCGGCACGGGCGCACCGCAGGGTTTGACGGGTAAACACGTCGCCGATCAGTTTGATATATCAAATATCGTACCGAAAAAGGCCGGTTTTACGTTTGAGGGTTGGGATTACAAACAAATGACGTATCAACCGGGTGCGCGGTTTACGATGCCGGCCGAAAATGTCGTCTTTATGGCTAAGTGGAAACCGATTGACTACAACTTCTTTATCGCTGCAGACGATTATTACAAGGTTTACATAGACGACGCTGAAGCGATTGGCGACTACTATGTCAATTATAAAAACACGACAATTTTCACTCGGGAAAATGCCAAGTTTGAGCAATTGCCAGCATCCGGCAATCCGCACCCCGATAGAAATTACAATAGTTTGAACAAATACTATTACAAAGATGGTTTGAGTGCGGACAGTTTTGTTGCAATAGAGGGCCGCGATAGCGATGGCACCGGCAATATTTCTGGGCTTAAGGCAATGTACAAATACCGCGATGACAATGGCGATGAGCAATTTAGGGGCACTGACGGCGAGTGGTGGTTCTATGTGCTCGGGGAAGACGAAACTACGCCGCCGAGTACCAATGATAAGGCGGGGTTTGAAGAGGCCTTTGAAGGTGAAGGCTGGAAGAAAGTGGGGCAAGACGGCAAAGTCTACGACGCTGCGCAGTACGGTTGGTATAACGATGCATGGCCGAATGGCGATAACAGCTCGACTGAAACTTACAAGTGGGTCTGGTCGAACAATTATAAATATGAACAGCAGTACCCGACTAAATTAATCGATACGCCGGTATTCCTGCGCAACGTCGATCCGACGCCGCACAACGTCTTTGTGTCAGCGGACGATTATTATGAGATTTATATTGACGATCAACTTGCGGTAGACACCTCGGGTGACGATATTGTGGGGCTTGAAATCAATGACACACCGCCATATACGCATTCGGCAAACTACGAAAAGTTGAACAAATACAGATATTATAAAACTGAGCTGGGCGAGGATACGTTTATCGCCATTAAGGGCAAGGACAGCGACGGTGCTGGTATTTCTGGTGTCAAAGCGATGTATAGCTATAAAAACACGTCGACGGGCGCCATTCAGTACAAGGGTACTGATGAAACGTGGTACTATCACTTGGCCGAAAAAGACGGGGCTGACCCAGCCAGTGCAAATGGCAAAAAATGGTATGAAAAAGCCTATAAAGGCAGGGACTGGTTGCCGGTTTCGACTATTGCTATCGTGCCGCAAAACGGCAATCTGGCCTGGAATCAAGATTGGCCATATGACGGCTATCGCTGGATTTGGTCAGATAAATTCGACTGTAGCGAACACGGTTCGATCGATACGCCGGTATATTTGAGAAATGGCAATCCAAATGTTTATACGGTAGTGTTTGATTTAAACGGCGGCAATATCTCCGGTAGCAGTACTGATATTGTAAGGAATGACGTGCCCGCCAATACGGCGATGGGCGATATTAGACCGGCCGACCCGCGCAGATTGGGATATCGTTTTCAGGGGTGGCTTGCCGAAGGCGCCAGTGCAATTGCCTCGGACGGCGACTTGATTACGAGCGATATCACTTATGTCGCACAGTGGAAACAGCTGCGCTACACGGTAAGGTTTGACTTAGCTGGCGGCAATATTGGCGGCGACGTAGACGATGTCGTCGTAAATGAGGTGGTTTACAATACCCCGTTTGGTGATATTAAACCGGTTAATCCTCTTAGAGAAGGCTATAGTTTTAGGGGCTGGCGCGCAGCGGGCGCATCTGTGAATGCAGATGATGGCGACGTGATTACGAGCAACATGACCTATGTCGCACAGTGGAAACGCTTGGATTACACGGTGAGATTCGACTTGGCCGGCGGCAATATCGATGGCGATACTGCTGACGTCGTAAAATACGACGTGTTGCACGACACGCCGCTGGGCGACATTAAGCCAGTCGATCCCGTAAAAGACGGTTATACATTTGAGGGCTGGCGCGCGGCGGGCGCAACTGCAAATGCAGATGACGGCGATTTGATTACGGGTGATGTCACCTATGTCGCGCAGTGGAAACAGCTGCATTACACGGTGAGATTTGACTTAGCCGGCGGCAATATCGATGGCGATACTGCTGACGTCGTAAAATACGACGTGTTGCACAACACGCCGCTGGGCGACATTAAGCCGGTCGATCCCGTAAAAGATGGTTATACCTTTGTCGGCTGGCGCGCGGCGGGCGCGACTGCAAATGCAGACGACGGCGATTTGATTACGAGCGATGTCACCTATGTCGCGCAGTGGTCAAAAGTAGTTCACAGTGTCACCTTTAAATTAGATGGTGGAAACATCGACGGCGACACGAACGACGTCGTCGTAGATGACGTGGCGGACAACACGCCATTTGGCGATATCAAACCGACTGATCCGATTAAAGATGGCTACGTCTTTGACGGCTGGAAAATTGAAGATAGCGATGTCAGCGCTGATGATGGCGACTTGATTACGGATGATGTCATTTACATCGCGCAGTGGAAGTTAAATGATCTAACAGATATCAGTTATACGGTTAAGTATAATTTAAATGGTACGATTGTCGAGGCCGAAACCGAAGTCAAGACTGTACCGGCCGGCACCACGTCGGTCGCCTTAAATAGCCTGATTAAGACATTTGAAGGCTATACTTATTGGAAAACTGATGCAACGCTTGATGGCGCTAATGTCCTGGTTTCGGACGGACAGATTATTGTGTTGTTCTATCGCACAGCTGTTCAGCCACCGCGCCAAGAGGATGCCGTAACGATTAAATACGTCGCTACTGCCGGCGGTGCAGTCGACCCGACATCGGAGAGCGTTTTAGAAGAAAGTGGCGTAGCAGGTGGTTCGACGGCGACGGCGGACTATGGTTACACCTTCCATAATTGGACTGACGAAAGTGGAAGCGTCGTCGCGACGACTCTATATTATGTGCCGCAGAAACAAGCGGGGCGCTATAAGTCGGCGACCTATACAGCCAACTTTAGAAAGAATGTCATTATCGTCGAGCCAACTGATCCGGTGCCGCAAGATTATGTGCGCATCAGTTTTACGACAGATGATCAAGGTGTTTTACAGGGGCCAACCCACTTTAACGTGTTAAAGGGCACCGCTTTTGGCGAAGTCGTTGTACCGCGTCCATTGCCGAATGACGGTTACGGCTTTAAAGCTTGGCAACCGCAGTTGCCAGCAGGCACGACGCTCGTCTTAGTTGCGGCAAACTACAACGCGACATATCGACAAGATGGTGGGGGAACAGAGCAGCCGCAGCCACAACCGCAGCCGCAACCGCCCGTTGACGACGATGATGACGATGACGATGACGACGATGACGCGTTTATAGAAATCGATGACCTCGACATCCCGTTGGCGAAATTGGATAAATTGAATCACTTCGCCTATATTCAGGGCTATCCCAATGGCGAATTGCGCCCGCAAGGTGGCGTAACGCGTGAAGAAGTGGCAGCTGTATTCTTCAGATTGCTCGATCCAACTTATCGCGAAACTGTGCGCGCTTACAGCAATGGTTTCTTTGATGTCAGCAGTTCGAGCTGGTCGAATAAGCACATTAGCACATTGGCCAAGGGGAGAGTGTTGAGCGGTTATCAAGATAATTCGTTTAGGCCGCATAATTTAATAACGCGCGCCGAATTGGCGGTAATTGCATCGCGCTTTGACAAGCTGGAGCGCAACGCAAAACATGGATTTAGCGACTTAGCCGGTCACTGGGCAGAACCCTATATCGCATCGGCTGTTGAAAAGGGTTGGGTCAATGGCTATCCAGACGGTACGTTTAAGCCTCAGAAGAACATTACGCGCGCCGAATTTGCGACATTGGTCAATAATGTGTTAGAGCGTCATGTTCACAGAGAAGACATCTTACCAAAGGCCAGAAAATTCCCGGATTTGATGAAAAACGCCTGGTATTACACGGCGATGTCGGCGGCTTCGAATAGTTATCTGTACGATGCGTTGCCGAACTTCTACCAGAAGTGGTTGGAGATTATCTATCCAGAGGTTGAAATGTAATTCAGATTGCTGACAAATGCCCAAACATTGTTGCTACGCTCGCTGTCGACAGTTGCGTATGTCTTTATACGCTGCGCCCCGACAGCGAGCTTGCGCCTCGAACTTGAACATTTTCAACAATCTGAGATAACGAACTTAACGATTGTCAGAATAATATGATGAAATATGGATAGTTATAGTTACAAAAGTAAGCCCCGTCTATTAAGCGGGGTTATTTTTGTGGAAATCGTCTGTAGAATGATTTATACTAGAGTAAACGTAATTGTTCAGTCGCATAATAAATCGGCTAACCAGCAACGTAAGCGATTGTCAGAAGTGCTTGTAGCCCGTGCGATTAAAGCGAGATCTCCACTCCGTACTTCGTACTATGGTCGAGATGACATAGGTTCAGTTACTTGACTGAACAGTTACAAGTTAACATGTATTACACGAGGAGGTCTTTGTGCGCGCATTAAAATGGTTTTCTTACTTGACGTACCCGCTGCTCATCGTAATCATTGCATTGTTTTTGATGGCTGGATTTCAAGGTTTTTATAAGTATGAATTTGCCAAAAACGACATCTATAAAGTCGTTTCGATAGATAAAAAAGACATGCCTTTGGTCATCGATCGCCTTTCTGGTTACGTCGTCGGGCGCTATCACTTTTTCAACTATCAGTTGAAAATTGATGGTAAAATGCAAGATGTCTATGGCCGACGCGAGATTTTACACATGGCCGACGTGCGCAAAATATTTGATTTTACGCGCTATGCAGCTGCCGCGATTGCGCTTTTTATTACGGCGCTATTCTTTATGGTCGATATCGAAAAGCGTTTTGCTTACTTGCTTTATTTAACGCGCGCCGGACTGATTGGTGTGGCGTTGATCGTCGCCTTTTTAGGGCTGTTGGTAACGCTCGATTTCAGCAAGTACTTTGTAGTTTTTCACGAAATATTCTTTGACAATGATCTTTGGTTGCTCAACCCGGCCACTGATGTTTTGATTCAAATGTTACCCGAAGTGTTTTTTAGAGATATTGCCTTGGCTATTGTGGGGCTGTCGCTGATCTTGGCGACAATTCCACATATCGCAGTGCTGTTGGTGTCGCGGCGAAAGCGCAAAGCGGTGAATAAATGATAAAATTTTGTCTATCCAATCACTTTGACGTCGCCTATCGCTATCAATTGGATCGCCTGCGGCAATTAGATGCGCTGCGCGAATGCGCCGTCGTCATCGTACCGGAACAGTCTACCTTACAAGCTGAGCAAATGCTGCTAAAACACTTAAACGCGTGCGGTTTAATGCACATCGAGGTGCTCAGTTTTCGCCGCATTGTCGATAAGGCGCTGCAAAATACACCGTATAATAGCAAATCGGCTTTGAGTGATTTGGGAAAACGCCTATTGCTGTCGGAAATCGTCGACCACATTGCGGATCAGTTGGAGGTGTACGCCGGCGCCAATAAAAAGAAGGGTTTTCTCGATCAATTGGCCGATATCATTTCTGATTTTAGACATCAGAGCATAGCGCTGGAAGACCTAAAAGCAGTTGGCGATACGGCTAATAATGCGCTTTTTGTCAAAAAGCTTACCGAAATAGCGCTTATCTACGCGGCTTATTTGCAGCGCTTGGACGACGTTATTTTTGATGAAGACAGTTTAATTGATTATGCGATAAGCGAACTCGCCAAGGCGCGGGCCTTTGCGCACAGAGTGATTGTCGTCAGCGGCTTTTCCAGTATGACCGGCAGCGAACAGCGCCTGTTGATAGCGCTCGCTCAGCAAGCGTCTGAAACTTATATACACGTCGTCGTCGATTGCGAGCAAAGAGTAGACGGCTACGCGCGCGATTTTATCGCCGCGCTGCAGCAAAGATTGCCGGCACAATCATTTGTCGTCGAAACCGATTTTGGCGAACAGCGCCAAAGCGCTATCGATTTTAAGGCGATATTTGAAGGTGGTGCTGACGCTGCGGGTGGCATTGCCTGTTTTAACGCGGCGGATAAGCGCGCCGAGCTGGACGCCGTTTTTATCGATATGGTCAGGCGACATCGCGAAACTGGCTGCCGCTGGCGCGACATGGCGATTGTCAGCAATCAATTGTCCAATTACCATCGCTTAATCGAACGCGTTGCAGCGGCATACCAGGTGCCGATTTTTATCGATGGCAGAAGGCCTGCGCTCAATCATTACATCGTCGACTTTATCCTCTCCACACTGCGCGCCATTCTATATAACTATCGCACGCGCGATGTTATCAAGCTGTTAAAGACCGGTTTTTTTGAGCTGTCGCAAGTGCGTGTATGGCAAATTGAAAACTACGCTTTGAGTTATAATATACGCGGTATGGATTGGTTTCGGCCGTGGCGCGAAGACGGCGCAGATTTATTCGCCGCCGTATCTTCCGTTATGGAACAGTTGAAGGGCTTGCAGGATGCGTTTAAGGTTTCGCGGAGCGCGCGTCTTAAAATTGACACGCTGCGCCAGTTTTTGGATCGAACAGCAGTCTTGAAGCGCATTGCCGAAGACGTCGAGCGACTTTACGATGCCGCGGAGTATCGCGAGTCAGAAGAATTGGCGCAAGTCTACAATATAATAGACGGCGTATTTTATCAAATATATGCCATCGGTGAAGAGCGCACTTTGGCATTCGAACAGTTTTATGAATTGCTCAAATTGGGTTTTGAAAGCTACGAAATAGGCATTATTCCACAAGTACAGGACGATGTCATCGTCGGCAATATCAAGCGCACGCGTCTGCCCGAACTGACTGCGATTTATTTTGTCGGCATGGACGAGAACGCCATTCCCGGCGCAGCTCAGCGCGCGACGTTGTTTAACGATGACGAAATGCAACAGTTACAGGCGATTGGTTTGACGCGCCTGCCGACGCAGTTGTATAGTTTTCGGGAAGAAGTCTATAAGACTTATGAGCACATATTAAAAGCCGATGTCGTCAATTGGTATTATGCCAAGACGTCGACGTCTGGTGATTTGATAAGGCCGTCCAGTTGGTTGCAGCGCTTGGGTGGCGAAAAGTCAGTTCATTTCTGCCTTGATCAGTTGGCTGAACTAGAGCTCGATGTGGTCTACGCCGAAAAAATTATGCACGCCGTCGCCGCCAATCGCGTTGTATTTGACGATTATAATAGTTTGCAGCAGCACTTTAATGAGGGTGCGGCAGGTTTCATGGCGAAGGCGTTCGTCGCCGGTAAGATGGCGCTAAATCGCGCTGCGGATTTGAGTGAAGCGTTGGTCAAATCGCTCTACGGCGAGCACTTTGACGCCAGTGTCAGTCGCTTGGAAAGTTATGCGGCCTGCCCCTATCAACACTTCGTTCGATATGGCTTAAAGCCGCGCGTTGAAAAAGAAGCCGATTTGGATTTTTTGGACGTCGGCGACTTTTACCACAAAGTGATTGAAGATGTGATGAATGAATGCGCGGCGCTGTCGCTTGAAAAAATCGACGGCGCATTGCTCGACAAGATTTATCAAAGACATTATCAACGCTATATAGATCGGCATTACCGCTTTCGCTACAGCGCCAAAAACCGCTATTTTGCCGGTCGCTTAAAAATTGTCTTGGCGACGGCGCTAAGGCAATTAGTTACTCAGCTAGACCTGGGGGCGTTTCGGCGCTTTGATAACGAGGTGCGCTTTGACGATCGCCCAGGCGCCGCCTTGCCGGCATTAAAATTACAAGAAGGCGACGTTTCGGTCAATTTGCGCGGCGTAATCGACCGCGTCGATTTCGCGGCTGTTAAAGAAGGCCGTTTCCTCAGAGTGGTCGACTACAAATCTTCGCAGCGCAGGCTGGACGTCAATCAGGTATTGCACGGCCTACAACTGCAATTGATGATATACCTCAATGCAGCTTGCCGCATTGGCGGCGAAGCGTCCGCCGTTCAGCCGTTTGGCGCGTTTTATTTTTCGGTTGACGAAGTCAGCTTAAAGGCTGATGCCGTGGACCCACAAGCTGTTTCCGACGACTTGTTAAATGCCTTTCGCCTTGATGGCGTCTATGTCAATCAGCCGGAATTAATCGAAGTTCTCGACTACAGTTTTAACGAGGACGGAACGTCTAATATCATCGATGCAAAGATGACTAAAAAGGGTTTAAAGGCCAGTAGGCAGGGGTTGTCGGCCGACCAATTGTCCACTTTAAAAGATTATGCCTTGTACAAGGCGCGCCAACTGGCTCGCCAAATATACCGTGGCGACATTGCCATAGAACCGCTGCTCAGTGGCAATTCGGCGCCTTGCGATTACTGTCTGTACAAAGACATTTGCCGCTTTGACGAAGGTAAGTGCACGGAAGACTATCGGCGACTGAGCAGCTATCAAAATGCAGCTGACGCGGTCGCGCAAATGAAAGAGAGAATGGGCGATGAATCTGACAACTGAACAGCATTTGGCAATTGAAACGCGCGCCAAAAACGTATTGGTTTCGGCGTCGGCTGGTTCTGGAAAAACCTTTGTATTGGTCAGGCGCATAATCGAATTGATTAAAAGTGGTCAACTGTCCTTAGATCGCTGTTTAATCGTCACCTTCACCAATGCCGCGGCGGCGGAGATGCGCGAGCGCATCGCCAAGGCAATTGTTTCCGATGGTTCGCCGCAAATGCTCGAACAACTAAAAAAATTGCATTATGCCAATATTTCGACGCTGCATGCTTTTTGTAAAGACGTCATCAGCGCCTATTACTATATCATCGACTTGGCGCCAAATATGTCGATTGCCAGTCAACAGTTAATTGAAATACTGTTTGACAGCGCGCTGGACGAAGTGTTGGAAAGCGCCTACGAGGCTCAAAGCGAAGCCTTTATCGGCATGATGGCGCGCTACAGTAGTCATCGCTCGGACGACGCCATCAAGGCGCAGATAAAAAAAATATACTACGCGTCGATGGCGGCGCCCGATCCACAGTACTGGCTCGACAATTGCCGGACGATGTATGCCGTTGATCGGGGCGAGATTCCCTATTTGCCGGCCGTTGTCGCATATCTTGTAGATGAATTAAAGGCCTGTTGCGCGCAGCTTAAAACGGCGCAGCTGATATGCCTTGAACCGGCTGGTCCGCTCGATTACAAGAAGACGATTGATGACGATTTGGCGCAACTGACATTTGTCGAGCAGTCCGACTGCGACTTCGAAATGCTCTATCGCGCCGCCAATCGCGTCGTTTTTACGCGTTTGGCGACGATAAAAAAAGCCAATAAGGGAATGGTTGACGAACGGCTGCAAGCGCGTGTAAAGTTGATACGCAGTCGCGTCAAAAAGACTTTTGACAATTTGACAGCGCGCTATTTTGCAAGGCCGCTGAGCGCCTTGTTGGAAGAACAATTGGCGATGAAGCCCTCTATCGACGCCTTGCTAGAGCTAGTCCAACAGACGGCTGTCGCCTTTCGCAAAAATAAAATGCGCGAGAACGTGCTCGACTTTAACGACTTGGAACAGTACGCCATTGAAATACTGTCTAATGAAGCGGTCGCACAGTATTATCGCGCCAAATTCGATCATATTTTTGTCGACGAATATCAGGATTCCAATCGCGTACAGGAAACCATCGTCAATTTAATTAAGCGCGCCGACAATCTGTTTTTAGTCGGCGACGTCAAACAGAGTATTTATCGTTTTCGCATGGCGGAACCAAAGCTATTTTTGGAAAAGTTTTACAGTTATCCCAATTTGGGAAATGCCTGCCGCATCGATTTGAATGCCAATTTTAGAACGCATCCCGATATACTGGCGGCCATCAACGACGTCTTTAAGGGGTTGATGACGAAATCGTTTGGCGGTTTGGATTACGCTGCCGACGGTCTGCTACAGACATTGCGCAAAGACTTTCGTGGTGCGGCCAACGCCAAGTTGTTTCTGGTCGACAACGAGTCGGCTGAAGAGTGCGATATGGACAGGGCGACATTGTCTTTAGCCTTGCTGGCAAAGCGCGTGCGCGCGCTCACCGAGCAGACTTTTAGCGAACCGGAACAGCTCGAAAATGGCGAAATTGTGCATCGCGAGCGCAAATTCCGCTATGGTGACATCGTCATTTTGCTGCGCAGCGTTAAAAGCGTTTCGGCCCCAATACGCGATTATTTTAGCGCCGCCGGCATTCCGCTACTGTTAGAAGAAGAAGATAATTACTTTGATTTAGTCGAAGTTGCGACGTTGATCAATTTTTTGAAAGTAATCGACAATCCGCTGTCGGATATTGCCTTGTTGGCGGTTTTGCGCTCTTATTTTGGCGACTTTAGCGACGCCCAGCTCGCTGCAATCGGGCAATTATCCGAGGATTATTACTTCGAGGCACTAAAGCGCTATTCGGCAGTCGGCGGCGACGCTCAAATCATCGGTCGGATAGAACGATTTTTGGCAATTTTTGACAGTTTGCGCGCCAAGCGGCACATGCCCGTCGCTCAATTTATTTGCTATTTGTTGGACGTCACTGCCTATCGCTATTATGTACTGGGGCTCGAAGATGGCGTCAAGCGCGTTAAACACATTGACGTACTGCTAGAGAAGGCCGAGCAATTCGAAAGCGAACGGCAAAGTGGACTGCATCATTTTGTCGATTACTTGGATCAGTTAAAGCGCTCTAAGATCAACTATGGCGGCAAGGCAAATACTGACGACGCGACAGATGCAGTGCGCATTATGAGTATACATAAGTCCAAAGGGTTGGAGTTTCCGGCGGTTATCGTCGCCAATGTCGACAAGCGCTTTAACTTGCGCGATAGTCACGATAAAATGGTCTTGCACGCCGATTTGGGCATCGTTTCCAAGTGGATTGATCCAGAGCGGCATTTGCAGCGCAATACGCTATTGTACGAACACTTGTCCGATTTGGTACGCACCGAATCAGTCGAAGAAGAACAGCGCTTGCTCTACGTCGCGATGACGCGCGCCGTTTATCATTTGGAGCTACACGGAATTGTCAATAATGTCGAAAAGAAAATGATCGCCTGGCAGATGTCTGGGTCGCCTTATCAATTGTCAAAGCAAACCACGTATTTGGACTGGCTGATGTCGACGCTGTTTGCTGGCGGCGACTTGACGTTTGATGACGGTATGACGCTGTCCCGCCCGCATTTTGACGTCGAATTGCTCGCTGCGGGCGATTTGTCGCGTGTCCAGTTGGATGCTCGGCGGGGCGAAAAGCAAGGGGCGAAAATTCAATTAAAGTCGATCGAAAAACCGTTTAGTGGCTATCGCAGCGCCTTGCCGGCGCGTCTGTCGGTAAGCGATTTAAAGCGGCAAGGCGATCGATTTAAGCCCTTAAAATTGGAGTTGAAGGATAGTTTTAGCGAGCTTTCGGACGGTCGTGTGGTCGGCAATATCTATCATAAAATGATGGAAAATCTAACTTTTGCAGGCGACGAGGTCACTTTGTTGGCAGTGCAATTATCGCGCCAGTTGTCTATTGACGTCGCCTCTAAAATAAATTTGGACAGGATTAGGCGCTTTGTCGGCAGTGCGTTATACAGTCGAATTTGTCGCGCTGAGCACGTTTATCGAGAGCGGTCGTTTGTCTATAATTATCAATTGAACGAGGGTAGTCAAACGACTGTGCAGGGTGTCGTCGACTTGATGATTATTGAACAAAATCAAATTGTCGTCATCGACTACAAGAGCGATCGCGTCGACGATTTATCTGAACTGGAGTGCAAATATCGTGGACAACTCGATTTATATGCGACTGCCATGTCCGATATTTTGGATTTGCCGGTCGCCGAGCGCATTATATATAGTATCTATTTGAGCGATTACATAAGTTGGTAAGCGGCACAATTCATTAATTCTTTATAATATATTTGAATTGCGCAAGGTAGGGGACGATAATGT
>PDWJ01003769.1_pt1 | contig 14164 bp, 13 predicted proteins | sample 1430881 | NCBI WGS metagenome assembly PDWJ01 (sample SAMN01162460, study PRJNA174530) | Oral metagenome, whole genome shotgun sequencing project. | biome: Marine environment; feature: Marine mammal; material: Swab sample of the gingival sulcus; isolation source: swab sample of gingival sulcus... | reverse complement strand
GCACCCGCATTGATGGAAACAATGGCATCCCGGCCGTCGTTTTTTCCATCCAGGGTGATGTCGATGGAGAAGGTTTTAACTTTTACCTCAAGGGCCTGGAGGAGTTCGGCAGCTTCCTGCTCCAGCTCTTTATCATGACCCTCTTTGGCAAGCTCCAACATAACTTGAGCTTCTTCCAAATCTGAGAAAATGGCCTTGCACGACTCAACGAGGCCGGAAATGGTGGTGCGCTCTTTCAGCAATAGGGTGGCGTTATCCGCATCGTTCCAGAAATCTTCCCTGGAAATGAACAGCTCTAGTTCACGAAGTCGTTTTTCCTTTATAGGGAGGTCAAAGATACTCCTTCAGCCGTTCGGCTTTAGAAGTGATGGAAGAAATTGTCTGTTTAAGGTCTATACTCATTGTCAGCCTTTCCCGGCCCGGCGATTTTGGGCACCAATGTGCTGAACGGCCGAAACGTTTAAAACGGTATATTTTTTCGGCTCGCCACGATTAGTTTATTCTTTATAACGGCCACGGGCCGCCCCTGGTCTATCGAATCCCAGGCGTTGGCCCACAACAAAACAAGAAAGCAATTTAGTAAATTACTAAGACTTTCATATAAAAGCTCTTATACCATGACTTTTTTAGTGTTGATGGTTTTTACCATAAAACCCAGGACTATTGCAACCAGGGCGGCCGGGCCGATGAGGTCTCCATGGCGGGTGTAAAAGGTGATTTGCTTCAACGCGGGTATGTTTCGGGTCAAGGTTGTTGCTGTGAACACGTCCGTCTTTGCAATCACTTGGCCGCTGGGGGCAATGACGCCTGAAATCCCTGTGTTGGCGGCTCGGACCATGGTCCTTCGGTTTTCAATAGCCCGGAAAACAGCAACGGAAAAATGCTGGGCTGGGGCAGAGGTTCGGCCGAACCATGCGTCATTGGTGAGGGTGGTCAGTATATCAGCATTGTTCAGGACAAATTGCCGGGAGATGTCCGGAAACAGAATTTCAAAGCAGATGAGTACCCCGGTTTTATGGGTATTAAATTCAAGGGGAAAAGGGCCTGTCGTGCCTTTGGAAAAATAGCCCGCCTGGGCCGTTAGGTTTTCCACGAACCATAACAGGTCCTGCAATGGGACATACTCTCCGAACGGGACCAGATGGGTTTTGTCATAGATGCCAGTAATTCGGGCATGGGAATTAAACATATAGGCCCGATTGAAGTACCTGATTTCTTCTTTTTCGATTTCAACGGCAGGACCTCCAATGAGAAAACAGGTGTCTGCAGTTATTACTAAGTCGTTTATTTGGGCGGAGGTTTTCATGTCGTTGCCGTAATAAAAGGGCATTGCAGTTTCCGGCCACACCACCAAGTCAGCGGGTAGGCTGGATAGGGACAGAGCTTCGTACCGATCCAGGGTCATTTTTTTGAATGCACTGTCCCACTTTTTTTCCTGTTCAATATTTCCTTGGATGATAGCGATGGTGGCTGTTTCGGCCGCTGCTGTCCAATGCGAGACTGTATTCATCCTGTTTGCACCGTAGATATATACGCCAGAAACGAGAATGACGGCCAGTAAAGATGATAGAAGGCACCATCGGTCAAACCGATGGTGATGCCTGTAGATTTCAACCCATTGGGAAATGATACCGTTGCAGGAGACAAGAATAAAAGAGATACCCAGTATGCCGGTGATATCTGCCACCTGTGCCATCAAGGCGTTTGTATATTGGCTGTACCCCAGTACGCCCCAAGGAAAGCCAGTAAAGGCATGCGTCCGAATATATTCCAGTCCGGTCCACACCACTGCACCCCAAAACGGCATGAGCCAATTGGGAACCAGGCACTTTTTCAAAACCAGGGCAAACACCGCTGGGTAAAGTGCCAGATAAAAAGCCAGCAGCAATAGACAGCCCAGTGCTGCTACCATGGGTAGATTTCCAAACTGGGTCAAAGTATGAACAATCCAGTAGATCAAGGTGAGGTAATGGACGATACCAGCGGTAAGTCCAGAATAGAAGGCCTGGCGTGGTGTCAGGGTGTTTAGCGCCGTCCACAGGGGGACCAGGGCAATAAAGGCCATTGGATACAGTCCGGCATCGGGAAAGGCAGCTGTCAGCAGGACTCCTGTGAGTATCGCGGGTAAATATTTATAAAAAATGGATACTATCGATAATTTCATTTTTCTTCGGGCATTGAAGTAAAAATTCTGCTATATTTATCAGATAAGCTAATTGTTCGTCAATTTCCGCAAAGAATGCAGACTTAAGTATGGCTCATATGCGTCAAAAAGAAACCGATTTTGTAGATTGCAATCTTACTGACAGCAACGTATTGGCGGGTGTTAATCTCGAGCAGGTTCTTGAGCGGTCTCCTGTGGGGATCTGTCTTTTGCTTGGTCAGATTATCAACTGGGCAAACCCGACCTTTTATCGGATGACCGGCCATTCCTCCGGGAGCCTTAAGGGGCATTCCGCACGTATGTTTTATCCTACATCCATAGCGTACAAGCAGTTCAGTCGACAGCTGATGGACGAGATGAATCAAATGGGGGCTGCTACTTTAGATTCTCGTCTCCTTCGAAAAGACAATACTATATTTGACTGCCGGATCAGGGCTGTCTGGTTGGATCCGGAAGATACATCCAAAGGCATTTTAGTTACCGCTTCGGATATCACCGAGATCCGATCTGCCCAGATCCAGAAGCACCAGGATCAGAAAATGGATGCTATCGGTGTACTGGCCGGCGGTGTGTCTCATGATTTTAATAATCTGCTCATGGGCATTCAAGGCAATCTATCATTAATGCAGATCAATATAAATCGTCCCAATAAAGTGATAAACCATATCGCACAGATGTCAAAGCTGGTGGAAACCGCTAAGGAATTGACAGGAAGGCTACTTGGTTTTGCCCAGGGCGGAAAGTATCAGGTCACATCACTGGATGTCAATCAGTTGGTCTCCATGACTTTGAGTCTTTTTAAACCCACCAAGGAAGGGATTGTGATTAAAGAAGCATTGGACACGCCACTTTATTCTGTGGAGGGGGATCGCTCCCAGTTGGAACAGGTAGTGCTCAATGTGCTGGTGAATGCAGCTCAGGCCATGGTCAAAGGCGGCACACTGACGGTCTCAACACGCAATATCCAGGTGAAAGATACGGAGAACTATCATTGTTTCGAGGTGACGCCTGGCCCTTATGTTGAAATCCTTGTGAAAGATACGGGCATCGGTATGGATGAGGAGATGCAACAAAAAATATTTGATCCATTTTTTTCCACTAAAGAACCGGGGGATCAAAAGGGCCGTGGTTTAGGGCTATCTACAGTATTTGGGATTGTAAAAAACCATGGCGGGCTTGTCACTGTTGAGAGCTATCCCGGCGAAGGGGCCAGTTTCAGGATTTGCCTGCCTGGCATTGACGCCAATTCCCGTAATTGTGTGAGTGGGCATGGAACGTCGCAGCAGATGCCCATGGGAACGGAATCCATCCTGATCGCTGATGATGATCCTGAGGTGCTGGAGGTGGGAAAGCAGTTTCTAGAACAACTGGGATATAAGCCTATGATGGCGCGTAATGGCCTTGAGGCAGTGGAATTGTTCAAACTGTATCACGATGAGCTGGCATTGGTCGTGCTTGATCTGGTCATGCCAACTATGGACGGTATAGAAGCCCTTTATGAAATGCACCGGATTGATCCGGGTGTTAAAGTGTTGATGTCCACGGGATTCAATGCCGATCAGGCGGTAAAAAGCCTTATGAGCAAGGGGTGTCACGGATTTTTGCAAAAACCCTTTTCACTTAGGACATTTTCTAGGACAGTCAGAACAATTATTGATTGCGAATAATAAAGCGCAATAAAAATATTGCAATGCCATTAATTTATTGCATTTCTTCCTGGATTTAATCTATTTGTCATGGCATTTTCATTTTGGATGTTAAAATTTTTATTTCTAAATTGTCTTTGAAATCAATTTGTTGTTATTGTAATTGGCTGGTTTAAGAATTGTGTTACATCTTTGTGGCATGGTTGTGGCTTGTGAATAGCCCTTAAAATTTGAATTTATCGATCCTGGGGCCAGAACACTCCGGGCACAGAGACGTTCTTGAGGAGAAACGAAGCTATGACAAAAAGTAATGTATACAGTGTATGCGGCATGTGCAGTGTACGATGCCCCATCAGCGTGGAAATTGAAAATGGACAAGTGGAATTCATTGGGGGAAATCCCCATGTCCCAGCCATGAAAGGAGCGGTGTGTCCAAGGGGAGCGGCTGGTAAAGCCCTGCTTCATGACAATGAGCGTCCCCAAACCCCTTTGATCCGTGAGGGCGAGCGAGGCGAAGGTAAATGGCGCAAGGCCACCTGGGACGAAGCCCTGGATTATGTGGCCGACAAGCTGAAACGTATCAAGGACGAATACGGGGCAAGGGCGATCTCCTTTAGCGACCGGGGCGGCCCGTTCAGGGATATGCACCGGGCATTTCTCAGAGGGCTGGGTACTCCCAATTACAATAATCACGACTCTTCCTGTGCCCGGAATGTCCAGCATGCGGCACTGTCTCTCACAGGGATGGGCCGCAAGGCCGTGGCCTATGATTTGAAAAACTGTAAACATGTTGTGCTCCAGTTCAGAAATATTCTGGAAGCGGTGAATGTCCAGGAAGTGAACAACCTGATGGATGCCATGGAAAATGGGTGTAAGCTGACGGTCATTGACATCAGGGCCAATATTTCCGCCGCCAAAGCCACCCGGTTTATGCAGATTCGTCCGGGCACTGATTACGCCTTCAACCTGGCGGTGATCCATGAAATCATTAAACGCCGTCTATATGACCAACGATTTGTGGACCGGTATATTGAGGGATTTAAGGAGCTGGAACAGTTTGTCATGCCTTACACCCCCGAATGGGCTGAATCAGAAACCGGTATTGAGGCCGCGCAGCTCAGGGCCTTTGTGGAAGAACTGGCGGACGCAGCACCGTCAGTGATCTGGCACCCCGGCTGGATGGCCGCCCGCTACAAAGATTCTTTTTATATCTGCCGCTCCATTTATATCATCAATGCGCTGTTGGGATCCTATGGCGTTAAAGGCGGCTTGCCATTTGTTTCAAAACCTGGCGATGTGGGCGTCAAGGGACTAAAATCTTTTATGGACCTTTACCCCAAACCTGAAGAAAAACGGGCAGATGGTGTCGGCTGGAAGTATAAACATATTGAAGCTGGGCCTGGTCTTGCACACTTGCTTTATGAGGCGATTGGGAAGCAGGAACCCTATCCGGTGAAGGCCTATATCGCCTACCGCCATGACCCGCTAATGGGATACCCCGAGCCCGAACGGGTAGTGGATATGTGGAAAAAACTGGACCTGTTGGTTTCCGTGACATTTTCCTGGTCTGATACTGCATGGTTCTCCGATGTGGTCCTGCCGTTGTCCACTTATCTTGAACGGGAAAGTCTTATCGCCACCAAAAATGCCCTCAAGCCTCAGTTTTTTGTACGCCAAAGGGCTGTAGAACCCAGATACGACACGCTGGCAGACTGGGAAATTATCTCCGGACTAGCCAAGCGGATGGATCTGCCCGACCTGGTGTTTGATACCGTCGAGGATGTATGGAAATTTCAGTTGGAAGGCACAGGTGTATCCATTAAGGATTTTGATGCCAAGGGCATGGTTTCCCTTGCGAATAAACCCATATATAAAGCGTTTGAGGATTATAAATTTAAGACGGATTCAGGCAAAATTGAAATCATTGCCAAAAAGCTGGAAGATGCAGGGCTGCCGTCACTGAAACCTTATGAATCTCCCACATTTCCTAAGGAAGGAGAGTTTAGAATTACCTTTGGCCGCTGTGCGCTCCACACCCAAGGACATACCGTGAACAATCCTATGCTCAACGAGCAGATGGGAGAGAATACCCTGTGGATCAATAGCGGTTCTGCCGCGAAACTGGGGATTTCAGATGGTGATGTGGTCACGGTAGGGCAAAACGGATACACTGAAAGTATAAAGGCCAAAGTGACTGACCATATCCATCCCGACGCCGTTTTTGTTATTCATGGGTTTGGCCACCGGTTGAAGGTAGAAAGCCGTGCCTTTGGTAGAGGCTTGGCCGACAATAAATTCATGGCCGGTGGCATGGATATCTGGGACAAAGCCGGTGGCGCCATCGCTTACCAGGAGCACTTTGTAACGGTGGCCAAGCAATAATCAGTCATTCAGACTTAACAACTCGACGCCCCCATGCCCAGGCAGGCATGGGGGCGTTGTTTGTTTGGTGCCCTGTTCGCGTGAAAGTATTACAAGATGTCCCGATAAGGCCCATGGTCAACCATTGTATTTAAAATATAGTTTGAAATTGTGGATAAATTATTCAAACGAAGTATATCAAGTGGTCTTGGACCCAGGCTGTCAAAGGGATCATCGGTGACCATGGCTTTTACGGTGGAAATGTCCGGGAAAAGGGGGGGACGCCCCACGGCGTTGCGCCATATTTCGATCTTAGGGTAAGGCCCAGAGATCCAACCTTCAATGAGGATGATGTCGGCGTGGGTATAGTATGTTTTGATGAGGCGGTCGGGCCGGGTGAGGTCTGAGTTGGGGAAATACAAGGCTGCCATTTTGCCGGTGACCATCCCTGCGGGGGCGGCCCCGGCGGTGCGATGAATGTGGGAGTCCTTGCCTGGCTTGTCCAGCTCATGGTCGTGGGCCGAGTGCTTAATGGTGCCCACAGCCATACCTTGCGCGGTAAAATGGCGGACTAGGGCGGCCACCAGGGTGGTTTTACCGGATCCGGGCTGGCCGATGATGTGGCAGATAATTTGCTGGGACATCAGGCTTTCCCAAAAGAGCAATTGGGAAAGTGACAGGTGTTGCAGTTGAGGCACAACCCTCCGTGACAGAGCCGTGCCAAGTCCCGTTTTCCGGGACGTTCACCGGCCATGACCCGGGGCAGGATGAGATCAAAAATAGTGGTACGATGGTACAGTCCACAGGCGGGCAGACCCATAATGGTGGTTTTAGAAGTATAGCCCAAGAGAAACATAGCCCCGGGAAGGACTGCAGAAGAGTAGTTGATTTCATCGAAGCCCGCGGCTTCAATACTTTCCTTGGTTACATCGTCGGGGTCCACAGACATGCCGCCTGTGGTGATGATAAGGTCGGTATCTTTGGCGAGATACTCTTGAATCTGGTCCGTGATCATTTCGCGATTGTCGGGTAGAATATGGGTTTCAAGCAGTTCGGCACCCAAGGCGGCGGTTTTTTCTTCTACAATGACCTGGAATCGATCCTGAATCAGGCCATTGTATACTTCATTGCCCACAATGACCAGGCGGATTTTAAGTGGGTTAAACATGGCCACAGAAAAGATGGGGTATGCCCCTTTGGCCAGGGCCACGGCCTTATCCAGATCGCTGCGTGCGATCACCAGAGGCACGGCCCGGGTGGCGGCAATGCTTTGGTTTTTGTTGACCGCCGTGTTGTTATGGATGCTGGCGCACATCACATCGTCAATCATGTTAAATTCGGTAAGCGCGTCTGTATTGACCTTTAGTAATCCTGGGTATTCTGCCCGAAGCTCCAGCTTACCCTCTCCTGGACTTCCAGAAAATGTCACACCGGGCCCGGCAAGGGCCATTGCCAGTTCATAGACTGCGTCATCTTCGTGGACCTGGGTGTCTTGATCCAGGTCTAACACATAGAGGTTATTTTTTCCCATGCGCATGAGCCGGCAGATATCACTGGCGCTGACTTTCTGACCCCGTTTAAACGCCGGGCCCTTGGATTTTCCGGGAATGATTTCTGTCATATCGTGGGCGATGGTCATTCCTTCCGCCTGTTCTACGGGTATGGTTTTAAACGGCCGCATGGCAACTCTCCTTGTGGTGGTGTGTGTTGCTTAAGGGTTGAAAATAAGATCCTAGGGCACAAGGACGGCAGAGAACTTCATTATTTTTTAAAACCTCTTTTTTATCCCGGACCACCTGGCCGCACCGGTCACATACTGCCTTGAACCGAGTGGGGCCGGGCATGTCGGCGGCGGGAACATCCACTCGAACCTTGTCTATGGTGAACAGATCTTTGTCGGACATGATTTTATAGGCTTCAATTTGTTGTTGCCTGGGGTCCTCAATATCTGGCAGCAGCTTTGGGGCCAGGTCTCTGGCTGTTTCTGTTGAGACAATTCTATATGCCTCACCTGTTTCAAGATTCACAAAGGTGGCAGCCATAATGCCGTTGTCAATGAACTTTAAGGATCTGCGGCCAAGTTTGACGCCGGTAACATAGGATATGGCATCTGTGGCACACCGATCCATCTCTACATACACGATGATTTTTTTAATCTGGGGCATTTGGGCGGGTTCGTCCAGTCCGATCAGCCGGCACCCCAGCATGGCCATGCGAACCCCCACCACCTGTCCGGGACAGAGATGCCCGTGGGCCATTGCTGCCCCGTTGAGCAAGGTCTCTAAATCTTTCATTGATTTTCCCTGAAGCAAATATTATGTTAAATTTAACATAAGGTATATGTTGGATTTAACATAAGGTCAAGGGGTTTTTATCCCGCTAGACCATGGAAAATATCAACGCCTTTCAATTTATTCGGTTAAATTAGGAATTTGGCGCTGGAAAAGGATATAAAGCAAGGGCATTATGAAGTTACGATCAATGCAGCTTCTGGTCGGAGATGACGGAGGCATCATCATGGGCAAAGGACGAATGGATATCCTGGAATCCATCGGCCGTACCGGTTCCATCAATAAAACGGCAAAGGAACTGGGCATGTCTTATAAGTCGGTGTGGAGTAAGATTAAATCCACGGAAAAGAATTTTAAAAAACCCGTGGTCAGCGCTGATCGGGTAACGGGCACCACCCTGACGGAAGATGGCCGCTCCCTGTTGAAAGCGTATCAGGAGTTGAATCAAAGGTGTATTGCCGCTGACGATAAGATCTTTAAAGCACTATTTCCCCATTAGCGTCATGGATGAATCAGATATTTCCTTGAAGCGCCCCACACTTGTAGTCTAACTCGCCCCTTTTTTAATGCAATAAAAAAAGTGCGGTGCAACATTTTTATTGCACTGCATCTCGCCACAATATTTTATTCTTTTAAAATTTGGCGGCTTTTATTGTCATATAGTTGTAAAAATAATTTATTATATTAATAAGTTAAAATAAATAAGATGCTATACGGCAGTAATGGCATGGATATGGCTAGAGTAAAACCTTCAAAAGGATTTTAATTTACTATAGAGTAAATTTATAGCAAAGCGTGATCACGCTGGAGGACATACATGAGTAAGTATTATCTATTTCAGGACACTAAAAAGTGCATCGGATGCCGAACCTGTGAGGTGCAATGTAAGACGAATAAGGGGTTATCTATGGGACCCAAACCCTGCCAAATTGTTCAGGTGGGCCCTAAAACTGTTGCTGAAGTCCCAAAAATATCATTCATTTTCATGCCTTGTTTTCACTGCGAGAATCCCTGGTGTGTTTCTGCATGCCCTACAGGCGCCATGCAGCGGCGGTCCAAGGATGGCATTGTATTCATTGACGAAGATCTTTGCGTCGGCTGTAAGACCTGCGTTTCTGCCTGCCCATGGGGAGCGCCCCAGTGGAATCAGGAAACTGGGAAAGTGGTGAAATGCGATTATTGTATGGATCGCATTGATGAAGGACTGATGCCAGCCTGCGTTACTACTTGTACCACTGGTTGCCTGAGTTTTGGTACAGTGGAGGAGACGACCCAAATCAGGCGGACGCGTCATGCCGAGGCAGTCACCTCTTTTGAAAACACCTGATGCTAATAAGGAGTGAGCATGGAGACCTGTCCGGTTCGAAAAACCATTTTATTCCTGTCTGATCAGATTGGGTCGTCGGGACTGCCTGATCCCAAGGGACAGCGAATATCCGAACAGATTCTTACCCTGGCTGAAGAAATTTCTGAGGGTGCCGCAGGGGATCAGCACCTGGCTGCCATTGAGGCGCTGATTAAAGAGTATGATACCCCCAATAGTCCGGAGAAAACGCGGGCGGTGGGCAAAACGGTTCAAAAATTATTAACAGAAAATCTGGAGGTGTTTCAGGATCATATTGACTCTCGAAACTGCCCCTCCCATGACTGTATAAAATTGGCGCCGTCACCCTGTCAGATGGCCTGCCCTGCTGGTATTGACATCCCAACCTATTTGGCACTTATCGCTCAGGGAAAGGATGCTGAAGCCATTGAGGTGATTCGGCGTGATAATCCCCTGCCTTGGGTGTGCGGCCTCATTTGTACCCGGCCCTGTGAGATGATGTGTGTTCGAGCCAGGATTGATACCCCCATTTCCATTAAATTTCTAAAGGCGTTCGCTGCAGAACGGGCCATGTCCCATCTAGACTATCAAAATCCCAAGCCGAAACCGGCCAATGGTAAAAAAGTGTGTGTGGTTGGGGCTGGACCCGGCGGCCTTTCCTGTGCCTATTATCTTGCGTTGGAGGGCTATAAAGTCAGGATAATTGAAGATTTGCCCGTTCCAGGAGGGATGCTCATGGTGGGAATTCCCAGATACCGCCTGCCCCGGGAGGTCATTGACCGAGAGGTGGCCATGATCGAAGCCCTAGGAGTTGAAATTTCTTATAGTACCCGCTTTGGTCGGGATGTTACCAAGGAAGACCTGGTTAAAGAAGGATACGAGGCCTTTTTTATTGCCATTGGCGCCCACAAGGCCTGGGGCCTCGGCATTGAAGGCGAGGACGATTTCCCCACAGTGATTGAGGCCGTTACTTTTCTAAAGAATGTGGCCTTGGGTGATCATCATGCACCAGGGTCGCATGTGGTGGTCATTGGCGGTGGTAATGTGGCCATTGACGCGGCAAGGACCAGTTTGCGCCTTGGTGCTGAAAAAGTCACCATTGCCTATCGCCGCTCTCGCAGCCAAATGCCGGCAGATGTTGAAGAGGTGGAACAGGCAGAAGAGGAGGGTATCGAGTTTGCCTTTATGACAATTCCTCAAGCGATTTTGGGTGAGGGCGATCAGATTTCCGGCTTGTCATGCATAAAAGCGGAGTTGAAAAAGAAAGAAGGATCGGACCGACTTTCTCCGGTACCTGTTGATGGCTCTGATTTTATCATCAAAGCCGATGCTGTAATCTCTGCCATTGGTCAGTATGTGGATGACTCTGGCATGGAGGGCTTTCAGGACGTAGGCTGGACTCGCAGGGGGACCATTGAGGTCAACCATGCCAGCATGGAAACCACACAGCCTGGCGTATTTGCTGCAGGAGATGCAGTCTCCGGGCCTGCAACGGTGATTGAAGCCATTGGTGGTGGCAAGCGTGCGGCTGATGCCATTGACCGATACCTGCGCGGAATTCCCCAGCCCAGGATGCCCAGAACACCGGTGCGCCATAATACTGAACCCGTTATGGAGCGCACTGCCAGCCAGAAAATGAGTGCCAAACAGTCGGAAATGGGCATGCTGAGCATGGATCGCCGGCGGACCACCTTTCAACAGGTGGAGTTGGGCTATGAAGAGGCGGCTGTTCGAAGAGAGGCGGCCCGTTGCCTGCGGTGTGACATCTGCCGCCGTTGCGGAGAGTGTATTGACGTCTGCCGGAAAAAGATGGGCATCGGTGCTCTGAAACTTGGTTACCTTGAATTTGATGAGCAGTCACCCACTGATTTCAGGGCCACTGCTGAAAATTGCATCACATGCGGTGCATGTGCCGCTAACTGTGAAAACAACGCCTTGGTAATTGAGCGGCAAAACGGTAAACGGATGCTTAAGCTTTGTGGTACCGTTCTCAATAGCCAGGATATCCAGTATTGCGACTGTTGCGGCGCAGAAATGGGATCGGCAGAATACATTCGTTATATACAGCAGAAGACAGAAAACGTAACCCCCGTAGTGGGAAATCAGAAACTGTGTAACAGCTGTCTGCGAAAGAACGGGGCCGGCATCACGGCAGCCAACGGTCCAGTATCCTTTGTTTAGAGAAAAGGAGGAGGTTATGGAATTTCAAAGAGGGGATAAAATAGAGGTATACAGGCGATCTGAAGATGAGGCTTGGGAACCGTACATGGATGATTTTGTTGGAAGCCATGGGTTTATTACCGATCCGGACACAACGGTCAACGATCCTGATGCACTCATTGAGGTCAGTCTGGTCGGTAAAGGCACCCACCGTCTTCCCCAGGATAGTCTACGCCGTTTTGGAGGCGGCGAATCATGATGGTCAAAAATTTACTGGAATCCCATTTGGGGGAGTATCATACTATCTCTGGCGATGATTCTGTGGCTAAGGGGCTAAATCAGATGTCCGCATACGGTACGGCAGCCTTGATAGTGATGGATGGCGATCTGCCCAAAGGGATTTTCACCGAACGGGATTTTGTTCGCTGCCATATTTTGTTCCCCAATAAAGGTGCCGATGATGTGCTGATTAAGGATGTGATGACTACCCAGTTGGTTGTGGCCGAGCCCACAGACCGAGTGGAAGACGCCATGGGCATGATGATAAAGGCGGGGATCCGTCATCTGCCTGTCGTGGGAGAAAAGAAAATCATTGGCCTGATCGGTTTGGAAGATCTCGTTAAAGTTCATGTGGGTGCGCTTACACAGGAACTTCACTATTTAAAGGATTATATTTCAGATCTTCAGGATGCTGCAAATGATTAAATTTTATATTAACGATACTGAGTACGAAGCTGAAAAAGGCACCACAATACTTCAAGCTGCACGCCGGCATAAAATTCCTATCCCACACCTGTGTTACCATCCGGCTTTGAAACCTTCTGGTGCCTGTAAGATTTGTGGTGTGGAAGTCACCTCGCCTTCGGGACGTCAGACGATTATGCTCTCATGTATCGTCAGGGTTAAAGAGGGGCTACGAGTGAAAACTGAATCTGCGCTTGTGGCGGCAGAACGGGAAAAGGCGTTTAATAATCTGCTGGCCCTGGCACCGGATTCTCAGCAGATTAGGAAGTTGGCACAGACCTTTAATGTACCGGTGGTTCCTCAGCCTAATGGCTGTATTCGGTGCCGGCTATGTGTGCGGGTGTGCGCCGATATTGTCAAAGCGGGCGCTATTAAGATGGTGAAAACAGAGGATGGGACGAAGGTGGTTTCTGGTAAAGGTGTTTGCATTGGTTGCGGCACCTGTGCCAATCTGTGCCCTACCAAAGTAATTCGGATTAAGGATGAAGGTAGAGTAAGGACGGTGTCTATTAAAGATGAGGTGGTTGCCCGGTTGCCCCTGGAGCGGTGTGAAGCCTGCGGTGCAAGCTATGCTACCACCCAGTTTTTAGCCCATGTGGAAGAGACCACAGGTCTCCACCCCCATACGAAAGACCTTCACCATCTCTGTCCCAATTGTGCCAAACTGATGTCTGACCGGGCTGTCGCAGAACGGGAGCACGCCAGAAAATAATGACTGGTCCGGATACCCCATCAGGAAGGGAAAAAACAGGTAGTGAAAAGATCCACAACACAGATAAAGAAAGTGCAATGACGGCAGTAAGCATTAAATCTTTAGGCAGCGGTATTGGGGGAGCTGTGGTTCTCACCTTTTTTGCCGGGACATTTCTCACTGTAGAAAAAGCTGTGTTTATTATTCCGCTTTTTTTGTCGTTCACCGGCGCCATGATTGGATTTCAGGTGGTGTCAGCCTTGGGAAACCGGATCCGGGGAAAATTTATTTTTCATTTTGTTATGGGTGCAGGACAGGGGGTTGCTGTGTTTTCCATTGTAAATGTTATTGTTCCTATGTTTGGCGGTTATTTACTGCTATCAGCGGTAGATTTGCTGATTTATATGATTGTTTCAGGCGTTGCATGTTGCCTGGGGGCCAGATTGGCGGTCAGGCATTTTAATTTATAACCTTATTTTATAATTGTTTTTTAAGGAGAAAGAGATGAAAAAAAGCAGTATGTTTCTGGCAGTCGTGGCGCTGGCCCTGTTTTTGACAGCACCGGCTGCATTTGCCGGTACCGCCAAGGTCTCTGCTGGCAGTTACAAAGCAGGCGATGTGGTTGAAATTTCCGGTCAGATTGAACCGGGACAAGACCTTTATCTGGCCATTGCCCAGAAAGAAATGTTCGCCCCCAAGGATACAGACGGGGTACATGAAACCAAAAAGTTCGAGAAAACCGTTAAAAAGGGCGCATTTGACATGGATACCGCCATTCCGCCC
>PDWJ01003768.1_pt1 | contig 14169 bp, 13 predicted proteins | sample 1430881 | NCBI WGS metagenome assembly PDWJ01 (sample SAMN01162460, study PRJNA174530) | Oral metagenome, whole genome shotgun sequencing project. | biome: Marine environment; feature: Marine mammal; material: Swab sample of the gingival sulcus; isolation source: swab sample of gingival sulcus... | reverse complement strand
TTTTTAACAATAAAAAGCAACTCTTTACGTTCCCCAAAATTGGGGTTTCAGCGAAACCTAAACATTCTCTTTCTGAAACAATGCAGGTATTGTGCGGAGAATAATCATTATGTCTCCCCAGAAGGAATGATTTCTCGCGTATTGGTTGTCCAAATCTTTACGCTCTTCTTCCGACATGGTACTTTTACCTCTTTTATTTACCTGCCACAATCCGGTAATACCTGCCGGACCTAAAAATCTTTCACTCCATCCGTCCGAAGTTAATTGTTCTGCTTCGTAGAGTGGGAGAGGTCTGTTTCCAACAATTGACATGTCTCCTTTTAATACGTTTATCAGCTGTGGTAATTCATCAATACTTGTCTTACGAATGAATTTCCCGACTTTTGTTATTCGAGGATCGTCTACAATTTTAATGAATGCTGATTTGCTCGACTCTTTCTTTTGCTTTAAATATAAATTCTCGCAAATTTCTTTACCACCGATATAAAGTATAGGCGAACATGCTCTTCCCAACTTTTCACATTCGCTACATTTAGCTTCTACTTCTTTTGCTTCGTCTTTTTCCTCTTTTTCGTATTGATTCAGGTGTTTGAGGTCTTTTAATTTTTTATCTGCGTCCATTGACATGGATCGGAGCTTGTAAAAATCGAAAACTTTGTAACCTGTACCGACTCGTTTTGAGATGTAGTATACTTTTCCTTTTGATTCCAAGCGTATTGCAATGACTGTGAGAAGTAATATCGGGCTAACCCCCAATAAGGCTACGCTTGCCAAAATTATGTCAAAAATACGCTTTCCTAAAGGTATTTTGTATGGTTTAAATATTTGATTTACACTATTATTGTTCGCAAATAACTCCTTGTAAGTTTTTAGATAATTTATCCTAGTGAAGAGGTGGTCATTGTTTAATGGAGTTAAATAGACATCATCTATCTGATTTTTGATTGCCTTTTCATTAATTTTTGGATCAAGTTCATGATGTATTAATATAAAAGGTGTTTTTTTTAAGGCATACTCTGATTCAACCAATCTATGAGTTTCAAAACCATTAAGCCCGGGGAGATACATCTCACACAAAATACCATCTATATCTTCGTTTGTTTCCGTCAAAAACTGGATTGCTTCAAAGTTATTTTCTTTTGCAAATATATTGAAACGACTGTCACCCTCAAGCTGTGTAATTATAACGTGATCACCTCCGATATACAATATATTTAATGGCATTTTTGGTTTTAAATTCATAAGTTAGTTGTTTTGGTTTGTTGTTTTTAACGATGAATTAATAGCTCAATTCGTATTGATAGTTCCTCCGGATTAAATGGTTTTATTATGTAATCGTTTGCTCCGAGTTTTAAGCATCTGACCTTGTCTACGCTACTATCAAGTGATGAAAGCATTATTAATGGAATGTTTTTGAAGTAACCGCTTGCTCGTACATTTTCGATAAATTTATACCCGTCAATATTCGGCATTTGAATGTCTGCAACGATTATGTCCGGAAAATTGCCTTCTTGAAGCCAGTTTAAACCTTCAAGTCCGTCATTTTTGGTAATCACTTCATAATCCTTCTGAAGGTAATTTTCTAGCAACATTCGGATCGTTTTTTCATCGTCAATAATTAGTACTTTTTTTTTCATTTTTTCTCTTATCGTTTCTCTTTATGCGTGTGAGAAATTGACTTTACCCTATACTTCACACGATTCACAAAAATATTAATAATATTGGATTAATTCTTATATTTTACCTAAATTCTATGGAATTTTTTTACTTTTTTTTCGTTCAACTTTCTTCGATCATTTTACGATAGTTTGTTATTTCATCTCGAAATCTTGCAGCAGCTATGAAATCTAGCTCTTTTACAGCGTTTTCCATTTTTGTTTTTGATTTTTGAATGGCTTTTTGAAGTTCACTTTTCGACATGTATTTTGTTTCGGGTTCGGCTGCTATTGTTGTCGATTCTTGGTTTTGGTAAGGTTTTGTAGCTTTTTTCCCGGCTGAATTTCCTTGTCCGAGCAAGTCTTGGTGCGACTTTTTAATGGCTTTTGGGGTGATATTATGATCGGTGTTGTATTGGATTTGGATAATTCGTCTTCGGTTGGTTTCACTTATTGTCTTTTGCATTGAATCGGTTATTTTATCGGCATACATAATTACTTTACTGTCAAGATGGCGTGCTGCACGTCCCGCGGTTTGCGTTAATGATCGTTCCGAACGTAAAAAACCTTCCTTATCCGCATCAAGTATTGCTACTAATGCAACTTCCGGTAAGTCTAGGCCTTCTCTCAATAAATTGACTCCGATAAGTACATCGTAAACACCTATTCGCAAATCACGCATGATTTCGACACGTTCCAAAGTATCTACATCTGAGTGAATGTACATGCATTTGATGTGGAGATTTGATAAATATTTGGTTAGCTCCTCTGCCATTCGTTTTGTTAATGTTGTTACCAGTGTACGAGATTCTTTTTGAATACATTCCTCTATTTCTGCCAGTAAGTCGTCTATTTGGTTTAAACTTGGGCGAACTTCAATTACCGGATCTAATAAACCGGTGGGGCGGATCACTTGTTCCACAACAATACCTTCCGATTCTTGTAATTCAAAATCTGCGGGCGTAGCACTCACATAGATTGATTGTGGAATCAGTGATTGAAATTCTTCGAATTTTAAAGGTCTGTTATCCATTGCCGAAGGTAGCCTGAAACCATATTCCACAAGATTTTGCTTTCGCGATCTGTCACCTCCATACATGGCTTTGATCTGTGGAATGGTAACATGACTTTCATCGACAACGAGCAGAAAATCATCCGGAAAGTAGTCAATTAAGCAAAATGGACGACTTCCCGGTTTTCGTCCGTCAAAATATCTCGAATAATTCTCTATTCCGGAGCAATATCCAAGTTCTTTTATCATTTCTACATCGTAGACTACTCGGTCTTCCAGTCGCTTGGCTTCGAGGTGTTTCCCGATTTCTTTAAAATATTCTATTTGTTTTCCTAAGTCTAATTGTATTTCTTTGATTGCTTGGTTGACCTTTTCTTTTGATGTTACGAATATGTTTGCCGGGTAGATGGTTAATTCGTCAAGTATTTCGATTGATTGCCCGCTGATGGGGTCTATGGATTCTATGGATTCGATTTCATCATCCCATAAGATAATTTTGTATGCCTCATCGGCATAAGCCGGAAAAATATCTATGGTGTCTCCTTTTACTCGGAAATTGCCTCTGTTGAAATCCGCTTCGGTTCGAGAATACAAACTTTCAACCAAGGCATACAACAACTTTTGTTGTCCAATGACTTGCCCTGTTTTCAGGTGGATGACATTGCTTTGAAAATCTTCCGGATTTCCGATACCGTATATGCACGATACGGATGATACCACAATCACATCTCGTCTTCCGGAAAGAAGTGCCGATGAAGTACTTAGCCGTAGTTTTTCAATTTCGTCATTTATCGATAAATCTTTTTCGATGTAAGTGTTGCTGACGGGAATGTAAGCTTCCGGTTGGTAATAATCGTAGTACGATACAAAATATTCAACCCTATTTTCGGGGAAAAACTGTTTAAACTCGCTGTAAAGTTGTGCCGCAAGGGTTTTATTGTGGCTTAGTATCAGGGTAGGACGATTGATTTCTTTCAGTACATTCGCCACGGTAAAAGTTTTGCCGGATCCCGTAACGCCCAAAAGTACTTGTGCTTTGTCTTGCCTGTTGATGCCCTCCACAAGCTGGCGAATGGCTTCCGGTTGATCTCCGGTAGGCGAAAATTCGGAATGTAGTTTAAATTCCATTTGTTGTTTGTTTTCCGAATAAGTAATTATCAATTATTCCAACTCTAAGACCGAGTAAACAGGATAATGGTCTGAAAGCTCTTCTTTGAATGTAACAAATTCGCGTGCAGTGAAATTGTTATCATGCAAAATATAGTCAATTCGGAACGATGGCATTTTTCCTATGTATGTTCTGCCGATACCTTTTCCTGCTTCTCGGAATGAATCGATTAAGCCTCCTCGCTTCATCACACCGTACAGATAGGAGTTGGGGGTATCGTTAAAGTCTCCGCATACAACAACAGGGTATGGCGAACGTTCAATTACTTTTATCAACTCTTCTGCTTGTTCCGATCGTTTTGCAAAAGAGTTTAGCATCTTCCAATAAATATTTTTTATGCCGGAAATGAAGGTGTCGTCTTTAGTCTTGGCATTTTTCAAATCGCGTAGAAACTCATAGTCTTGGTGTTCAAAGTGCCACGATTCAAAGTGAACATTGAATACCCTTATCGTATCACTATTTTTCACAATGTCCGTGATTATGCAATAGTAGCCGTAACTATTTGTGAACTGAAAGCGTTCTCGATTAATTATTGGATATTTTGAGAAAGTTGCAATACCCCAGTGGTAGAGCTTTCGCCTTGTTATAAAATAATCAACATGATAACTATTGATCCCGTCAATTGCTAAAAATTTATTTAAATTGTCCGGCTTGTTCGATTCATTATTGAAAAATTCCTGAATACAAACAACATCAGGACTTTTGTCGGCAACAAAATCCACAATGTCATCTCTAACAACTTGTTTTTCTGCTCCAATCCATTCGTAGAAATCGAAAAGTCTTACGTTGTAGGATAGGACTTTAAGAGTTTTATCAATGTTTTTTATTTCAGAACCTGATGGTAAAAAATTGATTTGGTTTAAAACGGAATTGTACCCAACAAGAATGACAATCAATGAAAGTAAAAAATATCTTTTAAGTAATAATGTCCAGTAAATAACGAATAAGATGTTTAGTATTAACAAAAAAGGATAAGACAGTCCTATGACTGCAAAAATCCAAATCTTTGTAGGGCTAATAACTGACGATAAATAGCTCAACAGGAGGAGACCTGCGACCACACTATTTATTATTAGCATTAACTTGCTGCTTAACTTTATCGATTGTATCTTTTTCAACTAATAATAATTTGAGTACGAATATAAGAAGTTTATTCTTTGTTAGACGCTTTGAATAAAATTTCTTTTTCGCCTTTGCTAAGGCTTTCGTAGCCTCTTTTGCTTACTTTATCCAATATTTCATCTATTTTCTTCTGATTTGCAACGCGATTCGCATTGTACTCTTCGTCATTCAATGGTCTGGAATTGTAGTAGACATTTTTAAAAGGAGTTTTCTTTTTTCTCTTAAAAAGCGAAGAATATTTCCGAAAGTCAAAAATTGATAAAAAAGAAGCTATGTCTTTTCCTTTTTTATATTGTATTGTCCATAGCCACCCCGTAAGCATTCCTCCTAAATGTGATATGTGTCCTCCGGTATTATTATATCTTATACTCACCAAGTCGATCACTACAAAAATTAAAGCAACATATTTCAGTTGAATCGGAGGCAGTAATAGTAGCCGAATTGGTGTTTTCGGTGCGTAGCTTGCAGCTGCAATAAAAATTGCCAATACACTTGCTGATGCTCCATAGAGAACTGCAACTTCTTTTACACCTACGAATCGTGGAAAGATGTTGTAAAAAAGTACATACAGCAAAGCACCGCCCAAACCTCCTAAAACATATACTCTCAGAAGTTTTTTCTCGCTAAAATACTGCTTGAACAATGCGCCGCCCATAAAAAGTAGGAGCATGTTGAATAATATGTGTGTAAAACTCTGGTGTGTCCACATATAAGTAAAAATCGACCAAGGTCTGAAAAGCAGTTGTTCAGGATTTGATGGCACAGCGAGAAATTCAGTCAAGGGGTTAATGTAGGCTTGACTGTTTTCTACTTGATTTAAAAACCAAAGAATAAGATCGTAAAAGAAAATTCCGGCAAACACGAGTACATTTACCAAAATCAACTGTATCAATAAGGATTTAGAATTAAAAAAATTCTTAAAATCACTAAAGTAGGTCTTGTTATTCATTTTAATAGATTGATTTTTTTCTCCAATAACGAATTAAAAAGTAACCAAAAAGCATTCCTCCGAGGTGTGCAAAGTGCGCAACATTGGAGAATGATTCGGTCATTCCCATAAAAAATTCTGCAATACCAAAGATAAGTACGAAATGTTTTGCCTTCATTGGAATTAAGAAATAGATATAAATTCTGACATTTGGGAATAACATACCGAAAGCCAACAGAAGCCCGTATACGGCTCCTGATGCTCCGACAACATTTGGTGCATTTAGCAGATCGATACGATAGGTGTTCATGTATTCGACAGCCAGTTGTACTGCTGCTCGTTCATTGATATTTACGATATTGTTGAACTCAGCAGCAAATGCGGAGTAGTGTTTTGATGCTTCGTGTCCGCTTATTCTAAAGTAATCGGAGTTTGTGAAATCAATAAAACCTTGCGCCGTAGGGTGATCCAGAAATTGATTCATAGCATTAAATATTGGAATCATTTCGGCATATATCACGGCATAATGCACAATGGCAGCACCCACTCCCGTTACAAAATAATAGATCAGAAATCGTTTTGCTCCCCACACTTCTTCAATCGTGCGACCAAACATCCAAAGGGCAAACATGTTGAAAAATATATGACTGAAGTCTCCATGCATAAACATGTATGTTATAAACTGCCACGGTTCAAATTTCTCGGCAATAGGTAAATGAAGCCCTAGTATATCTTTCAGCTGAATGTTGAAACTGGTTTCAAACATGATGTCTGCAAAGAAGAATAAGCCATTTATAATCAGTAAGTTTTTTATTACGGGAGGGAGCATGTTGAACCCTCCGATTCGTTGTTCTTGCATAATTATTATTTAAATAAATCTATTATTTCGTTGGTTTTTATTATATGAACAATTCTCTTTCCACTCGGCGAAATTTCCGGTACTTGGCAGGCAAATAATCGGTTTGTTAAATCCTGCATTTCTTCGTCTTTGAGAAATTTATTGGCTTTTTGCGACAAGTTTTTTGCCAATGACAACGCTAAGTTTACGGTTCGGTCATTCCCTGTATTTATTAAATTGTTTTTGTAATTTTCCAATAAGTTGTCAATGTGGCTGTTCACCTCGGTATTGCCAAGCTCTATCGGAACTCCATTAATTACAAAGGTTTTGGCGTTCATTTGTTCAAATCGATAACCGATTGTGATTAGCTCGTGTTTCAAATCATTCATCAGCTCAGCATCGGCAGCATCAAAGCTGATTGTTTCGGGAAATAGCAATTGTTGCGAAGCTCCCTCGTTGTTTTCCATTTTGTTTAATAGCTCTTCAAATACAATTCTTTCGTGCGCATATTGCTGATGAATAAGCATTAAACCCGATTTCACGTTGGAAGCAATGACCTTTCCCTGTATTTGGAAATGTTTGCCGTTATGCGTTGTGGAGGGCTCGTCAATAAGCTCCTGCGAAGTTGTTTCCGGTTCGTTGGGCTGAACAGTTGTATCCGCTTCTGTTGGAGTCGTGTTCTCCAATTCGAATGTGTGAAAATTTTGCGAAGTATTGTGTATCGGCTCTTGCTTACCTTCATACAATGCTTGCCAATTTTCCCTGTTTGATTGTGTTCGTTTGTCTTCTTTCGTTTTTTGATCCACATTTTTAAATGGGTTGTAATTGGGATCAAGTTGAATTGATGGAGGTTTTATTTCTTTATTTTCCGGAGGATTGAGGTCGAATTGCATACTTTGTTCTACTTCAAAATCAATCTCTGTTCCCAAGCTAAATTTACCTAATGACTGCTTTACCGATGATCGGAGCATGGCATAGATAACCTGCTGATCTTGAAAATTTACTTCTGTTTTTGTCGGGTGAATGTTTACGTCAATGTTTTTCGGGTCAACTTCCAAAAAAATGAAATAGGAAGGAAAAGCACCTTCGGGAATTAAATCGGCAAAGGCATCCGCAACGGCATGATTGAAATATGGGTGTTTAATGAAACGTCCATTCACAAAAAAGTATTGTTCCCCCCTTGTTTTACGTGCAAATTCAGGTTTTCCGACAAAACCTACAATTTTGACAAGTTCCGTATCTTGTTCTAAAGGAATGATTTTGTTACCAAAGTTCAAACCAAATATGGAGGCAATTCTTTGTTTTAAATTTCCGGATTTTAGTTGATGAACAATTTTTCCGTTGTGATGCAACTCAAAAGATATTGCTTCGTTTGCCATCGCTATGCGTTGAAACTCTTCAACAATATGTCTGAACTCTGCTGTATTCGATTTTAGAAAATTACGACGTGCAGGAACATTATAAAACAGGTTTTTTACCCAAATTGAAGTTCCGTTGTTGCTTACACATTCTGTTTGCGATTTTAGTTCGGAACCTTCAATAATAATTTGTGTTCCCAACTCATCTTCAACACGTTTTGTTTTTAATTCTACCTGAGCAATTGCGGCAATGGATGCCATTGCTTCACCTCGAAAACCCATGGTACGAACGGAAAACAGGTCATTTGCATTTTTTATTTTCGATGTAGCATGGCGTTCAAAACACATTCGAGCGTCCGAGTCAGACATGCCACAACCATTGTCGATGATCTGGATTAATGTTTTTCCGGAATCCTTAATAAAAAGTTTTATATCACTGGCTCCGGCATCTATCGCATTTTCCATCAACTCCTTAACGGCTGATGCCGGTCGCTGAACCACTTCGCCGGCAGCAATTTGGTTGGCAACCGAATCCGGTAATAATTGTATGATATCCGACATTAAATAATATTCTTAAAATACAACAGATAAATTATAATAAACACAATAAGGGCATAGATCAAAGTCTTTCGGACGGCTTGTTTTCGGGTTTGGTCATCCCTGCGATGCCATCGCCTTGCCATTCTGGCACGCAAACGTTCCTCCGTATTGAGCTTCTCTTCATTTGTATATTTTTTTCTTCTCAGTTCGCGGTCTTCTCGCATAGGATCGTAATACCTTGTCTTAATGCCAAATCGACGGGGCTTCTGAGTTTTTATAAATGAAATTTTCATAGCATCCTTATTTTCTACAAAGGTATTACAAAAATCATTCCTACATCGCCGGAACAAGAAATCAAGTCCTTGATGTTGCGTTTCCTGATTTGTTGTTTTTGCTTTCGACTTCATCTTTTAGAATTGCTATCTTTGCGGATGTTCAAGTTTGCGTTCAGCGAAAGCGCATTTTGAAATGAAAGCTCGTGTTATGAAAAAAATGCTGTTGTTCGTACTGATTAGTACTTTAGTTTTCGGTTGTGTAGATCAGAAAAAAGATGTAGCAGGCAGAAAGTCTGCAAATCAAATAAATAGCAAATATTCTCCACAGGATGCCAAGTGGTTCGACATTCAAATTTTTGCCGATTATAAGCATCTGAAAATTTTTTCTCCTTGGGGAGAGCATAAACTATTGGGTGAATATATTCTTTTTAGAGATGTAAAAAAAATTCCCGACTCATTGAGTACGATTCCGGCTGTTCAGATACCTGTACAGCGTATGGTATGCCTTTCTGCGAGTCACTTTGAACCTGCCGAGCAGCTTGGTGTTCTCCAAAATATAGTAGGAGTGGGGGATGCTAAATACGTTCAAAATAACGAATTGTCAAAAAGAATCACAAATGGTGATCTTCAATGTATTGCTCCCGGCGGACATATTGATGAGGAGTTGCTGCTGGACTTGAAGTCTGATATTGTTCTGGTATCTCCTTTCGAGAACAGTAATTTCCGAAAATTTACCGAAATGGGGATTACCATTGTTCCTTTTCCTGATTATTTGGAATTAAAACCTTTGGGGCGAACGGAATACATGATGCTTATGGCATACTTTTTTGACAAGGAAGAAAAAGCCTTGCAGTTTATTTCCGAAATTCGGAATGATTATGAAAGCAACAAGAAATTGGCATCAACGCTTGTTGATAAGCCGAAAATTCTTTCGGGAAAACCTTTTAAAGATCTGTGGTATCTCCCGGGAGGAAAGAGCTATATCGCTCAAATAATTGAAGATGCCGGAGGGGATTATTATTGGAAAAATAATGATCAAACGGGTGCGTTTCCTTTGGACTTTGAGGTGGTGTATGACCGTGCTATTGATGCTGATATTTGGCGTTTAACGGTCAGCTATTCGGGTGAATATACCAAAAGTGTTTTAGAGGGGGAAGACGAACGTTTTGCTGATTTTGAGGCTTTTAAAAAAAATAAATTGTTGGTGTCTAACAGTTATGAAAATTTATACTATGAGCGTGCCGGAATGTACCCGAACTTGGTGCTTAAAGATTTTATAAAAGCTTTTCATCCTGATTTATTGCCGAACTATGTTCCTCATTTTTATTCTTTTGTGAAAAAATGATGACACTCAAAAAAAATACAACGCTTTTTATATTCAGCATGCTCTTTGTGATGCTTGTTGTTTCTTTTTTGTTAAACCTGACTTTTGGTTCTGTATCCATTCCGGTGAAAAGTGTTTTGAACATCCTGTCAGGCTCTGATACCGAGAAGTTTTCATGGACAAATATTTTATTGAAATCGCGATTGCCGCAAGGCTTTACCGCCATGTTGGCAGGAGCCGGTCTGGCTGTTGCCGGGCTGATTATGCAAACTTTTTTTAGAAACCCATTGGCAGGTCCCTCTGTTTTGGGAATTAGCTAAGGCGCAAGTCTTGGTGTTGCTTTGGTGATTTTATTCAGTAAAAATATCTTAGGACTTCATCTTGATGCTTTTGGTTTTGGTGCAAACCTGAGTATCACAATCGCAGCATTTGTTGGAGCTATTGGTATTTTGTTGTTGATGCTGTTTGCTGCTCGAAAAACCGGAAATAATACCACCTTGCTTATTATTGGAATTATGATTGCTTATGCGGTGTCATCCATTGTGGGAATCTTACAGTTTTATAGCCATAAAGACGATCTTCAGGCTTTTGTTATGTGGGGGATGGGAAGCTTTAGCGGAGTGAATTACGATAGTTTGAAAATATTGGCTCCGGCGGTTTTGATCGGAATTTTACTTTCGCTGCTTATGGTTAAACCTTTAAACACACTGCTTCTTGGGGATAATTATGCCATTAATTTGGGTTTAAATATCTCACAAACAAGGTGGATACTTATTATTCTTTCGGGTTTTCTTGTTGCTGCCATTACCGCTTTTACCGGACCGATTGCTTTTATTGGATTGGCAATACCACATTTGTGCAGAAGTCTGTTTAAAAGCTCTGATCATCGCATTTTGATGCCGGGCGTAATTCTTTCCGGAGCAGTTATTGCGCTATTCTGTAATTTTGCGGCTCGTCTTCCGGGGCTCGATGGTACTTTGCCGATAAATGCTGTTACTTCCTTGTTGGGAGCTCCCATCGTTATTCGGGTAATTGTTAAGAATTGAGCATGATAAAACTCCGCTTCACAAAATATTTTCGTAAAACCTGTTGTTCGGATTATTTTCCGATACAGAATTTTCCGAAGATATTTCCAAGAATTTCATCAATGCTAACTTCTCCCGTGATTTCCCCCAAATAATGAAGTGCGGCACGCAAATCAATAGCTGCCAGATCGGACGGAATACCTGCCGCAAAACCATTCTCCACACTTTCGATAGCTGTTAGTGCTTTTTTTAGGGCATCTACGTGACGAATGTTGGAAACTATTGTTTCATCCGCCCATGAATCAATATTTACTGATGCAACAAGACTTTCTGTAATCAAATGGATGTTTTCTTTTCTTTTTGCAGAGATGAAAATACTTTTTAAATCTACCAAATCTCCAAATTCTTTCGGGGTTTTCATCAATTCGTCAATCTTATTTAGAAGAACAATAAAATGTTTATCGGGATCATCAAGGTGATGACGAAAATCTTCCAGAACATCATTTATTTCATGACAGGTTGTTTGTGTAACATCAAACACAAAGAGCACAATGCGAGCCTTATTAATCACCTCGTAGGTGCGTTCAATACCGACTTTCTCCACAGCATCATCGGTTGATCGTAATCCCGCCGTATCAATAAAACGGAAGCTGATTCCGTCAATGGTTATTTGGTCTTCGATAAGGTCTCTTGTTGTGCCGGGAATGTCCGAAACAATCGCTTTGTCTTCATTCAGAATGGCATTGAGTAGGGTAGATTTACCAACATTAGGTTCTCCGACAATGGCAACCGGAATACCTTTTTTCAAGACATTTCCGACCTGAAATGAAGCAATCAGTCGCTCTGTTTCGGCTTTTATTTTATCAATCAACCGGAGTAATTGTGTTCGGTCGGCAAACTCAACATCTTCCTCACTAAAATCAAGTTCCAATTCTATGAGTGAAGCAAAATTGAGTAATTCGCTTCGGAGTTCTTTTATTTTGTCGGAATAGCCGCCTCGCATTTGATTTAGTGCCAGTGCGTGGGAGGTTTTGGAGTTGGATGCAATAAGATCTGCAACAGCTTCGGCTTGACTAAGGTCAAATTTCCCATTCATAAAACCACGCATTGTAAACTCTCCCGGCTCTGCCAATCGAGCACCATTTGCGATTAGTAATTCCATAATATTTTGTTGAATAAACATGGAACCGTGACACGATATCTCAATGCTGTCTTCACCCGTATAGGATTTGGGATTTTTGAAAACAGAAATCAGAACTTCGTCCAAAAGCTGTTCGTCAGCATGAATTGTTCCAAAATGCAGGGAATGCCCGTCCATATCGGATGTGCGCATATTTTTTTTCGCGTGAGGGGTAAACACTTTATCAATAATGGCAAATGCTTGTGGTCCGGATAGTCGTATCACAGCAATAGCACTGCTTCCCGGAGCGGTTGCCAAGGCACATATAGTGTCGTTGTTCTGTAAATCAGCCAGATTGTATTGCATAATTTTCCGTTTTGAACTGCAAAGATAAACAATGTCTAAAGAGTTTGCGGAATTATTGCGTTAAGATGAACTTTTAATGTCCTTAGTAGTTTATATATACGACTTTCTTTAGAATAAGGTCTAAGAACCAATTTTATTGATTGCAATCAAAACAATTTCATCAAGAGATTTTCTCGTGGAGAACATACATAAATTTGTGTATCTAAAAAAATAGATTTTAATATGAGCGTATTGGTAGATAAAAATTCCAGAGTGATAGTTCAAGGTTTTACCGGCAATGAAGGTACTTTTCATGCATCCCAAATGATTGAATACGGAACAAACGTAGTAGGAGGTGTTACGCCCGGAAAAGGTGGTAGTGAACACTTGGGAAAGCCTGTTTTTAATACGGTTTTAGAAGCTGTTGAAAAAGTAAAAGCAGATGTTTCTGTTGTATTTGTTCCGCCTGCTTTTGCGGCAGATGCTATTATGGAGGCAGCAAATGCCGGAATCGAAACAATTATTTGTATTACCGAAGGCATTCCGGTAAACGACATGATTCAGGTTAAGGAGTATCTTGCAGACAAGAAGAGTAGGTTGGTTGGACCTAATTGTCCGGGAGTTATTACTCCGGGCGAGGCAAAAGTTGGTATTATGCCGGGCTTTATTCATCAAAAGGGTAGGGTAGGTATTGTATCTCGATCCGGTACTCTTACTTATGAAGCGGTTGATCAGCTGACAAAACTCGGATTAGGTCAAACTACGGCTATTGGTATTGGCGGTGACCCAATTATTGGAACAACGACTCGTGATGCCGTTGAGTTACTTATGAATGATCCTGAAACCGAAGGTATTATTATGATTGGTGAAATTGGCGGCGGCATGGAAGCAGAAGCTGCTTATTGGATTAAAGAAAATGGAACAAAACCTGTTGTATCGTTTATTGCCGGAGCTACTGCACCAAAAGGTAGAACCATGGGGCACGCAGGTGCTATTGTGGGAGGCGAAGAAGATACAGCAGAAGCTAAAAAAGCAATTCTTCGAGAGTGTGGAATTCATGTTGTAGATTCTCCTGCTGAAATTGCTGCCAAAATGGCTGAAGTATTATAGTGAATAATAGAATAACTGAAATAAATAAAAGCTGTCTGAAATAATTTAGACAGCTTTTATTTTATCCTTCCGAGTTTGAATCGTTGTATTTCATAAAAAAATAACTCCCACGGAGTACGCAGGAGTATAGGAATTTTATCCCTTCGGCACGTAGGCCTTATTGTGATAAGATAAAATTTGGTTATTTTTATCTGTTGCAAAGTTAATAAAAAATCCTTAATTTTCCAAACCAAAATTAAAACACTCTAAAGGGTACATTCAACTACCAAATGCAATTTTCTCTATGCTACGAATCTAGCAAAAATATTGATAGGTATTTCGTATCCTAAATTTTTGCGTGGTCTTCTGT
>PDWJ01003767.1_pt1 | contig 14172 bp, 12 predicted proteins | sample 1430881 | NCBI WGS metagenome assembly PDWJ01 (sample SAMN01162460, study PRJNA174530) | Oral metagenome, whole genome shotgun sequencing project. | biome: Marine environment; feature: Marine mammal; material: Swab sample of the gingival sulcus; isolation source: swab sample of gingival sulcus... | reverse complement strand
ACCCTTTCAGCAGGGAGAAGTGAATCATGTAACCCAAGTTCGGCATAACGGAATATATAATTACGCGATAACAGTATGCTACGTCAATCTGCCATGCCCGTATGGCACTATTATTATGTTTTCTCTTGGGTATCTGTAGTGGCGGCTATTTCATAACGACCTGCTACCCTGGAGTATTTCTGTTTAAGACGCCAGATTTTTTCGCAAAATTTCAAGATAACGCCTGCGGCTTACGACAAGATAAGGAAAACAATTTTCTTTCAGCCAGTCAATATTCTCCTCACTAGAAATGTCGGCATCCATGACAACGCCTAGACAGCTCTTTTCTCTACCTTTACTTTGTTTTCCATAATGACCCTCCCGAGGGCATAGTATAATTCGCACGTTTTCAGAGTCTACTTTTTCTATACCACTCCAGGCAATGAAGTCTTCACTTCAAGATATCATTGTAGAAGTAATATGCAAACTACAAAAAAGCCCTCCTAAACGCTCTCGCAAAGAAGACCCTTTAAAGAGAAAAATATCTGAATCAGATCAAAGACAAAACAAATTGCAATAATATTTTTTCTTAAAAAGAAAATTTATATTTTAATAAAGACATTAATATTAGGTAGTTTATAAAAAAATAATGCTAAAAATAGAAATATTATTCCACTTAAGAGATAATTTTCTTGACAAGAGAAATTTGGTCAGGGTATTGTAGAAATACTCAGGAATCTTTTCAAAAGGAGTACGTCATAGACGGTTCACAAATTAAGAATGATCCGCTGCCCCAAATGATCGGAAAGCGGATTCGAAACAATCGCAAAAAACTTGGATTTTCTCTTGTCCGGCTTTCTGAAATCTCAGGGGTTTCCGTGTCCATGATATCAAAAATCGAAAAAGGACAGTCCTTGCCACCCATCTCAACCTACGCAAATATTGCGCGAGGGCTGGGTATAACCCTAAGTGAACTCGTGACGGAAGATGTTTCCCAACGGAATATATCGGTTGTCAAAGCCAGTGAAACAGAGCCTGTCAGCAATGGGATCTACGATGCCTATGTTCTTTCCAAACATTTTTCAGGGAAAAAGTTTTCACCGTTTTTAATGCATTTCCCCGCCAACAAAGGCTTTCACAAGGCTTTTGTTCATAACCAAACCCAGGAAATGATGTATATCCTCGAGGGAGCCATTGAATTCTCTTACGAAGACCAATTAATCACTCTGGAAAAAGGCGACTGTGTCTGTTTCAAGGGCAATATCGCCCACACGTCCAGGACCTTGGGGGATCAGGACGCATGGATCCTGGCCGTTCAACTCTCTGAATAAATTACAACAATACATGAAGGAGGAAATAGCAGATGAGCGAAAGTGAACATTCAAAGCTGGTAAAGATGGTTCGAGGCGCGATGCAGGATAGAGCCCGTTATTTTGCCTGCATGTACCGGGCGTTCTCCTCTGAACTCTCTCCAGAAAAAACAGAACGTCTAGCCAGAGAGGCCATTATAGAATATGGCCGAATAAGAGCAGAACGGGATGGCAAAAAAATTACCGGAGAAGAATGGGTAGAAACTCATCTAAGCCAAATGGGAGATATTTTTGAATCGAAAATAGAGAAATTTGAAGACCGTAGCGAACAAACCATGACCTACTGCCCTTTACTGGAAGAATGGAAACAAATGGGATGTTCCAAAGAGGAACAGGACCTATTCTGTGATATTGCAATGGATCTGGACAGGAGCCGGGCAAAGAGCCATGGCATTCCCTGTGAAATCAGAGAACGTCTGGGAAAAGGCGATAGCTTTTGTCGTGTTGTGTTGGGGAAATAGCCCTCGCTGGCATTTCCCCCTCCCAAGAGAGACTTAAACTGGAGAAATTGCGCAACCAAACAGAACCCACCAATCATCATCTTGCCGTCAATGAAGAGGAAATCCTATGTTTGATCAGCTTCTTGCATATCTGGACCGGGTTGATGACATTCTGGAAAAACTCATCAACATTCTCATTGTTCCCCTTTATCTTAATCTCATCTTCGTTGTTTTTTTGCAGGTCTTTTTCAGGTACGTGATCCAGAAACCGTTTCCTGCCGCCAATGAATTGGCGTTGTATTCATTTGTCTGGATCGTCTACCTTACCGCAGCATTGGCAGTAAAAAAGAAAACCCATTTCAGCGTCGAACTTTTGGAAAAATGGCTTCAAGGTTCCCGGTTTGAAAGGGTCTACCATATTCTGATTATTCTGCTCATGATCGGAATGGCAACGGTTTTAGCCGTGTACGGAGCCAAAGCCGCAGTACTGGGCATTGACCGTCTCTCGCCCGGTTCCTCCCTACCTCTTATCTACACCGTCATTTCAGTACCCATTTGCGGCGTACTCATGATATTTTTTCTTAGTGTGGAACTTTTAAAACAGATCAGGAGGAAATAACGCAATGCATCCATTAATTTTTCTTATGATTTGCTTTTTTGTCCTGATTTTCGGAGGCGTACCCATTTCCTTTTCTCTGGGCCTCTCATCGATCATCGTCATCCTATACGGCGACATCGACCTGATCGTATTCGCCCAGTATATGTTCACCTCTCTGTTCTCTTTTCCCCTCCTCGCCATACCACTTTTCATCTGCATGGGAAGTCTTATGGAAGTGACTGATATAACATCCGATTTAATCAAGGTTATGGATATGGGACTAGGCAGAATCCGAGGAAGGCTGGGGTATGTGAATGTCTCAACCAGCATGGTATTTGCCGGGATGTCTGGATCCGCTGTTGCCGATACTGCGGGAGTCGGCTCCATCCTCATACCAGCCATGAAAAAAGATGGCTATTCCCCGGAATTTTCCGTAGGACTGACCTCAGCATCTTCAGTCATCGGTTCCATTATCCCGCCAAGTATTTTCATGGTTGTTTATGGTGCTGTGGCTCAAGTCTCTATAGGCGCTCTTTTTCTGGGTGGAGCCATACCTGGTATTATTGTGGGACTATCTCAACTGTTAGTCGTCTATTTTTATGTCCGCAGCCACCCCGAAGTTGGCCTGAACAAAACCGGGGCAATAACAGTTTCCCGGGCCTCACTGGCCCGTCTTATCCTTCCAGTTTTTGTTCCGGTAATAATTGTAGGAGGAATCTTGGGCGGTATATTTACAGCCACCGAAGCAGCTGCTGTGTCGGTAATCTATCTCTTTTTGCTGTTTGCGACTGTATACCGAAAATCAGTCACGATTGCCAAACTGGTCAAGGGAGTACTCAATGCCGCAAAACTCCTAGGAGCAATTATGCTGTGCGTATCTACCGGAAGGATCTTTGGATGGCTCCTGGCCTACTACGATCTACCTGATTATATTTCCATCCTGCTGAATAACACCCATTTAACACCTCTGAGTTTCACCATTATAACAGCCCTGTTTTTCCTTTTTATTGGCACCTTTGAAAGTGGAGTGGCCGCCATTATTATTTTTGTACCTATTGTGGCCCCCGTGGCCACGACCCTGGGAGTCAATCCTGTTCTTCTCGGCGTAATAGTAACCATGTGTATTGCCGTTGGGTTGATTACACCGCCATACGGATTGTGCCTGTTTCTGGCATCCAATATCGGCGAAGTAACCGTTACTCGGGCATTTAGAGCTTCATTTGTGTTCCTTGCCCTTTTTATCGCTATCATTATGCTGTGTATTTTTATACCGGAACTGGTCCTGACCATTCCCCAAATGGCGTTCCCTTAGCTCATACAGCCCTGAGATTAAACCTTCCCCACTATTCTGGGGAATAGGAGGAACAATGTTCCATTAACCCTGTAACAACCATGTATGGAGGAGATGTAGAAATGAAACTGACCAAATTGTTGTTTACTGTCTGCGTATTCGTGTTCGTATCATCAAGTCTTGTCTTCGCAGGAAACAGTCCGGAATATGTTCTCAAGGCCGGCCACATTGCGGCTCCCAATCATGTCTACCACAAAATCCTGACCTATTTTGCAGATTTGGTCTTCGAGAGAAGCCAAGGTAGAGTCAAAGTCAAGGTATATCCCAGTGCCAAACTAGGCCCCGCAGCCCAGCTCGTTGACGGAGTACGCACAGGGGTCATACCCATGTGCCAGGTAAATATGCCCCACCTATCATTATTTGCCCCCAAGCTCGCATTTTTCAGTGTTTACTACCTTTTTGACAGTCTTGATCATTGGAACCGAACCTTTATTAACGATCCTGAAATGCTCAAGAAACTTCAACAGATCGTGGCTGAAAAGAATTTGGGTATAAAGCTCCTTGCTGTAGCCACCTACGGGCCCCGAAACATCTGGAACAGGAAACTACCTGTTAAGACCGTTGAAGACGTCCACAGTTTTAAAATCCGTATCCCACCGGCAAAAACAGAAACAAAACTCTGGCAACTTTACGGAGCTACCCCTACAAATATCGCTTGGGCAGAAGTATACAGCGCATTACAAACAGGTGTTATTGACGCTGGAGATGGTTCTATTAATGCCTTGATAAACAAACGATTTTATGAAGTCGCACCTTATGTCTCTTTAACCGAGCATCAACAGACCTGTCTTGCCCTGTTAATCAATGAAAAGGCTTTTAATAAAATGCCTGAAGATCTGCAAAAAATTGTAGAGGAAGCAGCCTTGGAAGCAGCACGATTTTCAGTGGCAGCGACCATTGTCACCACGACTGAATACCTCACTAAACTCAAAGAAGTTAAGGACGTTTCTATTACCTCACCGAATAAGGATTCCTTCAGAGAAGCAACTCTGGATTTCCAAAAACAGACAGCAAAGGAGCTCGGTGTTGAAGATCTTTTTGAGTTGATTCTTAAAAATCGAACGCTCTAATAACAGACCTTTTTAGCGCCCCTGGGAAACCAGCTGGACGCTAAAAAGGAATATGTAAAATAAGATATGGATAAAAAAGACTGCAAATATAAAAAATATATTGCCATCCTGAAAGAAGAGCTGATACCGGCAATGGGATGCACTGAACCCATTGCTATAGCCTACGCGGCAGCAAAGGCCCGAGAAATCCTAGGCTGCCAGCCCGGAAAGGTCACTATCACGGTAAGTGACAATATCATCAAGAATGTGAAAAGCGTAGTAGTTCCCAACACTGGTGGGCTCAAGGGAATTGAAGCGGCAGCTGCCGCTGGAATTATTGCAGGAGATGCCGAAAAAATCCTTGAAGTCATAGCAGACGTAAATGAAGAGCAAAGAAAAAATATCCGCCAGTTTTTAAACACCACCACCTTTCAGGTCAAAAAATCCGACTCTCAACTGATTTTTGATCTCGTGGTCCATCTTGTAAACGAAAACAATTCGGCCTCTGTCCAGATCAGCAACTACCACACCAACATCGTTCACATCACCAAAAACGACACAACCCTTTATCAATCATCAAAATGCGAGGAGGCATCTTCATCACACCTTACCGACCGCTCGTTTATGCGAGTTGAAGATATTATCAAATTTGCCGAAGTGGTTGATCTCAAAGAAATTGAAACCCTGTTACAAACCCAGATAGACTATAATTCACAGATTGCAGCCCAGGGAATTAAAGGCGACTGGGGGGCTAATATTGGTTCGGTTCTTCTCGATACCTGGGGCAATGACATCAAAATTCGAGCCAAGGCCATGGCCGCTGCAGGCTCCGATGCCCGCATGGGCGGCTGTGAACTCCCAGTAGTTATCGCTTCCGGGAGCGGCAACCAGGGAATCACTGCCTCGGTGCCTGTCATTGAATATGCGGCCCATCTCGAAAAAGACCGGGACACACTGCTGCGGGCCTTGGTTGTCTCAAACCTGATTACCATTCACCAAAAAACCAGGATTGGCAGTCTCTCTGCCTATTGCGGAGCCATCAGCGCCGGAGCTGGCGCTGGAGCCGGGATCGCTTGGCTGCACGGTGGCCGTTTCGAAGAAATTGCCCATACCATCGTCAATGCCTTGGCCGTTGTCTCTGGAATAATATGTGATGGCGCCAAAGCCTCATGTGCTGCAAAAATTGCCGTCGCCGTTGATGCCGGAATCACCGGTTTCCATATGTACGAAAAAGGGCAACAGTTTTACGGAGGAGACGGGATCGTCACCAAGGGTGTGGAAAAAACCATCTCCAATGTGGGGCGTCTTGGCAGGGACGGCATGAAGGAAACAGACAAAGAGATCATTCGTATAATGATCGGAGAATAAGGCGGACAAAAAACGAACAGAGCATTTGGTGAACATTTTAGAGAAATTGTCTATACATTATTTGTTCATGAGAAGTTGGACAGGCTATTCATGAGCTACCCTATACACCTCTTCAATGGTGGTAATTCCTCGAAAAATCTTATCAAGCCCATCCTGTCGCAGGGTTATCATACCTTTTTCTTCAGCAAGCCTTTTAATCGAGTTGGAATCAGAGGTTTTGAGAATAAGATTTTTCATATCTGTATCCATTATCATCAGCTCAAAGATACCGCACCGGCCCTTATAGCCTGTCTGATGGCAGCTGGGACAGCCTTTTCCGCGAAACACCTTTTTTCCTGCGGCATCTTCGAGCGAAATCCCCAGGCGATGCAGCTCTTCCGCACTGGGCTCATATTCCTCCCGGCATTCGCTACAGATAATTCGTACAAGCCGCTGGGCTAGAATGGCGTTTATAGAAGAGGAAAGCAGAAAGGGTTCAATACCCATATCCCTCAACCTTGTTATGGCACTTGCTGAGTCATTGGTGTGCAGGGTTGAGAAAACAAGGTGGCCGGTAAGGGCCGATTGCACTGCAATTTCCGCTGTCTCAGTATCGCGTATCTCACCCACTAAAATCACATCAGGATCCTGACGGACAATCGAACGTAAACCTGAGGCAAAGGTAAGGTCTATCTTGGCATTTACCTGCACCTGGCCGATTCCGTTAATCCGATATTCAATGGGATCCTCGACAGTTATGATATTGACATCTGTTGAGTTGATAGTGGTCAAGGCCGCATACAGGGTGGTGGTCTTCCCTGAGCCGGTGGGGCCTGTCACCAGGATAATCCCGTTTGCAGCCCGAATCTCTTTAGCAAATTTCTCCAGCCGGTCCTCGGGCATCCCCAAATCTTTTAAACTGATTAAAACCGAAGATTTATCCAGTAGGCGAAGCACCACCCGCTCTCCGAACGCAGTAGGCAGAGTGGAGACCCGCACATCTATTTCCCGATTGGCAATGCGAAGCTCAATGCGGCCATCCTGAGGCAGCCGTTTTTCTGCGATATTGAGCTTTGCCATGATCTTGATACGGGAAATAAGCGCAGACTGCACATGCTTCGGCGGTGTCAGCATATCATAAAGAATGCCATCCAGCCGCTGCCTAATCTTTAACGAATTCTGGTAGGGCTCAATATGGATGTCAGAGGCATTGTCACGCACAGCCTGGGAAAACATCAAGTTTACCAGCCGGATCACCGGTGCATCGCTGGTATCATCGAGCAGGTCTCCGGTCTCCTCAATTTCAGTAAACAATGCCTCAGCGTCTTCCTCCTCCATGCCCTGCATCACATCTTCTGCCGAATCCTGGGTCATGTCATAGGCAAAATTGATAGCATGGATAATGGTATTCTGCGGCACAAGTACAGAGGGAGCTGATTCCCGGCCCAGAATTTTTTTCAGATCATCAAGCGGTTGAAACAGGTATGGATCATTTATTGCGAAATAAAATCGATCTTCTGTCTGCACCGGCACAATTTTATTGCTCTTTAAAAAACCGATAGACACTTGAGCTGTGAAATCCGTATCAATATCATCGGGCAGCTCATCTTCCACATCCATATCAAAGAGTCTGGCCTGGGCTTTTAACAGATCAATTTCTGAAACGGCCTTCTGCCGCAAGAGAATACGGCAGATATCTTCACCGCTTTCCTCCTGGACCTCAGCAGCTTTTGCAATCTGGCCAGGGGTTATCCCCGCCTGCTCCACAAGAATATCCACGATATTCAACATCTGCATCACACCACCTGTACTACCTGCCTGCCTGGGATAAAGCAGTATATAAACTCAGTATCGAGTAAGGCATAGATCTACACATACACGTTTAGTCTCTATCGTTATAAATATCAGGTCTTCTAGTCTTCTTTTCTTCTCCCAACCCCTCAATACGCTCACGTGCCAGCTGAATCAGGCTAACCCCGTCACTGAGAGAATTACCTGTATTTTTAGCAGTCATTGCGGTGCCTGTCAATATTACCTGCTGGTACATTCTCCTTGCCGCCTCATGACTCCCGGCCTCCTCATACAATACTCCCATATTATAGAGAGCATACGGATTTTGAGGATCTATCTCCAGGGCCTCTTCAAAGAAATCTTTTGCCTCTTCATTTTTTCCCTGCTGCATCATATCAAAACCGCGTTCACAGAGATGTATGGCATGCGTGGTATTGACATCATTAACAAATTTATTTTTTATCCCGGGGATCATCTCTTCGACCACATCGGCCTTCTCCCCGGTAACAGCGGCATGCTCCGCCGGGTTTTTGATAATTTTGGGCGTGACAAAGATAAACATATTTGTCCTGGTCTGGTTTGCTGCGTCAGTCCTGAAAAGCGCCCCCAAAATGGGGATGTCACCAAGAAGAGGCACCCGTGTATTGGACTTTGTGGAATCCTGGCCAATAATACCGCCGATAACCACTGTTTCATTGTTTTTCACGATGACAGTGGTCTTGGCTGTTCTCTTGTATGTGGTTGGAGTATTATTTGTATTATCCTTGAGCTTTACCACCTCAGTTGCAATTTCCAGGCGCAGGGTCTCGGCCTGGTTGATATGCGGGGTAATAGTCAGTTTTGTGGACACATCCTTATAATCATAAGTTTTGTTGTACGTTTTTTTATCCTCCTGTGAGGTTTCCTTCCCGGTAAGATAGGGGACATTTTCACCAACAGAAATCTCGGCTTCCTTGTTATCAGTGGTAAGAATCTGTGGAGTGGAAACGATAGTAATATCAGAATCGTTTTTATATGCCCGCAAAACAGCCCCGATATTGGGAAAGGTAATTCCACCAATATTAATTCCTGTGCCCAAGAGCCCAACAGAAAAACCTGTCACTGGTGCTGGTGCATATTCACCAATACTTGAGAGCGTTGAAAAAGGGGCACTGGATCCGCTGAAACCACTGGTCACCATCCGGGTATCATCAGAGCTGCTGCCTCCCATGGCCCACTCGACACCCACCTCAAAATCTTTTGTAGCACTCACTTCGAGGATCAATGCTTCGAGATATACCATCCGCCTTGGAATATCCAGTTTTTTAATAACCCCTTCCAGCACCTGATATTCACTTTTTTCAGCGGTAATAATAAGGGCATTTGTCTCCTTATCCGCCATTATCTTCACCGCTTTTGAGATAGTGGGAGCCTTCCCTTTCGCATCTTTTTCTGCCTGCTGTCCCGGTAAGAAATTCAACACCTTTGCAACTTCCTCTGCATTGGCGTTCTGCAGATAAAAGACGTGTATATTGCCAACCCCCTTGCGCATTTCCGCATCGAGCACCGTAACAAGTTTTTTCACCCGCTCAAGATCACCGGGCGTGGCAACCACGATGAGTGCATTTATCCTTTCATAGGGAACAATCTTAACCGTACTGCCCTGAATAATAGCAGCACCGCCACCTTCCTTTTTTGCTCGTGGTGCCGCATTTCTTTTGTTTTTCTGAAAGAGTGTTGCCAAGACCTTGGAAACAGTTGTCGCTGTGGCATGCTCCAAGGGAAGCACTACCATTTCTTCCCCGGTATAGGCCACGTCTATCGCATCAATAATTGCCATCAACCGCTGGATATTGGACAAGGTATCAGTAATGATGAGCATACCCGACTGCGTATGCGCGATGACCACAGAGGTCTTTGATACCAACGGTGCCAATACCTTTTTTATCTCATCGGGAGTGGTATATTTCAACGGAATAAGCTGGGTGACGATTCGATCTTCAGGGTGCTCCGCCTCATCTGAAAGAAAGGTGCGTACATTTTCAGACCTCGCTACAACCTTTGGGATGATTTTAATAAATTCTCCAGCATCTATTGTGGTGTAGCCATTAACATCCAGAACAGATTCAAACACCCTATAGGCCTCGGCTTCAGATATCTGGGTCGGAGAAATCACTGTCACATTACCCTTGACCGTCTTATCGACGATGAAGTTTTTGCCAGTCAATTCGCTTATAAATTTAATAAAGAGGTTTATATCAACGTTTTCAAAATCAATAGTGATAAAGCGCTGACTCTGCTCGGGAACATTTTCTCCCCAAGAGGGGTTGATCCCAAAACACAGGGGCCAGACAAGCAGAATAATAATCCAATATTTCCCCAGTCGTTTCATAATATCCTTCATCACACCTACTTTACTTTTCTAACAGTTTCGGCCAACTACCAGGCCATTACATTTACATTAACTATTCCGAATCGAGTCTTTCCTCTACAGGTCCCAATCCTTTTTCATCTTGGCCGCCTCCTCTCCGCAGGAGCGTCTTCATCTTTTTCGTTTTGCTTTTTCCATCCTCTGGTAATGCCAGGATTCTTTTTCGCTGAGGGAACGGAGACACTCCACCAGCTGCTGCGTTATTGACACCGGCTTCCTCATCCATCTGGAGAATCTCATCTTTTCCGTTGAAAGAGAGAATAATTTTTTTCCTGTGAATCTCTTTTATCTCAGCCCCTTGTACCACATCGCCCTGATAGTAAAGCTCCTGTTTTCCTCCTCTTTTATCCTTGATAATAGCCCTTCCTTTGCCATCTTTTCCGGTAATTGTACCCACCAGAGTAATATCAAGCCGTGTGGCTTCGAGTATCACAGGGGCTTTTTCTTCAGGCAGCTTGACAGGTTCAGGCTCCTCAACAAAGGATTTAAAAAGGTTTCTCTTGGCAATAATGGAATAATCCTTATGTTTTTTTACTTTTTCAGCAACGTGATCCACAGTTCGTTTTTCCTCTCCCAGAGTGGAAGCCGATCCTGTTTTAACCGAGAGATAGCGTTCAGCAACCTTATAAAATAATTCTGTCCCTCCTATACACAGGAGGGTCATTATCAGAAACGGGATTATTCGCGTTATGTTTTTCAGCATCTTATGCCAGACTCTCAGACTCTATTTTCCAAAGATAAATGTGGGATTAGCCGCTGTGCCGGCAAGTTTAAACTGTATGGATTTATCCTTACTTCTTTTAGCCAATCTCCCGACCACAACCTTCAGGTTCGGATTTTTTTTATATAGCTCCGCCTTAGGCTTCATCCTGCCTGATATCAACAGGGAACTTTGTGCTATCTTCCCAGCAAGAGCAATCTTGCCGCCAACATGCCAGCTCATCATTTTTCCAGAAAAGGTTCCATCCGTGAGTTGAATTGCCTTATCATCTAACACCACCCCTATCTTGCCCGCATCAATCTGAAGGTTTTTCTGCTGTAAGATAGGCTTTTTCAGCTCAACTCTGCTTTTAGCAACTTGCACTGTTATATCGCCACGCTCAGGCGACCATGTCTCCATATCCAGCAAGACATCGCCATTAACTGCAAAAATACCACTTACCTTTCTGTTTATAAGCATGGAAACAACGGGGAATTTAGATATATCCAGATCTGAAAAATGTGAGTTTTTCAGCAGAATCGTCTCTTTTTCTCTGTCAATAATCGCCGTCCCTCTTCCCTTACCGCCAAAGGGATTTGCTGTAAAGGTAAAATGAGAAGTTGGTTTATGCCAGGAAGGGGTTATTGCAAGGACACTGTCCTCGTAGAGGATGAGATCCTGATCAGACTTTTTCAACGCAACGTTTTCAAGAATCAATGTAAATGGAAACTCATATCCTGTTTTTCCAATGGTGCAAACGACACCGGGGATTTTTCTCTCCACCATCTTCTCGCAATATCCATGGAATTTCTTGGTGGGAAAGCGCAGATAGAGTAAACAGGAAAAGAGCACCAGCCCATAGACAACGAGCAAGAACCAGTAGAGTATTTCTTTTATTACTTTCAAAGACATTGGTATAAAATCCGTTCTCTTCGCTACACTTTTTTATCAATAAACGTCGCTACCTGCATCACAACATCCAGCAATCCGTTGTTGTCCCCGCTTTCCTGAATAGAAATTCGTTTAATGGACACCACTTGAGCCGGAGACTCTATCAGCTGTAGATACTCGACGATTTGGGCAAGCGAGATCCCAGTGAATTTCATCTCCACAACCGACTCCTGCAGCTCGCCCTCCCGTTCTGCCGTTGAAGGTTTCATATAATTAATGAACCCCTTGATCTTGGCATCTGCTGCTTTGGCATCCAGAAATGAAAACAGGGAAAAATTTGCTTGTCTTTTCGCTAATTGCTGGCGAATCCCACCGGTTTCATTTTTCAAAAGCCTGTATTCCTGCTGAAGGAGCTTGAGCTCTCTCAGATCTCTTTTCCTGTTCTCTATGGAAGCATCGAGCCTCCTGCTGGCATCAAGGTACGGGGTTATCACAAACTGTAATATACAAAAGGAAATCACAAAAAAAATGCCAAAAACGATGATGATTTTCTCTCGCTGCTCGAGCTTCTCAAATCCGGTCTTTTTCCAGAATGCTGACAAAGATTTTCCAGCCATACTAGCCCTCTTTAAACTGCAGTTTCAGCTCAAAACGAATACCGGTATCCCTGGTGGCGAGATTTGCTGAATTGATAGTGACACGTTCAAAATACGAGGATTTTTCTAACAATTTTTTCAAACTGTCCACACTGTTAAAGGTATCAGTCAGCCCTCTGAGGTTCACTCCGTTGGCATCAGCCACCAGCCTGAGGAGATGCACGTTAAGTGACGCAGGAACCTGGGCAGAAATTTCAGCCAAAATGTCAAGGACACGCAGATCACTTTGCGTTGATACCCCGCCGAGCATACCTTTTTTCAGCTCACGAATCTCAACTTTAAGCTGCTGAACAGGATTAACGATGCGTGTGACACCCGGCACCGTCTCCAGGAACATGGCATCACCCTTTTTCTTCAATGCTGCCACCTCCTGCTTTTTATCAGAAAAATCATTCCAGGAATAGGCAATAAGGGCAATAACACAGGCCGCTACAGGAATCGAAAGACGTAATGCAATTTTACGATAACGGCGATAGGAAATTTTCTGGGCAAACTCCCCCTTTCTGAAATTAAATCCCGCATGCTTTTTCCTGCCCCGCAACCCCAGAGCCAACGCAGACTGCATAATTTCAGGCCGCCAGGATCCGCAGTCAATCTGATTTTCTGCAATGAGCAAATCACATGGCTCTACCGGATTCCCCAAGGCATCAGATATTTCTTTAACACTTCCAGGCACCCCGGCAAGCGGTCCCGTCATATAAAAGGAGATTCGCGGGTCAACATCGTCTAAAGCGTAAAGGATTCGTCGTATCTCTCTGGCAAGTGATTTGAATGTCCGGGAAATCAATTCAGGTTTTCGTGCTGAAACAAAATGGGTGTTTGCATCCATTGCAAAATCACCATGCGATCCATCGTCAAAAATTACCGAACGCACAAGCCGCATACGCCCGCCCAGCATGGCAAACATCGTCGCCCGTCGACAACCACAGTCAAGCAGGACAAAATCTTTTTCAGGATTGTGCCGGGCCAGCTGTAGGGCAAGCTGTACCCCTGAAACTGCTATAATCTCTGGATCCAGGCCCATCTCAGACAATACTTCCAGACGCTCGGCAATGAGCTCTTTATCAATCAAAGCAGCGATTACTGCTGAATCACCGCCTTTTTTGCCGGTGACCAGACTGTCAACCATCACCTCGCCCATATTCCTGGCGATATTTTCATCAAGTTCAATGGGCAGGACCTTCTCTACCTTCTTCTTGTCTGAAAATGGAAGCAGCAGATTCCGGTAAAAAAAACATTCCGCCTCAAAGGACAGACGGCAGACCGCCTTCTTTATATCTACATGCTGGATGACTTCGGCAATGGCAGCTCCCACTCCCGCATCGCCCACTCCGGCAAGTGCGCACTCATCAACCTTTACACCGGATGTGCTGGCAGACAAGACAAGGGCTGATACCACATCTTCCCGTATATCTATGCAGAGCTTTTTCTGGGCCATACTATTCCACCTTCCTGCTCACCAGGGTAATTTCACCATCTTTTTTCCGCTCGACCACAGAGGTCATATTTTTTACCATTCCGCTTATCTCTACCCTGCTCAAAATACTGAAAAAGTTACTGGAGACGCTTATAAGATTATTATCTAACTGA
>PDWJ01003765.1_pt1 | contig 14174 bp, 10 predicted proteins | sample 1430881 | NCBI WGS metagenome assembly PDWJ01 (sample SAMN01162460, study PRJNA174530) | Oral metagenome, whole genome shotgun sequencing project. | biome: Marine environment; feature: Marine mammal; material: Swab sample of the gingival sulcus; isolation source: swab sample of gingival sulcus... | reverse complement strand
GGAAGAAGAAATGCAGTTGCAATTTGACCTTTAGTTGTTATTTAGTCGCCCCCTATGGGGGCTAACCAAAGCCACCTTCTTTGAGGGTGGATTTTTACTGATTTCTCCAGGGATATTTATTGCGTTTAACACAATAAGAACCGGAAGGTGCTGTTTTTAAATCTACTTTAAATTTTAAAGGTTGTTGTTCTCCCAAATATGGTTCGATAATTTTAACTTGATAGATTTTAGCACTTGTTCCCGATAAATCCATATCTAAATCGAATAAACACAGACATTTAACACTGCTGCTTGTTTCGTATTCCTCTATAATAATGGTATCGCCTGAAGTTTTTACTGTAGCAAACAGTTCACCCGGCTCGCAATTAAAACCGGTATTAATATGTTTTAAGTTTAAAATACCATTGTTGTAATTATACTTTATACACGTTTGATTTGGAGCAAGAATATTTTTTATTCTTGAGATGCTGGCAAATTGTTTGCATTCTTTATTGCTTGAACTTTTTATCTCTATTGGTTGGTCGCTTACATTCTCGTTTTCATTTATACAAGCCCAAAATAAAAAAGTAATCAATCCTACAAATCCCAATTTTACTGTTTTTTTCATGGCTAATAGATTTTCATTTTAACTTTAATAATAACAGCAACAAGTTATGTTTATTTCTTGAAATAACCAAAATGAATTTTATAAGATGCATATTATCGCTTCTAATCTAAGGTGAAATTTGGGAGAGGAGAAAATCAGACAATAAATATCAAAGACTGATTATTCTACAAATTTCCTGAAAAAAGCTACCATAAATAAATAATAATAACTACTTTTGGCGGTTATGGATATGAACAGATATTTAATAGTAGTTTTTTGTGTAATTACCGGTTGTACCGCAGCAGTTCCTATGGCTGATGCTCAAGAGTTGGTGCTTGATAATCAGCGATTTGTTGCGTGGTGCGCCGAACATGCTCAAAATATCGAAAAATCGTATGCAGAACCTATTTTGGTGGAAATAAAAACCATTGAATCTACCGAAATTTGTTGTGTTAATGCAACCGAACCGCTTTTATTAAAGAATCTGCCCAAATTTCCGGTTGCAAAAACCATTAAGTTAGTTAATAACTTTGTGGAAGAGAGTCAATCTGTGTTATTAAGATTATCGGTTGATTCCAATATTCCAGTAGCTGTAACAGTAAGGGGCAGTAACCGCATTCGAGCTCCGGGATGGAATGTATAATACACGTTGAGTGTTATTTTATATTTGTGCCTTTTCGGGTACAATTACACCTATTGAAAATCCAGTAAAAACAAAAAATAAACAAAATAAAATGAGTTTTATAAATAAGACATTAAGTAAACTGTTTGGTAGTAAGTCAGATAGAGATTTAAAAGAGTTACGTCCCTATTTGGGCAAAATAAAAACAGAATACGAAAGAGTATCGCAATTGAGTCACGATGAGCTTCGTGCCGAATCGGAAAAATTAAAGCAAAAAATTCAAGACCATATTGCTGCTGAAAATGACGAAATAAAAAGCCTTAAAGCTAAGGTGGAAGAGGGAGGTATTTCTATTGAAGAACGTGAGGAGATATACGACAAAATCGATAAATTAGAAGAGCTGATTGATTCGAAAATAGAAGAAGTTTTAGATGAAATTTTACCTACAGCTTTTGCGGTTGTTAAAGATACTGCTCGCCGATTTACCGAAAATGAGGAGATTGAGGTGACAGCTACACAGGCCGATAGAGATATGGCTCCGTTTTTCGATCATGTTGAAATTGAGGGTGATAAAGCGATTTATTTTAATTCGTGGACTGCCGGAGGTAATGAAGTGCAGTGGAATATGATACACTACGATGTACAGCTGATTGGCGGTACTGTTCTGCATCAGGGTAAAATTGCCGAGATGGCAACAGGGGAAGGTAAAACATTGGTGGCTACGCTGCCGGTATTCTTAAACGCTCTTACAGGTCGGGGAGTACACGTAATTACCGTAAACGATTATTTGGCAAAACGTGACTCTGAGTGGATGGGACCATTGTATCAATTCCATGGTCTTTCTGTGGATTGTATCGACAAGCACCAACCCAATTCCGATGAGCGACGCAAAGCCTACGCTTCAGATATTACTTTTGGTACCAATAATGAATTTGGTTTCGACTATCTGCGCGATAATATGGCAATTAATCCCAAAGATTTGGTGCAGCGCCGTCATAACTTTGCCATTGTCGATGAGGTGGACTCGGTTTTGGTGGATGATGCCAGAACGCCTTTGATTATATCGGGTCCTATTCCAAGAGGAGATCATCAGGAATTCGATGCCTTAAAACCACAGGTGCAGCGATTGGTGAAAGCTCAAAACGAACTGGTAATGGGTATGTTTACCGAAGCCAAACGTTTGTTAAAAAGTGCCGATAAAAAAGAGCAGGACGAAGGTGCGAGATTATTATTGAGAACTTATAAAGGGCTGCCGAAAATGAAGCCTTTGATCAAGTTCTTAAGTGAGAAGGGCAATAAAGCAGCCTTGTTGAAAACAGAAAATTTCTATATGCAGGATAACAATAGAAATATGCACATTATCACTGATGAGTTGTATTTTGTTATCGAAGAGCAGCATAATTCCATAGAATTGACCGACAAAGGTATCGATTTGTTGAGTGCCGGTACCGAAGATCCTTCATTTTTCGTGATGCCTGATATTGGAGCAGAAATTGCTAATATCGAAAAATCAGGTTTAACCGATGAGGAAAAATTGCGTGAAAAAGATGCATTAATTCAAAACTATTCGGTAAAATCGGAAAGAGTACATACCATAAATCAGTTGTTAAAAGCTTATACCTTATTCGAAAGAGATGTAGAATATGTTTTGGTGGATGGTTTAGTGAAAATTGTAGATGAGCAGACCGGTCGTATTATGGAGGGACGTAGATATTCCGATGGTTTGCATCAGGCAATTGAGGCAAAAGAGAATGTAAAAGTTGAAGCTGCCACTCAAACATTTGCAACCATTACATTGCAGAATTATTTTAGAATGTATCACAAGCTGTCGGGTATGACCGGTACTGCGGAAACAGAAGCTGGTGAGTTTTGGGATATCTATAAGTTAGATGTGGTGGTAATTCCGACCAATCGACCTATTGCTCGTGACGATAGAGAAGATTTGGTGTATAAAACCAAGCGTGAAAAATATAATGCGGTAATCGAGGAAATTGTAGACCTTGTAAATGCAGGTCGTCCGGTGTTAGTGGGTACTACTTCGGTGGAAATTTCGGAGTTATTGAGCCGAATGTTGAAATTGCGTGGTATTAAGCACAATGTTTTGAATGCAAAATTGCACCAGCGAGAGGCGGATATTGTAGCAGAAGCAGGGAAAAAAGGAACGGTAACCATTGCAACCAATATGGCAGGACGTGGTACCGATATTAAATTAAGCGATGAGGTAAAAGAAGCGGGAGGTCTTGCTATTGTTGGTACTGAACGTCACGATTCCCGCCGTGTAGACCGTCAGCTGCGAGGTCGTGCCGGCCGTCAGGGAGATGTTGGTTCTTCTCAATTCTTTGTTTCGTTGGAAGATAATTTAATGCGATTGTTCAGCTCCGACAGAATTGTAAAGCTGATGGATAGAATGGGCTTAAAAGATGGTGAAGTTATTCAGCATAGTATGATTACCAAGTCGATTGAACGGGCGCAGAAAAAAGTAGAGGAGAATAACTTTGGTATTCGTAAGCGATTATTGGAGTACGATGATGTGATGAATTCGCAGCGTGAGGTAATTTATAAGCGCCGCCGCCATGCATTATTCGGAGAGCGTATTCAGGTGGATATTGCCAATATGCTTATTGATGTTGCCGAAGCAATAGTAAAAGAGTATCACGGTGGAAGCTTCGAAGATTTTACAATGGAGTTGATTCGTGTGTTCTCTATAGAATCGCCGGTTACCGAAGAACAGTTTATGAAGGAAAATCCTGAAAATATAGCTCAAACCATTTACAATACTGTTTTAGAAACTTACAAGCGTAAAACAGCGGCTATTGCACAGCAGGTTTATCCCGTAATAAAAGATGTCTATGAGAATAAAGCGGAAATGTACGAGAATATTGTAATTCCGTTTACCGATGGCATAAAAGGCTACAATATTGTAACTAATTTGAAAAAAGCTTATGAAACCAATGCCGAAGATGTGGTACACTCGTTTGAAAAAGCATCTATTCTGGCTACTATTGATGAAGCTTGGAAAGAACATCTTCGCGAAATGGACGATTTAAAGCAGTCGGTGCAGAATGCTTCTTATGAGCAGAAAGATCCGTTGTTGATTTACAAATTTGAGTCGTTTAATCTGTTTAAAGCAATGATTGAACAGATAAATAAGAGCGTTGCGGCCAGTTTAATGAAAGGACACATTCCTCTGCAGTCGCCTGAGGAGGTGCAGGAAGCAGAAGAGCGTAATACCGATATGGAAGGATTGCAGACTTCAAAAGAGGAATTGTCTCAGGATGGCGGAAAAAAACAGCCGCAAAAAGCTCAGCCCGTTAGAAATACCCAGAAGGTAGGACGAAACGAGCCTTGTCCCTGCGGAAGCGGTAAAAAATACAAACAGTGCCACGGTAAAGGGGCGTAAATCAATTAATAATTGGTAATTAACAATTAGCAATAAAATAGACCTCACAGGTTTTTAAAACCTGTGAGGTCTGAAAAGATAAATAAAGCAGAATTCGTTGCTAATTGACTAAAGGCTAATATTCAAAAGCCAACAGCTGAATAAACATCTGAAAATAATCTAACATCATACTATCTAAACCTATAAAATAAAAATATGTTACTATCAATTATGTGGGATATTGATCCCGAAATATTTTCTGTAGGACCTTTGTCCATACGATGGTATGGATTGCTGTTTGCTATAGCATTTTTATTAGGTTATAATATTGTAGAAAAAATGTTTAAGCACGATAATATAAAGATAGAATGGTTGGATAAATTGTTTATCTATACTATGATTGCTACTATTTTAGGTGCTCGTTTGGGACACGTGTTTTTTTATGGTTGGGATTTCTATTCACAGCATCCCTCTGAAATATTAAAGATTTGGCACGGCGGTTTAGCTTCACACGGAGCAGCTATTGGTATTATTATGGCTTTATGGTTCTACTCTAAAAAGGTAAGTAAAAAATCAATCCTTTGGATTTTAGATTATGTGGTAATTCCTGTAGCTTTGGCAGGAGCATTTATTCGATTGGGAAATTTAATGAATTCTGAAATTATCGGAATGCCGGCACAAGTATCCTGGGCGTTTATCTTTAAGCGAGTAGATATGATACCCCGACATCCAACCCAGCTGTATGAATCGGTCTGCTATTTAATTTCATTTGGTATATTAATGTGGATGTATTGGAAAACCGATGCTAAAAAGCGTGAGGGGCTGTTGTTCGGAACATTTTTGGTGTTGATTTTTACTGCCCGGTTTTTTATTGAATTTATTAAAGAAAACCAGGAAGCTTTTGAACAGGGGATGCTTCTGAATATGGGACAGATTTTAAGTATTCCTTTTGTTGTGCTAGGGGCTTATTTTGTTCTGAAAAATATATTTTTTCACAAGAATGAAGAAGTGTATGTTGAATAAAAAAATATTATTATCTGAATATGCAAAGGAGTTAATGTTTATTCATTAATAATATAAAAAAACTCAAAGGCTCTTAAAACCTTTGAGTTTTTTTATAGAGGAACTATTTTTTAAAATCGATAACCAACGGTTAATTTAAAATTGGTTCTGCTTTTGTCCAAATTCATTATATTGCTACCTGCATAAAGTAATAATTCTTCGCTGTAATTTTTGTGTTGAAACGATGCATCAATAAAAACATTATTGTAACGATACCCAAAACCTCCTGAAAAAATATCGTAAGCTTCGTTATAATCGCCTTTAAAAGCATCTCCCATTCGAGCATATCCGCCGCGAACACTAAATTGCGGAGTAACTTTTACTTCTGCACCGACTCTTAAATTGCCTTTAGACTGGTAAGTGTTTTTTATACTGTTGTTAATGGGGGTGAAATTTTTGTTAAAAGCATATATATCTTTTCCATTATCCCATTCCACATCACCACTACTGTATTTGTTGCTGCTGTAATCAATTAATTCATAATCAATACTGAGGGCTATGCGTTTGGCAAAAGTGTAAGCTCCGCTGAAAATGGCACGCAGAGGTGTTCTGAATTTATTGTTCGATGTTTCTAAAAATTCTGAAACGTAACTGTGAGTCTCTTTTCCATCAGCAGGAAATCCATTGGCGATATTTTTATCAAAATAAGAATCTAAGAAAGTTTCCATTTCGTTATTCAAATTGTAATAAGTAGGAGTGTGTAATGCAACTCCCAAACGTAAATCATTCGTTGGACGGAAAATTACACCCAATTTAAGATTAATACCTATTCCATCGGTTGCTTCGAAAGTACCATAGGTAAAGCTTTCTAAAGAACTTACGTTATTTTCTGCCGCAAATTCAGAATAATAAGTTTTTGTACGGCAGTAAACATCCTGAATGCCGATGGTTGCTCCCACATACCATTTATGGTTGTAATTTGCTCCAAAACTTAACAGATATTCGCCAATATAACCTTTGGTGATTTGTGTTTTTTCCTGATCCATTTTATCGTTCTGTCCCAATACCGAAATATATTCGTTTTTATTTTCATCAGGACGATTAATCAGGTAATTATCGTAAGCTAATCTTTCTGTAAATGGATATAGTTCTTTTGGGGTATAGCCATTTGCCAGATTTGTCCAATGATCTAAAATAGAGCTTGTCGAATTATTGTTATGCATAAAATATTCGCCGTTAAAATTGGCAATATTATTATATCCGATACCAAAATTCCAATTTTGCCAGCCCGATTCAGCTATGCGAGGTACAAAACTTGCAATATATCCGACATTACCAATGGTAAATTTATCGGTTTCCTCGGCAATACCGTTATTTTTTTGTTTATCAAAAATAAGAGTAGGGGTTAAAGTAATTTCAGAACTGCGATATACTGCTATTCCAGCTGGATTAATACTAAGCGATGAAAAATCACCCCCCAGAGCACCAAAAGCTCCTCCCATGGCAGAGGCTCGTGCTGTTCCGTTATTGTTATCAGTACGTGAAAAAAGTAATGCTTGGTCAACCGATTGTGCAAATCCGTTACCTGTAACTATCAGTAGTGCTATTATTAAATATATTCGTCTCATATTGTTTGTTATTTAGGATGTCTGTCAATTAATAAATTATAATCGACGACATATGATTCAATTAATTTAGAATATCCTTAAGAAGCAGTAAGGTTTGAGTTGTAAATAAGTATTTTAGACTTATAAAACAAAGCAAAGTTTACATGCTGTTTCGGTTATCTTCTACGTGTTCCGCCCGATCTGGTAGTACTACTTCCTGATGAACGTCGAACACCCGAATTTGATGAGCGGGTACTCCTGCTTGGGGTGTAACTGCTTCGACTGCTGCTATTAGAGCGGCGGTATGAGCTACGACTGCTACTATTAGAGCGACGATATGAGCTGCGATTACCGCTATTACGATTTTTTTGTTGAGAGGTAGTTGTTCTACTTTTTACTTTTGAATAAGAGGTACGTCGTACCGGACGAGTAGAGTAATTGGTTCGTTTAGAAGAGTTGTAAACCGGTCGATTAACGGTACGTGTTCTGTTATAACTACGAGGAACAGATGTTCTTCTTGTAGAATAATTTGAACGACGGTTATTGTTAACTGTCCTTCCTGCCTTAGTTTGAGATGTATTTCTTCTTCCGCTATAATTACTTCTTCCCGATGCTGCTCTTGATGTAGTATTGCGAAATCTACTACTATATCTTGTATTTGCTCTTCTTCTGCGTGCATCGTTATCGAAATGTGAGCGACGAGTAGGTGTGGCTGTTACTGCTGCCCCCGATTTTCCGGTATTAAAATTAGAACGGCGTACTGTTCTTCCCAATGCCCGTGAGCTGCCAGCACCTCTGTTGCTGTATCTATCACTTACTCTATGGTAATTCCTGTTTGAAATATATCTTCCGTAATATGGAGCATAACCATAGTAATGATAAGGATAATAGGTGTAAGGATGATATGGATAGAAGCTGTTCCAACCGTAATTAAATCCGAAATACCAAGGGTTGAATCCAAAATTAAATCCGTAGTCAAAATCCCAATACCAATCATTATATCCGTAATTGTAAGCAAAAATTCTGCCGTATCTCATTGGTGAAAAGGTGAAGGTGTTGTAAAAACGATGATTGGTCCAGGTTGGAGTCCACCAAACTTTATCACCATCGATATATACATTCCAATCGGGATCACCGGCAATGTACATCGCAAAGGAGTAACCGCTGTTGTCATAATAGCCAAATCCATTGGGATACATACTGCGTAAATGTGCAGCCTCTTCTTCGTCGTGTTGCGACCCGTTAAACCCCGAAATATAATACCCTGTTTCCTCATTATATGCAGTTTCCAAGGTATTTACAGTATCTGAATAGGTTGTTGTTACATTTCCTAATGCCCTAGTATTCACTTTTGCTGCATCAGAATACCTCTTCTGAATAGAAGAGAAGTTTCTGTTATCTACGGTGTTTTTGGGTTGACTTGGTATGTAATCGTTTTTTTTTGCCGATTGATTTATTGTTTTTTTAGGAGAGCGCTCAGCGAGTGTCACAATGCGTGGAGCATCGCCGGGAGTATAGTAAACATCGTCGTCGTAAGCAGTGGAAGCCACATACGATGGCGAACAACCTATGGCTAGAAATGCCATTAGTGCTAAAATTTTAAAATGTGTTTTCATAGTTCTGGTATTTTGATTTCTTCAACTGTTATTTCCCTTTATTTGCATACAAAACTATAATAAAAAAGATTTTCTGTGATGTCTTATTAAGATAATTTTATACTTTTGTGCGATATTTTTAATTACTGTGTATTTGCATGGTAATAAGATTATAAGTATACGAAAATTAACAAATATTATACCAAAACACATAATAAATGGCTAAAGTTTTAACAAGTAGAGAAGAAAATTATTCGCAATGGTATAACGACCTCGTTATAAAAGCTGATTTGGCAGAAAATTCTGCTGTCCGCGGTTGTATGGTAATTAAGCCTTACGGCTATGCAATTTGGGAAAAAATGCAGGCTACTCTCGATGGTATGTTTAAAGAAACAGGACACGAGAATGCTTATTTTCCGTTGTTAATACCGAAATCGTTTTTAAGTAAAGAAGCAGATCATGTTGAAGGATTTGCTAAAGAGTGTGCTGTAGTAACGCATTACAGATTAAAAAACGATCCCGACGGCCGTGGTGTTATTGTTGATCCTGAAGCAAAGTTAGAGGAGGAATTGATTGTGCGTCCTACTTCGGAAACTATTATTTGGAATACTTATAAGAACTGGATTCAGTCGTATCGCGATCTTCCTATTTTATGTAACCAGTGGGCTAATGTTATGCGTTGGGAAATGCGTACTCGTTTGTTTCTGCGTACTGCCGAATTTTTATGGCAGGAGGGGCATACTGCTCATGCCACTAAAGAAGAGGCATTGGTAGAAACCAAGCAGATGATTGATGTGTACGGCGATTTTGCCGAAAAATATATGGCTATGCCGGTATTAAAGGGAAGGAAAACCGAAAGTGAGCGTTTTGCCGGTGCTTTAGATACTTACTGTATTGAGGCTTTAATGCAGGATGGTAAAGCACTGCAAGCAGGAACTTCGCACTTTCTAGGACAGAATTTTGCCAAAGCATTCGATGTAAAATTTGCCAACAAAGAAGGAAAAGAGGATTATGTTTGGGCTACATCGTGGGGAGTATCTACACGATTAATGGGAGCTTTAATTATGGCTCACTCCGATGATAATGGTTTGGTATTACCTCCAAAATTAGCACCTATTCAGGTAGTTATTGTTCCTATTTATCGTAAAGCGGAAGAGTTGGAAAAGATTACAGCAAAAATAGCACCTATTGTGAAAAAATTAAAATCGATGGGAATAGCTGTAAAATTTGATGATAAGGATAATCGTAAACCAGGCTGGAAATTTGCCGAGTATGAGTTGAAAGGAGTACCTGTTCGTTTGGCTATGGGGGGACGTGATTTAGAAAATGATACCATTGAGTTGGCCCGAAGAGATACTTTAACTAAAGAAACCCTGCCTGTTGAAGGAATAGAAGAGGTAATTGAGAAGCTGTTGGTTGAAATTCAGGATAATATTTTCCAAAAAGCGCTTGACTTCAGAGCAGAAAAGACAACAAAAGTAGACAACTACGATGAGTTTAAGCAGTTATTGGAAACCAAAACCGGATTTTTTGCTGCTCACTGGGATGGAACAGCTGAAACTGAAGAATTAATAAAGAATGAAACAAAAGCAACTATCCGCTGTATTCCTTTTGATGCAGAAGAGGAAGAAGGTGTTTGTATGGTAACCGGAAAACCATCGAAACGCAGAGTGATATTTGCTAAAGCATATTAATTTCATTATAAATAAAATAAAAAAAAATCAGCTGTCGTTATTTCGGCAGCTGATTTTTTGTTAAAATCGGTAAAGCGGCTTAAATATGTATAGAATCCTTCAGTACTTAAAATAAAAAAATGTTTTAAATCAAACTGTAATTCACCTAATAATTCTCCTTTGGCATTATTTATTTCTTCATCGATACTAATTGTGTAGATTATAGGAAAATTCCTGTTTTTTCAATTTCTTTTACACTTAATAAATAATCTTTCTGCTTCATCGTTTTTTATTTTGTTTGGCGGCTGAAACAATGAAGAAATTTTTGAAAATTTATTTTTCATCAAAAATAGATTTATTTTTAAGATAAAACTCGATTGCTTCATTAATATTATTGGTAAGCTCTTTTATTTTGTCTTCTATATCGGTATGCAGACTATTATTTTTCAGCATATTTTCTAAATCAGCAGCCGATTTTGCTGCTTTTTGCATGGCAAAGTTCGATAAGACCCCCTTTAATTTATGTGCTGAATTTTTTACGATTGTATAATTTTCTTCTGCAAATGCTCTTTCTATATCCGAGAGTCTGTCATTTTTCACCAATAGAAATTGGTCAATAATATTTTTTATAAATTTCCGGTTGTTATCAACACGAATGAAAAGCTCCTTAAAATTGATTATGGCAAGATTATTGCTTTGTTGCGGTTCGTGAAGTTTGTCTAATATTTGTAATAAAAGTGTTTTTATGGGGAATTTTGCAGGATAATACATTATTCCCATATTTTCGCACTGTTTTTCTTCTTCAGAAGTATTGGTAATTACCAAAAGTTTAGTGTTTTTATTACTTTGGGTAATTAATGATTGTATTGTGTCATTCAAATCAATAATGTTCGTGTTTTCTATGGAGAAAGGCATTATTAGAAGCTGATAATCGTTGCTTATTACAATCTCGGGAAGCTGCTCCAAATAAGAACATTTTTCAAATTTTACGTTCGGGATATTTTGATTTAATGTGTTTTTAACATCTCCTAAAATTAAAAGTTTTGCGGTTTCTGTCATTTTATTTTAGTGTTAAAAGCTTTATATTCATAAAAAAGATTGTATTTTCGTGCCGTTTTAAGGACAAAAAACAATATTAGTTTAAAAATTCGAAGTTGCATAAAATTTTATAAAAAACATAGTTTTAGATGAATAGATTGAATAAATTTTTTAGAAAGGGAGCAATGGTAGCATTTATGTTGCTGCTATTTAGTGTTGTACAAGCACAACATCCCCAAAAAGTAAAGAAGCAAGCTGTTAAATATCAGAATTTATTGGCTTTGATTGATGCTTTTTATGTGGATACGGTAAATATGGAAAAAATAACTGAGGATGCTATTGTTAAGGCGCTTGCCGATCTGGATCCTCATTCGGTGTACATCAGTAAAAAAGAATTGAAAGATATGAACGAACCGCTACAAGGCAGTTTTAGCGGTGTGGGAATTCAATTTAATATATTGCGTGATACCTTAATGGTAGTTGCAACTATTCCCGGAGGACCTTCGGAGAAAGTGGGCGTGCGTGCCGGCGATAGGATTGTTAAAATTGATGATGGAAATGTTGCAGGCATTGGCTTGAAAAACAGTGATGTCCGCAAAAAACTACGAGGAGAAAAAGGGAGCGTCGTTACCGTTGTAATAAAGCGCAGAAACGAAAAAGAACTTTTAGATTTTACTATTGTTCGCGATAAAATTCCTATTCATAGTTTAGATGCCGCCTATATGTTAAATAAGGATGTGGGATATATTAAATTGAACAGATTTTCGGCAACTACGACGAAAGAATTTAATAAGGCTGTAGTAGAGTTAAAAGAGAAGGGAATGAAAAAAATGGTTCTCGATTTACGTGGTAACGGCGGCGGATATATGAGTGCAGCCATATCTGTTGTGGATAATTTGATGGATGGAGGAAAACTAATTGTTTACACCAAGGGGTTGGCTTTTCCCCGAAGAGAGAGCAAATCAACTAACAGTGGTTTATTTAAAGACGGAAAAGTAGTTGTTTTAATTGATGAAGGTTCTGCTTCGGCATCAGAAATTGTTACCGGAGCTATTCAGGATTGGGATAGAGGAGTGGTGATAGGTACCCGGTCGTTTGGTAAGGGATTGGTACAGCGACAGTTTCCGTTATCTGATGGTACAATGGTTCGATTAACCACAGCTCATTATTATACACCAACCGGGCGTTGTATTCAAAAGGCCTACGATAAAGGAGTAAAAGATTATCGTTTAGAAGTATTAAAACGATATAAATCGGGAGAAATGATAAGTGCCGATAGTATTAAAGTGGTTGATTCATTAAAATACAATACATTGAAAAACGGAAGAACAGTATATGGAGGAGGGGGAATTATTCCCGATGTATTTATGCCGTTGGATACTACTAAAAATTATAAGTATTTGAATTTGTTGGTTCGTAAAAATGTGGTTCGTCCTTTTATTGCCGATTATTTGGATGATAATAGAGAAAGTATCCGAAAACAATATCCGAATTTCGATAGTTTTAATCAGCATTTTATGGTTACCGATAAAATGATGGCAGATTTGGAAAAAGCAGGCGACAAAGCAGGAGTAAAAAAGAATGAAAAAGAGTATAAGACCATTGAAGAAGAGTTGCGTACTTATATTAAAGCGATATTAGCCAGCGATCTGTGGAGTAGTAAAGAATATTATCAAGTAAGTAATAAAGATAATCGATATGTGAAAAAAGCTTTGGAAATACTTGAAAATCCCAAAGAGTATGATGCAAAATTGCAACCAGAACAGAAATAAATTAGATAACAGAAATGAATTATATTGATTGGATTGGTTTTGTTGGTGTATTTTAAATACTTTTGGCTTATCTGTTGAATGTATTCGGGAAGTTAAAAACAACAGATTTAGGCTTTATTGTACTGAATATAATAGGAGCGGGTCTGGCTTGTCTGGCATCGGCATTGATGGCATATATTCCTTTTGTTATTTTGGAAGGAGCTTGGACAATTATTTCGATAATATCCCTTTTGAAATACCGACGTAAAATCTTACCAAAATAAAAAAATAAAAACGCCAATAGAATTTCCTATTGGCGTTTTTGTTTTATAAATCTAATCCTACCACTTTCCGAACGCGTTCTGTTTCGTCGTATTTGGTTAGGGTCAATCGTATTACGCTATCTTCGGTTGCTTTTAAATCGTGAGGTACATTCCCATCGAGGGCAATTAAATCGCCTTTTTGCAGATTTTTCACTTCGTCATTAACGCCAAAGTCAATTTTTCCTTCCAGTAATTGTACTACAATGGGAAATTTGGTTTTGTGTTTTTTCATTGCAGTGCCTTTTTGCATTACGATTCGAATCTCTTTAGTGAAATCGGTTTCGAATAAAACGTTAATTACAGGATTGTTTGCGTTGTATTCTAAATTTTGATAAATGTTTGCTGTTTCCATTTTTGTTGATTTTTAGATTACTATTTTGAATTATTCAAAATTAGATATTGAAAATTTGTTAGACTATGATAAAAGTCATAAGTTTTGTGTTGAGGCTTTATCGCCATAAAATAGCATTATCCGATAATTATAACTATATTTGTGGTTATTAATAAATTTAAAAGTAAATAAAATGCAAAAGAATAACGAAAAAGTAACCTTTGCAGGTAATCCAATGACCTTGGTGGGAAATGAAGCAAAAGTAGG
>PDWJ01003764.1_pt1 | contig 14176 bp, 5 predicted proteins | sample 1430881 | NCBI WGS metagenome assembly PDWJ01 (sample SAMN01162460, study PRJNA174530) | Oral metagenome, whole genome shotgun sequencing project. | biome: Marine environment; feature: Marine mammal; material: Swab sample of the gingival sulcus; isolation source: swab sample of gingival sulcus... | reverse complement strand
TTATCAAATCCACCGCTCTATCGGTTTTGTCCACATAGAGATACCCCTCTTCACGGATTGTCCGAAAGGTCTGGATGCCGATGGGGAGCTTTTTCATTTTTGCCTCACTTTATTTCAGGATGCCATGTCATATGAAATAATCACGGGATGTTTCATACCAGGTATCGAATCATCTGGCAGAATATCAGGCTTTTTCCCAGATAAATTCTGTAACATTCCTTTCTGCACTGGAAAAGCCGATGCCAATCAGCACAATGTCTTTTCCTGTTGCCTGATATTTTTCTGCGTAGCCTTTGGCTCTTGTCTGTTCCAGAGCCTTTTTTTCGGGCATATCTACCTTGAACTCAATGAGGTAGATGGTTTCGTCCGTTTCCACGCTCATATCAATGCGGCCCTTGTTGGTGCAGTCTTCGACGGTCAGTTTCATGCAGGCAGAACAAAGCCACGCAAAGATGACGCTGGCATAAAATCCCTCGTAGCGGGCAATATCGTTATTGGTGTAGTTGTGGTAGGGAATGGCCGCAAACAGGGCGTGGATGGCAGATTTAAATTGCTCCATATCGTCATTACGCAAAGAGTGAGCCAACTTCTTTTTTACTCCAAATTTGTTTTCCGGTGCTGCAAACATATCCAGCAGAGAATAGCTAAAGGCCCTGGAAACTTCCAGATTGGGGAATCCCAGGGTGTACTCAGTTTCATTATCTTCGACAGTTATCTTTTTGATGGTCAAATATCCGGCCTGAAACAGTAGGGTAACAGGAGATATGCTATCAATATCAAAGGATGTGAGCAATTCTTCACCTGCCGTGATTTTGGTAAGGTCAGGCAGGAAAAATTGTTTCTGTTTCAGGATTTTGATGAGAAAGGCAGGGGTTCCTGTCTCGAACCAATAGCTTTTAAATAGCTTGTTGTGATCCAGAAACAACAGGATATCAAAAGGATTGTACACATTTTCACCCAGAAAATGATAGCCGTTGTACCACCGTTTTACTTCATCCATATCTGCATTGTGCAGGTGATCTGCAAATACGGCTTCCAGATCGTGCTGGGTATAGCCGCAGACCGTGGCAAAAAGGGGATTGAGGCTGATATCCACAATATTATTGATACCCGAAAACACAGACACCCTGGAGAATTTGGTCACGCCGGTCAAAAAGGCAAACTGGATGTGGGCATCATTGTTTTTAATGACAGAATAAAAGGCTCGAAGAATGGTTTGTGCCAGCCGTGCCATCTCAGGCTGGTCGATATTGTCGAGAATGGGTTTGTCGTATTCGTCAATTAAAACAACGACCTGTTTTTGATAGTGTTTGCAGGATTTCCGAATCAGGCGATCAAAACGGTTGGCCGGAGAAAGCTCTCGACATGGTATGCCAAGGCGTTCTTCATTTTCTTCCAGGAGCAGGGCAATCCTTTCAAGCAATCCCTCAGGCGTGTAAAAATCTCCTGCTGCAAAGGAAATGTTGATCACCGGATATGTCTTTGACCAGTCATGGCGTTTTTCTGCGGCCAGCCCGGTAAACAGTTCTTTTTTTCCTTCAAAAAGATTGTGCAGGGTGTCTAAAAACAGGCTTTTTCCAAAGCGTCTTGGCCGAGACAAAAACACATATCTGTAGCGGTTTATCAAGTCCACCGCCATATGGGTTTTGTCTACATAGAAATAGTTTTCTTCACGGATTTTTTGAAAGGTCTGGATGCCGATGGGGAGCTTTTTCATTGTTTTTCTCCCTTTATTTCCGGGACACCATATCTCATGGATACAATCAAGGTATGATGTCTCGGAGTGGGACATTAGAATAATGTGGTAAGGTACGCCATCCTCAATCTTGATGGCGGCATTATTTTTTCAAAAATGTTGCAGATACATTATCTTTCCCTGATATTGACAAGATATTCTGGATGAAAGTTGTATTTGTTTCATCACAAGGCTTTATGGTGCAGGACAGTAATGCTTCAAGGTTGATTTTATTTTCCCTGTCTGTGCTGGAAAAATACTATTTTTACATGGTGTTTAGGGAATAAATTTTTCAATGAATGTTTCCGCCCTGATTATTCTGACTTTGGGAAACTTAATGTCTTTCATGATATTGTAATGCTTATCATTTGTTATTAGATAGTCGGCATTGCCACAAACTGCACAGTCAACAAACTTTTGATCATCCCCGTCGGAAAAGGGAAGCTGAAAATTAAAGGTCGGACTGACGAAAACAACACTTTCAGAAGTCAGAATAAAGAGCCAGAAATGATCGAGCAATTTTTTCGCAAAAAATCGTTGTAAAATTTCTTCATATTCAAGCAAAACAGGAGTTGAAACCAGTAATTTGTATTTCCCCGAATATATACCCCTGAGAATTGGATAATAGTAACTTTCGGGATTCAAACCGGAAAAAAATATGTTTGTGTCAATAACCAGTTTTGGTTTTCCTTTTTTCATCTCGGTGTGTTTCTACAATTTCAAAAAAATCCTTTTTGCTCCAACTGTTTTTTTTGAAGGTTTCGGCAATTCCATGGGACAAATTTTCAAATGCAGCCTGATGTATCAGTTTTTTTAAATCAACGCGATCCGCTCTGGTTTGTAATTCATGAATTATCTGGATGGTGTTTATTTCATCTTGCTCAAACCCGATTTCTCCGAGTTTGCTGCAAATTTCAGGTGTGATTTCCTGAATCATCGGATTCTCCCTGGTTGACATTTATTTCCGGGACACCATACCTCATGGATACAATCAAGGTATGATGCCCCGGAATGGGGCTACACAATGTTGTGATTCACGCCATCCTCAATCTTGACGGTGGCACTATTATCTTGAGAGGTAAAGATATTGTAGGTAACACCGTCTATGACCTGGGTTGTTCCTGTGTCGTTCCAACCGCTATCTGCGAGACTCACATTGTCTTCACCATCTCCCTTGATGAGCAGGGTATTGGTATCGTCGGTCATGCTTTTCACCCTATCGGTATTCAGGGTGATATTTTGTGAACTATCAACGCTCAGGTCAATGACCTCCATATCAATAATGAGATCCTGGGCAAGCTGGGTAAAGTCCACAGCATCTGTCACTTCCACCCTAAGGGTATCCTTTCCGGCACCGCCATCTATTTTGGCATCGTCTGGGTCAAGGACAATGGTATCATTGCCCAGACCGCCGAACAGGCTATCACTACCACCTCTACCGTCCAGGGTGTCATCCCCCTGTTCGCCATAAAGGCTATTATTACCATTACTGCCAGTTATTTTATCATCGCCGAGACCGCCATAAACCGTGTCACCAGAGCTAGTTAGATTATCATCGCTGGAAGAACCAAACTCGACCTTTTTGTTGTCGATGGTCAGGTTCTGAATATTATCGGCCTCACCAACCTCCACATTGAGTATTCCTTCGGTTGCAGGGGAGGAGGTGCTGCTGCCTTCACTGGTGGTAACCTCCACATTGAAGGTGAAGGCTCCGGTTTCGCTATTCTCAACCTGCATATACAGGTTTTCCATCTGAGCCTGGGTCAGGTTGTTAAAGGTACCATCCCCTCCACTGGCGATACTGCCTATGGTTTCATATTTTTCCTCCCCTCCCTCCTGGTATTTATGGTAAAGGGTGATGTCTTTCTCAACATTGGTGAAGGTCAGGTTGTAGGTCTCTTCGACACCGGTATTATCAGTAAACCCTGCTGCCTCCCGTTCCTGCACGGCCACAAGCTCTGCACCAAGATCAACCTTGAAAAGCTGGTTGGCATCACCTTCTGCTTTTTCCGGGAAGATGGTTGCACCATTGGCTACGGGATCAATATCAAGGGCAAAGGATTCAGTGTGTTTCTGTTGCTGTGACATATCACCTTTTTCCATGGTTACACCAACCACGGTCAGGGTGATGTCAGCAGTATGGTGCAGCGGCGGTGCGATCTGGAGATTGCCATTCAACACACCATTTTCCCCGGTGGGCAGCTTCCAGACATTTGTGGTGGTTCCCTGTTCGACAATTTCTCCGACTGGATCTCCATTCCCGTCGTAGAACAGCATTCCCGGCGGAACATTTTCGATGAAGATGGTCTGGAACTCGGAATTATCTGGATCATGAAAATCACTCTTGATATATAGCTGCACCTTGCCGTCTTCGTTAACATGGAGCTTATTATCCGTAGTGTTAAGCTCTTCTTCGTCGTTTTCGCTTGCTTTCAGCTCAAACTCACCGTCGTTGGGAACAGGGGTAATATCCACTGTAATTGCCTTGGAAACAGATGCAGTATCAGCATTATCACCAGTACCATCCTGGGCTGTTGCCGTTACGGTGAATGTAACCTCGCTGTCATCGTATGTGGGCGGCTGGTAATAGACCTGCTTGCCATCACTATTGGAAAACGTTTTGTCGTCAGAATCGTAGGTCAATCCCGTAGCATCCAGGGTATTCCCTTCACTATCAACAAGTGTTCCCTTATTAACCGCAAGGGTGACATTGGTAAAGGTTTCAGGATTGCTCTCATCCTCGTTGGACAGTTCCAGTTCCACCAGGGTTTTGGTGTTTTCCTTGATACCATCTTCCAGAGATCCTGCCGGAGCGACATCCATTTCGGTTTCGGCCACAGGATCTATGGTTACCTTAATCGTCTGTGCAGTAGTTGTTGCCATGCGATTTCCGATATTTGCGCCTGGCTCTTCGGCAACAAGCTGGAGGTCAAACGTAATATCTCCGCTAAAATTCTCTTTCGGAGTTATTTGAACCTTTTCCAGGGCCTCTTCAATCTTGGTCGTATTTGGATTTGCACCTTCAACCGCAACACGGTAGCCGGTATTTCCATCCTTGTCCGTGAAGGGGGTCAATCCTGCGTAGGATTCGATATTTTCAAGGTCAAGATTGGTGATAATAAAGGTGAGATACTGACCGTTATTAGCAGGGTCAAAATTATCATTGTGATGAGTCTGGCTTGCATCAACCACATCCTTAAGGCTAAACGTTGTATCTTCATTACTGTTGGTATTTGCAGCATCGAGGGTTGGTAGCTCTGCTGCAAGATCATTCACTTCTTCACCACCATCTGCATGGCCACGGATATCGACCGTAGCACTATCCTGCTGGAAGGTGCTGTTTTCTTCTGAATAGGCGGTGATTTTGAGTTTTTTCGTTTCAGCGATGGTACCCTGAAACGATGCCTGAAAACTGGCTACCTCATCAGCGGTCAGATACCAGGTGCCATTTCCCTGATAGACACCTTGATCCAGCCAGATACTCGTATCCACAGCACCCTCGGCATCCAGGGTCTTGACGATATAATAATGGGACTCATCGCTATTGACTGCACTGTCTGGGAAGATAGCTCTAAACTGAACCGCATTGTAGCTGGTGTCCCCACTGGCCTCTGTTACGTCAGCCGTGTCTATATCAGGCTGGTCGGCTCTGCCTTCCACAATCAGGGTTATTTCAGGAATCTCAATTTCGTTGTCCTCCAACATACCAGAGGCATTATCATCAATGGTATCTTTAACCGTAACATTGAGATTGTTTATGTAAAGCTTGCGGCCGGTAGAGGCATTGGTCTCGTCATTGTCTGGTTCCGCTCCCTTGATAATGGCGACAATATTACTAAAATCGGCGGCAATATCGTCTTGGTAAATAAAATAATTATCACCTTCAAGGGTGGCCTCTGCAAGATTTCCCTGGTCATCAATGTAACCCAGCAGAACACCATCGGGAAGATTATCCTCTGCAATTCTCAGCTGTGTTATCACCTCGTCATCCAGGGTCGCAAACTCAAGACGAACATAGGTGTCGGGGGTTGTTTGCTCGTCTGTATGGTTGGGATTACTATTCTCATGGGTTGTTTGCGGTTCGTCGATGGTATATGCCTGTTTGGCAAGGGGATCCGTGGTGCTGACAGCAGGAGCAACCTCAATATTGAAGGTTCGTGTCTGCTGGGCAACATCGCCGTCGTTTTCAACGGCAAAGGCTGTCAGTTGCACGCCTGTGACGGTGCCGCTGTAATAATCCGGTGCCTTGATATAGAGGTCGTCCATCTCGTCTTGAGTGAATGACCAGCTTACCTTGCCTTCATTGGTAGAGATAAATTCACCAGCAGGTTCTCCATTCGCCTTGGTGGGCAGAAAATCCACTGGTAAATTGCTTAAAAGATAGACCAGGGTTTCGGAACCGTCTGCCGGATCTACCTCCTCACCGCTCTCGAAACCAAGATCCTTGATGCTGATGAGATTTGCGGCGGCGGCATCATTAGGTTGGCGTTCTGAACCTGATACCGTTGCATCACCGGATGTGCCATCCTTGCGTTGTGGAGTATCAGCATCACCCTGGACATGAACCTTAACGGTCTGTGGCTCCACGGCTGAAACCTCCGCACCGGGATTTCCGCCGTCCCATGCCGCAGGATCCTGTACCGTGGCATTTACCTTGACCTCAAACTCCACATTGGAATCTTGCGGTGCCCTGATTTGCAGGGTTTTGAGATCGGCATCGGTGATTGTGCCGTTACCGAGATTGGTCTCATCACCAACGGTAAGGGTTATCGTTTCATTGTCAGCGGTGGTGGTGATCTCTTGACCATCGGCCTGGAAGCTAACACCTTTGGGGATATCGCTCAATGTAACCTGAGTAACCTTTTCACTGCCGTCCACGTCCGAAGTCTGCGGATAGACGTTAAAGTCGGTGAACTCATCCTCGGTGGCATATACATCGGTGAGTTGCAGGGTCGGGGTATCGGTTACCGGAGTGAACTTCACCGTGAGTTTGTCAATCTGGCTCTTTGAGTCGTCCCCATCGGTAACTGTGGTTTCAAGTTCCAGTTCCAGTTCACCAGAGAAATCTTTCTGGGCCTTGACATGGGCTTTTTGCAACTCCTCAAGGGTCAGCTTCCAGCCGCCGGATACCCTGGTGCCTATGGCATTGGCATTTTCGCCAGCACCATCCACCAGAGTAAATGATTTGGTCTCCCCGTCCCTGGCACGGATGATGAACTCGGCGGTTTCCGAGTTGTCCGTAGTGTTATGGTCTTTGTTTTCGTAGTTATTCCAATTAAGTTGAAGATTGACGGCTTCGTCTTCCTTGCCGCCTTCAACAGGGGTAACTGTATTCTCATCACCCGTTAATTCCGTCGTCCCGTTATGGGTAACATAGAGATTACCTTGATAGCCTCCAGCTGTTACCTCCTCACCACCTTCTTCCCATTGGGTTCCCGTATTATACGAGGTATCGACCACACCGTTGACGGTGATGGTATGGGTAACTTCTTCAGGCTCAGATGTTGTAACAGTGGTATTATCCGTCGTATCATCATCCGTATCTTTGGAATAGACTTTGACTTTCAGATCAATCTTGCCGCTGAAATCCTGGGGCGGCAGGATGGTCAGAGCCTTGATCTGCTCTGTGGTCAGACTGTCGTTTGACGTGTCGTAGCTGGTCTGGGTGCCATCTGTTAATTCCGTCCCGTCTGCCTTAAGAATTTTGGCACCGGCTGGAATACCGCTGATAACCAGATGGTCAACCTCTTCCTGACCAGTAGTTCCTTCCCCGTCAGCATTTTCAAAATCCAGTCCCATAGCAATCCTGGTATCTTCATTACCGCTGGGAGTTGCCTCTTTCAGGGTAATATCATTGGCAACAGGGATAATTTCTATGGTGTCTAGCGTTGCTGATTTGGGGTTAGCAGAGGTTGCGGTTGTGGTACTCGTGGGATCATCATCATGGTCTTGAGCGGTCAGCGTGAGTGTCAGTCCCTTGATGTCCTGGCTGTTGTTGTCTATGGTCTTAATCTTGACATCAGGGAATGTGTCTCCGCTGAAATCGTAATTTTTAGCGTTGAAAGCAGCAACATCCAGCCAGCCATCGTCTTCGTTAAACATTAACAGCACATGGTCAAGAGCCGCTGGATTGAGTTCTGTGCTGGAAAAACTCATGATATAGTGTTCACTGCTATCCGCACTTGGTGTAACGGTGAAGGCATCTTGCAGGCTGATTTCATCATCCTCATTCTTGCCGGTGGGGAGAGTCCCTGCTGCCAGGGAGAAATCATCGTCTGCTACCGGGTTAACCGTTACCGTAATGTTCTGGGAGGATTCAGCACCAGCAACATTTGCCAATTTATCGCCGTCATCACCCACCTCATATTCGGTGGCCTTCAATGTCAGGTTCAAATCCTTGCTGGAGTTGGTCGGTGCCTGGATTTTCAGGGCATCAAACTGAGCCTTGGTCAGCGTAAGGTCCGCAGTTGCAGCGTGAGCATCGGTGGTATGATATGGTTTCCCGTCTGTGGTATAAACATTGCCAGAATCATCTGCGACTATCTTGATGGTTATTTCAGAACCATCTGCCGTGAGCCACTCGCTTCCATCTGCTTTAAGGATTTTGGCACCATCCGGCACGCCGGAGAGTTCCAGCAGACCCATGCGTTCCGGCCAGTCGCCGGTGGTATCAGTTCCGTTCTGGTCGGTGTCATCGGTGATGGTGGGCAGTTTCCAGTTGCCGGTGCCGTTATCCAGAGCAATGGCGGTATCTTCATTGCCTGATACTGTGACAGCATCGCCCATACCCGGTGCATCAGAGATGGGCCTGACCGTGGCAGTAACGGTAGTGGTTTTTTCACCACCTTCAGCATTGGTGGTGTAGGTGAAGGTGTCTGTGCCGCTGTAGTTGTCAGTGGGTTCGTAGGTAATGGTTCCATCAGCATTGATTTTTGCCCTGCCGTGTTCGGTAGCTACCCAATCTGTGTTGCCATTGGCGGAGTTGTTAATATGGGTATTGTCAGGCGTGGCATCAGCACTGGTGGTAAAGGTGTTTGCTGTGTCGTTTTCATCGCTGTCCTCATCCACGGCAATGTCTTTTGTATTACCTGGGTTATCATCCTTCACGGTAACAGTGAGGGTTGAGGTAGCATTATCACCAGTATCATCATCTGTAACCGTAACCTTGAAGGGCAGGTCAATATCACTCTGGGAGCCGTCGGCATCAAGCGGTTTTTCCAGAACAAATTTATATCCGGCTCCATCTGTCCCTGCTGTTGTGGGAGCGGTGATGGTTGCGGTAAAAACGGTCTCTCCGTTAGCCCCTTGGGTGGCGGTCAGGGTATGGCCGTCAGCACTGAGCGTGTAAACCAACGCCACACCGCCGGATTTCAGATTCAGGTCATTCAGGTCGGTCTGGCTGGTAATGGCATCAAACTTCACATCAAAATTATCGGAGCCTTTGGTTACGCCAAAGTTGCCGGTCTGGGTCAGTTCGTCAGAGTCGGGTTCGCTGCCTGATGGCAGATGCTTTTCATCGACCGTAGCAGTGACAGTTGGCGAGATGGTGGCCTCGGTGCCATCTGTAATAGTGATGGTTAGGTCTGCGGTGCTGTAGTCATCATCATCCTCACCTGCAAAATCATGATCCTTGATTGTGTAACTAATTGTTTCGGTTACATTACCACCAGAATGGTCAATGTTATGAATCGGGGTATAGGTGTAGTTTCCATTGGGGCTAATCACAAGGACGCCATGCTCGGTCTCAATACGTGTATTGTCCTCCGTGATGTCGGCTGTTTTCGATTCACCATTTCGGTCTTTATAGGCAACCGAATCAAGATCGGTGGTATTATTTACATTATTTCCTAGCACAGGATTGTCGCCGAACAGATTGCCGCTCGCCTTATTTGTGGTGCTGCCTTCGGTGTTCTCCTCAACGCTTGCCGTGTGATTCTCAGCCACAGGCAGCTTGTCAACGCCGATGGTCGCTATGGCGGTGTTGCTGGCATGATTGGCGGCCTGCCCGTCATCAACCGTAACTTCAATATGACGCAGTTCGTCAGACAGCTCATCACCAGTCTTTTCGTTTTTCAGTTTGACGGCCTGAATTGCGGCTTCAAAATTGCTATGTGTAGGTGTCTCACCACTTTTTGGAGTCAAGGTGATGGTCATTCCGTCAGTAGATACCTCTACATTAAAGAGACCCGTATCCACATCAGTCGTATTCAACTCATCACCAGTCTGGGGATCGGTCAGGGTAATGGTGATTTTCTGGAGATGTTCGGTATCGACATCACTCACATCCATAGTGTCTCCGGCAATGGAAACACCAGCGTTGATGGCGTCTTCCTTAGGCATTATCTCATGGCCGGTTCCCTCAGTATCATTGTCCAGATCTACCGTCGGGGCATCGTTGGTGCCGGTGATGGTGATGGTGATGGTTTCGGTGGCTATGGCTCCCTTGTCGTCGGTTACGGTGGCGGTAAAGGTTTCAGTTTTGGTTTCACCAGCTTTAAGAGCCTGGGTCGCATCAAGCGTGTTATCCAGGGTGTATGTCCACTCCCCGGTGTCGGGGTCAATGGCAATGCTGCCATAGGTTCCGTCGGTGGTGTTCAACGACCATGTTGAGCCGTGATTGGTCGCAGTCGTATCCACATCCACATCCGAGGATGTCAGGGTGCCGCTGGCGGTGTTGGTGGCGGCATCTTCGGTAACAGTGCCTTTTGCCGCCGCCTCATCCGAGGTAATGACCGGCTTGTCATTGGTGCCGTTGATGGTCACTTCAATGGCCTGGGTGGCTGTGGCACCGCCGCTGTCAGTAACTGTGGCGGTAAAGGTTTCGGTTTTGGACTCGCCTTCCTTGAGAGCCTGGGTGGCGGCAAGATCGTTATCCAGGGTGTATGTCCATTCCCCGGTGTTGGCATCAATGGTTATGGAACCGTAGGTGCCAGTCCCCGAACCCTCAATGGACCAGGTTTTCGAGTCCCCTGTATCCGGGTCTGTTGCTGTCAGGGTATCGCTTGCAGTGGGGCTGCCTGGTACTACCGTGCCATCGTCCTCGTGGCCTGCTTCCGTAACCGTGCCTTGAGCCGCAGCAGCATCAGAAGTGATTACCGGCGCATCATTGGCTGCCTGTACAGTAATGGTGCTGATGGCAACATTGCTGTCGGAATTGTCGTCCTCGACCTGCACCTCAATGATTCTGTCTTCAGTGTCTGGATTGTCGCTGGTATTACTGAATTTGACTGCCTTGATGGCGTCTTCAAAATCTTCCTTGCTGGCAGTGGCACCAGCCTTGATTGTAATGGTAAGGATTTTCTCCCCATTTGTGCCAAGTGAGGGGGTTACGGTAAATTTGGTGGCATCAATGCCGCTGGTATCCAGCACATCACCATCCTGAGGATTGGTCAGGGTGATGGTGGCCTGTTTAATGTCATTACCGCCATTGAGATTGATGCCTGCATCGGCCTTAGTGATGTTGACCGCAGGGCCGTCTTCGGTGAAGGTGTCAGTCCAGGCGGTATCCGGGTCGTCAGGGCTTGCCGCTGAATTGAGGTCAATAATGGGGGCACTGTTCTCAATAACAGAGAGTTTCAGCAGGGCAGTATCGGTGGCGCCATGCTCATCTGTTACGGTATAGGTAACGTCCGGCACGGTGCCGTGGAAATTGCTGTCCGCAACAAAGGTGTATGTGCCGTCACTGTTCAGGGTCAGTTTTCCGGCTGCTGCACCATCTTTCGTTATGTCGTAGGGCGTACCCACCTCAAACGGGCCTGCATTACCATCCACGGTAAAGGCGGTAACGGTGAGGTCATCGCCATCCGCATCCGTGTCATTGTCCAGCACATTGCCGGTGGCATCTTCTCCGGCCACAGCAACAGGAGAGTCTGCCTTGGCATCCGGGCCGTCGTTTTTACCGTTAATGGTAACCGTAACCTCTTTGGTGGCCGTGCCGCCATTGCCATCAGAAAGGGTGATGGTATAGGTTTGTTCGAGGCGTTGGCCTTCCTTGAGATAGTCAATATCGGCATCAGGTACGGTAAATTCCCAGGTGATCTCGCCGGTGGCATCGTCAATGGTGGGGGTAAATGTGCCGACATAGCCGCCGGCATTGGGTGCGGCAGAGACGGTATGGGTGTCTGAGGCATCGGCATCAGTGAAGTTCAGAGTACCTGTGGCGGTATGGGTGACGGTATTTTCACCGGCGGCATTGTCCGCAATTTCGGTAACATTGCCTTCGGTATCTCCGCCGCTGCTGAATACCGGGGCTTCGTTTGGCGGTGGCGGCGGCGGTGGTTCGGTGTAGCCATTGATGGTGATGGTCAGGGTTTCGGTGGTCGTGCCGCCGTTGCCGTCACTCACCTCGTAGGTGATGGTGTCGGTGAGCGTCTGGCCGCTCTCAAGACCTGATACTGTGGGATTAGAGGTGTTGGCAACATAGTTGTATGAGCCATCCGGGTTCATGGTAATGGTACCGTATTCGGTCGGCACCGGGTCTGAAGGATCACTGCCATCCACGCCGACAACGGTGAGGGGGTCGTTGTCATCATCACTGTCGTTACCAAGAACATTACCGCTGGCGGCTGGATTGTTTTCCGAAACCGTCGCTGTATCGGGTTGGGCTTCGGGGGCATCGTTACTGCCGGTGATGGTTACTGTTACCTGTTCGGTGGCGGTGCCGCCATTGCCGTCGGAAACGGTGATGGTGTAGGTCTGGGTCAGGGTCTCCCCTTCCTTGAGATGATCGAGGGCGGCATCGGCGACGCTAAATTTCCAGGTGAGGGTTCCGTCTGTAAGGGTCGGCGTGAAACTGCCCAGATAGCCGCTTTCATTCGGAGAGGCAGTTACGGTCAGGGTGTCATCAGGATCAAGATCGCTGACCTGCAAGGTGCCGATGGCGGTGTGGGTGGCAATGTTTTCACCATCGGCCAAATCTGTGATTTCGGTAACACTTCCCGTAATGCCATTGCCGCTAATGACCGGATCATGGTTTGGTTCCGGTTCGGGTTCCGGCTCCGGTTCAGGCTCCGGATTTGGTTCCGGCTCCGGTTCCGGTTGTGGTTCTGGTTCGGGCTGTGGCTCCGGCTCCGGCTCCGGTTCGGGTTGTGGATTCGGCTCTGGCTGCGGTTCGGGTTCGGGCTGTGGCTCCGGTTCGGGCTGTGGATTTGGCTCCGGTTGCGGTTCGGGCTGTGGATTCGGCTCCGGCTGCGGTTCCGGGCGGGGTGGCAGCGGGGTCGTATCGGGTTGCCGTTCGGGAGTGGTCTCATCCTCTCCCGCAGCTTCCTGGCGTGCCTGTGTGTTCAACTCCTCAAGGGTCGAGCCGCTTTCATCCTGATTGCTCGATGTTGCCCCTGGAACGTCGTCGCCAGTAGGGCGGGAATGAAAATTATCAGGAGTGGCCAAGGCTCCGCCGGTCAAAAATCCCTGTCCCATATCTTCTGCACCAAAACCGCCGTCGTTCGCCGACGAAATGGCCAATCTTCCAAGACCTGTTTCATCACTGCCCATATTCTGGGTATCAAAGAAGTGGTAGCCGTTTTGGGGGATGAGGTGCATCTCGCCGTCACGCAGATCCCGAATCAGCACAAACTGCCGGGAGGCAAGAGTCTCCTGCCCGCTGCCAGCATTGTTTGCGCCGTTGTTCAAGGCAGTTACCTCTTCTCCTTCATAAATAAAATCGCCTTCCTGTAAGATGCGAACATTGCCGTCTTTATCAACAGCCTTGAATCTGCCAGCGATGTTTTGTACAACCCCTACTTTTTGTTGCATGGAATATCTCCCCATAGAGTGTGACTGACGAAGAGGCATTTTTCTTGAAGAAAAAATACTTCCTGATGGTCTTGTAAATGTCTCCCCCTGCTACCAAGGAAAGGAGTTAAAAGTTTCTTTGTTAGATAACATTTTGAAATAATTAAGATGTAGCGTGTATTCTATTATATTTTTTTATCAGAAAAAATGAAACAGAAGAGAGACGATAAATCTTAGAAAGAGAATAACATAATTGGCAGGAAGAATGCAAATCTAGTTATTTTTTTTATCTGGAAGAGCCTGCACCCGCATGAGCAGAATGAGAAAAAGAAAAACGGCTGCTGGATTTTTTTAAAAGTACCGCACGAGATAGTGGCTACGCCATGATGTATATGCGGTATATTGCCGAGTTCACCGGCGAGTGAAGCGAGTCCGGTGAAACGAGGTGTGTGTGCCGAACACGGCATATGTTCTTAAAAGTGAGTCAATGCCTCTTACAACGGAAAAAGGCACCGAAAGAAACAAGTTCTTTCGGTGCCTTCAAGGTTTATATGGTTGTCTGTGTTCTGCGCTATGGCTATAACGAGACTATTTTCTCAGCACATATTGCAGAAATTGCCCAACCTGGCGTGATTTGGGAAGCAGCGGATCTTCGTTGAAATATCCCCAGGAAAAGACCACGACCTTGTCTTGTCCCAGCCCTTGTTCGGC
>PDWJ01003762.1_pt1 | contig 14177 bp, 13 predicted proteins | sample 1430881 | NCBI WGS metagenome assembly PDWJ01 (sample SAMN01162460, study PRJNA174530) | Oral metagenome, whole genome shotgun sequencing project. | biome: Marine environment; feature: Marine mammal; material: Swab sample of the gingival sulcus; isolation source: swab sample of gingival sulcus... | reverse complement strand
GATTCGCCCATGATAGCTAAGGCGTTATTAGCAATCAGTTTGTCGATGACGTCCTCATCTTCATCGACGACGACAAACGGTTCGCCACTTTGTATAAACATTTTAATGGCGTGTCCACCTGTTTCTTTGGCGCCACAGATGATATAGTGGTTGTGTAGTTTAGCAATCTTCGAATTCACCGATTTCCTCCTTAAAATCATACCCAAATTGCCATCCATGATCATACTGACGGCGCCGGATATGGCATATGCCAAAAAGCTAAGCGAACTAATAATCAGTAAGATGGTAAAAATCTTAGCGGCGTCATTCATTTCGCCGACTTCTTTAAAGCCGACCGTTGAAACTGTAATGACAGTCATGTAAAGTGAATCGAGTAGCGAAATATCGAGCAGAAAATGATAGCCGATGACGCCCATCATAAAGATGAACGAGATAATAATGATTAGTTTTTTGGGTCGACTCATGTCCACTCCTTTATAAGCGGCGCTTCTTCTTTTGGATAGAATAGCCAAATTTTCCGATTTTTTCGCCCAAGGTAAAGTATTCACCATGCGAGTAGGCGATGGGTGAACTCTTTTCCAGGCAAAAACGGTCGCGTTCGTCAAAAAAAGCCTCATCGGCATGCACTGCCAGCACTTCGGCGACAAACATGTCATGTGTGCCGAGCGGTACAATCTGCTTTAGTTTGCATTCAATGTTAACTGGCGACTCTTCAATTAAGGGTGATTTGACGTATTTTGCCGCGATTGGCGTCAGTTTGGTGCGTTTAAATTTATCGACTTCGCGTCCTGAAATAACGCCACAATAATCGGTCACTTCCGCTAAATCGGCTGTCGTTAGGTTAATTACAAAATCACCGGTTTTTTTAATAATGTCATAAGAATAGCGCGATGGGCGTACTGAAATATAAGCCATTGCCGGGTCAGAACAAATGGTGCCCGTCCAGGCGATTGTAATTATGTTGTACCGAGCTGGTCGGTGACCGCATGATACCATCACGGCTGGTAAGGGGTAAAGCATTGTTCCTGGCTTCCACAGTCGCTTTGCCATAATAGTCCTTTCTGTAGTCGTAATTAGTTGGTTTTTGTGAGATTAGTATAGCATATTTTTGGCAATAAAGCCATCTGCCTTTTGCAGCTATGAACTTTCTGCTTGCAGCTAGCTACTTATTGCTAATTATTTGTTTACATTACTACCTAAATGTTATAAGATAGAGTGGCACAAAGTAATAGTTGTTTAGGAGGATTATATGGCAGAACTATTGAGGAAGGAAAATAATTTAGTTTCGCTTAAATTTAGCATTGGTACTGACGCATTTGAAAAAGCGGTTGCCAAAGCATTTAATAAGAATAAGCATAGATTCAATATTCCCGGTTTTCGCAAGGGTAAAGCACCGCGCAAAATCGTTGAAAAACACTATGGCGAGAGCGTCTTTTACGAAGATGCCATCAATATTGCCTTGCCCGATGCCTATGAGGCGGCAGTAACTGAACTGGCGCTCGATCCGGTCACCCGTCCCGAAATTGATATTTTGGAGATGGAAGCGGGTGCCGATGTTGTCTTGCAGGCTGATGTTTACGTGAAGCCTGCGGTCGAATTAGGTGAATACAAGGGTGTTACCGTTAAAGTAACTAAAAAGGAAATTAGCGACGATGATGTTGATGCCGAGTTGGAAAAAGAACGCAAGAAAAATGCACGCGTGGTCTCAGTCGATCGTTCGGCCGAACTGGATGATACCTTAATCATTGATTATAAAGGTTCCATCGACGGTGAGTATTTTGATGGTGGTACTGCTGATAATCATCAATTAAAGCTCGGTTCAAAACAGTTTATCGGCGACTTTGAAGAACAGTTAGTCGGTTGTAACAGTGGTGAACAAAAAACGATTGAAGTCGCTTTCCCGGAAGACTATCACGTCGCCGAATTGGCCGGCAAGCCGGCTAAGTTTGAGGTGACGATCAATGAGATTAAAACAGAAGAACTTCCCGAATTGGACGATGAGTTCATTAAGGATATTTCAGAATTTGATACGATTGCTGAGTATAAGGCCGACGTTAGAAAGCGTCTAGAAGAAAACAGTGAAGAAACTTATAAAAGCCAGATTCGTTCAGCGGCAATTGATGCGGTCAGCTTAGCGGCCTTGGTTGATATTCCCGAGGTGATGGTCGAGAATGAGATCGACCATATGTTGCGTGATTTTGACTATCAGCTACAATATCAAGGTATGTCTTTAGAGAAATACTATCAATTTACCAATAGCACAGAAGAGGACATGCGCAATCAAATGAAAGATGACGCCGAGAATAAGGTCAAAACATCGTTGGTTATCGAGGCGATTGGTAAAGCTGAGGGCATTGAGGCCAGTGAACAGGACGTTGAAGATGAACTTAAAAAGATGGCAGAAGCCCAAAAGGTGGAAGTCGACAAAATTAAGGAATTTTACGCGCGTGATGAATTTGCTTCAATTAAGAACCACATTTTCTCGCGCAAGGTGGTCGATTTTATCAGTGAGCACGCCAAGCTAGAGGCAGAATAGTAGCTTTTTATAAGCATTGTCATCATAAGGCCGTTTAGCAATACCCGAATGACCATTTTCCATTTGGGTATTTCTCGTGTGTTGACACAACGGCTATAAGAGCAGCTATATAAGTTGTAAAGTGAGTTTATTAAATCAATAAGAGAGGTGTAATATGCCATTAGTACCATATGTAGTAGAACAGACCAATCGTGGCGAACGCTCATACGATATTTTTTCGCGATTGCTAAAAGATCGCATCATATTTTTGGGCGATGAGGTGACCGACCAAACTGCCAGTTTGGTCGTCGCGCAGTTATTATTTTTAGAGTCAGATGATCCTGAAAAGGATATAAATTTTTACATCAACAGTCCGGGCGGATCAATTACGGCTGGCATGGCGATTTACGACACAATACAGTATATTAAGCCTGATGTTTCGACCATTTGCATTGGCATGGCAGCCAGCATGGGTGCATTTTTGCTGGCGGCAGGGGCGCCTGGTAAGCGTTATGCGCTGCCCAATTCGGAAATTATGATTCACCAGCCGCTCGGCGGTGCCCGTGGTCAAGCCAGTGACATTAAAATTCAAGCTGAGCGCATTTTAAAAATGAAGGGTTCGCTTAATAAAATTTTGAGTGAAAGAACCGGTCAACCACTCGATGTCATTGAGCGCGATACCGATCGCGACAACTTTATGACGGCTGAGCAGGCTAAAGATTATGGCTTAATCGACAAGATATTTTACAAGCGCGATTAGAGCAGGAGAGAGCAATGAAACAAGATGAAAAACAACAGTTAAAGTGTTCGTTTTGTGGCAAACCGCAAGATCAGGTCAAGCGTTTAATTGCCGGACCAAGCGTTTATATTTGTGACGAATGTATCGATCTTTGTCAGGAAATTATCGCGGAAGAGTTTGATGACACTTTTACATTAGAAGACGAAAATTTATTAAAACCAATCGAAATAAAAGAAGCGCTTGATGAATATGTCATCGGCCAAGAACAGGCTAAAAAGACGCTGGCGGTCGCCGTTTATAATCACTACAAGCGGATTGGCATCAACCAGCAAGATGATGAGACCGAATTGCAAAAGAGCAATGTGTTACTAATAGGTCCGACCGGTTCCGGCAAGACCTATTTGGCTGATACACTCGCCAGAATACTAAATGTACCTTTTGCCATTGCCGATGCCACGTCATTAACTGAAGCCGGCTACGTCGGCGAGGATGTTGAGAATATTTTATTAAAGTTAATTCAGGCCGCCGATTACGATATCGCTCGTGCCGAGCGCGGCATTATTTACATTGACGAAGTTGACAAAATTACGCGCAAGTCGGAAAATCCTTCAATCACGCGTGATGTATCGGGTGAGGGCGTCCAGCAGGCCCTGTTAAAAATGTTAGAGGGAACGGTTGCCAGTGTGCCGCCACAAGGCGGTCGTAAACATCCGCACCAAGAGTTTATCCAAATTGATACGACCAATATTTTGTTTATCGTCGGTGGCGCATTTGCCGGTTTAGATAAGATTATTGGCAACCGCGTTGGCAAGAAACAGCTTGGCTTTGGCGCCGAAATCAACAGACGACAGAATAGATCGACCGGTGAACTGTTTCAAATGGTCGAAACTGAAGATTTGTTAAAGTTCGGTTTGATTCCCGAATTTATCGGGCGCGTACCGGTTGTCGTTTCACTAAGTGAATTAGATCGTGCAGCACTGATTAAAATTTTAATCGAGCCGAAAAATGCACTGGTTAAGCAATATAAAAAGCTACTGGAGATGGATGAAGTCGAATTGGAATTTGACCCGGCGGCCTTGGAGGCAATTGCCGATTTGGCAATTAAGAAAAACACCGGTGCGCGCGGTTTACGTACTATTTTAGAGGCGGTCATGCTCGATGTGATGTTTGACATTCCGAGTCGAGACGACATCAAAAAGTGTATGGTTACTAAGGAGACGATTGTCAATCAAGTAGCGCCGACGCTGTTATTAGCAGATAATAAGAAGAAAAAACATAAGCGACAAAAGAGCGAAAATGCCTCTTAGGTGTACCGCTTATAGGAGCAAATATGAGTGAAACATTTGAAAATAAAGTATTACCACTAATTCCGTTACGCGGTTTATCGGTATTTCCGCATATGGTACTGCACTTTGATGTCGGTCGCGAAAAGTCGATTAAGGCATTAGAGCAGGCGATGTTGACCGATCAATTGATTTTTTTGACGACGCAAAAAGACATGGATGTCGATTTGCCAACGGTTGACGACTATTATGCGGTTGGGACACTGGCCAAAGTTAAGCAAATGCTCAAATTGCCGGGTGATGCCATACGCGTGTTGGTCGAGGGCTTGGCGCGCGCTAAAATTGTTTCAATCAGTCAAGAAACCCCTTACATCGAAACGGTTGTCAGCGTTTTTAGTGCTGATGAAACAGTTCAGATCAAAGAAATTGAAGCATATGTTCGTTCAATTATGAAGGCGTTTGAAACCTATGTGAGCGTATCCAGTAAAATTTCCCCCGATGTGTTGACCTCACTGTCGAGCATTACAGATCCATCGCGCTTTGGCGATGTTGTGGCGTCGCATATATTGCTTAAAGCTGCTCAAAAACAGCAAATCTTAGAAGCGTTTGATGTCAGTAAGCGCCTAGAACTAATCTATCAAATTTTGCTTGACGAAATAGAAATTATAGAAGTCGAAAAAGATATTAATGAAAAAGTGCGTGGTCAACTTAATCGTTCGCAACGCGAATACTACCTGCGCGAACAACTAAAGACAATTAAGCGCGAGCTAGGTGAAGAGAATGACTTTGATGAAGAAGTTGATGAATTTCGCAGCAAACTGAGCAAGCTAAAAGTAAGCAAGGCGATTCGCGAAAAAATAAGCAAAGAGATCGATCGCTATTCAAAAATGTCACCTACTTCGGCAGAGAGCGGCGTGATTCGCAGTTATCTCAATTGGATGTTTGAGTTGCCTTGGAAAAAATCGACCAAAGATGAGTTAGATCTCGTCAAATCACGCAAGATATTAGACGAAGATCACTACGGCTTAAAAGATGTTAAAGAGCGCGTTTTAGAGTATCTGGCCATTCGTCAGATGACCAAGAGCTTAAAGGGGCCAATTATTTGTTTGGTAGGACCGCCGGGCGTCGGAAAAACGTCAATTGCCAAGTCGATTGCCCGCGCTTTAGGTCGAAAATTCACCCGTATGTCACTCGGCGGGGTGCGTGATGAAGCTGAAATTCGCGGTCACCGCCGCACTTATATTGGTGCGATTCCGGGACGCATTATTTCCGCTATTAAAGAAGTTGGTTCTAATAATCCGGTCTTTTTATTTGATGAAATCGATAAGCTGGCCAGCGATTTCAGGGGAGACCCGGCCTCAGCGCTTTTGGAAGTGCTCGACCCGGCACAGAATAACAGCTTTATGGACCACTATTTAGAGGTGCCGTTTGATTTGTCAAAGGTGATGTTTATCACCACTGCCAATACGATTAACACTATTCCGCGTCCACTGCTCGACCGCATGGAATTAATTGAAGTGTCCGGTTATACTGAATTTGAAAAACTAAAAATCGCCGAGCGCTATTTGTTACCAAAACAGTTAAAAGAGCATGGCTTGACCGATAAAATGCTATCATTAAGTCGCGTTGTGCTACCGACTATTATAAATGATTACACCAGAGAAGCAGGCGTGCGCAATTTAGAACGGACCATTGGTAAGTTGTGCCGTAAAGCCGTTACACGCATTATCGAAAAGGGCAGCAAAACGGTGCGTATCAATGGCAACAATTTGACAAACTATTTGGGTAATCCGCGTCATCGTGATGACGCGATTGGCGATGAGGATAAAATAGGTATCGTTACAGGGTTAGCATGGACATCGGTTGGTGGCGATACATTGCAAATTGAAGTAACGCCAATGCGTGGTACCGGCAAGTTAGAATTGACCGGACAAATGGGCGATGTTATGAAAGAATCAGCCAAGGCTGGTATTAGCTACATTCGATCGCGGGTCGATCGGCTTGGCATCGACCGTGAATTTTACAAGACCTTAGATATTCACATTCACATTCCGGAGGGCGCTGTGCCAAAGGATGGCCCATCGGCCGGTATTACGATGGCGACGGCAGTCGCTTCGGCGTTGATGAAAAATCCGGTCGACCATACGGTGGCGATGACTGGTGAAATTACTTTACAAGGTCGCGTCTTGGCAATCGGTGGCTTAAAGGAAAAGGTGTTAGCGGCCGCACGCGAAGGCGTCAAGACCATCATCTTACCAAAATCCAATGAAATCGATATTGAAAAAATACCTAAAGAGGTACGCACCAAGTTGACATTTTGCCCAGTCAGTCATATGGATGAAGTGTTAGCACTGGCCTTAAAGAATAAAATAGTGGAAGTTAAACGTGAAAATTAAAGAGAGCAAATTTATAATCAGCGCTGTCGAGCCGAGTCAGTATCCGGCAGCTGACTTGCCGGAAATCGCCTTTGCCGGTCGTTCTAATGTCGGCAAGTCGTCGCTGATTAATATGATGCTAAATCGCAAAAATTTGGCCAAGACAAGTGGGCGCCCAGGTAAGACGCAGACGATAAATTTTTTCGACATCGATCAACTGTTTCGCGTGGTTGATTTGCCAGGCTATGGATTTGCCCGCGTCGCCAAGTCGCACAAAAGACGTTGGGGAGAATATATTGAAACCTATTTAAATACGCGTCAGAATCTAATTGAAGTGTTTTTGTTGGTCGATATTAGGCATACGCCAAATGAGTTAGATAAGCTAATGTACGATTATATCATTGCAGCCGGTTTTAGCGGTTATGTGGTTGCCACTAAGTTGGATAAGATCAAAAACAATCAATTGATGAGCTGCCTTAACGATATTAAAGTGACTCTTGGCGTGGCTGAAAACCACTTCATCACACCGTTGTCCAGCAGTAATCGCAAAGGCAAGTACAAGCTGTGGCAGCGCCTTAATGAACTATTTGAAGCACATGGTTATGACATTTATTTTGAGCGACAAAGCACTGCACAATCAGTCCAGCGTCGTTCTGCTAAAAAAAAGAAAAGGTGAGCTATGTTAGCTAATGCGGCAATTGTCAACAGCGCGGCTTTGTTAATCGCTTTTTTATTCTATCGCAAATCGGCTCCGGTCTTTCCTTATTTAAAGGCGGTTGCACTTTATAATTTCATCTTATGGATTGTAACGGCGCTGTTCGCTTGGCGTTTTGTCATCAAGCTCACATTGACTTCACCATTTTATGAATTTACACAATTTGTCATTACGGTGCTCGTCCTACAGTGTATTATCAATATTTGTGCTCACATTCTGGCGCGTTTTGGCGAGCATTAATTATTTTAGAGGAATTATATGATTATAGCAACACTTTGTTACATCAGAAAAAATGGCAAAACTTTAATGCTGCATCGCAATAAAAAGAACTACGATTACCATGAGGGCAAGTACAATGGCATAGGTGGAAAGCTGGAGAGTGGCGAATCACCTGAAGAGTGCTGTTTTAGAGAAATTAAGGAAGAGACTGGCTTGACTGCACACAAACTAAAATATCGAGGTCATTTGACTTTTCCGGTATTTGACGGTACTAGTGACTGGCTTTGTTTTGTCTATGAATGCTGTGATTTTAGCGGCCAGTTAATCGATTGCAATGAGGGAACGCTACATTGGATTGACGACGAAGATATCTTTAAGCTAAATCTCTGGGAAGGTGATCCGTACTTTATTGACATTATTTACCGAACAAATAAAAATTTTAGTGGTAAATTCATTTATCACGATAAAAAAATGTTGTCTTACAACCTGACTACCTATTAGGAGGCATTATGAATAATCCAATTGTTACAATGCAAGTTAAAGATTACGGCACGGTTAAGTTGGAACTATATCCTGAAAAGGCACCGCAAAGTGTCAATAATTTTATTGAATTGATTCAAACTGAATACTATAACGGTTTGACATTTCACCGTATCATTGAGAATTTTATGATTCAGGGCGGTTGTCCAGACGGTACCGGTATGGGTGGCCCCGGTTATCATATCGTTGGCGAATTCCCTAAAAATGGCATTGCTAATGACTTAAAACACACTAAGGGCACACTGTCGATGGCGCGCAGCCAAATGCCAAATTCAGCCGGTTCACAGTTTTTTATCTGCCATGTTGACACGCCGCATCTAGATGGCAGTTATGCTGCCTTTGGTCGCGTGTCAGAAGGACAAGATGTCATCGATCAAATTGCCAAAGTGACCACTGATGGACGCGATAAGCCACTTCAGCCGGTTGTCATTGAGCAAATGACAGTTGACTTAAATCAGTATCAGCCAGTTGAAATAAAGCATTACTAAACTAAATTGTTGACGACTCTAAATAAAAGTTTTGCTGTCGCTCTGGAGGTCAACGGTGGATCAAGCAAAGTTACTGAGATTAATTGAAGATGATGAGGGTCCAAAACTAGACTTTAAAATGTATCTTGATATTGGCACCGAGTCAACTAAAAAAGAATTGACAAAAGATGTCATTGCAATTGCCAATTCATACGGTGGGCGCGGTCATCTTGTGCTGGGTGTCGCCGACAAAACCAAGCAAATCGTCGGCATCGATCCGGCCGAATACAGTGAGGAACGCATTCAGCAAATCATACTAAATCGCTGTGATCCACCAGTCTCAGTTCGAGTGGAATACTTTGAAGTAGACGGAAAAACGATTTGTGTCATTACGATTTTCCGCAGCCATAATCAACCTCATCAAATGCGTCAGACCGGAGCTTTTTATATTCGGCGCGGTTCAACCACTGACTATGCCAGACGTGATGAAATAGCTGCAATGCTACAACATAATAGTTTGATGTACGATGAGTTAATGCCAATTTATCGCGCTAAAATTGAGCACTTAGACATATCTAAACTAAATCGTTTTATTGTACAGACGATGGGTGAAAGTTATCGTGCCGGGCACGAAGAGATACTTTGTGATGCCGGTTTGCTGTATCGAGATCAAGAAGACGGCAGCGATTATCCCACATTGGGTGGTTTGTTACTATTTGGCCAAGCACCGCAGCTAATTTTGCCACATACGGCGCTAATCATTAGGTATCGCAATGAAGCTGGCGTCCCTAATGAGCAATATATCTCAGGCACAATTATTGAAATGCTCGATCGAGCTGTAAACTTTATAAGCGATCGTTTGAATGATGATTACCCAATAGGTGCAATTGAAGAAGCGCTTAGCAATGCTTTAGCGCATCGCGATTATTTTGATGTTAGTCGCCAGATATTAGTGTCTTTGACGGATAAGAAAGTTGAAATAATTAGTCCTGGGGCACTTTTCGACATTAGTCCAACCAATAATGCGTTGCGTGGTACAATGCCTAAAAGGCGTAACAACTGGCTCTATCATCAATTGATCATACTCGATAAAGAAGGGCGCTTTTCGCATTACGGTAATGGCCTAGCTAAAATAAAAGAACAAGTTGCGCCTTTTGGTAAAGCCAAGTTTGTCAATATGCGCAAGCGTAATTTATTTAAGGTGGTTTTACCGGGGATTGCAAGCGTGGAGAGGATCAAGTAAAAGCGACATCATCAAATTCTTACTTAACAAACCGGCGTACAATCGTTTTGAATAGTGGAGTTATGGGAGGGATATTTTGAAATCAAAGACCAAGCGATTCGGTATTTTAACAGCTGGTGGCGATGCACCCGGTCTTAATCCAGCGATACGCGGTATCTGTAAGGCGGCGCAGCTCGAATACGATATGGAAATCGTCGGTATTCACGATGGCTTTGTCGGTTTAGTTGAAGGGCGTGGCGATTTACTGCGACCGGCCGATTATTCGGGCATCATCCATAAGGGTGGCACTATTCTGGGCACGTCACGCGCCCGGCCCTTTAAAGATGAAGAAAAAGTTAAACAACTGATTTATCACTATAATAGGTGGCAACTTGACTGCTTGGTTTGCTTGGGTGGTAATGGTACGCAAAAACGGGCAAATTTAGCACAACAAGCTGGTCTAAATGTTCTTCATTTACCAAAGACAATTGATAATGATGTCTTTGGAACCGATATGTCATTTGGCTTTCATACGGCACTGGAAGCGGCAACCGATGCCGTCGATCGCCTACACACTACAGCTGCCTCTCACAAACGTATTTTGATTGCTGAAATTATGGGCAATTCAGCCGGTTGGCTGGCGCTTTATTCCGGCATTGCCGGCGGGGCTGATGTGATCGTCATACCGGAAATTCCTTACGATATCAATAAAATAAAAGCGCACTTGGATGCGCGTATGATGAGCGGTGCCAAGTTTTCCGTTATCGTTGTCGCCGAGGGTGCCAAAACAATTGATGAGGCCGAATTAAACCGCAAAGAATTAAAGAAAAAGTATGAAGGCAAGCCAAGCGTAGCTTTTCGTTTGGCAAGTCAATTAAAAGCGCTGGGCGATTACGACACGCGCGTTTCAGTGCTTGGCTATATTCAACGTGGTGGCGCACCGGTTGCCTATGACAGAATGTTGGCGACACAACTCGGCACCAAGGCGGCCGAACTGATGGCAAAAGGCAATTACGGCAATATGGTAGCACTTAAGGGTATGGATATTGTGGCTGTGCCACTTGATAAAGTGGCGGGCAAAACCAAGCATGTCCCGCGTGATCATATCAGCATTAAATCTGCCAAATTAGCAGGTACTACATTTGGAGATTAAGATAAAGATGATAAAAAACATTAGCTTTGCTGAATTAGATGATTTAAAAAAGCAAAAGCCAACGGTTTGGCTTAATCCATCTGTTCGACCTTTGGCAGAACAGACACTGCCGATTAGTGCAGCTGAAATTGCTGAGGCCAGTGCGCGACTAGACCGCTTTAAACCATTTTTTAAGGCGGTTTTTGCTGAAACACGCGCAACAGACGGCATCATTGAATCTGATGTTATCGCAATTGAAAAATTTCAAGCTCAAATGGCAGGTCAACAGCGCGGTTATTTAGAGCAAAAACTACTGTTAAAAAAAGATGCCTATTTGCCAATATCGGGCTCAATAAAAGCTCGTGGCGGCATTTACGAAGTAGTCAAGCATGCTGAGCATTTAGCGCTTGAGGCTGGTATGGTGAAAACAGCAGATGATTATGCGATCTTTGCAAGTGCCGATTTTAAGTCATTCTTTGCCAATTACCGCATTGCAGTTGGTTCAACCGGCAACTTGGGGCTTAGTATTGGCATTATCGGTCGGGCGCTTGGTTTTAAGGTCGATGTCCACATGTCGGCTGATGCCAAACAGTGGAAAAAAGACAAGTTACGCAGCATTGGCGTCAATGTTATCGAATATCAGTCTGACTATAGTGTTGCAGTTGAAAACGGTCGTCGCCAAGCGGCGAAAGATTCATTTACACACTTTATTGACGATGAAAATTCGCGCGATTTGTTTTTAGGCTATGCTGTTGCCGGTCAACGCACTAAAGCACAACTCGATAAAATGGGCATTGTGCCAACCGCACGAAAACCACTATATGTCTATCTGCCCTGTGGCGTCGGTGGCGGACCGGGTGGCGTGGCCTATGGTCTTAAAATGGTTTATGGCGATGCCGTCAAACCCTATTTTGTCGAACCGGTCGCCTCGCCCTGTATGTTGCTTGGTATGGCGACGGGATTGCATGAAAAAATAGCTGTACAAGATATTGGTTTGACTAATATTACCGAAGCCGACGGTCTGGCAGTGGGTCGGCCGTCCGGTTTGGTTGGCAAGTTGATGATGCCGCTATTAGAAGGCGTTTATACAGTTGACGATCAAACCTTATTTGATTTACTGCGTATGATGTATGATAGTGAAGGTATCTTTTTAGAACCGTCTGCATTGGCCGGTGCGCTGGGACCTTGGCAAGTGGCTCGCAAAACAGAAATGGTAGCAGGCGCCTATCACCTTATTTGGTCAACCGGTGGTGGCATGGTGCCACTTGAAGAGCGCCAAAAAATGTATAAACAACGGCCGAGGTTCAAAGTTTAAATTTTCCACTCGACAACTGAACCTGCTGTCGTTATGTGTTCTAAAAGCGAGATCTCTCCGCTTCGGTCGAGATGACAGCCAGACATATCGTGTCATTTCGAGCGAACACTGTGAGTCGAGAAATCTCGGGTTTTATAAGTGGAGCAGAAAGTGTTTCAACTTTTTCATCAGGAGAGTAAATGAAACAAATAAAGACATTGACCTGCATCGGCTATAGTCAATCCGGTTATGGTATCGTTGACGATGGCGGCAGGCAGATCGAAGTGCCCAATTTATTAAAAGGCGAACGGGCCGTTGTCGAAATTATTAAAAAGCGCGGTCGCTTAACTGCTAAGGTCATTAAGCGACAAACCACTTCGAAAGAGCGCGTGACGCCGCCTTGTCCATATTTTGAACGCTGTGGCGGCTGTCAGTTGCAACATTTTTCAACAGCGGCACAACGCGATTTTAAACAAAAGCTCGTCTATAAATCACTTAAATCATTTGCCAAAATTAAACCGCTTGTCATGATGGCTGATGCCGCCGGCTATCGCAATAAATGCGTACACAGCTTTGCCTTTAGCAAGTCGGGCGAGATTATTTCAGGTCTTTATCAAAATCATACACACCGCGTTATTGCCGTCGAGCGCTGTTATATTCACGATCAGCGGGCCGATGCGATCGCTGCGACACTGCGCCGTTTAATGACGCAACTCGGCATTGCACCCTATAATGAAGATGCCAAAACAGGGCATATTAGGCACTTGTTGACGCGCGTTGCGCAAGGCACCGGTCAAGTTTTAGTTACCATTGTAACCGGCAGTAAAACCATACCGCAACAGAAAAAACTGGTTGCCGGCCTTTTGGCAACGCATCCCGAAATCAACAGCATTGTTCAAAATATCAACGATAAAAGCGGCAGTATGCTACTTGCCAGACGCCAACGCATTTTGCATGGTAGCGGCGAAATTGTCGACCAACTGTGCGGCAAACAATTTAAAATATCAGCGCAATCATTTTATCAAGTTAATCGCAGTCAAACCGAAAAATTATATCGCTACGCTTTAAAATTAGCAGATATTAAGCCGGGTGGCAAAGTGCTCGACGCCTATTGTGGCATTGGTACAATAAGTTTATTGGCGGCTGACTATGCCAAGACAGTCGTCGCTGTCGAATTAAACCAAGCTGCCATTGCCAATGCGCGCCAAAACGCCGCCTTAAATAAGCAAACAAATGTGCAATTTATTGCTGCTGATGCCGCGCATTATTTAAAAGAGCAAGCGCGAGGCAGTTTTGATATCGTGTTGCTCGATCCACCGCGCGAGGGTTGTAGCAAGCTATTAATCGATGGCTTAATTGAGCAATCACCTCAAAAAATTGTCTATATCTCATGCAATCCGGAAACTCAAGCCAGAGATCTTAAACAATTAAGGCGCGCCGGCTACGCCGTAAAGCAAATTAAGGCGTTTGACCAATTCGCCTTTACCAGCCATATTGAAGTCGTGGCGCTATTGCAGAAACCATAGTGTTAAATTGAGGGATCTCGGGTTTGCTTTTCCTTTAAGCTTTCAACTTTCAGCTTTCCACTCGTATAATAAAGTCATAGCAGACTTTACCTTTTAACAAGTATCGTCTATGCTAGAAATAGATACTGTGGATTAGTCCATTTCCACTAC
>PDWJ01003761.1_pt1 | contig 14178 bp, 10 predicted proteins | sample 1430881 | NCBI WGS metagenome assembly PDWJ01 (sample SAMN01162460, study PRJNA174530) | Oral metagenome, whole genome shotgun sequencing project. | biome: Marine environment; feature: Marine mammal; material: Swab sample of the gingival sulcus; isolation source: swab sample of gingival sulcus... | reverse complement strand
ATATTCTCAAGGTGCAGCTGGCGGATGACGTGTTTCAGAAAATTGGTTTTTTTCTGGACCGCCTCTACCAGACAAAATTCCAGTACTGGGTGCAGGATTTTCAGGGGAATGGAAGGAAAGCCTGCGCCGGGACCAAGGTCAATAAATTTTTTTTCATTTTCCAGAAACTTGCCGGCGCAAAGGGCGTCCAGAAAATGCTTTTCTGCCATGTCCCTGGGATCTTTGATGGCGGTCAGGTTGATTTTCCGGTTCCATTTCATCAATTCTTCGGCATGGCAGGTCATGGCGGCAAGACAGTCTTTATCCATAGGAATGCCAATTTTTTCGGCTCCTTTGGCAAGACGGGAAGAAAATATATCAATATCCTGGGAAAAGTCCATTGGAATCATCAGCCCAAATCCACCGCCTAATTTTATAACTATTTGATTTTCATTTCATCATGTAAATTTCCTGATCACCAGGAAGATGCCAGATGTGCGACCGCAGGCAATAAAGCAGGTGGCATTGTATGGTGAATCAGGGCCAGGTTTCAAAGGGTTATGGAGTATCGTACTTTTTGACCATAGCGTTTATTCCGGTTTTTTCCTTGAATCTTTCCATCCCCTTTTTGGCTTCCGGGTAGGACAAAAATTTCCCGGTTCTTACCGAATAGCAGACTTTGTCATTGTCTGTTTTCCGGGTACTGAGCCTTGTGGCATATCCCAGATCCTGCAAGGTCTCACAGATTTTTTTTGCATTTTCCCTTTTGTCGTAGGCGCCGGCCTGGAGTTCATAGATTTGTATTTTGTGGCTGGAGGCCTTGCCGGTGGTGCGGAGGTTCTTTTTTTGCGTTTGTTTCCTGGATTTTTTTGGGGGCACTGCGGGGGTCAGAACAGGCGGTTTTGTGTCAGCACGTTTCGTTTCCGCTCCAGGCAGGGCGGCCAGCCTGTCCGGGGCATAGGCTTGGGATGGCTCCAGTTTCATGGCTTGTTCATAGACAGCTTTTGCCTGGACAAATTTTTTCATTTCCACCAGGATATCTCCTTTAAAGCAGACGGCCTGATAGAGGTCCGGTTTGATGGCAAGGGTTTTTTCCACATCTGCCATACTTTGTTCCAGTTTCCCCAGGTTTGCCCAGCAGATGGAACGGTTGAAATACGCAAAATAACTATCGGGAGTCTGCTGAAGTTCCTGATTATAATGTTCAATGGCCTTTTGATATTCGTTCTGGTAAAAATAGGCAACTCCCAGGTTGGAGTGCAGTCCTGGGGCATGTTCGTCAAGGGAGAGGGTCTTTTCGAAATCTGCAATGGCAAGGGGATACAGCCCCAGTTTCATGTATGCGGCACCCCGATTTTTATAGGCTCCGGGCATATCTGGCATGATGTCAATCAATTTGGTAAATTCATTGACAGATTCAGCATATTTCCCCTGACGCAGAAGAGCAACTCCCTGTTCAAACAGCTGTCTTCCCTGGGCCGTATCCGGGATTTCAGCCAGGCAGGGACTGCACAACAGATACAGAAAACAAAAAAAGGTTATGAATGTCTTTTGCTTGAGCATTCCGTAATGTATTTTTGATGGTGGTGGACAGGGCTTTCTTATATTTCTGATATATATAAAATAGCCGCCGTTAGATTACAATAGGCAACCTTGAATAAATGATGTCAACCTGCCGGTATTATGTTTTGACTTTCCGTGGGGAGTGTGTCAATCATTGCCAGGCAAGAAACACACGATAACCCTCCGCCTTGGTGCAATTTTGCTATGAAAATGGAAGACGCCTGTGAAATCATTAAACCCTTTTGATCTGGATCTGGAAAAAACCACATTGATTCAGGCCAGCGCCGGAACCGGGAAAACCTATACCATTGCGACCCTCGTGATCCGGTTGCTTGCCCAGGGCTACCCTGTGGAATCCATTCTCGTGGTTACCTTTACAGAAGCAGCAGCAGCAGAGCTGAAGCTGCGTGTCCGTCAAAGACTGGTGCAGGTAATTGCGGATCTGGGGTTGTGGATAGATGCCCAGGATCAAGGGCCGCGCCAGAATCAACATCAGGAAGAATCCTGTTCCGATCCCCTGATCTCCTGTCTTTTGGATGCTGACAGCCCGGATCATCTCAAAAATCTTTTGTCCCACGCCCTGATCTGTTTTGACCAGGCCTCCATTATGACCATTCATTCTTTTTGTCTGCAGGTGCTGAAGGTTCATGCTTTTGAAAGCGGCGCACCCTTTGATATGACCCTTTCGCCTGATGCGCCGAAGTTTCTGGAACAGATTGGCCTGGATTTTTTTATGGCCCGGATGAGCAATCTGGATTCGGTTTCCCTGGATTTTCTGGACAGTAAGCAGATTTCACCTGAATCCTTTATCCGGGATTTAATGCCTGCAATCAGCCGTCCCCGTATCCGGGTAATCCCTGATGTCTGCCAATTTGTGGATGTATCTGCTCAATGGAAAGAAATTTGTGACAGTATCCTTGATATTCTTGAACATCAGGCAGATGAAATCCTGGAAAGGATACAGGCAGACCCTGGAATCAACAAGCGCAGCTACTCCAGGAAAAATGTACCAAACTGGATTCAGGCAAGTTTGAAGGATTTTCACAGCCACAGGGAAAAAACCCCTCTGTTTGACATGGAGGAAAAAGGCCATCCCCTGTATAAATTTACTGCCGTACGCATTGCAAAGAACACAAAACAGGGATTTGCCCCCTTGTCCCATCCCTTGTTTGACCTGTGTCAGGAACTTGTTTCCCTGAGCCGGGTTCTGACACAGAATCTTGTGGCCCTGCAATGGGAATGTATGGAATTTTGTCAGGAGCAATTGTCTGACATCAGGAACCGTCAGGGGATATGCTTTTTTGATGATCTGATCAACGATCTTGCCACAGCCCTGGAAGGCCCCCGGAAACATCAGTTATCCCAGGCAGTAAGCAGCACCTATAAAGCCTGCCTCATTGATGAATTTCAGGATACAGATGCCGGGCAATACCGGATTTTTTCCAGTTTGTTTGCCCATGCCGGCATTCCGTTTTTTATGATCGGAGACCCCAAGCAGGCCATTTACGCCTTTCGGGGAGGAGATATTTTTACCTATCTTTCGGCGGTCAGGGACAGCGAACAAAAATTTACCCTGGATACCAACTATCGCTCTTCCCAAGGGCTTGTGCAGGCCGTGAACCAGATTTTTTCCTCTGTGGATGATCCGTTTTTGTTTCCAGATATTGAATTTATGCCTGTGGATTCTCCGCCGGAGGAGATGTATCCCTTTGTCAAAAAAGATCAGTCTTCTTTTCAGGTCTGCATGATCAGCAGGGACGGGTTTTTACTGGACAGGAATGGGTATGTGAAAAAGGAAGATGCCCTGGCAAAAATTCCCGGTTTGGTTGCAGACCGCATCCGGGCGGATCTTGACAGCAACGATCTTTCCTTTCGGGATAAAGAGGGTAACATCCAGCAGCCTGCCCTTTCGCACATGGCTGTGCTGGTACGCACCAATGACCAGGCCCAGGCCGTATATCAGGCATTGTCCCGTTTGAATATTCCCTGTTTTGTAGCGAAAACCGGTTCTGTGTTTGCCTCTCCTGAAGCAGGAGAACTTTACGAGATCATGACGGCTGTGGCGAGGCCCGATGAATCTTCCCGTATCCGTGCCGCCTTGACCACTTCGATATTTGGGTACAGCATTCGGGAAATCCTCCATCTGAATAAACAGCCCGGTTTCATGGACTCATGGCAGAAGACCTTTTTTTATTTCAGGGAAATATGGCAGTCCAGGGGCGTGACCGCCATGATCATGGCGTTGATCCATTGGCCGGAAACCCTGGGACGGCCAGGATCGGAAATTTCCGAAAGGGGACTGACCAATGTGTTCCATCTGATCGAGCTGATTTCCTGCGCCCAGCAGGAAAAAGATTTATCCATTCCACTGGTTCTGGATTGGCTGTCTCGCCAGCTGCATGATCAGACTCGCCAGGAAAGCCAGGACGAATTGCGCCTGGAAAGTGATAAAAAGGCCGTCGCCATTGTGACCATCCATCGCAGCAAGGGCATGGAATACCCCATTGTGTATCTGCCCTATTTGTGGGCATACCAGAAGGGGATTGCGTCAAGAACCGTATTATTTCACGATCCTGAACAGGCAAACGCCCTGTACCTGGATCTTTGTCCTGGACGGGAAGATGCAGATGGAAAAAGTTCCATAAACCTTGCCGAACAGGAAGCCAGGGCAGAAGAACGGCGGCTTTTGTATGTAGCCCTTACCCGTGCATCTTTGTTATGCCGGGTTTTCTGGGCAGGAGTTGCCGGTGTGGAAAATTCTGCTTTGGGGCAAATGATTCATCCCAATGGCTGCGGCAGCGATGCAGATATGGCAGAAGACTGGAAAAAATTTGAGGGGCCGACAAAGGGCAGCCTGGGGCTTGAGGATATGGTTTTTCAGAATGGGCCGCTCTATTGTTCCCAGGAAACGCCCCTGGGAAATTTGACCCATCGGGTATTGCACAGAGAGATTTATCCTGGATTTTCCATGACATCGTTTTCCGCAATGGCGGCCAGGAGTGAGGAAGGCTTGTCGATCACGGATCATGGCCTCCAAAATCATGATTCCGAAGAATGTTGTTCCCGGGATTCTTGTTCCAGGATTCTTCTTTCCTCTTTTCCCAAAGGAGCGGCTGCCGGGGATCTTTTTCATGGGATTTTCCAGGATCTGGATTTTTGCCAGGTGCATAATACCATAGAAGAGATTGCGCAGATTCGTTTTCAGGAGGCGGGGTTTGAACAGCAAGGACTGCTGGAGATTGCCTGCAAGGCCGTTGCCCATGTGCTTTCCACTCCCCTGTGTCCGCCGGAAGAACCTCCCTTTTGTCTGGGACAGATTCCTTTGCAGGATCGTAGGACTGAAATGGAATTTGTGTTTCCCACAAGAAAGGTTCATCCAGGTCAGCTTGCCCGTGCGTTGGGGAAAAATCCCCTGTGCGCATCCTATGTTTCCAGGGTAGAAGCCTTTGGGTACAATGCCCTTCAAGGATTTATCAGGGGATTTATTGATCTTGTCGTCCGATGGAGCGGGAAGTGGTACTTACTGGATTACAAGTCCAATTACCTGGGGGATTCCTACAAGGATTACGGCCCTGAAAATATATTGAAAGTCATGGAGGAACATGATTATTTTCTTCAATATCATATATATCTTGCAGCCATGAACCGATACTTGAAACTGCGTTTGAAAGACTATGACTATCAAAGGGATTTCGGGGGAGTGTTCTACTTGTTTATCCGGGGGATGACAGGAGAAAGCGGAGATACGGGAATCTTTTATGACAGGCCGTCCCGGCAGGTGCTGGATCAGCTGGACCAGACCCTCTGATAATATTCGGCAATATTTGGCGATTCAGGGCCTATGGACAACCCAAATCCAACGCCTAATTTTATAAGTATTTGATTTCCATTCCATCACGTCAATTTTCTGGTCACCAGGAAGATGCCAGATGTACGGCGCCAAGGAAGCAGCGCCTGAGGCGTATTCACCATACAACCCAAGGCGATGCGACCGCAGTCAACAAAGCAGGTGGCATTGTATGGTGAATCAGGGGACAAATCTATTGGTTGATGACAACACGAAGGTACGGCTGGTTAATTATCAGAAACCTCCTTCCTATCTGGTAAACTGGCGGTATTTGATCCGGGTGGGCTGGTCTGCGGCAATGCCCAGACGTTTTTTGCGGTCTTTTTCATAGTCGGAGTAAGAGCCTTCAAAAAATACCGTCCGGCTGTTTCCTTCAAAAGCCAGGATGTGGGTGGCGATTCTGTCCAGAAACCAGCGGTCATGGCTGATGATGACAGCACACCCTGCAAAATTTTCCAGGGCCTCTTCCAGGGCTCTCATTGTATTAACGTCCAGATCATTGGTGGGTTCGTCCAGCAGTAAAACATTGGCAGACTGCTGGAGAAGGGCTGCCATATGTACCCGGTTTCTTTCGCCCCCGGACATGTCCTTTACCTTTTTTTGCTGATCAGAACCGGAAAAGTTGAATTTTCCCACGTATGCCCTGGCATTGATTTCCCTGCCGCCAAGGACCAGGGTATCCTGACCGCCGGAAATGACTTCAAAAATGGTTTTTTCAGGATCAAGGGAATCCCTTTCCTGATCCACATAGGCAAGTTTTACGGTGCTCCCTGTTTCAAACACGCCGGAATCAGGAGTTTCCTTTCCGGTAATCATCTTAAACAAGGTGGTCTTTCCTGCTCCGTTGGGGCCGATGACCCCTACAATTCCTCCCGGCGGCAGGATGAAACTCATGTCTTCTGCAAGCAGTTTATCCCCGAAAGCCTTGGATACATGTTCTGCCACAACAACCTTGTCTCCGAGACGAGGCCCTGGGGGAATAAAGATTTCCATTTCCTGTTCCTGGGTTTTTACATCTTTTTGGAGCAGTTCTTCATAGGCCTTGATCCTTGCCTTGGATTTTGCCTGTCTTCCCTTGGGCGTCATCCTGATCCATTCCAGTTCCCGTGCAAGGGTTTTCTCTCTTGCGCTGCGGCCCTTGGCTTCATTGGCAAGACGATGCTGTTTTTGTTCCAGCCAGGCAGAGTAATTCCCCTTGAAAGGAATGCCTTCTCCCCGGTCAAGCTCCAGTATCCATCCTGCCACATTGTCCAGAAAATAGCGGTCATGGGTAACGGCAATGATGGTGCCGGGATATTGGTTGAGATGGGTTTCCAGCCAGGCAACAGATTCTGCATCCAGATGGTTGGTCGGCTCATCAAGGAGCAGGATGTCGGGTTTTTCCAGCAGCAGCCGGCACAGGGCCACCCGGCGTTTTTCTCCGCCGGACAGTACGGAAATTTTCGTGTCTTCCGGCGGACAGCGAAGGGCATCCATTGCCATTTTCAAACGGGCATCCAGATCCCAGCCGTCCAGATGATCCAGTTTTTCCTGAACCGCTGCCTGGCGGTCGATCAGAGCCTGCATTTCATCATCGGACATGGGATTGGAAAATTCCGATGAGATATTCTCGTATTCTTCCAACAGACCCACCACCTCTCTGGCTCCCTGTTCCACTTCCTCCCGGACGGTCTTGTCCGAATCCAGCAGGGGTTCCTGCTCCAGATATCCCACGGTATACCCCTTGGATAAAATGGTTTCCCCGACAAACTGGGTATCCACCCCTGCCAGAATTTTCAGCAGGGAACTTTTTCCGGCTCCATTGAGACCGAGAACTCCGATTTTTGCCCCGTAAAAATAGGACAGGGAAATATCCTTGAGTACCTGGCGTGTGCCGTGGAATTTGCTTACCTTGATCATGGAATAGATGACTTTCTGGGGATCCTGGGACATGAAATTTTGCTCCTTATGTTTACAAGTTTTTGACCTTGTTTTAAATTTTTATGAAATCAATCCTGAAAACATACAGATGCATCAGGAATCAGCGAAATTGGGTATTGTTATAATTGTAATAGAGTTACAGGTCAAGAATTTCCCTGTTGACCCTGATCCACCATACAATACCACCTGCGGCGCTGGCTGCGGCTTCGATTTCCCTTCGGCATATGTGCATACGCCCCAGTCGCCGGAACCCCATTTTTAAGATCGGGCCGCCTTGCAGCTGGCATCGTCTGGCGGCCGGAAAAGTAACAAAATAAAATGGAAATCAACTGGTGATAAAATTAGGCGGTGGATTTAGGTCAATCAGGGAATGACGGTTTTTTCTTCCCGTTGACGAAGAAATCTTTTTTTTGTATGTAAACTGCTTTGTAACTGATTATCGTTACTTTTATTATTTGCTGCGGGCAGCCTGGGCAGCCCGTGATCGTTTTGGAGAGGGATGATAATGAGGCAATTTTTTGTGGACGCTGTCAGCAGGCTGGATTTTTTGTGCTGGTTGCTGGTGGTTTTGTTTTTTTCCGGCAGCGCCCTTGTATTTGACGGTAATTTCCTGGCCTCGTTAGGGGCGGCAATGGGAGTGGTTGCGGTCATGATGTTCATTGGAATTTCCATTGAAGTCATCATTGAATCCCTGAAAGGGGTAAAAGGGCTTGGCACCATAACCGGCTTTATTACCAACGGGCCTGAACTGGTTTGTCTTGTTGCAGGTCTTGCTGCCGGAGATATTCTGTTCGCGGCCAGCACGCCTCTGGGTTCCAATTTTATCAATCCTGTTCTGCTGACAGGGGCTGCTCTTGTGAGCCGGACCTTTTGTACGACATTCCAGACACACTGGAAATATACCCTGACCTGTATCCCTTTGACAGCCGGATATGCGGTTGTGTTTTATCTGCTTCCTGAAAAATTTTTTCTGGAATGGGCGGTTCTGGGGACGGTTCTTACCCTTGGACTGTTTTTCAGACGGCCTTCAGAAGCCGGGCAGGAAACACAAGAGGGCAGCAAATCCATACCAGGATGGATGATATTTCCCGCCAGTATGTTGTTGGTTGCCGCAGGCTGTCTGCTTGATCCGGTTGTCAGTTATGCTTCCCTGCAAAGTTGCGCACCCAAGGGGGTAATCGGTTTTTTTGTGCTGGCAACCCTGTCAAGCTGGCCTGAATTTAAATGCTGCCTGTCTTTGTTACGGCGGCACCAGCATTTGTCCGCCATATTAAATATTTCCGTGTCCAATATTACCAATATCTGGCTTGCCATTGCAGGAGTTTCCGCGTATCTTGTTCTGAGCTGAAGCCTTTCATCTGCAGATAGTTATATCAAGGGAACATCGCTGCAATGGAAACCAACAAAGCAGAATACAGGAAGAATATTATTCTGACCTGCTGTATCAGGTTCGGTTTGGAAAACATACCGGATTTTCCCTTGAGGAAATTGAGCAATTGGATATTTCTGAAAATTCCAAGGGCCTTGGTTGTTAAGAGTATCTGGTAAGTTAGATACGGTCCTGCTGCTGAGCTCCCCTACAGAATGTCGAAATATCACAAGCAGAAAACTTTCTGCACCGATGGAAAAATTTGTCTGTATTCTTGTCTAAAGTTATTCTCATGTCTTGCCGATACCAGCAAAGTATGTAGTAAATAGCGCCAGTAAACAGAAAAGATAAAAACAAGGGGTGCAGAAAAAGGACCTGAATCGTATCGAGAAAAGGAAAAAAAGGGAATCAATGATGAAAAATTATGGGACAGAACAAGAAGTCTTTTGGGCAGGAGAATTTGGACAGGAATATATCAAGCGCAACACTCTTTCACCTGAACGTTATGCAGGCACAATAAACTTCTGGTCAAGCGTGTTACGACATCTTTCAACGCCGCCCACATCCGTCCTCGAACTTGGAGCCAATATCGGGAACAATCTGAAAGCCTTGAGTGTGCTCCTTCCCAATGCCCGGCTGGCTGCCGTGGAAATCAACCCCACAGCAGCAGAATATCTTCGACAATGGGGAAAGGCAGAGGTTTTTGAAGAATCCATTCTCAACTTTTCTCCTGAGCAGCAATATGACCTGGTGTTTACTGCAGGAGTATTGATCCATATCAATCCAGAAGCCCTTGATCAGGTGTATCAACTTATGCACTCGGCATCTTCTCGACATATCTGCCTGGCGGAATACTATAGTCCCAATCCAGAAGAGATTCCCTACAGAGGGCATAGAGAAAAAATGTTCAGACGTGACTTTGCCGGAGATTTATTAGAAACATTTCCAGATCTTACTTTAAAAGGCTATGGATTTATCTACCATAGAGATTTGTCATTCTATGGCGGTGATGAAACATGGTTTCTTCTGGAGAAGTAAAGATAAATTTTCATCCATAAATATGATTCCAGCAATGCGTTTTTTCGATATTGAATAATGCCATAGAAATTACAAACTATTGCACATTATTTTTATATTCATGAGGACATCAAACACCCATGTATCCTATGATTATCCTGGCTGACGCTACCCCATCCACAGGTTCTGGTCATGTCATGCGTTGTCTTGCCCTGGCTCAGGCAGCTCAGGTACAGGGTTTTGCTGTCCGCTTTCTCAGCAAAATTCATATTGACTGGGTCAAAAGAAGGCTGAAGAAGGAAAACATTGCGTTCAGTTGTCGTCCCGGCTCTGTCTGCCAGCAGGAAGACCCTGGGCAGCTGCTTTCTTCGGTACAAACCGTACAAAAAACCTCATGGGTTGTGCTGGACGGGTATCATTTTGATACAGACTGTCAAAAGGCCCTTGTTGATAAAGCCTATCGTCTGTTGGTCATAGACGACTGCAACCATTTGCCGGAATATTACTGCGACATTTTGCTGAATCAAAATATCGGAGCGGAACATTTTTTGTATCAGGGACAGATCGGCCGGAAACTGTTTGGCCCAAAATTTGCTTTGATCAGAAAAGAATTTCTGGCTGACAGGGAAAAAAGGAAAGAACAGCCAAGAGCCGATCTCCCCCGGCATATTTTATTCACTCTGGGTGGAGGAGATTTTTCATCCATGCTTCCTGAACTTGCCTTTCAGTTTGCAATCCCGGAAATGGCGCCTTGCACATTACGAATTGTTGCCGGAGGAATGCCGCCAAACAGGATTGAGAAGGCCTTTTTAAACTGTCCGGCACAGGTAGAAATTCTGACCGAGGTAAACAATATGTCGGAACTTATGTGCTGGGCAGATGTGTGTGTTACTGCCGCAGGAAGCACCTGCTGGGAGCTTTGCTGTATGAATCTGCCTTTTTTACTGATTGAAATCGCTGAAAATCAGCGGGAAGTCATCAAGTATCTTGAACAGCGACATATTGCACAACGCTTTAGTCGGGAAACATTGACGAATCTTCTTACAGGCCATCATCCATCCCCAAAACAAGAGTTGTTCATAGACGGCCTGGGAGCAGAACGAGTCGTTTCCTTTTTTGATTGGAAGTAGTAATGAAAAAAAACAAAAAATATACCCCTCAAAAAACAGAATATGGTTTTTATTCAGCGTCTCCTCTTCCATCTCAAAAAGAGTTGGACGAATTATATAGAACCTATTATCAAAACAAAAAAGTGGGATACCAACCTGAATATTCAGATGAAGAATTAAGATATTTTCGTATACAGGCACGGGTGGCAGATTATATCTTTGACAAGACAAGACAAGACAAGACAAAAATACCATTGGAAATGATACAAACAGTCAAAGAATATTTCTTGATGTTGGGACAGGAGAAGGTTTTTTTGCCAAATATTTTTATGAAAATAACTGGCGTGTCGTGACATGTGATTTTTCTGATTTTGGCATGGCCCGGCATAATCCGAAATTGTTTGAGACATTTATAAAGGGCGACATTTTTGACACCCTGGGAAGTCAAATAGAAAGCAAGCGTCTGTATGATTTTATCAATCTTAAAAATGTACTTGAGCATGTTCTTGACCCTGTAAGACTATTGACTCAGATCGGTTTACTAATGAAAAACGATTCAATCCTTCGCATTGAGGTTCCAAATGATTACTCCGTTTTTCAACAGATGCTTCTGGAAAATAAAATGACAGAAAACACATGGTTTGTTCCTCCTGAACACCTGCATTATTTTTCCTTTGAAAGCATACAGACTTTTTTACAAGCAAATGGATTTAGGATAGAAAATATCATGGCGGATTTTCCAATAGAATTGTATATTCTGAATCCTGAATCAAACTACGCAAAAAATAAAAGTTTAGGCAAGAACGCTCATTTATCCAGGATCAGGGCAAACAATTTTATTTATGATCAGGGTATTGAAAACTATATTCAGTATTTTTCTGCGGCGGCAAATGTCAATATGGGAAGGCAGGTCATCGTGTATGTATCAAAACAAGGCAATAGCATATGAAAAATAAAAAATTAGTGGTGCTGGGAGCGCCATCCTTTATGGAATTTCATACACTTGTCCGTGATATTAACCGGGCGGGTAAAGAACAATATGAGGTTATTGCAATTTTAGATGACAATCCTGAACTCCATGGAAAAACAGTATGCGGAGTTCCTGTGGTTGGGCCGCTGGAAATGGCAAAAGAATACGGAGAAGAAATTTTCTTTGTTCTCTGTATTCAAAATTTTGCATTGAGAATCAGACGAATGGAAATCATACAGGAGCTTGGATTATCAGAAGAACGATTTCCTGCATTTATTCATCCAAGCTGCGTGATAGGAGACCATGTAAAAATTGGTGCAGGAACGCACATCTATCCATTCGCATCCATAAAAAACTTTGTATCAATAGGAAAGTTTTGTGTATTTTTTGAATATTTTGCCACATCTCCCTGCTGCACAATAGGTGATGCCTGTTTATGCGCATCCTATGTGTCCATTCTTGCCAACTCTGTAATTGAACCTTGCGTTTTTTTAGGCCAAAAGACTACGGTTGCCCAAGACATACGGGCAGGGGCTGGCAGTATGGCAGGTGCACACAGCTTTGTTACCAAAAACATTCTTCCCGGATATTTTACATTGGGCAATCCTGCAGCAAAACAAATTCCTAATATTACACTTCCTGACTGGCTGATACAACAGGCAAAGGATATGAAAGGAGTATCAAAAGATGTTTTTTAATCACAACGAATTATCCTTTCATCACATAGGTATAGCAACAAAACATCCCGAAGAATCATTTCGTTTTTTCCTGGGAGGGGGATACTCCATCCAGGCCAAAGGCAGAGAAGAGGTACAGGATGTCAATATTGCTTTTTTAACCCATAATATATTGCCATCAATAGAAGTTATATGGGATTTTTCTGAAAAAAGTCCCATTGCCAATTTTTTGAAATCACAGGATACAAATTTTTACCATATTTGTTTTTCAACGTACAATTATGAAAAGGTAATGAAATATTTTGAAGAAAACAGCAGGGCAATACTGGTTTCTCCATTAAAACGAATCTCCCTTATTGAAGATGCTTCTGTGTCCTTTCATTATATAAAGGGAATCGGACTTGTAGAAGTACTGTACTACGACAAATAAAAACAACATATTGAATTATAATGATATATAAAAACATAAACAAAATTGTAAATATCCATGAACGTATAAAAACGATCAGCCAGAGAATATAATGAACACACCCTCCCAAATCCAGATGCAAACCGCTATCAATGCAGCAGAAAATACTCAGCCCTTATTCCCCGTTACCATTGTTCGCAATATCATGCTTGAACCTCTGGAGACGATACTCAAATACTTTTTCATACAGGAAAAACACAGAGCTTCTGTTACTTTTGGCGGGTATGACACAATGCAGCAGGAAGCCCTTGGGTTGGATGGAGAAAATTTATTTTCCAACACAAAGGCGGTCTTGCTCTTTACCTTTCTTCCCCGTTTGTCTCCCCTGTTTACCAATTCTTTTGCCTCGCTTTCTTCTCAAGCGGTAACAGAAGAAGAACAACGAATGCTGGAGTCACTTGAGAATCTGCTTACAGGAATCCGTCAGCAAACATCTGCCCCCATCATCTGGCATGGTCTGGAGCGGCCTGTTTTTCCTGCTTTGGGAATTGCTGACGGCACCCCGTATCCAGATGGTGCTGGGCAATGTGCAGCAATCAGCCGCATCAATCACTCCATGAGGAATATATTGAATCATATCGGGAATGCTTTTTATACAGATAGCGATATATGCCTCATGAGGATAGGCGCAGAAAAATTTTATGATCCCCGTTTATGGCACATGGCCAGAATGCCTTATTCATGGGAGGGTTTATACGCATTGGCCCTTGAAACCATGAAAAATATACGCTCTCTTTTGGGACGAGTACGCAAATGTCTGGTGCTGGATTGTGACAATACGCTATGGCATGGAATTATCGGTGAAGACGGGCTTTCCGGTATTCAGATGGATGACAGTTATCCTGGCTCCTGTCATCGTGAATTACAGCAAACAGCGATTGATCTTTATCATCGTGGTGTGATTCTGGCGTTATGCAGTAAAAATAACGAGGAAGATGTCTGGGAAGTGTTTGACTCCCATCAGGACATGCTGTTGCAGCGGGATTACCTGGCATCATATCGGATCAACTGGAACAATAAGGTGGATAATCTGCGTGAACTTGCCCAGGAACTGAATATTGGACTGGACAGTTTTGTCTTTGTTGATGACAGCTCGTTTGAGGTTTCCATGGTAAAAGAATATCTTCCTGAAGTCTGCTCCATTCATCTTTCTTCTCAACATCTGTTGCAGCCACGAAAACTTCTCCTTGAATCCGGTCTTTTTGATTCCCCGGTTTTATCCGCAGAAGACCGGGAGCGGGGCAGGATGTATCAGGCC
>PDWJ01004872.1_pt1 | contig 14183 bp, 9 predicted proteins | sample 1430881 | NCBI WGS metagenome assembly PDWJ01 (sample SAMN01162460, study PRJNA174530) | Oral metagenome, whole genome shotgun sequencing project. | biome: Marine environment; feature: Marine mammal; material: Swab sample of the gingival sulcus; isolation source: swab sample of gingival sulcus... | reverse complement strand
ATATTTTCCTTTTTTATCAAAACCTAACACTTCTTGTACCACCCATTTAAATGAAGTCACTTGTTTTACCAATTTTCCATTTGTTTTGTAGTGGTATAAATTCATAAATCCGTCCTTTTCACTAAACCAAAGGAAATCTGTATTGCTGTTTGGTAAAAATACCGCATCGTGCTCAGGTTCAGTCCATTTATCATTGCTTTCTTCGCAAATCGTACGCACTTTTTTACCGGAAGAAATATCGTAAAGGTTTAATTCATAATGGTTTTGACCTCTATTAATCTCTGCTAATAAAATGTATTTTTCATCAGGCGTCCAAGTTAAGTTGGTCAAATAATGCTCGTCGGAAGTATCAATATCCAAATAAGAAGTTTGTTGTGTTTTTAGGTTGAAAATTCCAATTTTAGCCTTTTCACTTCCTTGTCCTGCCATTGGATATTTGATGTTGTCTAATTTAGCAGGGTAGGAGGTAATATCTACTAAAGGATAGTCCGTTACATTGCTTTCGTCTTTTTGATAAAATGCTAAATAATTCCCTTTTGGACTCCAAAAAGTTCCCTTGTGAATACCAAATTCACTACGATGAATGGCTTGTCCTGATACAATATTTTTATCTTTAATATCGGTAACAGCTATTTTTGAATTATCAGCTGTGGCGATGTATAAATTGTTTTTAAGCGTGTAAGCAACTGCCTTAGCCTTGTAATTATATTCGTTGTTTTCTGCTTTTTTAGGCACAAAAATACTCGCGCCTTTTTTCTTTTCTAAGTAATTAAAAGTATGATAATTACCACGATTATTAAAAGTAATACTTGAAGTGTTTACATTCTCAATATAGAATGGTAATCGCTGTACTTCAGGATATACTTTTTGAAAATCTGCTAACTCAATGGTACCTGTTACTTGGTTAGTTTTAGCATTAGTAAGCACAAAATTATTGTCTTTTCGTTGCATATAAACATTACTATCGTCCAACCATTTTAAATTGTAAATGGTTTTAGGATATAGACCTTTGTAATAGCCTAAAGTTGCATCGCTTAGAGACAACGTTTTTTTCTCTTGTGCTGAAATAGTTACACCTATAAATAAAATAAGTAAACTGAGTTTTTTTATGATTTTCATACTATTTAATTTTAAATTTTGATTTTAGAGTGCTAAATTAAACAAAAAAAGCAAATATCTATTTCTTTTTGTCAATTGTTCTTCTCGCTCTTTTAATTATTTTTTCAGTCTCTTTGGTCTGTGATTCTTTCTGCCATTTTTCGCACAAATCAATCACAAAATCAGGTTTAGATTTACTAGCATCATTTAGCCAATTTCCAAGACTGTCTTGAACGTATTTTGATTTATCAGCTTTTAAATTTTCTAGAATAGGTAATGCCATTTCCGGATTTTCTTTTAACTGCTCTATATGTTTACACCAAACTCCTCTTGGTCTTGTCGATTCAGTGGTAAATCGTCTGATGTTTTCATCTTCGCTGTTTGTCCAACTGCTTAAAATTGCAATAGATTCTTCTAATTTTTTTTCAATTTCAGGTCGTAGAGCCATCCACACAACTTCCCGAACTCCAAAATGGCTATCTGCAATAAGATTTTGGGATTGATTGAGTTTTTCTGCTATGCTCAATTTGTTGTTTAAAGATTTAAGATAAGGGGCGTAACAGCGAATGCTATCAGATAAATGGGAACTCAAATTGTTAAATATTGAATTAAGTGATTCATTTTCAGAATATAATTCATAAAGTGTTGAACCAACTACTTTAATAGTATTCATTGTAGAAGGCTTTTTTTGAGCATTTATCTTTTCAGATAGTAAAGCTATACTTTTCTCTGAAATTCCGATATCTGTAAAATTTTCCTCAATAAGTTTTAAATGGTCAATTGCCAACCATTCTGTTAAGTTGACAGTTTCAATTTTTCCTGTATTAAGCAATTCTAAAACTTCTTTTGGAATATCTTGTATTTTTCTTGCTCCTTTTCGGTTAAGAATTTTTTCTTTCATATGATTGTTTTTTATTAGTTATTTATTCAAATAATCGACCAATAATTCATTTATTTTCTCTCTATCAGTATTGAATAATTTTTCTAAAGTTTTAATTAATTCTTCATCTGTTTTTCCTGATGACATTAACGTTTTCAGCCCTTTAGTTCCCAATTTATGATGTGTAAAATCACAGATTAGTGCACCTCCGGCATATAATAATGAAGAATATTCACTGATTCGTGCATATCTATTTTCTTTATTCATTAAATCATCAAAAAAGATTCTTTCCTTATGGCGATTATACGCATTTTTAAGTTCTTGTTTTTGTTCAAGATAACTCAATCCTAAACTTCCACCTAAATAGGTAGCCATTCCCTCATCTATAATATTGTGAATATTAGGAAAGTACTCTTTGGTATATAGATGTACCAATTCATGAGGATAAAAAGCGGAGTTATTTCCTGAAAAGATAACTTTTTCTGAAGGCAAAGACATACCACCATATTTTACCCCATTCATTGAAGGCTCATAATCAAATCCACAGATTTGATAAATCATTTTATTATCCTTACAAATAATGTATTTGTAATAGAGCTTTTCAACATTGAATAATTGAATTATTTTGTCCTCAAATTGCTCTTGTTGCTTTTGTTCTTGTAAAAAATGGTTAGGTTCTGTTTTAAAATAATAATCGATATTATCATAACTGTATCTTTTCCAGTTTTTTAAATTATGAGCCTTGATATTCACCGACAACAGCCATTTTTAATAGGTATTTATCTTTGTTGAGTTTTTGAAACATCAAAAGTATCGGTTGATAATTTTCAGGAATATTGTCTAAGATATTGTAAAAATTTCCCCAAGAATATTCTAAGAAACTTGAATCATTATTCCAACTATTATGAAAAATATCAGTGTCTTTAGTATTTAATAATTCATTCAATAAGTTTACTACCTTATTCAAGTCTTTTTCTACGTCCTCATTGTGAATGTCATTAATGAGATTAAAGCCTTTTTTAAAGCCTTTTTCTTGTTTTTTTGGTGTACAAGATAAGATGCAAAGTGATAAAAACAGAAATAAAAATTTTCTCATAACTTTAATTTTTTACTAACTATTGAACTTTGCACTCGTAATTCTAAACTTTTATAACTCAATTCTCGCCATAATAGTGTAGTGGTCGGAGTATTTTTATTTATGTTGCATATTAATCATAAAACAGATTTTCAATACTTACAACTTGTTCAGGAGTGGAAATACTTGAAAATCCTACTTCTAAAACTTGTCCCATATAATCTTCAAAATATCGTAGATTTATTTTGTGAAATCCTTTTTCTAATGCAACGCTATTTTCCTTTCTTTTAGGGCTGTGTCCTCCGTCATTATCAATGATAATTTTGTCGTCAATTTTTAAAACAGCTCCATCATCAGAATAAACATAAAATTTATAATAGGCTGTTTCATTTGCGTAAAAATAACCGTCAAATATAAAAGCATAGTGGTCTTTCTGCTCTGCTTCTTTGATATTAAAATTTGGTAAAATACCTTTTTTTACAACTTTTAAATTGTCAATATCAGCCACTTTTTTAATAGTTCCTTGATAATATTTATAGCTTATTCCTTTTTGGGTTGGTTTTACTTTTTGTGCCGGTAATATCTTTGTGTTTTTACTAATTTGAGGCAAACCACTTGGATAATGGAATACAAAATCCGTTTTTGTAGGTGTTGTTATATAGCTTGTAAAGGCAAATTTATTCTCTTTGAGAATGATTATTCTTCCACCTCTTTCTAATGTGCCGTAAGCATCATTTCCAGTAACATTACCATAGCCTAAAGCAATATTTTTAGTTATGCCGATATAGTTGTTGTCATGGTCATGACCTGCAAACACACCCATCATGTCTTTTTGTGTTATCATTGCAGAAAGTAACCCAGAATTCACCTCTGATGAGCCTACTCCGTCATCTTTTTGTTCTCCTATTCTTTTAGAATCGTTTTCTATTTCGTTCATTTCAACAAGTGGAATATGGAAAAATGATATAGACGGGACAATTTTATTTTGGTTGTGCTTTTTGAACTCATTACTTGTTGCTTGATACCATTGAATTTGGTCTTGTTTTATCCAATCATAGTTGCTTATAGAGGGATTTTTAACATAATCGTGACTGTCAAAAAAATACATTACTGCCGAAACTTTGTTGGATTGAGAACTTAAAATAGGTTGAGCAAAATTCAAAACACCTGATGAACTGCCTTTTTCTCCTATAAAATAAGGCTCTTTGCGAAGAATTTGATAAATATCTTCTTTTTTCATATCATGTTCTTCGTCATGATTTCCAAAAGTAACTGTCCATGGTATTTTGGTTTTGTTTAAAGCAGAGGCTAATTCATTCCAACCTTTGTCAGCAGGAGATGCTGTGATAATATCACCTGTAACAACAATAAAATCAGGGGTTTCTTTTGTGACTACTTTTTTTATGGTTTCAAATGTTTTATAAGATGATTTTGAAGTAGGGTCATGATGTAAATCCGTTAATTGTAAAATTTTAAATTCCCCTTTTTTATCAAATCTCAACTTTGTAATTTGTCCATAAATTGTAGAACTCCACAATACTAATAATACTAAACCTATTTTTTTCATCAGTCTATTTTTTTAGTTTTAATACTTTTAAAATTTTATGAAAAATCTCTGTGTTTTGATAAACACCTTGAAACTCTTTTGCTTGTGGTCCGTAGGCGAATACCGGAACCATTATTCCCGTATGATCGTGTGTTGTAAATTCTCCTTCAACTGTTTTTTTGTCTTTATCTCCGTGGGGAAGTGTAAGCCCTCCTGTTTCATGGTCAGCGGTAACAATGACCAATGTTTCACCGTTAGCATCTGCAAATTCAATAGCTTTTTGTATGGTGTTATCAAAATCAATAACTTCTTCACCAACACCTTTTACTTCATTAAAATGTCCATAATTATCTATTTGAGCAGACTCAATCATCATAAAAACGGTTTGTCTTTTAAATAATTGATTGCGTATTCAGTGGTTTTAGGAAGTAAATTTTTTCGTCCGTCTTTCATATAGGGAACACTGTCATCTCCTGCAAAAAAGGCAATTCTCTCAGCAGAATTATCTAATTCCGAAAAACGATTGACAATTTTAAATTGCTGTTCTTGCAGTCTGTTATTTAAATTATTTTCTTTAAAAAACTTTCGACCCCCTCCCATAAAAAATTTCAAATTACTCTTTATTAAATCATTCGATATTTTCTCTGTTAAATCTCTATCTGTGGCATGTGCATAAAAACTGGCAGGAGTTGCTCCTGTGATTTCGTCTGTTGTTATCACTGCTGTTTGGAAGCCTTTAGCTGATAAAATTTCTACTAAGTTTTTTTGAGGAATATCATTTTTGTCGACCCCAATATGACGATTATTTGTTTTTTCTCCAATAGCTAGAGCAGTACCCCCGGCAGCAGAATCTGTCGTGTAATCATTTGCAGATTCTGTTTTGCTAAATCCAATATGCTTAAACTTATTAAACATCATATCAGGACAAAGATTGGCTGCTGTTGAGATATGTGCTAACCCTGTTCCATCGCCAATAAATAAGATGACATTTTTGACCCTTGTGTTAGTGTTATCTGATTTATATGTAGGTTGATAGCTATTTTTACTACATTTAATAGTTGTAACATTTGTTGTTAAATGTTTAAGATAGGTTTCTGCTTTGGCAGGAGTATCGGTATTGATAAAATCAACGCCTAATGTTTTTAAAGAATACCATGCTGATTTTGAATCCGGTGTGTTCCAAAATCGAATAGGAAGTTGGTGTTTGTGTACAAGGTCAATCACATTCTTTAAGGCTTTTTCTTCACGTTTAATAATTTTTCCTTTTCCATTCCATTTTGAAAAGTCTTTGAAACTAAAACTTATCAAAGCAATTTTATTCACATCTTTTGGAATATCTACACTTTGATAATCAAAATAAATATGTTTAGGATAATTTGCATACTCAATAGCTTTTGGCTTGTTTCCCGATATAACTATTTTTACGCCTTTTGGATTGTATGGATATAAATATTTTTGATAGGGTTGTAATGTGCTTACAAGTGCTTGAAGTGTAGGCTCTGCTTCGGTTTTTATATCTACCAATAATTGAAAAGGTCTTGACTGTATGATTTGATGTTTATAAATGACCTCAATAGGAGTGAGGTATAATTTTTTTAAAGTTCTTTGAGGAGTTATCTGATTTTTTTCATGGGCAACAAACAGCTCTCCATTTTGATAAAAAACATCAACTTCAATGGATGTAGCATTATGGTAGTAGGCTTCCCAAAAAGGAACTTTGTGTTCATAATCATTATGAGAATGAATGCCAATAACTTGACTATATGTAGTTATAGCAAATAATAAGGATGTTATTAAAGTAATTTTAGAAAGTATTGCTTTCATTACAATGATTTTTAATTATGATATTTTATTACATTCGAATTCTTTGGTGAAATCTCGTATAATAGTATTATGTTAAAAATACATCGAAGCTTAAAGCTTCGATGTATTTTTAAGTACCATTCTTTTTATCAAGAAACTAACTAATATTAATATCCGGCATTTTGCTTTAATTTACCGTTAGATTTTGTTATTTCTTGAGAAGGATAAGGAAATACGATCATATAATCCTCATAGGTCTTTTTATCTTGATAATCTGCATAATCTCCGATAGTAAACGTTGATTTAGGATCACTTCTGTTAACATAATTCCTAACGCGAGGGTGTGCATTAAGTTCTTTTGCTGCTAATGCTTTAATTTCAGCATTAGAAGAGTGATGCCAACGTTTAAGGTCGAATAAATGATCTGTATATTCAAATGCCAACTCACAGCGACGCTCATGGTATAAATCAGCCATAGTAGCAGTACCCTGAAGTTTTGCTAAGTTAGAACGAACACGAATACGATTCAAATCTTCTGTTGCTTTACTCGCATTTCCTGTCATTAAGTATGCCTCAGCACGGAATAATAACATTTCTGCAAAACGCATAACTGGGAAATTAATACGAACTGTTGGCCAGTTTTTATTTGGGTTAATATAGCCTTTACCTATTGGATCCTCATGCTTAAATGGATCCATGTATTTATTAATTTGAAAACCTGATTCAAGATCTTGTGCTGCATAGAATTCCATCTCTTCTCCAAAATATTGGAATTTTTGACCGTATTCCAAAATTGAGCGAACCAAACGATCATTACCGGCTCCATCTTTTGCCATTTCTTCATAAATATCATAAGAAGGTTTAATTTGTCCCCATCCATTCATTTTTCCCCAACCTTTATTTTCGAGTATCACACCGGGGAATTCTACACCTCCACCGCCACTACCACCGTTTGATGGGAATGAATAGATGTATTCGCTATTCCAAAAATCAGCAATTTCAGAAGAAAAGTTTTTTGCAAAAGTAGGTGTCAAATTACGACCATATTTACTTTCTAACATATCTACCATCTTGATTACATTTTGCCATTGAGAATCATCCCAAATAGCCCAATAAGCATAGGTTTTTGCTTTTAGACCAACGGCTGCTGCTTGATGAGTACGTCCTTTATCTTCATCGGAATAATCTTCATAACGAGGTAAAAGAGCAATGGCTTTGTCTAAATCTTCAATGATGTATTTATAATTATCAATAACCGAAGCTTGTTGTTTAGGAATTGAATTGTCATATCCATTAGGATAGTCTTCATATCTAACAAATGGAACACCCTGTTTATCAGTTCCATATCTGTAAGAAATATAGAAGTGAGTAAAAGCTCTAATAAAATAGGCTTCTCCTAAACTTCTCGTTTCAATTTTTGATAATTTAGTATCCTTTTGTTTATTTAATAAACCATTAACAACAAAATTAGCACGAGACATTATTTTATAAAAATATCCAAATGTTTCTCTCAAAGGACTTTCATCTCCTGTATAATTAAATGTTGCTAAAGTATTATATCCTCTTGTTCTACCCCATACGATATCACATGCGGCACCTTGTTCCCAGAATAATTCTCGTCCAAATACCCCTTCTTGAGGTAGTCTTGCATATAAACCATCAACAATGTCAATAGCTTGACCATCATTCGAAAAATACTGATCTGTCGTTGGATCTCCTTCCGGTTGTACATCCAAAAAATCACTGCAAGAACTCAATGTAAATGCAAGTAATCCAATAAGTGTTATATATTTAAATTTCATAATTGTATATTTTTATGATTAATAAGTTAATTTTATTCCGAAAGAAAATATTCTAGATATAGGATACTTCATAGTATCATAACCTCCAACTTCCGGATCAATACCTGTATATTTAGTTAGTGTAACTAGATTTTCTCCACTTAAATAAAGAGAAAGGCGACTTCCTCTTTCTTTTGTATGAGACCATTTTTGCAACAAATCTGTAAAATCATAAGAAACAGTTAGATTCTTAAGACGCATAAATGAACCATCTTCTAAATACCAGTCAGATGCTGTTGAGATATTAGAGTTAGGATCGTTTTTAGAAAGTCTTGGAATATTAGAAGATGTGTTTGATGGACTCCATGCATCTAAAATTCTACTATCTCTGTTAAAACTACCTTCTACATCACTTAACAACATATATTTAGCTCCAAAGAATATTTTTGAACCACTTACTCCTTGTAACATTGCACTCACAGAAAGTTTTTTATATGTTGTTCCTAAGGTAAGAGCGTATGTTGCTTTAGGAGTAGCACTTCCCATATATTGACGGTCACTATCATTTATTTTTCCATCACCATTTGCATCAACAAATTTTAGGTCTCCTGCTTTTGCATTAGGTTGAATTCTATTTCCACTTTTATCAACATATGCAGCAGCTTCTGCATCAGTTTGGAAAATACCATCCGTTTTAATAAGATAGAAAGAGTTTAAAGGTTCTCCTTGAGCAGTTTGATAAACATATGCTATATTACGGATTTTACCTCCTCCTGTCCATACACCAGGCTCTCCATCTTCATTTTTAACACCTATATCCGTAACTCTATTATTAAGATAAGAGAAGTTTCCTCTCGCGAAATAAGAGAAGTCATCATTCACTCTATTACTCCAAGTTGCTTCAAGTTCAAATCCTGTATTTTTCACTTCTCCTTGGTTGATTAACATAGGCTCTAATCCAATTGTTTCTGACCAATTGATTGTTTGCTCTTGTATAAGATTAAATGTACGTTTGTTGAAATAGTCAAAAGATACATTTAAACGCTCATTAAACATTATTAAATCAAGTCCAAAGTCTGTTTGTTCAGAAGTTTCCCATGTCAAGTTTTTATTAAGAGCTTTATTATTATATATAAAATTATTGTATAAGGCATTATTAGCAACACCATAAACGGCTTGCTCATCCCAAAAACTTGAACCCATTAAAGAAGATTTATAATTTTTACCAATAGAACCTAAGTTACCTACACGACCCCAAGAAGCACGGAATTTTAATAAATTTATAAGTTCTGTTTTAGGGAAGAAACTTTCATTAGATATTTTCCAACCAAAAGTTGCTGCTGGGAAATCTCCATAGTTGTTTTCTTTTGGTAAACGCCCCGCATAGTCACGTCTGAAAGAGGCTGTAGCAAAGTATCTGTCATCGTAAGAGTATGATACTCGACTCACTAATGAAACATTAGCATCCGGTCCGCTTAAATAATCTTCAGCACTGGTTTTTCCTGCGTATTTAAGATATTGTAAGTAAGATGTTTCATCTTCAAAATCTTTACCTTGTACACTGAAACCACGACCTACATAGTGATCTGCTGTAGTTGAGAGTAAAACACCTATATTATGTCCGTCAAATTTTCTATCATAAGTAAATGTGTTTTCTGTTTTCCAGCTATTAGCTCTATTAGAGCTAACATTTAGGAAATTGTTAAGATCAGGTTTTCCCGGTTCATCAGTTTTAGGTGTAAAAAATTTACCATAATTACTGTTAAGGTCATAACTAAATCTACTTGTAAATTTCAATCCTTGTATGATATTTTTGATATTCAAAGATGTGCTTGTCCAAATCCTATTTGAGCGAGCAAAAATATTTTGAGCTAGTAATGAGCGCATTGGGTTAATTGCATCTCCATGTGCACCGGCAAAATTACTTCCATATTTCTTGATATATTCAGGATCTTCCGTAGTTGTACCTCCAAATGTTCCGTCCAATGGATTGTAAACTGTTGCACTTGAAGGCATATAAATAGCAGAAAGTATTGCTCCTGAATATTCAGATGATGTTCCTACAGAACGACTTTGCCCTGTTGTCCACACTAATTCTTCACTAAGACTTATATATTTATTAATATTGTAAGTACTATTATAACGAATAGCTAAATTTTTGTTATAGGTATTTTCTAAAACACCTTGATTGTCCTCAGAAGAGAAAGATAAACGATTGCTAAAGTTTTCAGTACCCCCGTTTAAAGCAATGTTATGTCGTTTATACGGAGCGCTACGGAAAATTTCATCCATCCAGTCTGTACGAGTTGTTTTAATCCAAGGGTTTTTGTTAGGATCCCAAGCATCAGGGATTGGGATACCCGCGTTTTTGTATGAAAGATGACGCATTTTTAATTGTTGTTCAGCATTAAGTGGAGTTGGAAGATTAGCCGCTTTACGGAATCCAAAATTTCCTTCATAGCTAACACTTAATTTACCACTTTTAGCTTTTTTAGTTGTAACTAAAACAACACCACCGGCACCGGATTGTGCACCGTAGATAGCAGCTGAAGCAGCATCCTTTAAAACAACAATAGATTCAATGTCATTGAGTGAAGCAATAGGAGCTCCGGGAACGCCGTCAACAACCCAAAGCACACCGTCACCATTTTTAGAACCTTGTCCTCGAATTACTAAAGAAGGAGTTGATGTCGGTGAGCCTCCATTAGCTTGTACGGTAACACCTGCCAATTGCCCTTGTAGCATACTAGTTGCAGAAGCAATAGGTCTAACATTCAAATCTTCAGTGTTTTTTAGAATACCTACTGCAGAAGAAAGGTCTTGTTTCTTTGCCTTTGCTCCATAACCGATAACAACTACTTCTTCCAATTCGTCAACATCCTCTTGAAGTTGTACGTTGATAGTTGTTCTTCCTTTGATGTCAATAGACTGACTCTTAAATCCTACATAGCTAAAAATAAGAGTTTTGATTTCATCTTTTTGATTTCCCCTTAGTTCTAAAGAGTAATTTCCGTCAAAATCAGTTTGAGTTCCTATACTGAAACCCTTAGCTTGCACTGTTACTCCAATCAACGGCTGTTGATTAGAATCAGTTACTTTTCCCTCAATTGTGTGACTTTGGGCATATCCTCCCCAAGTCCACATGGTTAAAACCAGAATGGTAAATACTGTTCGTTTCATATAAAAATGATTTAAATTAGATTAGTCCAACAAATTTAAGATTTTATTAGTAAAAAAATGAAATATTTTAATATTATTTTAGTGTTAACTATTACGATGTAGTTGGAGCTAAAAAATTCTTTTTTATTTTGATTTCACGAAAAATAAATTTCGTATATTTGTTTCTTAGTATTTATCACATTTGATAGTGAAAAACCAATTGTTTACTATGAATAAAACAAAGATTATGCACACAAATAAAAGTACCAAAATACTGTTGTCTCTCTTGTTTTTTGCGATGTTATTTACAGAAACTTCTTTAGCACAAAATCCAACAGAGAGTGAAAAATATCATCTTCCCTATAAAAATACGTATGTAAAAGAGCCTCTAACGGCAGAAAATACCTTTCGTATAGCTGAAATGGTTACTACTACACCGGGTTCTTTTGAGGAGGCTATGAAAATATTACCTTATCCTGTTTGGGAAGGACACGAGGAAGAAATAAAAATGTATTGGCGAGCGTGGGAAATAGCAATAAATAATATCAGAGCCCCACAGCCGAAATCAGGTTTTATAGCAAGTTATATTGACACGGCTTATAATGGCAATATATTTATGTGGGATTCTTCATTTATTTTGATGTTTGCACGCTACGGAGCAAGATTTTTCCCTTTTCAACAAACGTTGGATAATTTTTATGCCAAACAGCACCCGGACGGTTTTATATGTCGAGAAATCAAAGCAGATGGAGCAGATTGCTTCGAACGTTATGACCCTGTTAGTACAGGACCTAATTTAATTCCGTGGTGCGAAATGGTTTATTATCATCAATATGGAGATATTGAGCGGTTGCATAAAGTTTTTCCTGTATTAAGTGCTTATTACAAATGGTTGAGAAGAAACAGAACTTGGCGAAACGGAACGTATTGGTCTAGTGGTTGGGGGACAGGTATGGATAATATGCCGAGAGTAGATAGCAAGTACAGTCCTATTTTTAGTCATGGTCATATGATTTGGTTAGATACGAATTTGCAACAACTATTTACAGCTAATTTGATGTTAGAAATGGGGTTTTTCACGGAGCGTTGGCAGGAAATTGAAGATTTTGAAGACGAAGCTAAAATGTTAGGCAAGTATATAAAGAAAAACTTATGGAATGATAAAACAGGTTTTCTTTATGACCAATATGCCGACGGAAAATTATGCGAAACTATGGGAATTGGTGCTTATTGGGTTTTATATACAGATGTATTGAAGAAAAAGGAATTAGATAGAATGGTTTATCAATTATCTAATTCAAAGACTTTTAAACGTCCCGGTATGGTTCCTTCATTGTCTGCCAATCATCCTAAATATAAAGAAAATGGCAGGTATTGGCAAGGGGGTGTGTGGCCGGGAACAAACTATATGGTCATACAAGGTTTGTATCAAAAAGGGTATAAAAAACAAGCCTATGACATTGCTTTAAAACATTATAATCAAGTGTTTAAGGTATTTCAAAATACAAATACATTTTGGGAATATTATTCGCCGGAAAGTGCAAGGCCGGGATTTATGGCAAGAAAAGATTTTGTAGGCTGGACAGGATTACCGCCTATTTCTGTATTAATTGAGTTTATCATTGGTATCAAAGCAGATTATCCAAAAAACACGATTGTTTGGGACTTAAACTTAACTCAAAAGAACGGTATCAAGCGTTATCCTTTTGGCAAAGAGGGAATGATAGATTTTGAATGTGAAAAACGTAGAAAAATCACAGAAGAGCCGAAACTTCATATCAAATCTAATGTGAATTTTGATTTAATTGTGAATTATGGTAAAAAATCTAAAAAAATTAAAGTAACTACTGATAGGGTAGATTATTAAGTTTGATATCAAACAAGTAAAAAGTTAAACAACTTCACAAATTATAACATCTAAATCTCAATCCTCGCCATAATAGGGTAGTGGTCGGAGTATTTTTTATAGTAGGTAGTGAAGTTGTTGATTTTAAATTCTTTATTGGGCAGGATAAAATCTATTCTAAAAGGAAAAGTATAATCATAGGTTTTTCCAAAACCTTTTCCTGCAACTGTAAAAGCATCATTTTTATCTTTTTTCAGTTGGTTATATACCCACGAAAAAGCGGTGTTGTTAAAATCTCCACAAATAATCGTTTTATAAGGACTTTCTTTCTGATGTTTTTGCAGAATTTCTACTTGCATTACTTGCTTTTTAAATCCTATTTCCATTCGTCGTAACAGGTTCTTTGTTCGCTCGGTATTTAATTCTTGTTGAGGGTTGATTTTCAAAGATTGCAAATGAATATTATAGATTCGCACCGTGTCCTTTTCCTTTATAATATCAGCGAAAATAGCTGAGTTAGAAGATTTTGGGAACGTTAATTTTCCTGAGGATACAATTTTATATTTTGAAAAAATAGCTAAGCCTGTTTGTCCTTTTGGGTGAAATTTTACATACTTATAAGGATAGGAGGGAACCGCCTTTTTCAAAGGGTAATACTCTTGTAGGCAAAGAATATCAGGATTTGTATTTTTAAAAAAAGTACGCATTTGACTTGGAATATCAGCATCTTTTATCCATTGTTGATGATTGAATAAACGTACGTTGAAACTCATTAGTTTCGTATCTAATGATTTCATAATTTCAACTCCTGAAAATTGATAAAAACGCCCTAAAGATGAATACCCTATAGCTATTGTAATCACAGAAATTAAGAAATATTTTTTAGCCTTTACAACCCAAAATAGAATAAATAAAATATTTATAATCAGTAGGAAAGGAGTTGTTAAGCTAATTAATGAGATAAATTTTAAATGCTTTGGATTGATTAATGCACC
>PDWJ01003759.1_pt1 | contig 14184 bp, 17 predicted proteins | sample 1430881 | NCBI WGS metagenome assembly PDWJ01 (sample SAMN01162460, study PRJNA174530) | Oral metagenome, whole genome shotgun sequencing project. | biome: Marine environment; feature: Marine mammal; material: Swab sample of the gingival sulcus; isolation source: swab sample of gingival sulcus... | reverse complement strand
CTGGGAAATTGAGACGCTTCCTTCCGGCCGAGGACCTGCTGCGGCTCACTGACGACCTTGTCGTTGAGGTTGCAAGCGGTCGCTCCGCTGTGGAGCAGGTCGCTGACTCGCTGTGGTGATGGAGTGATAGCGGTGATGACGTTACACATTAGTGCTGTCCGCAATGTGGTGGAGCTTAAGCGGATGTGCAGGCCGAGCCTGGCACCAATGTTTGTGGACCCGGAAGCAAAATCGAAAGTAGGCCTGAGCCTCTAAAAAATGGCTACAAGCCTGCTATCGCTGTAGCTGTCCGGACGGGTGTCTGCACTGTTTCCGGGCCGTCCAAATCTCTGGGATGACGGAGGGCGCTCGGGGCGGGGGAGGCTGTGAGTACCTCTGGGGAGGCGGCAGGCTCTGCCCTTGTGGGATCAATGGGCCCAGTTTTGGGGGCAAGTTGGTGGCCTGGGGCTCAGGTGCGACGCTTGGACCCTCTTGTCCCCACAACCTGTGGTTCCAGGATCTCCGCTGGACACTATGGGCGTTTGGTCTGACTCAAGGTGTGCGTTTGGTATGACTCAAACCGTGCGTTTGGTCTGATTCGGTGCCGGGGCCGCGCCTGCCTTGGGCTCTGGGTCTGGGCACTCAAAACCCACCGAGCGGGCTTTCCTCACCAGTCTCAAGGCCACGTCCTGGGGAGTGTCCTTCAGGTGCGCGATGGTACACATCGCCCTAGGGTCTCCCAGACTTGCTGACTCGGCCCACCACTTCATGGCTTGCACCTTGTCGCCCCTCTCACTGAGCATGTCGCCAAGGTTGTTCATCGCCCTGAACTCGCCGTGCTCAGCGGCTTGGCTGAACCAGTGGAAGGACTGGTCTTTATCACCCTTCTCGCCAAAGATGCAGCCCAAGTTGTACATGGCGTCACGGTTGCCGTGGTTAGCGGCTAAAGTCCACCAGCTCTCGGTCTGCTCCTCGTTACCCTGCTCGTGGAAGACGAGGCCAAGATTGTACATGGCCGAGACGTCTCCGTTGGCTGCTGCTTGGAGGTACCAGTGGGCCGCCTGGTCGAAGTCGCCTTGTTTATGCATGGACAAGCCAATTTCGAGGCAGGCCTCTGTGCTGCCATTGTTGGCTGCCTGGGTCCACAGCTTTAAGGCTTGTGCGGAGTCGCCTTTTTGGTCAGCGATCAGGCCAAGGTTGAAAAGAGCCTCGGGGCTGTCAAAAGCAGCGGCTTTGGTCCACCAGTGGGCGGCCTGCTCAGTGTCACCCTTCTGGTGGAACGAGTTCCCGATAAGCGCTAGGACAGCGGGGTTGTCTCGGTCGGCTATTTTTGTCCACCAGTGGATAGCCTTGTCAAACTGCTCTTTGTTGTAGAAGAGCTGCCCTAGGTCCTCGCACGCCTCCATCTTTCCGTGCTCGACCGCCTGAGTGAGCCAGAGGACAGCGTTGTCGTCATCATCTTGCTTTTTGTAGAGAGAGCCCAGTAAGCGCATGCCCTCCGGGTCGCCTTGTTGTTTACAGATCCATCCCAACAGCTGCAGGGCCTCCGGGTCGCCCTGCTCTGCGGCCTGGACCAAGTTCCTTCCGTCGTCGTTCCCGCCCTTGGTATCGCTGGGCTGGTTGTTTGTAGACATGGTTCAGGGACCTCTCGGAGGTAGCAGGAGCTGCCGGGGTGGAACGTTGCTCAGGGAGAGTCCAGACTCGCGGCAAATATCCGGCACCCCGTCGCGGAGCGATCGTGGTGCCGACCAGCTGATGCTATCAGGCGTAGGTTGGGAGCCGTACGGCTATCCGTCAACACTCAAGGCCGTGGCGAGTGCCATGTCAGGCTTGGGTCGGGGCCTTCAGTGGGCGATCATGCTTGTGCCGGACGGCCTTCAGTGCCTGGACGGTCGCGGTGAGGCGGAGGCGCTGGGGTAAATGTGGTGCAGCTACCAGGCCTGCTAGGGCTCAACAGCCCCGATGTGGTTGGCGGGACTTCAACCGAGCCGGATGCTTGCCGAGCAAGCACAGCCACCTCTTGCGTGCAAGTTGTACAGTGCGCGACGTGTCTTCCGTCACCTTGTCTCAGTTTCGTAGCAAGCAGAGTGAATACATCGCTGTGACGCAGCGTGAGCCAGTCGAGATCACTTCGCGCGGTGCGGGTCGGCGGGCAGTGGTCGTCTCACCAGAGTTCTATGACCGCGCGGTTAAGGCCTTAGAGGACCATGCTGACGTCCGCGCCGCTGCCGCTGCACGTAATGAGCGGGGAGGGGTCTCCCACGGCGAGCTCCTCGACGAGGTCGGTCTGTGAGGCTGTTGCCTAATGTACGAGATCCAATACGTTCCCTCGGTGGCAAAGACGATTTGAAGGCTGGACAAACCGGCGGCGCGAAGGCTGCTCAAAGCCAGCGGCACGTTGGCGCAAGGCCCGTATCGGCTTGATGCGTAAGGTTGAAGGAGGGGGAGGGTGAGTTGCCCAACGGGCAGTGCCTTGCCCGAGCAGCAGTGACGAACCAGCGCGCGCCCAGTATGATGTTTGCCGCCACAGCATTCTGGTGGCACGACAAGAGAGGAGGCCCACATGGGTTTCTTTGGTTTCTTGCTGCTCGGGCTGATCGCCGGAGCGGTCGCGAAGAAGATCATGCCTGGTAAGCATGACGGCGGCTGGATATCGACACTGATCCTCGGCGCCATTGGCGCAATGGTTGGTGGGTGGCTAGGCAGCGCGCTGTTCAACCACCCCATCGACAAGTTCTTCTCACTGTCCAACTGGGTGCTTGCCATCGTAGGCTCCCTCATCGTCTTGACGGTGTACGGCTTCCTCGCAGGCAGGAACAAGTCATGACTGGTGCCTGAATACGTCAGGGCGGGCAGACAGGCCTCGGCCCACACCCCAGTCATGAGCATCTTCTTGCGCACAATGGCCTCGATAGCGGCGGGGACTCCGCGCCCTGGCGCACCTTGGAAGTCGGTGAAGACGATGGCGCTGCTCTGTGGTGTAAGCGTGTGGTCGGTCTTGGGGCCCTCACTGCCTAAAGGGTGGTCAGGCCTGTTATGGTCTGCTTCCCGCCAAATAAATGTGCGCAGACAGTCGTGTGAGCTGGGAACAAGCCTCAGGCCGCACGCTTAGCGGCCTAAGCTCAGGGCGGCGTGAAGCCCTTCTGCGAAGCAGGCGAGGGCGCCGCAAATGAAAAGCATGTATTTTAAGTGGCCTGCACCAAGCTTATCGGCTGACGGCGTAAGACGGAATGTGGTAATTGGGTATAAGGTCAGGCCGAGTGGGAGTAGCCTCAATTTCATGAGTAAGAAGACTGTGACCTTCGCCCCCGTGCTTCCGTCCTTCACCGCCTCCGAGAGGCTCACCGCCCACCTGCAGCGCTCCCTGGTTGACATCACCGCCCTGAGCCTGGTGGGCAAGCAGATCCACTGGAACGTGGTCGGCCCCAACTTCCGCGACCTGCACCTCAACCTTGACGAGGTCGTCGACATCGCCCGCGCCGGCTCCGACGCCCTGGCTGAGCGCATGCGCGCCATCAACGTCGTGCCCGACGCCCGCCCCGAGACTGTCGCAGACAAGACCACTGTGCCTGAGGCCCCCGTCTCCCAGGTCATCACCAACGACGCCGTTGACTACATCGTGTCCGCCATCGACGCTGTCGTGAGGACCATGCGTGCCGTCCACGACGAGGTTGACGACGAGGACGCTGTCTCCGCAGGCGTCCTTGAGGACTACACCCAGCAGCTCGAGCAGCAGGGCTGGTTCCTCTCGGCCCAGAACTACACCGCCTGAGGCCTCAGCCCCAAGCGAGTAGGTCCCGCGCGGCCGCCCACCATGGTGGGCGCTGGGCGGGCCCCGCTTGTTTGCTCCCGCTCTACTGCCCCACACGGCTGACTGTCTCTAAACTCTCTACCCCCACACACAACGGGCGTGTGCCACGAAACTGGGCTCCGCCCGCGCCCGTTCGCACTTGTCGCGGGGGAGAGGCGTAGGAGCGGAGCGGGTCAGCCTATGGACTGGACGCGCACGCTCACCTTGGCCGGTTTGGGCCTGGCCCGGCTGCCCCGGCCCGTACTGGAGGGCGCGCCCACCGGCAGGCCAGGCATCACCTCATGCACCGCCTTCTGGATGTCGCTGACCACCTCACGCACCGGCCGCGAGCCGTCAAGGCTGACCTCAACGGTGATCTCGGTGCCGTCCTCGCTCACGATGATCCCGTAGCGCTCAGGGGAGTCATACTGCCCCTGCGCCCGCGCCCGCACCACACGCATGGTGCTGGAGATACCAGGCTCAATCCCAATTACCCCCGCCACCGCGGTGACGACCCTAGGTAGGTCCTTGCGCCCGTCAGAGACACGCCTGCTGTCAGCTGGGCTCATCGTGAAGATCCTCAATGTGGACGTCAACATCGGGCCGCAGCCCAAGGTTCTCAAACATGCACCTGCGCACGCTCTTGCGGACCTGGTCGGCAAGCTTTGGCAGGCTGCCCACCCGGTTGCCCGCCGAGACCCGGCAGTGGACCCGCACCGGCTTGCCGTAGGCGCGCTGCCTGCCGGTGGTGGGCGCGTAGTCGAAGTAGGAGCGCAGCGCCCGCGCCCCACTGACCGAGTCAACCGACTTACGCACCAAAGTGCGCAAGGACAGCTCACTGACGGTGTAAGGCCCTGCCTTGGTGGCTGGCACCTGCACCTGCGCGCCGTGGCGGGTGTCAGCCCTTACCGCCGCCATCACCGCGTCAAGCACCTGGCGTGACACGGACTCCGCCTCCCCCGGTTGGGCCTGCGAGCCGTCCCACTGCTCGTTGACCGTGCGGACCAGCTCCAGGTAGCGCTGGGTCTCCTCATCCGGATCCTGCCCAGGCCCAGGGCCTGCCCGCCCGTCCTTAAGGTTTGTTGTCACGTCACTCATCTCCACTCCTCCATACGCCGTACCAGGTACGCCCTGGCCCGGGCGAGCCGACCGCGAGCGGTGGCCTCAGTGATGCTCAAGGTCTGAGCGATCTGCTTGTAAGGCATGTTGTCTATCTCCCGCAGCGCCCAGCAGGCGCGCAGCTCAGGGCTCAGGGTGGACACCATCTGGGCCAGGGCCTGCACCTGGGTGCTCACCTCGTTCGCGTGGGCCGGGTCCACGGCCATGCTGCTGGCGTTGCCGTTTCCAGGTGAGAAGGTGAGCCGCTCCAGGCTGTCATGGTCGTGTGCCTCAGTACGGTGCCGGCTGCGCCGCCTGATGATGTTGTTGGCCTCGTTGGTGCAGATCCGCATGAGCCAGCCCCGGAAAGCGGCTGGCTCGCGCAGCAGGTGCAGTCGCCGCCAGGCCAGTATCAGCGTGTTCTGGACCGTGTCCTCCGCGTCAGGCCGGTTGCCAACCACCATGAAGGCGGTGCGGAAAAGCCTGCCGTGGTGGCGCTCGACGATCTGCTCAAAGGCGGCGGTGTCACCGTCCTGAGCACGCAGCACCAGGTGCGCGTCTAGGCTGGTACCAGGGCCTGGAGCACTCACACCACAGCACCGTGGGCCGCTGGCTGGGAGGTGCTCTGCCCGCCCTCAGGCCCGGCCGGGGCGGGACCAGTCTCCCCCTCCGAGCCACCCGGGCCCGGAGGTATCTGCGTGCTGGTGCCACCACCAAGCATCTTTGAGGCGGCCGAGGCGTGCGGAGACAGGCGCACGTCCACGTTCTGGGGAGGGCCGCCCAGGGCTGTGGTGGCGTCCTGGAACAGCCGCCTCCTTAGCTCTGACACGGCCCAGCCCACCTCCGCGTCAGGTGAGACGCGCGCTGTGGCCTGCAACCAGGAGCTGCGCGCTGAGCCAGCCACCCACACCGAGCACTTGACCACACCAGGGACCTCCAGCGCCCGCTCCCCCAGGGCGCGGCCCAGGACGTCGGGGCTGAGCGTGGCCTGCGCCGAGCCGTCCTCCAGGGTCAGGCGCAGCGGGGCGGTGCGTGCCTTGCGGGGCACCTGCTCCCAGAGCACCGCCAGCGCCAGCAGCACCGCCAGGAGGCAGGTAGCCAGCCCCAGCAGGGGCGTCCAGGGGCGCTGGGCTGCGGCCAGCTCCCCAAAGGTCGTCTCTGGGCGGGCCAGCAGCGCCTGGCCCCCGGGCGAGTAAAGGTTCAGACCGAGGAAGGAGGCCAGCAGCCAAGAGGCCACCAGGAGGGTGAAAACGCCAAAGATGGCCAGCACCACCCGGTTGCAGACACCTGAGACTGAGCGCATAGCTGTTCTCCTTCAGCTCGTGCGCTGAACGCGCACACGCGGGCGGATGGGCTGGGCGGGGCGCATGTGCTCAAGCGCGTCGCGCACCGCTGAGCCGGCGCTCTCACGCACTTGCGGGGAGGCGCCCAGCGGGCTTCCCACGCTGACGCGCACCCGCTGCCCACGCAGCTTGACAGAGGCGCCGTCCACGCCGTCTGCGCGCTCGACCTGGTGGCGGATCAAAGTGGTCAGGTCCTTGCGGGAGACCACGGTCTGGCCCGGCACCTCGTCCTCCAGCACCTCCAGGTAGCGGGGCCTGCCTGGCCACAGCGCCAGGCCCAGCAGCACCAGTCCCAGCAGCGCCAGGACACAGCCCACCACCAGCACTGGCGCTGAGCCGACGGTGGTGGAGGCAATTGCCTTGATGGTCGTGGCTGCCGGAGCGGGCCAGGTGCCGGTCACAAGCAGGTGGCCTAGCAGCCAGGTGCCCAGCGCGCCCAGCGCGAGCACAACCACTGCCAGGACGGTGGCGGCAAGGGAACGGGAGGGCCTCCTGGTGAGGCTGCGGGGGTTGCTGCTCATCTCAGGGCTCCTCTGACCTGCTTGGTGGGGTCCAGCCAAGAGATGTCAACATCTACCCGCCTGACGTCAAGGCCTGTCATCCGACTGACCTCGTTGCTCACGTGCTCACGCAAGCGGTGGGCTGTGGGGGCCAGGGGAGTGGGGAAAGTCATGCCGACGTCCATCCGCAGCACCGCCACCTGGCCATAGAGCTCGCACTCCACCGAGGGACGGGCGTTGAAGTTTCTCCGGGAGCCCACGCCCAGCAGGCCGCCCGCCGCTGCTCCCACCTGGGAGACCTCAGAGGCGGCCTGCTCGGCGATCCGGGCGACGACGCTGGCTGGCACGGTGGTGGTTCCCCTGTGCCTCGGGGTGAAGGATGGGGCCGCCTGCGCTGGAAGGCCCTCATTACCAGCCTGGCCCTGGGGGCTGTCCATGAGCATCTTCACTGCTTCCGGCGCTCAAAGAGCTCGCGGACGTCGAGGCGCCCCTCCAGGGCCAGGCCCACCGCCAGCCCCAGCAGGCCGCACAGAGCCACCAGGACGAAGTCGGTAAAGGACCCGAAGGAGAGAACCGCCCCCAGGAACAGCCCCACTAGAAGGGCCACGTGCGTCGTCTTCATAACAGACTCCTTGGGTGTGGTTCGTCCAGGTCGTCTCAGCGCAGCTCGGGGGCCGAGGAGGTGGATGAGTCGTCGTTGGGCAGGTGCACGTCGGTGACGTTGATGTTGACCTCGATTACCTCCAGGCCTGTGGTGCTCTCAACCTGCTCGATGATGTTGCGGCGGATGGCGTTGCCGACCTCGACGATCGAGATGCCGTACTCGACGACCACGGTGACGTCGATGGCCGTCTGGGTGTCACCCTTCTCCACGCTGATACCACCGGTGACGTTGGTCTGCGCGTTGGGGATGCGGTCTGTCACGGCGTTGAAGGCGCGGCGGGCGGCGTTGCCCATGTCGTAGACACCGGGGACCTCGCGGGCAGCCATGCCGGCGACCTTGGCCACGACGTTCTGCTCGATGGTGGTCGCGCCGTGCGAGGTCTGCAGCGGGCCGTTGAGCACCTTGGACTCCTCAGAGCCCTTGGCGAGCTCACGCTGCTGGCCAGTCTTGGGAATGGAGCTGTTAGCCATGGATATCTCTTTCGTTGGTGGTGCCGCTGACGTGCAGCACGCCAGCTGGGGACACTGTTCAGACGCTCGGGCAGGTGAGAACGTCACGCACCAATTATGTGTAGTGTGTCACTTCTTGTCTTGTGGTGTCAGACAGCTGGCGCCTTTCTAGCGGCGCGCGGCCCCGTCCTCGCTCAGCTGGCCGTCGTGCATCCGCAGCGTGCGGTCACACAGCTCCAGCAGGCGCTCGTCGTGGGTGACCATGACCGTGGACTTACCAAGCGCGTGGGTCTGCTCAGAAAGCACCCGGGCCACGTCCATGGCCCGGTGGGTGTCCAGGGCTGCGGTGGGCTCATCGGCCAGCACCAGGTCCGGGTCGGGGTAGAGGGCAACCGCGATCGCCGCGCGCTGGCGCTCCCCGCCAGAGAGGTTCTCCGGGTAGGCGCCCGCCCTGCGTGAGATTCCCAGCGCCTCCAGCAGGGTGTCCTGGCGGTCCTTGTCACCGGGCCTGCCCGCCACCAGGTCGTGGTGGCGGAACTGGTCACGGACCTTCAGGAAGGGCACCAGCCCCGCCGCCTGCAGCACGAAGCCGATCCGTGCCTGGCGCAGCCGGGCCCGCTCCTTCTCCCTGAGCGTGGAGAAAGGCTGGCCACCAATCAGAACCTGGCCTGTTGAGGGGGTGCGCAGCCCACCCATGATGGTCAGCAGCGTGGACTTGCCTGAGCCTGAAGGGCCCAGCACCCCCACGAACTCGCCCTCGCGCACCACCAGGTCCGTGCTGCGCAGGGCCTGGATGGTCTCATCGCCTTGGACGAAGCTGCGGCTGACACCTTTTAGCTCTAGGACCGCGCTCATGCGATCGCCTCCACCGGGTCGATCCTGCTTACCACCCTGATCGAGGTCAGGCCCCCAACCACCGCGAACAGGACGAAACCAGCCATGATGCCCAGGTCAAGCAGATAGTCCAGGCGGAAAGGCACTTTGGCGGGGAAGGCGAAGGACACGGCAAAGGTGAGCACGAAGCCCAGCAGCACGCCAGCGGCCGAGAGCATGACCGTCTGGCTGGCGCCCGCCCGCACCAGGTGCTTTGTGGGCACTCCACGTGCCTTGAGGATCCCCAGCACCGGACGCTTCTGCAAGGTGAGCACGTACAGGAAGATCGCCAGCGTCATCGCGGAGATGAGGATCAGGGCGCCGATCATCAGGGAGAAGGTCAGCACCTGGGCGTTGTAGCCCGGCAGCGTCTGGATGAACTCCTTGAGCGAGTAAGGCACCAGCCCCTGGGCCTGCAGGTCCTGGGCTGCTTTGGCGGGCACCTGCGTCTCCACCGCCAGCGCGGTCACGGAGGTAGGCATCTGGTCCGAGGCTGAGGCGCTCAAGGCCTGGGCGTCCACGTAGACCACTGGCAGGGTGATGAAGGTGGTGCCTTTGGCCAGGCCCACGATTGTCCAGGGGTGTGAGGAGCCGGTGATGCTTATCTGCTCCCCCAGGGCGTAGCCGTCGTCGATGATGCTGGCGTCAACCACGACCTCACGCTCATGGTCCAAGGCCGCCCGCCCCTGCACCACTTTGGGCCCCACGAAGGAGCCGGTGTTCATGCCGAACAGGTAGACGTTGGCCCGCTCCTGGCCGCGCACCGACACCGCTGGGACCAGGCTCACCGGCTCCACCCTCCCGTCCAGCACCTGTGTGGCGGCCTCGGCCTGCTCCTGGGTGAGCCTGGAGGCGCTCACGTTCCCGTTGGAGTCGGCGGTCAGGATGATTGAGGCGGCCCCCAGCTGCTCGGCGGCGCCCCGGTATTGGAACGCCAGGCCGCTGGCCAGCCCCGCCAGCAAGAAGGTGGCAAATGACATCAGGGCGATCACCGCGGAGATCAACGCGAAGCGTAAAGGCTGGTGGCGGATCTCTTTCCAGGCTAGGAACACTTTGTCACTCCAAACCGCACAGTACCTGACAGCGTGTTAGATCAATCGGCCCCAACCTAGCACCCACTAGCCTCTCTCGGCTCGCTAATGTCTCCCACAAAGCGCCTCTTGCGGACGTAGCCTGGGGCATGCCCACCTTCGAGCTGCGCAGCCACTACCCCCACCCCCGACAGGAGGTGTTCGCCTGGCACACCCGCCCCGGGGCCCTGACCCGGCTCACGCCTCCAGACTGGGCCCGGGTGGTGTCAGGGCCCACCGACGGGCTCAACGTGGGCTCCACCCTGCGCCTGTCGGTGTCGCCGTCTTTGCTGGCCGCCGTTCTGCCAGGCCCCCTACGCCTGGGGATGGGCTGGCGGGCGCGCCACACCGCCTTTGAGCCAGGAGAGCTGTTCGTCGACGAGCAGGTCAGTGGGCCCATGGCCTACTGGCGCCACGAGCACCACTTCGCCGACGGCCCGGGCGGCTCCACCACAGTCACCGACACAGTCCACTGGCGCGCCCGCACCGCGCTGGCCCACCCCCTGGTGGCGGCCCAGATGCGGGCCTTGTTCGCCTTCCGGGCGCGCCAGCTGGGCGCGGACCTGCGCCTGAGCACGCTCAGCCGCCAGCCACGCACCTTCCTGGTGGCTGGCGGCTCGGGGCTGGTGGGCACCCAGCTGTGCGCCCTGCTGACCGCCCTGGGCCACCGGGTGGTGCGTCTGGTCAGGCACCCGGCAGCGGGGGAGGACGAGCGCCCCTGGGACCCCGCGAGCGGGAGGGTGGACCCAAAGGCGATGGACGGGGTCGATGTCGTGGTCAACCTGGCCGGGCACCGCATCGGCTCACGACTCAGCGCGCGCAACAAAGTGCTGATCCGCTCCTCACGAGTGGGCTCCACCCGCCTACTGGCCCAGGCCCTGGCAAAGGCGGGTGGGCAAAAGGTGCTGGTGCAGGCCTCAGCGGTGGGAGTCTACGGCCCGCGCAGGCCAGGTGAGCTGCTGACAGAGGACTCCCCTGGTGGGCAAGGCTTCCTGGCGGACGTCGTCAAGGAGTGGGAGCAGGCGGCCCAGCCCGCCATCGACGCTGGCGCGCGCACAGTGCTTGTGCGCTCAGGAACCGCGCTGAGCCTGGGCGGGGGCGCCTTGCCCCGCCATCTGCCGCTGTTCCTGGCCGGTGCTGGCGGGCCCCTGGGCCCGGCCACGGCGGCCTTGAGCTGGATAACCGTGGACGACCTGGCCCGCGCCTTCGCCCACGCCGCCCTGACACCCCTGGAGGGCCCGGTGAACGCGGTCTCCCCGTACCCTGTGGCCCACGCCGAGCTCGCCACCGCCCTGGGGCGCGTCTTGCGCCGGCCCGCGCTGCTGCCCACCCCGCCCCTGGGGCCAAAGCTCGTCCTGGGCGCCGAGGGCTACGACCAGCTCATCGACACCGACCAGCGTGTCAGCGCCGCAAAGCTCTTGGACTCAGGCCTCACCTTTGGCACGCCGGGATTGTGTGAGGCCCTGCGCCACGTCCTGGTGCGCTAAGCGCCCAAGCCCGTGACGAAGCCGACCTGAGAGGTAGGCTCATTGGAGCGCCGCCATGGCGCTGGACCACCACAGGGGAGGGACAGATGCGGCTGTGGAGCCTGCACCCAGAGCTGCTGGACCGGGCCGCCCTGGTCGCGGGCTGGCGTGAGGGCCTGCTGGCCCAAAAAGTCCTCCAAGGCAGGACCAAGGGCTACCGCAACCACCCCCAGCTAGACCGCTTCCGGGCCGGTGGGGACAGCGCCGCCCTGGTCGCGGGCTGGCTGGTGCCCCTAGCCCAGGAGGCCCAAAGACGCGGATACCGTTTCAACCGTGACCTGGTGGTGGCCGTCCCGGCCCCACCAGGCGCCTTTAGCTTGACCCAGGGCCAGCTCGAGCTCGAGCTGGCGCACCTGAAAGCCAAGCTGCGGCGCCGCGACCCCGTCTGGCTCCAGGGCCTGGCGGGCCTTCGGCCGCACCCCCTGTTCACCCTCACCCCTGGGCCGGTGGAGCCCTGGGAGAGAGCCGCCCTCCCGCCTGGGCCCGGAACCGACCAGGGGCAGCCGCCGTGAGTGGGAAAGCACCACAGGAGGCCAGCGAGCCCGCTGGCGTTCGGAGCGCTCACAAGTAAGCAGTGCTGTCCCGCCGCCCGGTCAGTACAGCTAGCGCCTGGCCGCGCGGTAGCCTGCGTGCCGGGCGTCCGTCTGGCTGGAGAAGCACTCCTCAGCCACAGTCCGCTTGTAGGCCATATGCCTGGGAAGGTGATAGATCATGGAGTCCTTGTTCCCCTTGATCGGGGCGTAGGCAGGGCAGCTCTGGTAGCCGTCGATCCATGCCCCACTGCTGGTGAAGCTCTGCCAGCCGTAACCGATCTTTACCCATCCGGTGGCCGTCGCCCCTGAGCCGGTCAGGTAGTACCAGAGGTTGTCGGAGTTGAGCCATTGGCCTGCCTGCATAGCGCCACTGCTGTCGAAGTGGTACCAGGTGCCTCCCACGTTCTGCCAGCCGGTGGCCATCGCTCCTGAGCCGGTCAGGTAGTACCAGGCGCTGCCAGAGCCGATCCACTGGTCGGACTGCATCGCGCCACTGGCGCTGAGGTAGTACCAGGCGCCGTCCACCTGCTGCCAGCCGGTAAACCCCTCCGCAGGCGGCTCAGTGACATCGGTCTCCTCTGGGGTCTCAACCTGCTCTTGCCACCCACCTATCAAGCCGTTGTCAGGAGTGTCTCCGTCGCCGGGCGGGTAGCCGGTTCCATCGGCAGCCGCCAACGGGCTGGTGGCGAGAGCCAGCGTTGCCACAGAGCTAGCCATTAGCCATCCGAAGCGTTTCGTTGCGTCCTCTCAAAGGGCTACAACCCAGTTGTCTCTTGTGGTCCCTTGAGCTAGGGACCAGGGTTTGAGTGTAAGACACTTGCTTGGGTGGGTCTCGCTAGATCTGATTATGTTAGGCGGGCCTCCCTGGGGTAGCGGTTGAGACCTCGAGCTGAAGGTGGTGTTCAGAGTGTGACTCTTCCGTTACGATAGCCCTGGGTCAATGTCCCAAGGGTTCCCCGCCCTGAGACCTGAGAGGATTCCTGATGAGGCGATTGGCACGCCTGCCGCTCCTGCTGTGCGCCTGCGTGGCGCTGGTGGTGGGGGCTCCTGCTGTGGCGAGTCCGGTTGTTTCCCAGCAAGGTGCAGCTTCAGTTGAGGCGGCGTCGGTCACCTCTAGCGCCCAGCTGCACATGAACACCATCTTGGTGAAGGTCAATGAGCTGCGGGCCAGCCTGGGGCTGGCGCCGGTCACTCGCTACCAGCAGCTGGACAAGATCGCGCAGGACTGGTCCGACCACCTGGCCGCAAGGGGTGGCGACCTGTACCACAACCCAGAGTTCGGCAGCTTGTACCCGGCCGGCTACAGAAGTGGTTCAGAGAACGTCGCCATGCGCTCTGACGGTGGTGACATCGGTGCTCTGCTGTTTGAGCAGTGGCGCACCTCGCCTGGGCACTACAAGAACATGGTTGCCCCAGAGGCCAACTCGATCGGAATTGGCCTGGCCTACGACTCGGCCAGTGGCGCGTGGTACTCAACCCAGAACTTCGCAAGCTACCCCGACCCAGCAGGGGCGGGTCTGACCGAGAGCTCGCCCACGACACCTCCGGCCCAGACGGAGCCTCAGACTGAGGCCAGCCCCGCTGCCCCTCAGCCCGGCTCAAACGGTTCCCACCCAGGGCCTGAAGGCCCAGGCAAGGAGTCGGCTACCAAACCTGACACCTCAGTGCCTCAGCCCACGGCGCAGCCAACTCAGGTGAAGCCTGACGACAAGGCCACGGCACCTGCCACACCTGAAGGGAAGAAGAGCGGCTCGAACCCTTCTGCCGCGCCAACTGACTCGAACGTGATCGCTTTGCCTCCGACCAAGTCTCCCACGGAGAGCGCCACGGCACCTGTGCCAGCGGTGGCTGCTCCTGAGGATGTGCAACGGTCTGATGGTGACGACAAGTCGCTGCCGGTCACGGGTGTGTCCCTGGCCTACTGGGCCTTGGCGGTTGGTCTGGCTGGTGCTGGAGTTGTACTGCTTAGCACCCGCCGCCTCTCAAGAAGAAGGGCTTGAGGGGCTGGGACCAGGGAGCGGTGTGCTTCTTTGGCGGTAGTAGCACAGTGTTCTTTAGCCACTGGGTCTTCTCTAGCGCCAAGTGCTACTACCTGATCGCACCAGGAACGATGTCCTGACGACCACCCCGGGGCTGAGGAGGATCCTCATGCACGAAGGCGTAGACCCGGCAGGTCCCCAAGGCAGCCCCTACCTGGACGCGCGCGCGGAGCAAGCAGAGCTCAGCGCGCCACAGGCCCCAGGGGCACAGACCGGGACTCAACCCGCGCCTGACCCTGACGCCAAAGTGCTGATCCTCCCGGCACGGCCTGAGGACCTTCACCGGGTGGCCCTCCTGCTGTCCCTGCGCGGACGTGACC
>PDWJ01003757.1_pt1 | contig 14188 bp, 12 predicted proteins | sample 1430881 | NCBI WGS metagenome assembly PDWJ01 (sample SAMN01162460, study PRJNA174530) | Oral metagenome, whole genome shotgun sequencing project. | biome: Marine environment; feature: Marine mammal; material: Swab sample of the gingival sulcus; isolation source: swab sample of gingival sulcus... | reverse complement strand
GTGTAATCTTCTAATACATACAAGTTAAAAACAGCTTTGTAGGCGGGAGACAAATTATTAATGGCTTCCATTGCGATTTCAGCTTTTAATCCGAGCGATTCTAATTCCTCGTCGATAACAATTGGATCTTCTGCACCCAATTTGAAATCTTCGTCGTTATCAGTTAACAATGGATCTTTCTTCGATTTACGAATACTATCGATGGCGGTATTGGCCATAATTCGTCGCATCCACCCTTCAAAGGATCCTTTGTAATTAAACGCTTCCAACTTATCAAAGATCTTAATGAAACCTTCCTGGAGAACTTCTTCTGCCGAGTCTCTATCATTCGCGTAACGCATGCAAACACTAAGCATTTTACCATAATAAAGCTGAAACAACTCTTCTTGAGAGCGCCGATTGTTCTGTATACAACCGCTTATAATCTGCTTTAAATGCTCTTTGTTCTCCACTCTTGTTTCGTTTAATAGACGCACCTTTATATTGTGAGTTGCCTAAAAATTGCGTTTCGATTCTAAATTTTTTTGATTTTTTTTTATTCAGCGAATAATCTGTCGCAAAATAAGGGTTTTTGGAACAATTGTGTTAAATTTGCTCGGCTAGAAAAGATAAATAAATTAGATCAAACAATAACACATGAAAGTAACGGTCGTAGGAGCAGGAAACGTAGGAGCAACATGCGCAAACGTATTGGCTCACAAAGAAATCGCAAACGAAATCGTATTGCTCGATATCAAAGAAGGATTTGCTGAAGGAAAAGCGTTGGATATTTGGGAAACATCTCCAATCAATTTGTATGATTCACGTACAGTAGGATCTACAAATGATTATTCAAAAACAGCAGGTTCTGAAGTAGTTGTTATTACTTCTGGATTGCCAAGAAAACCTGGTATGTCTCGTGATGACTTAATCGCTACGAACGCTGGTATCGTTAAAATGGTGACAGAAAACATCATCAAGTACTCTCCAGACGCAAAAATCATTATCGTTTCAAACCCATTGGACGTAATGACGTACACTGCTTACTTGACAGCAAAAGTTGATTCAAGCAAAGTATTCGGAATGGCGGGTGTATTGGATACAGCACGTTACCGTTCTTTCTTGGCAATGGAATTGAACGTTTCTCCAAAAGATATCCAAGCAGTATTGATGGGAGGTCACGGAGATACAATGGTTCCACTTCCACGTTACACTACAGTTGGAGGTATTCCTGTAACTGAATTGATCGAAGACGATAAATTGAACGAAATCATCGAGCGCACGAAGTTTGGTGGTGGAGAAATCGTTAAATTGCTTGGAACTTCTGCATGGTACGCTCCTGGAGCTGCAGCAGCACAAATGGTTGAGGCAATTGTACGCGATCAAAAACGTATCTTCCCAGTATGTGCATGGTTGCAAGGAGAATACGATTTGAAAGATATCTACCTTGGAGTACCAGTAGTTCTTGGTAAAGATGGTATCGAAAAAATCATCGAATTAGATTTGAACGAAGGTGAAAAAGCGTTGTTGGCTGAGTCAGTTGAAGCAGTTCGTAACGTAATGAGCGTTCTTGATAATATGAATGTAGTATCATAATTTGACACTACACTTTTTTACTCCTCTATCCATATTGAATGGGTAGAGGAGTTTTTTTTTGAGCGCGATTTATGGAATTGGAATAGTTTTCGCATCTAAATGGTATGATGAAATTTCTTACACTTTTGGTTGGATTGATCTTGATGTCGAGTTTCGCTCAGGCACAGGATTCTGTTGTTGTCGTTATCGAGTTAACAGATTCTAAAACGGATGAACCCATTAATAATGCACAGGGAACATTTGCCTTTAATGGAGATAATTTACTCAAGGCTTCACAGTCCAAAGGAATCATCACGTTTCCAACAACCAAAGGAACTACAGTAGAAGCGAATATTACGCATCCATTGTACGACGGAATTTCCAGAACGCTACGCATCTCAAAGAAGTATTCCGACGATTCGATTTTCTTTAGTTATGAGATGAACTTCATTCGAGTTCAAGAGCTAGATGATATTGTTGTTCCTGCGCCAGGAATTCCAACAGTCGTTTACAAATCAAAACGATTGCACGTTCAAGATTTTGAAATCTTGGAAGATGGTCGACTCGTCCTACTAACGTATCCCAAACGACTAAAAAAGGGGAGTGAGCTATTGCTTTATGACGGTTCTCGCGTAATCAATACGTTTAGTGTGCCCGGTGTTGCCACTGATTTGGTGAGAGATTATCGAGGAAATCCCCATGTTGTTTGTAAAGAGAACGTGTTTGGTATTCATGTCAACAAAAACAAAATATCGATTTCAAATTTGGACAAAGACTACTTTACACGGTACATCGCGCCCATTGTTGATACGAATACAACGAAGATGTACTTTTCTACCTTCAATCCAGATTATCCTGCTTTCGAGTATTTTACGTACGATCAGTTGGATTCTGCCTATTCTCGAATTGTTGGAATTGAAGATGAGTTGATGATGGAGTTGTATCGCGCCGAATATAAGTGGGTAGATGTTCGAACGAAGTTGTGGGCAAAAAATCGTGAAATTCAAACAGGAATTGATGCGGAGATTTGGGTTGGAGCTAACTATTTCACGCAAAGTATCTACTACAAAGAAGTATATGCGCCTTTATTCCATCGGAATGATTCGTTGTTTGTGTTTGATTATTACAAAGACAAATTGTACACCTACAATGCAAATGGTGAGAAACTGGACAGTGTTGCGGTCTATCATCATTACCAGCCCAAACGCACGGGGTGGAAAAAGCATCTCATTCAAGATCAAACAACAGGTGAAATTTATGCTTTATTTGATCGTGCCGGATATACTTATCTTGGATGGATCGATACCAAAACAGGACAAATCACACAACAAGTAAGACTTGATAAACGCTATGCGGAGCATGTTAAGGTAGATGGAAATTATGTCTTCTACGTTTATCGCGAGTTTGAATCAATTGACAAAAAGCACCTTTGGAAAGAACGCTTACCCTATGATTTCGGAGCGGGAATGGTGAGTTTACCGAACGGAGATGAAGTAAGTGAGGAGTAAACAAGCTCGGAAGTTTCTAAGATAGGGATTTCAATTTGAGAGATTACTTATATTTGAGCATGACCATTCGAATAATAGGAATAATTGGAGTAGTTTTTGTCGCTTTTTTCTGGGCTGGATGCAAAAAGAAGGCGAAGGATACAAATCATACATATGAGATTCAAAAAGCGAAGCATTCGTTTTTGGCCTCTTATAAACATGCCGCGCTCAACCACGACAATGCAGTTGATAATTTAAGGATTAAGGCAAATCAATTTAACAATATCAACATCATCGGATTTTATGATCAGTTAAAAGATGCATGGATTGACAGCTGGCATGCGTATCAACTTTTGAGACCATTTTCGAGAATGACAGGAGCCATTTCCTCACCATTGGTATACGATAGAGATCGTGTTGAAAATGTCACGTTTAATTTATCATTTCTTGATTCTACAGTTGCTCAACCGAATTCGGGAATTGTGTTTGACGATGTAAACTTTCCGCAAATCAATTCAAATGTGATTTCAGCAGCGCACAATGGATCAACTAGCGATAAGACCGTAGGATATCAAGTTGCTGAGTTTATCATTTGGGGAGAGGACAATAGTGTTCAATTCGGTGGAATGAGAAGTGTGGGCGATTTTGGAATTTCATCCGAAGGTCAACGTAGAAGAGCCTTATTGACTAGCTCGATCGTAAATTTACGTAATGAGTTTACATCCAACTATACCTCGAGTTTTGAGGATCAAATTTTGAAATCAAGTAACGAAGATTTTATTCGATTTGCTTTCTCTGGTTTCTTGAAATTTTTAGAGGATGACTTTGCACGCGATGTCTTGTTAAAACCGTACAACAGTCAAAATAAAGATGATGAGTTGAGCCGTTTTTCTGAGAACACTACCACGGATATAGTGAGTTTAATGGATGCAGTTGAGCTTTTTTTACGCGGAAAAGGAATAGAGGGAACGGAAAGCGAGTACTACATGGTTGATTTAATAGGTGATATTGATCCTAGTTTAAAGTTGGAAATCATTGATTTAATTGACGAGAGTCAACTAATTGCATCCGATATTCAAGGTAATTTTGATAATGCAATTTCTAGCAATACGGAGCGAATCAAGATTTATGAGATGTACACGAACCTGAATTCGATTTCGCAAAATCTCCGATCGGCCATCTCAAAAATGGGAATTGAATTATAGCTTTAGAAGCGACAGGCAATTCCTGTTTGTATATTCCAAGAAATGAAATTTTCACGCTGGACGTTGTAAAAAACATTTTCAGCATTAAACAAGCCAATTTCAACCGTTTCAAATTCCTCGAAGTCAGGTTTAAAATAGATGTTGAGCAGACACGTTGTTCCGACTTTAAACAGAAATGTTTTCGTGATTGGAACAGACAGCGATAATCCATATTGAAACGTGAGAGCGTAAGTTCTAGGCCAGTCGTGATCCAAATAGTAGAAATCAGCTTCAGTCCAATTACCTTCATCAGAAGGAAAATCGGTTAGGGAATATGCGTAGGATTTTCGTGTTGGACTGTATGTGGAGAGTCCAAGCCCGAAGATGTTCTCAAAACCAGAACCATTTATTGAAGAAGGAGATGAAAATATGACTACAGGCTGTAAGGTCCAATGAGGAACAGCAATGCTTTCTACACGATAATTTGTTGTCCGTTTGAAGGCTCCTAATTGAGCACTTGAATAACCGCTTTCGTATTTTCGATCTGTAAAAACTTCTAACTGTCTTACTGTTAAATCCAATCCGAGTCGAATTCGTTTAGACGCTTTAAATGAATACCGAAAATTGGCGCCATAATCAATAAAATCCTTTCTGGAAATGATTTCTCCGTTGCGCTCGAAATAATTTTCTTGATTGAAAGCACCCGATAGAAGTGGGACATTCATGAGTCCCGTTAAATGGATTTCATTTTTACCGCCTGTCTTCAAAGCTATTTGAGCGTTCGAAAAAGCCGTAGAAATGAGAAAAATCGCTCCGAGTAAAGTCCACTTTAATAATTTCATTGAACACGAATTGTTTGGTTAATAGAGTTGAGTATCCGCTCGCGCATGTTGACAGAAGTAAGCGGCTCATTGTAGTTGACATATTCGACATGCACAACTATTGATGTTTTCGCATCCACAATTAAAGCAGCGTATGAACTTTGATGAAATGTCAATAAAAAGTCGGTTACAACGTAGGGAATGGGAGCAATAAACAATCCAACAAAGTACTTTGGTTTTAATCGTGGTTTTACCGTAGATTGAAAAAATGGAAAAACGATGTAGTCTGAATTAACGGAAAGTGCATCATTCACTGGAAAATCCAATTTAAATGGGATTGATTGATCATATTTGGAGATTCCATACTCTTCTGAAAAGCAATGTTTCACGGATACACGAATAGCATTTTCCAATTCATTAATAGAAGAATGAACGTTGAATGCAGTATCTTCTTCCAATGCTTTTACAAGCTGATTCAGTTTTTCTTCCGATTTTTCATTGTCTACGCGTTTCTTTTTTAGGTAGGAAACAGATGGCAAAATGGTAAATGTTGATTCTGAAGGTAAATGTTTGGCTTGTACTTCGTTTAACTCTGTCCAAAATGAACTGTCGCGGACAATATTCGCTATACAATACAGGTAGAATTTTGTACTGTCTGATTTACTCAGGTTATTGCGTTTTTCGAGCTCATCATATTTGGAGCCCGTCGAATCGTTGGATAGGTTTTCTTTATTCCGGAAAACAGAATAATAGCTCTGAGATGAATACTCTTTTAGGTCGAAAAAAGAATAGTTTTTGATATGAAAAAGTAGATTTTTCCATAGCTGATTGGTTTCAGGAGAAATGTCCTTATTCTCGTATAAAACTTGAAGCGCCATGGTTAATTTTGCTCCGGAGGGTAACTTTCTAAGTACTTGTAGAAATAAAATTTTGGAGGAAAACAAGTTCTTGTAGTAGGCGGACTCCATTGATTTGGTGATCTGCATTTCCCTCATAGCGAATCCATACCAAGACTGTACTTTTTTGTGTTTGAGAATTTCGACTTCGTTGTAATCACTTTCTAAAAGAAAGATGGTGTACAGCGCAACTTCGAATTCACCTCTAATGATTGCTTCGTCCAAATAGGAGAAACGTGAAGCCTTTTGAAGTGCCAGGTAATCTTCAGTTTGGTCATTGTGTTCCTCCGCGGAATCACCGGGTTGAAAACCAACGCTCTTTAGCCGCTGCAGCAATTTCTCATTGTAATTCGATTTTATGATTGTCGAATTATTCGAATGAACTTGCTCGAAATACCTTTCGGGAACGTAATAATTGTCTGAATTAAAATAGTTAGCAGGCACTTTTCGAATAGCATAGGGAAGATGACCGTATTTTAAGATGTTTAGACATGAAATAAGTGTACTTTTCTTCATGTTCATTTTCTCAAAATAGTCTAATGCAGCTTTATCTAATTCAATTTCTTCAGAAAGTGTACGTTGAGTCAACGCTAGAATCTTATCATCGTATGATGAACCAATGTATTTGTTCTTCTTTTGATCGTTCCAAAACTCACTGGGCGTATTGGCGGCAATTTCTCGGGAAATAAAAAACGCTAATTGATCTGTATTTTGCGTCTGAGCAATTAATCCTGTTGTAATATATATTGTTGAATCTGATGAAAATGTACCAACAACATTCGATTTGACGATAACCGTACGTTTCTTTGATGCCTTATCGATTTCTTGTGTTATTTCATTCAAAAAATCAACTTCTCTACCGTTGGATATTAACTTTCCAGAGTGCTCAACCGTTTGTAAATAGGCTTTGAAATCCATTTGAGCATCAATAAAATGACTCCCATTCTTCAGTTTTGGTCGCTCCACATAACTTGAGGTAAAGTCGACTTCCCCAAATTGAAAGTCAGAAATTTGCGCTACCGACGAGTTTATTATTGCGACGACGAATAGTCCCGTTAAAATCAGTGCGCTTTTCCCGAATAATTGAGAAATGGTTCGTGTGTTGGTCATAGGTTTAAGCAAAATTGGAATCGTTTTGGTTACTTCATCTTCACTTCTACAACTACGGGTAAGTGGTCTGAGTATCCGCCCAAATATTTACGCCCACCGTAATTGCGCTTTGGAACGATATTCCCTTTGTACGTTGTGAGTAAGAATTCTGGAGAATAGATTTCAGCAGTACATTTCTTAACTTTTGTTTTTCCCTTCAAGAAAGCTTTGGAAACCATCATGTGATCTAAAACACCCCATTCGCCTCGATAATTGTGTGAACCTCCAAATTTTCCAGCTTTTTCAGAAATCAATGGTTTCAACGATTCAGCTATTAATTGAGCGGATCTATTGTCTGGGTAATCGTTTAAATCTCCGATAAAAATGATTTTCGTCTTTTTGTTTTGATTGAGAACGGAATCAATAAATTGACTCGCTGCTACTGCTGCAACCATTCGTTTGGGTTCCGATTCTACTTGTCCGCCCCGACGACTTGGCCAGTGGTTGACCATCGTAAGAATTGTATCTTTTTCACGACTGAACTTTGCCCAAACGATGTCGCGTGAAGGTGAACTTGGTTCAGGCATATCAAAACGAATAATTCCGGAATCTTCCAATTTGAGTAAGGTTTTATCGTAGATAATGGCGTTGTCAATTCCACGTTGGTCCAAGGATTCAAAGTGCACGATGTCGTGCGTATTCTTCATCGATCCAGCATTTACAACATCTTGTACAACCGATTCATTCTCAATTTCACACATTCCCAAAATCATGGGTACTTCCAAGGAGTCGATTACCTCGTTGATCCGTTTCAATTTGGCATTGTAGCGCTCGGATGTCCATTCGTAGGAACCACTGGGAAGAAACTCTTCATCATTTTTCTCAGGGTGGTTGATTGTATCAAACAAGTTTTCTACGTTGTAGAAGGCAATTGTACGCGTTTGCGCATTAATGTTGTTTGATAGAATAAAAGTTAGAGTCAGAAGAAAAATTGGAGATTTCCACATAAGGTTGATTTTGGGATAAAGTTAGTGTTTAAAGTTAATTTGAGGAGGGGAGAAGGAAGGAAATCGGGGAGTTTTGGTGTTGTTTTTTGGTTAAAATATCATTTCCTAGATGATGGCAACATGATTTGGCTATCGATCAGATCTCTATGATTCAACTTGTTATTAATACGATTCATATTCAAAGATTATTACTCGAGTTTCTTTTTTTATTGATTGTAAAAAGTTAACTTATATAGACCTAAACACTATTTGACATGAACCTAACTTATATCTCGAAACATCTGAATGATCAAGAAAAATGCATCGCCTTTCTCGAGGAAAAGCGTTGGAACAACAAACCGACATGCCCGTATTGCAACAGCAATAGATGCAGTTCAAAAAAGAATAGATATACGTGCACGACCTGCAAGAATTCTTTCAGCGTGACAGTAGGAACGGTGTTTGAGAACACAAAACTACCTCTTTACAAGTGGTTTATGGCTATTTCAATTATTCTCTCCGCGAAAAAAGGTGTTTCATCACTTCAGCTGTCAAGAGATATTCATGTAAACAAAAATACGGCTTGGTTGATGCAGACAAAAATTAGAACGGCAATTGAAAAGAATGAACTGGGGACTTTGTTCGGAGTTTCGAAAAGTGGCAAGAAAAATGTTCCTTCACGCTTTGGTAAGCGGTTTATTTGCAAACCTCATTCGAAACGGAAGATTTTTAGGTTCAAATATTCTGACTTAATGAAGCCAGGTATTTTTACGTTGAGTTTTAAAAGATCTGTGATCGGTCAATTTCATCAAATCGATGAGTTTTATCTAAGTCGCTATTTGAGTGAGCTGGATTTCAAAGCTCAGTGCAGATCAAAGAAGGATTATGGATACGCCTGCTTGCTGTCGATTCTATTATTACTCGAATTGCCGTAATCTAGGAAATGAGACCCCAATACTACCTAGCCACTAACAAATTCCTCGCCATCGGCCCCAAACACATCACTGCATCCAAAACAGACAATGTCATTTTAAATCCTTCATCCCCCGGAAATACTTGTATATAAGGTGCGGGTTCAAATGGAATAGAGTTCCCTTTTCTTCCCAAAACATCGCGTGGGTCGTCTTCGATAGGCGGTTGGAACTCTTTTGAGTGTTCCAAGGTCACATCTAGGTCCAGCCATTCAATAATTCGCTCAATAATATTCGTATTGAACTGAAGTAAATTCGTTTCAGGATTCATCACCAATTCCTCGACTTCAATACCATAGTAATCAAAAAACGGGGCAGATTGATAGGCACTTTTGATTGATCGCCAGTGTCGCGCACGCCAGTTTTCAGTATCGGGAATAGTAACCAAATCCATTGAAGTTTTCGATCCATTTGGACGTTCAACAGGAATGGACAGCGAAAGGATTCCGTTCGCGCCTAAGATATCGCAACGATTTCGATAGGATTGTTTTGGAAAGTGTTCCTTTGCTTCAAGAATGACATGCCGATGTTTTGCCAACTCCTTGAAGTAGGCGATGCTACCGAAGTAAGTCGCAGGAAATACAGCCATTACTCAATTCCCGTGAAAATACGATCCCAACGAATTCCTCCATTTGGATTTTTTGAGAACCAAACCATTGATGCTTTTCCAACAATATGATCCTCAGGGACAAATCCCCAAACACGTGAATCAACAGAGTTGTAACGGTTGTCTCCCATCATCCAATAGTAATTCATTTCGAAGGTGTAAGAGCTCGCCTTTTTCCCATCAATAAGAACTGTTCCATCTGCTTTTTCAACAAGCGTATGTCCTTCGTATGCCGTAATCACGCGCTTGTACCAAGTCAAATTGTTTTTGTTCAATTCGATTTTCATTCCTTTTTTAGGAATTTGGAAACGCTTGAAGTCCGTGTACGAATTCGAAACATATGGATCTTTTGGATAGAAACGAGTGTTATTCACTAAATCCGTGTAATTTAACTCATAGTTGTCGGAATAAGATGGAGGTGTGTCCAAATTAAGATAGGTAGTGATTTTCTGTTGAGCATGCCTTTTTTCGATCTTTTCAAGCTGATCTTCTGTCGCATATATAATGTAATGGAAGTTCAAGCTATCCAATTTTGGAGTTGGATTCACATAACTAGAGTCCATGTAATAGTCCTTTCGGTATCGGTTGCTCTCCATACCAATCTCCTCCATGAATGTTCCCTTGATGTTATCAGAGAGATACACATCATACATTAAGTTTTGATGTGGGAAAACTTTGGCCTTTTTGTCATTGACGTAAAGGATAGAATTCTTGATTTCAATAAAATCACCGGGTAAACCAACACAGCGTTTAATATAATTTTCTCGCTTATCAACAGGTCTTGGAATGATACCATAGTGTTCAATAAGTTCATAATTTCTGTAGGTGGCACCTCTTTTTCCATAATCGGCGTGGGTTTTACCATCCGCTATGTAGTTACGTGCTTTCGTTTTCCAAGCTTCAATATTGTCGATATAGATTTTATCTCTACGAGACGAAGTTAAGCGCATGAGTTCCTGTTGAATGGTTCCTTGATTCATCCGCAGAGAGTCTGGGAGTCCATTATTAACTTTACTCAGACTGTCGGAATAGAACTTGTAAATTTTGTTCACCTTTCCTTGCATGGTTGGATCATTTCTAAACATGTAGTACGCTTCAGTCAAGACATATCCGTGATAATCATGCCCCATCAAGCCAAACGGCATGCGTGGATCATAAATCGCGGTATCTCCAGAAGGATAGTTAAATACCACCACATCATATGGATCAACCTCCGAGAATCCAGGTAGGCGTGTGTATTCCGAAGTCTCCAGTCCTACGTACGATTTCACATTGATCCATGGAACAGTGTTGTGAACCAATGGGTAGGAGAGAGGAGTAACAGGTACTTTTGGACCATACGCCAATTTATTTACAAATAAGAAATCGCCTACGAGAAGCGTTTTTTCCATCGATCCCGTAGGGATTTGGAAAGGTTCAAATACGTAGGTACGAATGATACTTGCTGCTACCAAAGCAAACAATAAAGCATCTCCCCATTCTTTTACTTTCGTTTTCTTTCCTGGTTCTGCACGTGTTACCGCAGCGATTCCCAAAGCAATTACATGACCAATCACGGGTAAACACAAGAAGAGAACAAGATGATCTCCCCATTCGCGACGACTTACTTCTGAGCTATTTGCCCAGTTCGTTTCAGGAAGAATTTTATCATTCGATTGAGCTATCTTGAACATGATAATGTACGGGAAGAAGATTCCTTGCAAAGTGTCAACCAAAGAGAAATAACCAAATCGACGGATGTAGGAAACATTTGCTACTGCCCACATTACAAGATGTACTCCTGGAAAAATCAGTAAGAAAGACCAAAAAGGTTTCTTCGCGCCAATTTTAAATGCTACGAAGTAGTTGTACACAGGAATGAGTGCTTCCCAAGATTGACGTTCTGCTTGCTCGAAACTTTTCCACCACATTGCGAGGTAAGGGTGAACAAGGATGAATAGGTAAAAATAAAGTAAGTTCATTTCTTAAAATTTGATCACGTCTTGCATGGTGAAGGTTCCTTTTTTGTCTTGAAGGAATTCCGCAGCAATTACGGCTCCTAACGCAAAACCTTCTCTGCTGTGCGCTGTGTGTGATAGTTGTATGGTATCAATAGATGATTCGTAAGTAACAACATGGGTTCCCGGAACATCTGGTTTTCGATAAGAGGTAACAGGCAGTTGTCCTTCTTGAACAATTGGGTCTTCTCCTTCTCCCAGTTTCCATGATGAAATAGAATCGTTTTCAAACATGATGTCGTTGGCAATGGAAACAGCTGTCCCACTCGGAGCATCCAATTTGTGAACGTGATGTGTTTCTTCCAAACGAGCTGAATAATCGGAATAACCAGCCATCAATCGAGCCAGTCGTTTGTTGATGTCAAAAAATATGTTGACACCAATACTAAAATTTGAAGCGTGCAAGAGAGCTCCGTTGTTTTTTTCAATGAGTGTTTGAACATATGGAAGATCTTCATTCCAAGCCGTTGTACCAACCACCACGGGCGTGTTGTGTTGAACACAATGCTCAATGTGCTTTACCGCGAAGTTCGGGGTTGTGAATTCGATGGCAACATCTACCTCTGAAAAATCAAGGGTGTCAATCGGGTTAGAGCTAGATGCAATACCTGCAATTGTATGTCCGCGAGAAATGGCGATCCGTTCGATGATCTTTCCCATTTTTCCGTAACCAATCAATGCTAATTTCATAGAGTCTCAAAAATAACTGTTTCGCGGTTGTCTACAAGGTTTTTAATGAAAATTAAGACGAAGACTAACACCGGGTGTTCGCGCTGCAACAATAACCGGATCAACACTGATCGATAAATCTTCGGAAACATCAAAGTCGACAAAATGCGCTTCAACGCCTGCATCGACTAGTTGAAGAATGTAAACCGCTCCAACGGCTAAAATGGATAAATCGCGCCAGTTCAAATATTGATTGTACAGTGTTAGAACTCCAGCGTCGTCGTATGGGGCATATTCAGTGTATTTCCAAGTGAGATTATCTTGCCGATAAGTGTATTCTTCTTTCAACCTTTTTTGCTCAAGTTGATTTGTTATGAGAAAGTACCCAGTCGCTCCTAATCCAGCATAAATCAATGGAACTTTCCAAAACGCTTTCTTCTTTCCCTTCGGCATCGCCAAGTGATTGTATACCTGCCCCGCTCCAGGTACGACAGCCGAATACAAAATCGCTCTGCGGATAGAGTGGGGGCGTACGGTGTCGCCAACAGATAAGGAGTCCTGTGAAAAAACAGGAGATGAAATCAATAAAAAGAAAAAAAGCAGTCTTTTCATTTACGGTTCAATAATTCCATGATGCGATTCAAATCGACATCTGAACTAAAGTTGACAATGATCTTTCCGCTTCCATTTGGAGATTTTTTGATATCTACTTTTGTAGCCAGTTGATCTCCCAAATGCTCTTTGAATACGTACTCGTTTTCGGTGATTTCTGGTTTTGCTACCTTTGGTGTAGGCTCTTTCTTAGCTACAGCTTCACCTCGGATAATCGCCTCGATATCGCGAACGGATAAGTTTTCAGCAACCACGCGCTCGTACAATTCAATTTGAGTTGCTTCGTCACCCGCAGAAACAATCGCTCTGGCGTGTCCCATGGAAATTTCTTTCTTCTTCACGCCTGCTTGAACAGGAGCTGGAAGCTTCAACAAACGAAGATGATTGGTGATGCTTGAACGACTTTTTGAAATCTTCTGACTCAATTGATCTTGTGTCAAATCACACTCTTCCAACAATCGTTCGTACGATAATGCGACCTCGATAGGATTCAAATCCTCACGCTGAATGTTTTCTACCAATGCCATTTCGAGCATCGCTTGATCATTCGCGATACGTACGTAGGCTGGAACTTCTTTCAATCCAGCTAACTGTGCAGCACGAAAACGTCGTTCCCCAGAAATCAATTGGTATTTGTCTCTTCCGAGCTTTCGAACGGTTAACGGTTGGATAATTCCGTGAATAGAAATTGAAGTGCTCAATTCCTCCAAAGCTTCCTTCTCGAAATTCGTTCGAGGATTGAATGGGTTTGCTTCGATGCTTTTTATCGCAAGTGTGGAGATTGAACCAACAATCCCAGTTCCACTTGACTTCGACGTAATGTCAGTCTCTGCATTTTCAAGCAATGCACTTAATCCTTTTCCTAATGCTGATCGTTTCTTAGAATTGGTGGCCATTAGTCAATATTTAATTGTTTTTCCTCGTTGGAAATATTTGTCAAATCATTTTTTTGCAAGAGTTCACGTGTGAAATTCAAGTAATTCACAGCGCCTTTGCTGGAAGCATCATGCATAACAATCGTTTCTCCGTAACTTGGAGCTTCTCCCAATTTTGTGTTTCTGTGGATTACCGTATCAAATACAATCTCTTGGAAGTGCATTTTCACTTCTTCTACTACTTGGTTTGCAAGACGTAGACGTGTATCGTACATCGTCAACAAGATTCCTTCAATCTCTAAGTCTTGATTCAATCGACCTTGAACAATTTTGATAGTGTTTAGCAATTTCCCTAATCCTTCCAATGCGAAGTATTCACATTGTACAGGAATCATCACTGAATCAGACGCGGTAAGCGCATTCACGGTGATCAATCCCAA
>PDWJ01004448.1_pt1 | contig 14189 bp, 8 predicted proteins | sample 1430881 | NCBI WGS metagenome assembly PDWJ01 (sample SAMN01162460, study PRJNA174530) | Oral metagenome, whole genome shotgun sequencing project. | biome: Marine environment; feature: Marine mammal; material: Swab sample of the gingival sulcus; isolation source: swab sample of gingival sulcus... | reverse complement strand
TACCCATTTTTCCATACGCTCCGGCGTAATCATTTTGTCTTTAGGATTGATACGCATTGCTACATCCATAAATTCTTTGTCCAAGAAAGGAACTCTTCCTTCAATACCCCATGCTGCAAGTGCTTTGTTGGCTCTCAAACAATCGTATAGATGTAATTTTTTTAGTTTTCGAACAGTTTCTTCGTGAAATTCTCTGTCGTTAGGAGCTTTGTGGAAATACAAATATCCGCCGAAAAGTTCGTCAGAACCCTCTCCTGAAAGCACCATTTTTATTCCCATAGATTTAATCACACGCGCCATTAAATACATTGGTGTTGCTGAACGAATGGTTGTAATATCATAGGTCTCAATGTTGTAAATCACATCTCTAATAGCGTCTAATCCTTCTTGAATGGTAAAAACAATTTCATGGTGTACTGTTCCTATATGGTCAGCTACTTTTTGAGCAGCTGCCAAATCAGGTGAACCTTCTAAACCTACAGAAAAAGAATGTAGTTGAGGCCACCAAGCTGTCTGTGTATCTCCGGACTCTATTCTTTTTTTAGCATATTTTTTGGCAATAGCAGAAGTAATTCATTGTCTTTTACAGCATCATAATCTTCCCAATCTCTTTGGTACCACTGTGTTTTTTCTTTGTCTTTACTGAACCAATAGTGTCCCGGAGGGAATAGCTCAATCTTGTTACAACGTCCTTCTAAGGCCTTTAATTCCGAAGCGACATAAAATGTCCCGTTTTCATCCCAACCGATGTATAAAGGAATAATCCCCATGTGGTCTCGAGCAATAAAATAAGCATCTTGCTCTACGTCATAGATAACAAAACCAAAAATCCCATTCAGTTCATCTAAGAAATCAACGCCTTTTTCTTTGTATAAAGCTAAAATAACTTCGCAATCAGAAGCGGTACTAAAATGATATTTGCCTTTAAATTGTTCGCGGAGTTCTTGATGATTGTAAATTTCACCATTGGCAGCTAATATGAGGTTTTTGTCATCACTGTATAAAGGTTGTTTTCCTGAAATAGGGTCAACAATTGCTAAGCGTTCATGTGCCATTACAGCTTTATTATTACTGTAAATACCACTCCAATCAGGTCCTCTATGGCGAATTTTTTTTGCCATTTCTAATATTTTAGGTCTTAATGACTCTATTGGTTCCTTGACATCAAATGCACATACAATTCCACACATAGTTTCTTGTTTTTTTATAATTGAAATGCAAATGTGAGTGTTTTTATTTTAAAGTTTAACTAAAAAATAAAAAATGATTATAAATTAAAACTTATAAACTCATATTTGTTATAAAATAAAAGATATTTTATTAAAAGTAAGCTGTTTTATTATAAATTATAATTTTGAAGAACTTGATGACTTAGTAAACTAAAAAACTCCCAACGATATTGATAAACAATATGTTGAGAGTTTTCTTTGTGGTCCCACCTGGGCTCGAACCAGGGACCCCTTGATTATGAGTCATAAAATTTTATTTTCTTATGATTTCATATTTTTTCTTATTTGTTTATATTCAATGATTTACAACTTTATACTTTGCGAATAATTTCATTTTTTTATATATTTACATCGAAAATGTTCGACCTATGTTCGACCCAAAACGAAGTGCATTATGGCAACGATAAAATTATACCAAAGAAAAAAACAACTGAATAATGATTTATACCCGATTATTTTAAGGGTTACACATTTGAGAAAAAAGAATATCATTTCACTAAACTTTAAATGCCAACAAGAAGATTGGAATGCTAAAAAAGAAGAGTTTCGAAAATCGATGCCTGATTATAAAAATCAAAATATTTTACTTCATACCATAAAAAATAGAGCCGAACAAATTATTCGAAATTACGAGTTCAAAGAAATCGATTTTGATTTTAATAAATTTAAAAATGATTTATTTCATTACAAAAGAAAATTAGGAGAATCAGTATTTGAATTTTGGGGACAACATATTAAGAGTTTGGAAACAAGCAAAAGAGTTGGAACAAAACAATATTACATAGATTGTATGAACTCTTTTTCAAATTTTGTAGAAAAAGATACATTAACATTCAAAGAGATAGATTATAATTTACTCAAAAAATATGAAGATTATTTGCGAAGTCGTGATTGTATTCCAAATGGCATAGCAGTAAGAATGAGGGCTGTCCGAGCAATATACAATGAAGCAATTAAAAAAGGCATTGCTAACCAAAATGATTATCCCTTTAAAAAATATAAGATTTCTAAACTCAAAAGTTCCGTTGATAAACGAGCATTGACTTTTGAAGAAGTTGTTAAAATTAAAGAATTAGACCTTACGGATTATCCTCATTTGATAGATGCAAGAAATTATTTTGTGTTTAGTTATCATACAAGAGGAATGAATTTTTATGATATGTTGTTGTTAAAATGGACAGATGTTTCTGAAAATTCAATAGTATATGTCAGAAATAAAACAAAAACACGATTTGTCATTAAACGAACAAAAACTATAAATGAAATTTTAAATTATTACAAGAAAAATTCTTTAGAGACTAAATATGTTTTTCCATTGTTGTTGAAGGATAATTTAACGCCTACACAAATTGCTAATAGAAAACACAAAACACTTTCTTTATATAATAAAGCATTAAAAGAAATAGCATCTTTGTGTGGAATTGATAAAAAAGTAACAAGCTATGTCGCACGACATAGTTTTGCTACTAATTTGAAGTACAGAGGGGTTTCAACAGATATTATTTCAGAAGCAATGGGGCATAAAAATTTGTCTATTACACAAGCATACTTGAAAGATTTTGAAAATACAGTTATTGATGATGCTGTGGAAGTTTTGGAAATGTAGTCAAAAAAAGTAGTAATATACCACAAAGTATTCACTTTATTAAAAATATTTTTTTCAAAGAATCATAAGTCTTTCTTGGGTATAATTTATATAATCCTCTTTTATCAGGTTTTCCTTTGGCACAAATGCCAAACCATTCTTCATTCATATTGTTTTGTCCCTTCAAATAATCTTCTTTATATCCTCCATTAGTCCAAGAGGCATTTGTGTCGTGAATATCTAAATTACTGTCTTGTTTGTATTTCCACCAGCCATCACTAAATTGAAAAACAAAGCCTCCAATACAATTCTCTGATTTCCCTTTTCCTGCTGTATTTTCCCAAATTTCTTTCCAATTAGCAACTACATAACGAGATTGTATTTCTTCATCTTTTTGATTTTTAATCATATTAAAAGCATCTGCTCCAAATTCAGTAAATAATATGGGTTTATTCAATTTTTCTTTTACGACTTGAAAAGTATCTCCAAAAGAAATTCCTCGATACATATTTACACCTAAAATATCCATATCCTTACATTCCTCTGCTATTAAATCAATAAAAAGCAAATCACCATTACATATTGCTGCCGGATGCATTGTATCTATACGCTTAACCCTTTTTATAGCCTCATTAAATAATTGATACATTTGCCTTGCTAAATGTATTTTTTCTTTATTTTTATTAGGCATGTTTTCCGTTTCAGACCCCTCCCAAAAAAGACCGTAATTATTTTCATTTCCTATTAAATATAATAACAAACCTGGAGTATTTTTATATTTTTGAGTCATTTGTTTTATTTCTGAAAGTAATTTTTTTTGTACTTTTTTATTTGAATAATCTGTGTTTTTATTCCAAATTCCATCAATAGTTATTCCGTAACGCCCAAATGAATGATTTATCATTGTATAAATCCCATATTTTTCATAAATATACTGAATCCATTTTGGAGGAACACCTTCGTACTGCCTTATTGCATTAACTCCCATATCTTTTAAGAGAGTCATTTCATAATCAAGTGCCTTTTTTATAATGCTATCCGGTTGTTTCCATAAACTATATTTATAATTTGTTCCTATAGGAAAATAATCCCAATTCATTCCTTTAACTATAAAATCTTTATCATTTACAGTCATTTTTATTCCCGATTTATCCTGAACAACAGTTACCTTATCTTTGTGCTTACACTGTATTAGTAATAGTACTATCATCAATAACCAATAATATTTTTTCATCAATCAAAGTGTTTTATCAATTATAGTTCTCCTCGTCTTTCAATTAATTTTTTCTTAATGCCTACCATTCTTTTTTCATCTAAATTATATCTCCACATTACCCATATAGCAAATCCTGCTGTTAATGAAGGGATTAAGATGTCTGCTATCCGCAAGTTAGTCATTGTTTCTAAGGTTTGTGTTGTTGCATTTTGGTCAAAGCCAACTAATTTCAGCACCAAACCTCCCAAAACCAATGCTAAAGCCTGTCCTAATTTGACCATCCACCAATAAATAGCACCAAAAGTACCTTCTTTTCGTGGCATTCCGTTTTCTAACTCATCTAAATCACATACATCTGCTGTCATACTCATCATTAGTGTAAACAATCCCCCCAAACCAAAGGCAATTAAAGGAATTGGGATAAAAATCAACCATGGAATTCCTTGGCTTGCATCAATACTAAACCACGACATACCGGTACTTTCCAGATAAGGGTTTAGAAATCCAAACAATGATTCTATCATTTGATTTAATGATTGTCCTATATAAGTATTATTAAATTTCTCATTCAAACTCACATCAAATCCCCACCATTTGAGGGAATACCCTACAATAGAAATAATGGTAGAAATAATAAAGGCTTGTCGTTTTCCCCATTTATTGGCTATTCTTGATACTGTTGGAATTACCAAAAAAGCAGTAACAACTGCTGTTATTGTAGAAAACCAAGCCGGCCAAGTTCCTGCTTTTTCATAACTTCCTTCAAACATATAAAAAACAATAATATAAACACTGAAAGCAGCCACCATTTGAAATCCGTTAAACACTAAAAATGTTGCTCCACACAACCTCATAAAAGGCTTGTTTTTAGAAACTTGAACAATGCTTCTAAACAAATCTTTTAAATTGGAAAGCATTGTTTTAAAAGTTATTTCTTTTCTGTTTTCCATTTGGGATGCATCTATTCCTTTACAAAAAAGAGCCGGTAATATACCTAATATAGTACAAATTCCTCCTACAACTAATGATAATTGCCGAACGCCCTCTGCTTGTGACTCAAAAATATCAGGGTCTGCAATAATAACCCAAAACCAAGGTACAATCATCCAAGCAATTTGCCCTACTGTTTGTGCATATGCCATTAGGCGAGTTCGCTCTTTATAATCAGAAGTCATTTCATATCCTAATCCCACCAAAGGAGTTGCATACATTGTATTTCCGATTAAAAATAGCATTGACATTATCAGAAAATACCAAAAATTATAAGTTTGGGAATCATTTTCATTTAATTGCCACAATAGAATAAATAAAATTCCGCTCAAAATAGCCCCCATCAAAATATATGGCCTTCTACGCCCATATTTGGATTTTGTATTGTCAGAAATAAATCCCATAATTGGGTCAGTAATGGCATCAAAAATACGAGGCAATCCACCAAGTAAACCTGCCAAAAAAGGATCCATTCCAAAGGCAGTCAACAGGAAAAACATAAAAAATCCTAAAGCTCCCGGTAATAAATTAAGAACTAAATGTCCTGCTCCAAAGGCAGATTTTTGAAGGATAGGGACTTTATCTTTTGTAGTAGTTGTATTATTTGACATAGTAGTTATATTTTATGGTTGAATGACAATGGTTTGTATAGCTTGTGCATCTATCTTTATAGAGGCTGATTTTTCTCCCAATGCCAATCTGATTTTTTTAGTGGTTAATTCTTTATTAAAAATAACAACGACAATCGTATTGTTAAGGTTTTGAACTGCTGTTACTTTTAAGTTTTTATCTGTATTTTTAAAGCCTATTCTTTGAGATTTAGGTCTTATATATCGACTAAAATGAGAAAGTACATAATAAATAGGTGTGAAATAAACTTCATCTGTTTTAGGATTGACAATCACAGGAGCAATACACCAATTTTTAAACCAATTAGGTCCTCCTTGTGTATCAAGCACCATATTCCAATCTATCCAACCATCTACCCAATTATTCAAACAGCCAATAATATCATCGGCATATCGATGTACAGGAGCATATTTCAGATGAAGATATTTTTCTTTTTCTGATGCCCAATCCCAGCCCCAATCTGTTGCTTTTTGGGACCAATACCATTGGTTGTCTTTCCATTTTGGAACTTCGGAATCAACACAGGCTTCTGTTTGAATTAAATGTTTTTGAGGAGCTTTTTTATGAGTGTATCTTAATTCTTTTGGAAATATCTCGTAAGTACTTGCATACCAATGAATAGCTGTGCCATCAAAATATTTGGCGACTCCCTCATTTTTATACATTTCATTTACCCATTCACGTAAATGCTCTCTATTTTGGTCGTAACCTAAAATTTTCAAGTCTTTTTTTTGTGTCTTTTGTAATATTGGTTTCAAGTGATTTTTTACAAAATTTACCATTTCTATTGGGGTAAAGTGCATACTTTCCCAATTATTACCATTCCCAAGTGGTTCATTTTCAACTGTAATTCCCCAGATAGGAATTCCTTCTTTTAGGTAAGCATCTATGTATTTTGAAAAGTATAATGCCCAAGTATTAGCGTATTTGGGCAACAATTTTCCTCCTACCCAATTTTTATTGTCTTTCATCCAAGGTGGAGCAGTCCAAGGAGAAGCAATAATTTTAAAACCTTCTTTTGATACCTTCATTGCATCTTTAATCATCGGAATAATATCATTTTTGTCTTCTTTTATAGAAAAATACTTCAAATTTATATCTTCAGGAATCTCAGCATAGGAATAATTACTTAACGAAAAATCACAAGAACCAATATGTGTACGTGTTAATGAATATTTTGCCCCACTTTCTCCAAAATATGCTTCTATAATTTTCTTTCGATTAGTTGGACTCAACTTGTTTAGTAAATAAGCCGAAGATTCTGTAAAAGCACCTCCAAAACCTGTAATTTTTTGAAATTTTTGTTCCGGAATTATTTCTATAAAAGCGTCAAAATCACTTTCAGATATAATAGGAGTTACTTTTTCTAATTTTTTCCCCTTAACAGAAGTTTCATAAATTGTAATATCTAATGTTTTGTCTTTTTTTGATATACAACTAAACATTAAAAAAGCAATGAAAAAAACACCGTAGTTTTTATTTTCCATATTTTTCTTTTTAAGGTTGATGTTCTTTAAATTCTTTTTCTGTTGGTGGGGGCAATATTCTCAACAATAAACTATCTTTATTTCCTTTAAATGTCTTGGTTATGGGTTTTTCATCTCTTTTAAGACCTTTAAAAACATTCTTATCTACCCAATCCCAAATAGCGTATTTTGCTTGTCCCTTTAGGTTAATCAATCCAAAATGATTTTCAGAACCTTCTGGATTTTGAGCATCTTTCCATTGTTCATTAAATGCTTCAAAATAAAATAAGGAGATTTTTTCTTTATTTGTCCATTTTCGCATTAATTTATAGTAAAGTCCCGCTTTATATTCATCAGCAGCCCGAGATTGTTTTGCTCCATAATGTCCGTTAGACATTGTTGCCCAACCAGATTCTCCTATGTGAATTGGTTTGTCGACACCTAAACTACGCATATAATCAGAAACTGCTTTATATTGATTTTGTGCAAATGTCACTGCTCTCTCTACTGAAGCGTTTATTTTCTCAATATTTTCCTTATTCTTATCTTCTTCGGGAAGTATCCAAAATTGGGGATTGTAGTATGTGTTGTGCATTGGATAAGTGTGCATAGAAATATAATCAACTGCTTTGACTAATTTTTCTAAATCTTTAGTATGATACTCTTTACTTCCTCCTCCCCAAGAGGCAAAATCATCGGAACTGGTAATCCATAAATCTTTTGGCAAACTTCCTTTCTTTTTTAAGTTCTGTAAATGGTTTACCCATTTTAAGATGATATTAGGTTGTACATAGTAATGCTCTGCCCATTTTACCATTGCCTCATTGCCAACGGCTATTACCTTAACAATATCAGGATATTTCTGAGCTAAGGTTACGGTTTTTTTTATCTCTTTGATATTTTGCTTACTTTCTGCATTGTGATTTGGTGTTTTATCTGTCCACGCATTTTCGCAATCTATCCAAGCTCCTAACATTACATACATTTCAAAATCAGTATTTTCTTGCTTTAATTCTCGTATAGCTTTTAATAAATTAGACGCTTGTTCTAAATGTACATTGTAGGTACGAAGCATTTTTATATTCATTGCCGATAAAATTCTGACATCCTCTTTTATTTGAGCAATTGTAGGTTGCTCTTTGCGTGTTTTTAAACGATAGCCTCCGTAGCAAATTGCTTGATAATTAGGGTTTCCTAATATTTCAGATGCAGAAGGAGTTTTTTTCTCACATCCAATTAGAAAAAATAAAATAAAATAGATATATATTCTCAAAAATCTCATTTTTTACCTCAATTTATCACTTTTTAAACCAACAAATAATTGTTTGATTTCGCCACTTCTTTTAAAGAGTTTTGAGCTGTCTTTTTCGTCTAAAAATAACTCGTCATATTTCTTTATCGTGTTGTCGCTATATTGTACTTTAATATATTCTTCTTCTGATAATCCATAAATGATAGGGATTTGACAATAGGTAAAGCAAAGATGTCCTGCCTTTATATCTAAAATTTCTTTTTTATTGGTTAAATTTTGATATTCAAAACGGCTTGACTTTGTTAAAAACTCATTTTTTCGAAGCAAGTTGTAAGGTTGAAAGTATAATTTTCCCTCTTTTACGATAATGCCTAATTCAGTAAAACGAGTTAGAATATCTTCTTTTACTTGTCCAGTCATTCCCGGTTGTTGAGCCCCTTTGGTAGCCGGTGTGTGTGAATAGGGGTCAGTAGGAAATGCTCCATATAATTTAGGTGATTTGTGTACACCAAGCCCTTCGTAAATTTCATAATAATGTTCCAGTAATCTCCCAATAGTTGTAGCGTCTTCTTTATTTTCAATAGCTTGTAAGCAAGTTTCTTGAACAGCTAAAGCCAACTTTGAAACCATATGCCAATAAATAGAACCTAACCCCTCATAACCAAAAAATGTTCCTGAACGCCCTGTAAATGCCTTGTGATTAAATACTTCTTCAAAAATTGTGAACAATTGTTGCTGTTCTTTTTCAACAAATTTTTGGTATTTTTTTGGCAAATTCTCTAAGGCATTTTTTAAACTATTAGAATTATTAAAAGTTCCATTAAAATGATAATTACCCAAAACATCTTGTTCTACAACTTGTCTATTATTCTCCTTCACCAATTTTTGTAACAACTCTGAGGTTTTAACCGCTTTTTTAGGAATTGTATTTTTGGATGTAAAAAGAGGTAATTCCTTGTTGGGGTAGAGGATGTAACTATATTGGTCTTCTCTGAATAATGCACTTTTTTTTAGAGTGTCTAATAATTTTAAAGATGCTTCAGAAGAAAGATATCCTGAACTTAATACTGCAACTTGACCTTCAAGCATTTCGGATAAATACGAAATAAAAATTTCGTCATTTTTTTTGATAGTCATTAAGTTATACGAATGGTATAAACCATCTTTGCGTTTATTGTTTTGAATTGTATGTTCTAAATACTGTAAAGTAATTTCAATAAACTGTAACAAATCATCTTTCGATATAGTATTTTTTTCTCCCGAAAATCCACTTTTGTAAATGGTAGTTCTAAAATCACTTCCTGCTTGCCCTAAACCATCCAAAATTACTTTTCGCTGTGTATTGGAAATAGTATCTAAAAGAAGTGGTTTATTTTGATAAAAAGTAGTTGTTATTCTAAAAAAGAATTCTGATAATTCTTCTGAAATTTTATATTTTTTGATGGTTGATTTCTTCAAAAGACCTTCAAAAAACTTCAAAAATCGGTATAAATAATATAGAGTTACCATTGATACACCGTTTCCTACCAAAGCATTATTTGCATCATTCCATTCAGGACGTTGTGTATTCATCCAGATACCTCCATCGGGAATAAAATTGGAAATTTTTGCTAATATCGTTGCTAGTAATTTTTCTATCAAATTGACATTGTAAATGTCATTCTCTTGCGTCAATAAAGTGCTGTCAGCACCTATCTTTTCTCTTCTTCTTCGGATTTTTTTATCCTCATTGATATCAAAAACAATGGTGTCTTTTGGATTTTTTAATATCTCAGTATATTCTTTAATTTTATACGGAACATTGGCATATACAAAAATATTTTTATCAAAATATTTTGATAATCTATTTGGATAATATTTTTCGCTGAACTCTAAAAATTTCAATAAATAAATGATTTGGTGGTCACCCCAATATCCGATATAAGACCAAGGATTGTCAGGCTCTACGGTTTCCCAGTCAAAGCCTCCTTTAGTAACCCGATAGGGATTATAGCCGTCAAAAGTAGTAGCATTTAAAAACTTGTAAATCATCGCCTCGATATATTCCGGATAAGAATGGACTAAGGCTTCCCAATTTTGGAAAATATCTCTCCAATTTCCTTCGTAATCTAATATTTTTGAGCCATCGATTTCACTTTTCGTATTAATTGAAAACTTATTCCAAGGACGGCTCGGGTCTCCGTGTCTGCGACTAAAAGTTAAAGGTAAATATTCTAAGCATAACCTTTTAAAGCTATTATCTTGCTCTTTATTTATTATTTCTCTTAGAGTATTAAGAGAAAATTCTTTGGCAAGTTCTTCTAATACGTGTTTTTTTTCATCAACTATTTGAGGATTTGCATTTGTGAGGTATTTAATAAAATCCTTTTTTTCAATATTGTAATGATTGTCAAAAATTCCACCTCGCATACAGTTAAATAGAGTATTAGCAAAATGGCGAGTGTTTACTAATGAGTCTTTTGTTAGTTGAATGCCATCAGCTCTACCTATAAGTTCTACTAATTTTTGAGTTCCATTATCAATATCATTTTGGACACTTTGAATTAAATTTTGCTTATTTTTTAACTCGGCTCTAATTTGATGCACCTCAATGAGAGATTGCCCCACTTCTGCAACTAATATCCATTTTTTAGTTGTTTTGCTTTCTAAATTTACTGAGAAATGTACGAAATAAGCCCCTCTCTCTGCTTTTATATCTGTTTCTTGAGTTATTTTTTGCCCTTTTCTAAAATTATCCAACTGCAATGATGACAATAAATAAGTGGCATTTGGAATACCTGCTGACCAAACAGTCGTAGCTTTTAAAGCCTCACTTGGTTCGGCTTTATCTACAATAATAGCACTCAAAGCGAATATACCTAAATTTGTATTTTCAAACAATTCGTTTCTTTTGTATGCATCTACCAAATTACTTGTTCCTGATTGTAAATTTGTTTCGACTCCATAAGGCAAAATGTTTTGTAAACCATCTAATACCTCGACTTCTACAGAACTATTACCGTTATTTGATAATTTTGATTTTTTTACAAACCCATATTTTTCACTTGAATTCCAATGATACGTAAAAGTTAGTTGTAAATCGTAATTAATTTCTTCAAAAATGACCTTATTCCCATAATTATTTTTATACAAATTCCGTTGAACACGATACACCCCTTTATACCTGTCTGAAAAAGGTTCCCACAAATATATTTTATCATTTAGATGTGCTTTTACTAAAGTTTTACTTCCTGTAGTTTCAGAAGATTCAGTAATTTTATCATCTGTATAATAAGGAAATAAAGCATTATCACTATTCTTACGGCCGGCAGTTATTCCTCCGTTACTTGATAAGAATATCCAATGATTAGAAAAACTTACAACGCTCATAAAAAATGGACGCATTACATCCATATTTGTAATTTTATAATAACGTTCTCCCTTTTTTTCTACAACCTTTATTTCTGTATCAACATCATTAAATGAAGCTTTATTATCTCCTATAAAAATGGGGTTATTCATCTGCAAAATATTTTAAAATTCAAAGACAGAATCTATTTATAAACTCTGCCTTTGAATAAAATAATAACTTAAAATTTATTGATATACTTTAATATAGTCTATTTCCATTGCATCTTGGCTAAAATTATCAGCAACATCTCCTCCAAGCGTTCCACCCATAGCCACATTAAAAATAAAGAAAAACGGCTCGTTAAATGGTAATTTGTCATTGTTTTCCATTTCGTAAAAAACGGTATCGTCAACACCTATTTTTATTGATTTTTCAGTCCACACTAGTGTATATATATGAAATTCTGAATCAGTGTTAGTAACAGGTGTGTTTTGGTCATATTGAGAGTGACTATTTGTACTTGCATCCAACCAATGAGTAGCACCTGCTGTTTTCCCTTTATCTTGACCAGTTTGTTCCATAATATCAATTTCACCACATTTTGGCCAACCTACTGTTTCTATATTTTCTCCCAACATCCAAAGAGCAGGCCAAGTTCCTTGTGCTTTAGGTAATTTAGCTTTAATCTCAACTCGTCCATATTTGAAACTATACAATCCTTGCGTTTTTATTCTACCGGAAGTATAACCTCCATTACCATCTGCTTTGGCTGTAATTTTTAAAACACCACCTTCCACCTTCACATTTTCAGACTTATTTGTATAGGTTTGTAGTTCATTATTTCCCCAGCCGCCTGCTCCTAAATCATAAGCCCATTTAGAGGCATCAGGAGTTCCATCAACATCAAATTCATCTGACCAAACTAAATTAGTAAATGAAGTGGTAGTTTCTTCAGGTTTTATTGTGGTAAAGATATGGTACCAAGCAAATACACTGTTAGGTTGCATCACTCTTACAACCATTGTAGTTTCTGTTAAGCTTACGATGTCGTAAGTACTTGAACCAACATACCAGCCCATCATTCCTTTGTCTTCAATGGTAAAACTTGTACCTCTGTAAGGCTTTTCATTATAAGTTCCTTTAGTACCTGCTTTTGATGAAGATGGAGCAAAACTAATCTTTTTTACTCCTTCTAAGCTTGGTATAACATCTTTTCCATGACATTGGTCTCCGTCAATACCTAATACACCTGCATAAGCTCCTGGCACGAAAACACTACCTGCTGTTTGTTCAAAAGTAATTCCCTTATCTGTTCTGCTAAATATAAATGAATTATCAAACATACAAGTTCTTGTTTTGTCAAAAGGAGTCGCATTCCACCAAGCTCCAAAATAATCACTACCATCTTCTGCCTCTTGAGGTCCTAATCCGGCATAACCTTCTTTATCTGCCGCCCAATACCATTTTTTAGAATCTCCTACATTATTACCTGCTAAAAGATTTTCTGCTTCAGTATCAGAGAAAGAGCTATATACTTCTACCTCAGTAGTAGCAGTAGTTCCCACTCCTCCTGTTCCAATTGCGGTAACTGTAACTAAATACTTATTAACTCCTGTTTTAGAATATTGATTCCTTACTTTTCCCGATGGAGTTACTGCCTTTTTTCCATCACCAAAAGCTACTTGATAAGTTATGGCATTTTGAGCTGTAATTACAAAATCTACGTATCCACTACCATCACCGTGAGGATTATCAATATCTATACCTACTACTTTGTAGGTTATTTTAACATCTGTAGGACTTACAATTTCTCCAAAAGAATAATCGCTATTGTCGCAACTAAATAGGAAAACTATTGTAAATATCGTTATAATATATAATACTTACAATTATTGTATTGGCATCTTCAAAACTCACTTCATAAGTTACTGATTCCGGAGCGTCAGCAGGGGTTTGTAATTCGCCTCCATTGATTGCTTTTGCTAATACTAAAAATGCTCCTTTTCCTTTTAAAGTAAGTGTTTCTGTATTTGTATCATAAGTGTAAGTAGCCTCATTGACTCCATTATGAGGAGCTATTGGTGTTCCACAACCATCTGCGGCTACTCCTTGCCAAGCCTCTAACCAAGTGCTCTCACCTTGTGTGATTTTGAAAGTTCCATCGGTAGTAAATTCGTAAGTATCATCAAACATACAGGCACGAGCCGTAACATCGTCTGTATTATTGCCCCACCATTCACCTGAACCTTTAGTTGGACCGACTTTAAATGCTCCCGCTTCCGGTGCTAATTTCCAAATACCTACTAAAGGAGACTGTTTGTCAGCTTCTTTTACTAACTTATATGTCCAGAATCCACTTCCAATATTAATGCTCACAATCATTGTATTGGTATCTTCAAAACTCACTTCATAAGTTACTGATTCCGGAGCGTCAGCAGGGGTTTGTAATTCGCCTCCATTGATTGCCTTTGCTAACACTAAAAATGCTCC
>PDWJ01004671.1_pt1 | contig 14190 bp, 7 predicted proteins | sample 1430881 | NCBI WGS metagenome assembly PDWJ01 (sample SAMN01162460, study PRJNA174530) | Oral metagenome, whole genome shotgun sequencing project. | biome: Marine environment; feature: Marine mammal; material: Swab sample of the gingival sulcus; isolation source: swab sample of gingival sulcus... | reverse complement strand
CAAAGGTCATATAGGAACGCCCAAAGCTACACTGAACACTTTGATATTCTCCACAGGGTTTAAACCCTGTGGAAGTAATCATTCCGTTGTGTGTTTTTTACCCGTCATGGGCGTTTCATTCTTACTTTTTATTAACTAAATATTTTGCTTTGGTCAAGGCTTAGCTGTTTTTCGGTTTTTTGTATGGTATTATACATTTTATGAATCGAGAAGCAACTGTTCATAAGCTTCATATATTTCAACATCTTTGATGTTTTCGTATAGCTTACTTTTATGAGATTTTAAGGCATCTTCAGCTTCATTTTTCTGAAGAAAATTATTTTTGAGTTTTTCTAAACGGGTAAATATCGCATCATCTCCGTAAAACAAATCATTTATCGGCGTTTTGGTATCTGATTTTAAGAATTTATATTCATCATTATAATATTCGATTTTTAAGCGTAGCTCTTCAATTTTTTCTTTCAAAAATAGAATCTCCTTATCATATTCAGGGATGCTTTTTTCCAAATCTTCCATGCGGTTCTCATATGATTTTTTTAGTCGCAGAGCATTAAATGCAAGCGTTTTTGATGTTTGTTCCGAGATGCGATTTTCTTTTGCTTTTAGAACCGCTTCTTTTGCTTTTCGGGCATATTCTTCAATTTTTTCCTTGCAAGCCGGAATGTCTTTTTCTGCTCTTATTTTTAATGCCATAAGTTGGGCTGTCAGGTTTTTTGTTTCTGTCAGATAACGTTTTAAATTATCCAATTCTTTTTCGAATTCTCGAAGCGGATTGTAGGTTTTTTCTTTTATTCTTTTTATTGCATCCTCTCCTTTATCGTATGCTCTTCGTATAAATCCCATGGCATTTTGTTTTTATGATAAAAAATGCCGAGTCATTGAAAAAATACTCGACACTATAATTAAAAAATATTGATTATCTCCCTAAGCAGAAAATTTGATTATTTCATTGCCGTATTCGCTTAAAAGTAATGATAAAGAATTTAAAGAACCGGCTAATTCGTTTAAGTCTAAATTTTCAACTTGTAAGGTATCTCTAAACAATATATTACCGGTTTCACTCAAAACAAAAGCACCATGCAAAATATCATGATTTTTCATTAATAATGCTTTGTAGGTTGCCAAATTGTCTTCTTTTACTTTAAAAAGAAGTTGTTCCATAATTAAAATAGGCTCGTCAACAACCAAAACCATATTTTTGATACCTTCTTCTTCTTTGTCAATTACAAAATATCCTTCATTTTCATTTTCGTCATTAATTGTAAATGACAATTCATTTAAATATCCTTTTATTTTTTGAAAATAATTACTCATAATTTTAATGTTTTTATTTGATAAAATAATTAAGAGCCAAATATACGGAAATATTATGAATAATCACAAAATTTAAATTTTACTTAAACTGAATTTCAAGATTTTTTAAAAGCCGAAAGTTGGGAGACGAAAAAAATGACTTTTTGTAGATTGTTGGCAAATAGCAAGTTTCTCTTAAAGAAGTGGGTGCAGGGAGATTAATTTTTTATTGCTGATTATTTTGCCAAAGACCAAAGGCTACAGCCAAAAGCCGCTAAAAACTTAAGCCGTATTATTCACCAAGTAGTTCTATTACTGTCAGCATCTACTTCAAAATAAGACACTTTGTTTAATAAGTCTCATTCACCATATCAAAGGATATGCCTCAATCGTCTTATCACTTATTTTATTGTATATGCAGCCCTCACAACGAAGACTTGATGACCACGAAGTAGCATCAAAGATAATAATACGGGTTAAACGTTTGATTTTACTTTTAAAAATGGCTCAAAATTCGGCTTAAAACCATACCTTTGTGCTAAAATTTGCCAAAACAAGATAAAATGCACGCTGTACATAAAAGACACTCGGCGGAATACAAATGGTGAGTTATAAACGGCACAGCTCTCACCTAAATAATAAAAAATTAAATCGCTGATAAGAAATAATTTATAATCTACAATTACTTACGTGAGGGCTGCGCCGTTCATAATTTACAATTAAAATTGACCTTTGAAATTATAAACAGAAACATATGAAACAATTATCGGCATTAAGCAAACAGTTGGACGGAGAACTTTTTTATGACGAAACACACCGAATCATCTATTCCACAGACGCATCGGCATATAAAGAAAAACCTTTGGCTGTTGCCTACCCAAAAACCGATAATGACATAAAAAAGCTCATCGATTTTGCAAAAAACAACCATACCTCTCTGATACCAAGAGGTGCCGGCACCTCTCTGTCCGGTCAGGTAACCGGCAAAGGCATTGTTGTGGACGTGTCAAAATACATGAACAAGGTAATTCGACTTGACAAGGATAAAAAAAGAGTAACAGTGCAGCCCGGAATTATTTTAAGCGACTTAAACGAGTTTCTTAAACCCCACGGTTTGTTTTTCGGTCCGGAAACATCCACCGCCAACCGTTGCACCATAGGCGGCATGGTTGGAAACAACGCCTGTGGATTGCACTCGGTTATTTACGGAAGCACTCGCGACCACTTATTTTCCCTGAAAACGATTTTGAGCGATACATCCGAAGTTATTTTCGGTGAATTATCGAAACCACAATTTCAAGAAAAATTAAAACAACAAAATTTAGAGGGCAAAATATACAATCACATAGATGCGCTCCTATCCGACCCGGTTCTTCGAGAACTCATCGATAAAGAATATCCCGATAAAGAAATACCGAGGCGAAACACCGGTTATGCCATTGATTTGCTTGCCGACTCCAACTATTTTTCGGACAGCCCCAAACCCTTTAATTTTTGCAAATTATTAGCCGGTTCTGAGGGAACACTCAGTTTCACGACAGAAATATGTTTAAAACTAATCGACTTACCGCCCAAAAACAAAGCCGTAATCTGTGTGCATTTTAATACGCTTGAAGAGGCTTTTTATGCCAATTTAATTGCGTTAAGATACAAGCCCGGAGCGGTAGAACTAATGGATAACACCATTTTGGGCTTAGCCGCAAAAAATAAAGCACTCGACAAAAACCGATTCTTTTTAAAAGGCAATCCTGCCGCCATTCTCATTATTGAATTTGCAAGAGAAAGCAAAGACGAAATTACAAAGATTGCCGAACAAATGGAAAAAGATATGCGAGCCGCCGGCTACGGATACCATTTTCCGCTTATTTGGGGGGCAGACATTAATAAAGTATGGGAATTACGAAGAGCCGGTTTGGGCGTTTTGGCAAATATGAAAGGCGATGCAAAACCGGTCAGTTTAATTGAAGATACCGCCGTAAGGGTTGATAAACTCCCAAAATACATTGAGGAATTTAAACAACTGATTGAAAAATATCAGTTGGAATGTGTATATCATGCACACATCGGCACCGGCGAACTGCATTTGCGTCCCGTACTGAATTTAAAACGAAAAAAAGATGTGGAACTGTTCCGAAAAGTGGCATTCGAAACGGCAAAACTGGTAAAAAAACACAAAGGCTCTTTAAGCGGCGAACATGGCGACGGACGTTTGCGCGGCGAATTTATTCCCTTAATGTACGGCGATAAAATATATGCTGCTTTTAAAGAAATAAAAAACACATGGGATAAAGAGCATATTTTCAACCCCGGAAAAATTACCGATACGCCGCCCATGAACAGCTTTTTGCGCTTTGAGCCGGATCAAGCAACTAAAAACATACAAACAGTCTTTGACTTTTCCGCCACAGACGGCTATATGCGAGCCATTGAAAAATGCAACGGTTCGGGTGATTGCATAAAAACATCTCTCGCGGGAGGTACCATGTGCCCGACTTACAGAGCATCAAAAGATGAAACACAAGCCACGCGCGCACGTGCAAACATGCTTCGGGAAATTATTACAAACACAAATCGACCTTTTGAAAACAAAGAACTCTACCATATTCTCGACCTGTGTATTTCATGCAAAGCCTGTAAAACAGAATGCCCTGCAAATATTGACATTGCAAAGCTCAAAGCCGAATTTTTGCAAAACTATTACGATAAAAAAGGTGTGCCTCTCAGAAGTTTTTTAATTGCTCACATTACTCGGATAAATAAAATATTGGCAATAGCTCCGTCAATCAGCAATGTCTTTTTAAAAAATGCTTTTTTATCTTCTCTCATGATGAAAACGCTCGGCTTTTCTGCCCAAAGAAAATTTCCGGCTCTTTCCGCAAAAACAATGAAAAAAGCACATAAAAACGGAAAAAAGACAAAAGAAAAAAACATCTATTTATTTGCCGACGAATTTACAAATTACAATGATGCAGACATCGGCATTATCGCCATAAAATTATTCGAGAAATTAGGCTATAATGTTATCATTCCGAACATTTCGGAAAGCGGAAGAACATACATTTCAAAGGGTTTGATACGAAAAGCCAAAAAAATTGCCAAAAAGAACCTGCATGTTTTGAAAAATATCATCGGAGAAGATACTCCGCTTATAGGCATTGAACCCTCTACAATACTCAGTTTCAGAGATGAATACCCCGATTTTTTTACTTCTTCGGACATGAAAGAAACAGCCAATAAAATAGCCCAAAACGCTTATACTTCCGTTGAATTTTTAGAAAAAGAAATGCAAGCGGGCAAAATCAGCCGAGCTGTTTTCACAAAAGAAAAAAAACGATTGAAATTTCACGGGCATTGTCAAGAAAAAGCCATTACAACAAGCAAGCCGACAAAATATGTCTTATCTTTCCCGGAAAATTTTTCTGTTGAAGAAATTCCCTCCGGATGCTGTGGCATGGCAGGAAGTTTCGGTTATGAAAAAGAACATTACGAACTGTCTTTAAAAATTGGCGAAACGGTCTTGTTTCCAAGCATCAGAAATTGTGCGGAAGATGAAATCATTGTTGCTTCCGGCATTAGTTGCAGAAGTCAAATCAAAGACGGAACCGGACAAAATGCGCTGCATCCCGTAGAAATTCTATACGATGCGCTGCTGTAAAGTTAAGTAAAACCAAATAGCTAACTTTTTGCGATTTCAAGCCTTTTGGCAAATAGCAAAATCCCTCTTGGAGAAGAGGGTGTAAGGAGATTGATTTTTCAAAAACCAAAAAAAACAATAAATCAATAACTTACGAATTTTACTAAATAAAATTATTCACCAAATAGTTCTATTTCGGTCAGCATCTGCTTCAAAATAAATATCTAACCGCATTTAGAAAACCCGCAAGAAGAGCATTTCAAGCAACCTTCTTCATATACCAAAGCTTCTTCTCCGCACTCCTGACAAACCGTTCCGGCTTTTGCCTTGGTTCCGTCCGGAATATAATGTTTTAATGCTTTCACAATCCCTTTTTTCCAACTGTTTATACTCTCTGTTTCAAAATGCAGCGACGATATCAAGTTTACGGCATGCTCAATAGGCATTCCGTGTCGCAAAACACCGGAAATTAATTTTGCATAGTTCCAGAACTCCGGATTAAATTTATAGGACAAACCTTCAATTGTTATGTTAAAACCGAATTTATTGGTATATCTGAAATCATACCTTTTACGCCCGTCGCTATATCTGTACTTGGAGATTTTACCTTTTGAAATTGATTTCGGTATAGGCAAAGCTTCCGGTTCTGCTCTTCCCGTGAAAATTTCGTAGGGTTTGCCGTCTTTTAAACCGATAAAAGCAATCCATGCTTCCTCATTATTATAAAAACGAACAATGTCGGCATCTAAAACGCTCGGACGTTTTTCGTGTTTTTGTTCTTGCGCTTCTTCTTTCTTCTTTTTATCATCCGCAGCTATTAACACACCGCCTCTTGAACCGTCTCTGTAAACAGTAACGCCTTTACAACCGCTTTCCCAAGCCTGTTGATAGACTTTGCCTACCATTTCCTCCGAAATATCATTGGGCAAATTAACCGTTACGCTGATAGAATGGTCTATCCATTTTTGCACCTTCCCTTGCAGTTGCACTTTTTTTACCCAATCTACATCATTTGACGTTGCTTTGTAGTAAGGCGATTTTTCAACAAGTTTTTGTATTTTTTCATTATCGTAGCTTACAGCTTCTTCAACATTAATTCCCTGCACTTCCATCCACTTTAAAAAATTGTGATGAAATACATTATATTCTTCCCAAGAGTCTCCGGCTTCATCAACAAAAGTAATCTTTACGTTTTTATCGTTCGGATTTACCTTTCTTCTTCGTTTATAGAAAGGCAAAAATACCGGCTCTATGCCCGAAGTTGTTTTTGTCATAATACTTACCGAACCTGTCGGGGCAATGGTTAAAAGAGAAACATTTCTTCTGCCGTATGTAACAATATCCTCATAAAGACTTGGTTCTGCTTCTTTTATGCGCTCGAGAAACGGATTGTTTTTTTCTTTTTGGGCATCATACATTTCAAAAGCACCTCTGTCTTTTGCCATCTCAACAGAAGCTCTGTATGCCTCCAAAGCTAAGGTTTTATGTACCGATACCGAAAAGTCCGTAGCCGCATCACTTCCATAACGCAAATTAAGTGCCGCCAGCATATCGCCCTCTCCGGTAATACCCAAACCGGTTCGCCTTCCTTTTATTGCTTTTTGCTTAATATTTAACCACAATTTTTTTTCCGTGGCTTTGATTTCGTCTAATTCCGGATCCGAATCAATTTTGGTTAATATCGCGTCTATTTTTTCAAGTTCCAAGTCCACAATATCGTCCATCATTTTTTGAGCAATGCCTACATGTTTTTTGAATTTCTCAAAATCAAAAAAAGCCTCCGAACTAAACGGATTATTGACATAAGCATATAAATTAATCGCCAACAAACGACAACTGTCATACGGACAAAGGGGGATTTCACCGCAAGGATTGGTCGAAACGGTTTTAAAACCTTCGTCGGCATAACAATCGGCTATCGACTCATTAATTATGGTATCCCAAAAAAGTATGCCCGGTTCGGCGGATTTCCACGCATTATGTACAATTTTTTTCCAAAGACTTCTCGGGTTTATGATTTTCTTTACTTTCGGATTGTCCGAATCAACGGGATATTGCTGCTGATACGGTTTACTCTCGGCAACTGCCCGCATAAAATCGTGGTCAATTTTCACGGAGATATTGGCGCCGGTTATTTTTCCGGCTTCGAGTTTTGCATCAATAAAACGTTCTGCATCCGGATGTTTTGATGATATAGACAACATTAAAGCCCCTCGTCTTCCGTCTTGTGCAACTTCTCTGGTCGAGTTTGAAAAACGTTCCATAAAAGGAACCACTCCGGTTGAGGTTAAAGCACTGTTATTAACAGGGCTTCCGGTCGGGCGAATGTGAGAAAGGTCATGCCCTACCCCGCCCCGTCTTTTCATCAATTGCACTTGCTCCTGGTCTGTTTTAAAAATGCCGCCGTAGGAATCTGCCGGAACAGCATCCCCGATAACAAAACAATTTGACAATGACACAGTTTGAAAATCATTTCCAATGCCGGACATGGGACTGCCTGCCGGAATAATATATCTAAAATCTTTGATTAAACTGAAAATTTCGTCTTCATTCAAAGGCTTTGGATATTTTTTCTCTATGCGTGCAATTTCCGAGGCAATTCTTTGGTGCATCTCATCGGGTGTTTTTTCATAAATTTTCCCCGAAGAATCCTTTAAAGCATATTTTGTTGCCCAAACGCGGGCAGCAAGTTCATCGCCCTTAAAATATTTTACAGCATAAGGAAATACTTCTTCGTAAGTAAACCCTTTCTCTATATCCAAAGGTTTAAAAAGAGTGGCTTGTTGTTGTGCTTGCATTATTATTTAAATTAAGTTGTAACAGAAAAAATGACACTAACAAAAATAATTTAAATAATAAAAAATAGAAAGTTCAGTTTTTAAACAAAAAAGATAGTTTTTTGATTATCAATTAATAAATATGTTAATAACTTATTAATCCGCATTTCGAAACTTTTTTAAAAGTAAAACCAAACAGCTATTTTTTTGAACGGCGTAGCCCTCGCATTAATTAAGACGGAAGCCGGAAGTTGGAAGAAAATTGAGACCTGAAAATTGTTAAAAACCTTATTGTCGGTTCAAACCTTAGTAAAGATAAGGATTGAAAAACAAACAACCTTATTACCTTATTAATATATAGGTGATTTTTAAGCGCAAAAAGCGCAATAGCAAAACCCCTCTTTGAGAAGAGGGATTTTGCTATTTGCCAAAAACCTCAAAATCGCAAAGAACAAACTCATAGCAAACAAACGCGAGCATTTTTCTTCCGACTTCGGTCTTCCGACTTTTGAAGTTTCTGTAACGGTAAGTTAGATTCGAGGTTTTACTTTTGTAAAAGTCCCGAAATACGGCTTAATTATTGTCGAATTTTTCTTTTATACCTTTCAACATCACGTCGGTTAGAGCTTCAATCTTAAACTTTGTTTCCAAGCCCCAATCTTTTTGTGCCACAGAGTCGTCAATACTTTGAGGCCAAGAATTGGCGATAGCTTGTCTGAAATCCGGTTTATAAGTAATTTCAAATTTCGGGATATGTTTTTTTATTTCTTCGGCAATTTCTTTCGGAGTAAAACTAATCCCGCCAACATTATAACTTGATTTTACCGTAATATTTTCTTTCGGAGCCTGCATTAATTTTACGGTGGCATCAACCGCATCTTGCATAAACATCATCGGGAGTGCCGTATCTTCCGATAAAAAGGATTGATATTTTCCTTTTTTAATGGCATCATAAAATATCTCAACGGCATAATCCGTTGTTCCGCCGCCGGCTTCTGTTTTATAGCTGATTAAACCGGGATAACGAATACTTCTGACATCCAAACCGTATTTATCGCTGAAATATTGGCACCAACGCTCTCCGGCAAGTTTACTTATGCCGTAAACGGTCGTCGGTTCGGTAACCGTAAGTTGCGGCGTATCTTTTTTGGGGGTTGACGGTCCGAAAACGGCAATGGAACTCGGCCAAAAAACCCGGTGTATATCTTTAACCTCTTTGGCTAAATCCAAAATGTTCAGCAAACTTTGCATGTTGATATGCCATGCTTGCAAAGGCAATTTCTCTGCATTTCCGGAAAGAACGGCAGCAAGATGATAGACTTGCGTAATTTTATGACGAATTACAAAATGAATCAATCTTTTGTCATCCATCACATCAAGAATTGCAGAGGGTCCGCTCTCTTTTATATCATCGGGCACATCTTTGATATCCGTTGCAAAAACATGCTCATTTCCATAAACCTTTCTTAAGGCTAATGTTAGCTCCGAACCTATTTGCCCGGCAGCACCAATTACTAATATATTTTCCATAAGTGTCTATTTTTTGAACAAAATTATAAAGAATTAGACGAATTAAAATTAAAATTGTAGGGAAAATACATTTTTCACATTCAACTTTCAAATAATCAGCGCCTTGTGTTTCCCTTATTTAACAAAAAGTCAAACCCCTGATTTGCATCATTTTAGCATTTTCAAGAATTTGCAGTTTTTGCTTCTGCGACTGTAAAGTTAAATTCTTGATTTTACGTTTAAAAAAGTCTCGAAATGCGGATTAACTCGAATTTTCAACTATATTTGCAGGCAGGTTTCAAGCATAGCTTAAGCCGACTTAAATTTCGGTTCAATAGCTTAACCCGCATTATTATCTTTGATGCTACTTCGTGGTCATCAAGTCTTCATAGTGAGGGTTGCATATACAATAAAATAAGCGATAAGGCGATTGAAGCATATCCTTTGATATGGAAAAAGAGCCTTATCAAATATAATATAGAACCTAATGGATTTTTTAATATATGTTTCAGTTTGAAAAAACATAAATTATAATCAGATTGCACGATGAAAGAATATGCTAAACTCATTATAGCTACATTATTTTTGCTCAGTGGAGTTCTTGTTTCAACTGCACAAAACATTGACAGTTTACTCAATTTAACAATCCAAGGCACCGCCAAGCAAAGAGTAAATGCCGGCATTGAATTATCAAATTATTATTTCTATTCTGTTCCCGACACCGCAGAGTATTTTTTAAACCAAGCACTTAAAACAGCAAAAAAAGAAGGTCTAAAAGAAGAAATGGGAACCATAAACAAAAAATTGGGTGTTTTATACAACGAAAAAGGGCTTACCTCAAAAGCAGAGAACTTTTTTTTTGAAGCCATAAAAATATCAAAAGAAATAAAAGACAGCTCTTTATGGGTATCCTCTCTCGGAAACTTGGGAAACTCAGCCATTTATGCAGGAAATTACTCCAAAGCACTCGAATATTCCACGCAAATTGTTGATTTATTAAAGAAACAGAAAAACAATATCGGATTGGGAAAAGCTTATGGGCAAATGGGCAACATCTATATATGCACAAAAGAATATAACAAAGCATTGCAGTATTATAATATCGCAAGTGATTATTTTTTATTAAAAAATGACAGTTTAAGTGCGGCTATCACGACCATGAATGTAGCATCTGTATATAACAAGCAAAAACAATACAAACAAGCAGTAGAGAAATTTACAATTGCACGTGAAATATTTAAAAACTATAAACAAAAATTGAACGAAGCCATCTGTTGGAGTGGTTTAGCCGGTATTTACAGAACAAAAAAACAATTAGATAAAGCTTATAAGCACTACCTTAAAGCGCTTAAAATTTACAAAGAAATTGATGCTAAAACAAAGATTGCGACTTGTTATAACGATATTGGTTTTATAAAGTCTCAAGAAAATAAAATTCAGGAAGCCATTAGCTACCACGACAGTGCTTACAGCATTGCTTACAAATTACAGAACTATCTGTTACTGACTTATTTTACAAAAGATTTGCAAGAAATATATGCCAAACAAAAACAATATGCCAAAGCATACAAATATTCCGTGCTAAATAAAACATTCTCCGACAGTTTAATCAGCATAGAAAGCGTAAAAAAATTCAACGAACTTGAAGTAAAATTTGAAACCAAGCAAAAAGAACAACAAATAGAACTGCTGACAAAGGAAAACGAAATAACCGAAGAAAGAAACAAACGCAAAAACTTACTTATAGCAATACTGATAGTGTCATTTATTGCCGCAATACTTTTCTTTGTATTGTTAATTAATCGCCGCCGACTAAGAGCAAAGCAAAAACAAATACTTAGCGAGCAGAAATTAAACCGGCTTCAAATGAGCCCCCATTTTATATACAACACATTGATTTCCGTACAAAACTTCATGTTAGAAAATGATACCGAAAACTCTGTGTTTTACATGTCGAAATTTGCAAAACTGATGCGCGATATTCTTGAAAGTACTCAAAAAGATTTCATAAATATCGACGACGAATTAGAAATGCTCGGCTTATATGTTGATTTTCAAAAACTGCGTTCAGCCAATAAGTTTGAGTACACAGTTGATATAGACCCGGAAATTGATACTGAGATAACACTTATTCCGCCTATGATAATACAGCCATTTATTGAAAATGCAATAAAACACGCATTTAACGATAAAATAATAAATCCGAAAATAAACCTGCAAATTACCGCAAATAATAAAAGAATATCAATAAAAGTGTCGGACAACGGGCTTGGGATAAATTCAAAAAAGCACAGTTCGAAAGAAAAACACAATTCCTTGGCAATAAAAATAACTAAGAACAGACTAAAAAACATGTATGTTAAAGGGAGTGTTGTGTTTAATATGCAAGATATTTCTGAAATTGATAATACCCTAAGCGGAACCGTCATAAATATAGAAGTTCCCGAAAAATTAGAATTTTAGAATGCTGAAAAGGGCTAACAACAGACGATAAAGTCTCGGCAAGAAAGCTCAGAAGCAATATAACATGCGAAATTTTGCGTTCTTTGCGGTTAAGAATTACCTGTGTTTATCTCTACTAAGGTTTGAACCGAAAATAAAGTTGTCAAGTTTTTAACAATTTTCAGTTCTCAATTTTCTTCCAACTTCCAGCTTCCGTCTTAATTCATCATTCACCATTTACAATTACTTACGTGAGGGCTACGCCGTTCAAAAAAGTTAGCATTTTGGCTTTACTTTTGCAAAAGTCTCGAAATGCAGGTTAAATAATAATACAGGTTAATGTATTCCGGGCAGTTTATTACTTTTGGGATACTCCCTACAATTATAACGATACAATAATACCCCACCGATTTACATTATGGCCTGCTTTGCGTTTAATAAACAAGCCTCAACGCTCAATAAAGAAGTTCCAACGCTTAATAGCAGCCTATTGCACGGACAGAAATAAAAAGTGTAGATTTACACGAAATTATTGCAGTAACTAAAATTTTCATGTTTATGAAAACTATTTAGTTATCAGGTCTTAACACTTTATGTTTCAATTATTAACTATTTAAAATTTAACCCAATGAGGAACAAACCTTTACAAACAATTTTACTCCTACTGGCAGGAGTGTTTTTAAGCAGTGTATTGAATGCACAAGTAAATATGAACCGCTATATAACTCTTAGAGTAGTCAGCGGAGATGAAATTAAATTAACATTCTGGGCAGATGCCGACGGCACACCCTTGAAAATAGTGAGCGGTGGACAAGAGTATAATATTACGGCAGATGCAAACTGGACGAACTCAGCGACCTACACAGCAGGTGGACCATTTATGACCATTTACGGTAATATACAAAAGTTTGACTGTTCCTTTAACTATTCCACCAGAGTAAAAAATATAGATGCTTCACACAATACGGCTTTAACAGAGTTTCTTTGTGGTGGTAGTAGGGTCGAAAATTTAAATGTTTCAGGCTGTTCTGCTTTAACAGAGCTTTATTGTTTTAATAATAAACTTACAAGTTTAGATGTTTCAAGCTGTACGGCTTTAACAAAACTTCATTGTTCTACTAATAAGCTTACAAGTTTAGACCTTTCAAGCAATGTAAACTTAACATATATTTCTTGTTATCTTAATCTATTGAATACTGATGCAATAGAGAAATTATTTTGCTCATTACCGGAAAGAGATCTTGCCGACAATGCTAAAATGTATATTTTAAATAATACTTCAGATAACAATTACGATGATGTAATTGCTGCCACCAAACAAAATGCTATAAACAAAAATTGGAATATATGGTATTATGATGGGTTTATAGGACCTTTGAACGATACCGACATACCCGCCACTACGGGTGATTATATCTGTGGCTTAAACACAGAACGATACATAACACTTGATGTATGGAACAACAAAAACATTAAAGTACAAGTATGGGTAGATGCAGACGACACTCCGGTAAAAATAGTAAGTGGAGACCAAGAACAGGTTCATAGATTAAATACCGGAGATTGGAGAAGCATAGAATGTGTCTCCGGAAGTACTACCATGACCATTTACGGAGATATATCAAAGTTTAAAACTATAAGTGGTCGCTTGTATAATATAGATTTCTCGAATAATATGACTTTAACAGAGATTTATAATGAAGGTAGTTTTATCACAAATTTAGATGTTTCTGGCTGTACGGATTTAACAAAACTTCATTCTTACAGTTATATTCTCGACAGTATAGATGCTTCAGGTTGTACGGCTTTAACAGAGATTCGGTGTAATGCTACTTATGGTGCATATTATAACCTTAACAGTTTAGATGTTTCAGATTGTACGGCTTTAACAACGCTTAATTGTTCTTATAATCACCTTACAAGTTTAGATGTTTCAACTTGTACAGCTTTAACAGAGCTTAATTGCCGCAACAATCAACTCACAAGCTTAAATGTTTCAGATTGCACGTCTTTAACAACGCTTAATTGTTCTTATAATTTCCTTACAAGTTTAGATGCTTCAACTTGTACGGCTTTAACAACGCTTAATTGTTCTTATAATTTCCTTACAAGTTTAGATGCTTCAACTTGTACGGCTTTAACAACGCTTAATTGTTCTTATAATCACCTTACAAGTTTAGATGTTTCAACTTGTACGGCTTTAACAACGCTTTCGTGCAGAGGCAATCAACTCACAAATTTAGATGTTTCGCAGAATACGGCTTTAACAGGACTTTCGTGCAATAACAATCAACTCACAAATTTAAGTATTTCGCAAAACACAGCTTTAACAAACCTTAATTGCTATGGCAATCAGCTTACAAATTTAGATTTTTCGCAGAATACAGCATTAACAGAAATTAAATGCTATAATAATCCTTTTAACACCAATGGCATAGATTTTTTATTCTGTTCCTTGCCCGACAGACCATTTAATGACGCCATAATTTATATTTTAAACGATGATACAGATGCTAATCACGCAGAGGTACTTGC
>PDWJ01009162.1_pt1 | contig 14194 bp, 10 predicted proteins | sample 1430881 | NCBI WGS metagenome assembly PDWJ01 (sample SAMN01162460, study PRJNA174530) | Oral metagenome, whole genome shotgun sequencing project. | biome: Marine environment; feature: Marine mammal; material: Swab sample of the gingival sulcus; isolation source: swab sample of gingival sulcus... | reverse complement strand
AGTCTATTTTCGTGATATCAATCGGTATGATCTGCTCAACAGGGAAGAGGAAGTGGCTCTGGCCCGGCGTATCCGCGCCGGGGATGAGGAGGCGCTGAAAATTCTGGTGCGCGCCAATTTGCGTTTCGTGGTGAGTGTGGCCAAACGCTATATCCACCAGGGATTGATGCTTTCGGACCTGATCAACGAAGGCAACCTGGGCTTGTTGAAGGCGGCCCATCGCTTCGATGAGGAGCGGGGCTACCGTTTCATCAGCTACGCCGTGTGGTGGATCCGTCAGTCCATCATGCAAGCTCTGCTGGACAAATCCCGCACCATCCGGCTGCCGCAGAACCAGACGGCGTTGCTGATCAAGATCGGGCGCACCCGTAGCGCCCTGCAGAACGAGGGCAATCCGTCACCCTCCGCGGCCCAGATCGCCGAACGGCTGGATCTGGCCGAGGCGGACGTGGTCCACGCCATACGCTCCGATCGGCGGGAAATGGCCCTGGACGATGCCGGCCAGGAAGGCAGCGACCGCCCCTTGGCTGAAATCCTGGAGGACCAGGATCAGGAGGCTCCGGATCATGGGGTTTTCCAGCGTGGTCTGCGGGAGGACGTGCAGAAATGCCTGTCCGTGCTGACGGAGCGGGAAGCCCGCGTCATCGTCGAGTACTTCGGGCTGGGCTTCGAGGAAGCCTGCACCCTGCAGGAAATTGGCGAGGGCATGGGCCTGACTCGCGAAAGGATCCGCCAGATCAAAGAGAAAGCCCTGGCCAAGATCAGGAACTCCCGATCGCGGCACTTGCTGTTCGATTATTACTAGAGGCTCCGGGCCGGTTCCGCGTTGTGGATCACACGGGTGGAACCGGCCTTTTTTTGCTTCCAAAGGGCGCCATGGTCCGTGAATTGCTTAGGCTTGGGTCGCCGGTGCGGGCTACCGAGTTCGGGATTCCGGTTGACAGAGGGGCATTGAAGGCCGATTTTCTGGCCTCGCGAGGTAATTGACCGAAAGCCGGCTTGGCGGGATATGAAGCTGAAATCATCCTACAACTTTATCTATATGCCCGATGGTGAGGGCAATACGCGCGTTCTGCGGGTGCCGCGGGTGGCCATCGTGGGCGCGTTTTTGCTGTTGCTGACGCTTACCCTTCTGGCTGTCCTGTATTTTGCCGGGGTGGGCATGGGCGCGGGCTGGTGGCCCGATTCATCCGAATTGAAAACAGAAAACGCCTTGTTACGGGAGCGGGTGGAGGACTTGGAAGGGGAAGTCGGGGCCATGCGGGTGGCCATGGATGAGGCCTTCGATTATCAGCAGGTCCTGAGCACCGCCGTGGGCGTTCGGCCGCTTGATGCGGAAACCTTTGCCGCCGGTGTGGGGGGACGCTCCGCAAGTCTGATCCGGCCGGGCGAGGATATCGAACTGGCCAGCGCCGGTGTCGGGGAACTGACTCGGCTGGGGGATGAGATCAAACTGCTGGTGCGGCAGGCGCGCATCCAGAAGCAGGGCTACAAGGCCATGCTCGATACGTTGGCCGCGCGGGAAACCATGCGCGACAGGATTCCTTCCATCCGGCCTCTGGACACGGGTTGGGTCAGTTCCCGTTTCGGTCGCCGCAACGACCCGTTCACCGGGCGGGGGCGTTTTCACCACGGTCTGGATTTTTCCGTCCCCAAGGGCACGGAAGTGCGCGCCACCGCCGACGGCACCGTCATCCTGGTGCAACAGCAGCGGGGGCTGGGCAAGGTGGTCAAGGTTGATCACGGGGATGATGTGGTCACGGTCTACGGCCATCTGGATGCCTTCGATGTCCAGAAAGGGGACAAGGTCCGGCGGGGGCAGGTCATTGCCCGCAGCGGGAACACCGGCCGCAGCACCGCGCCGCATCTGCACTACGAGGTGCGCCTGGGCGGGCGTTCCGTCAACCCCCTGCCCTACATCCTGGACTCTTATGCCGGCCGGAACTGATCCGGAGGCCCCTTCCTGCCAGATTCGGATCTCTTCCCTTCCGCCCGGAGGTCCGGGCCCGTCGCACGGGCCCAACTTTGGGTGGGAAGCGGGCATTCCCTGTGTTAGTTTGTGGCGTGAAAGACTTGGGGTTGGGGCTTGCGTTCCCGTGGGGGCGATGGCCCCGGTATCTCCTGGAGGCCCATGGGTGTCCAGGTTGGGGTGCGCCTTGCGGATGGAACAGCGTCCATGAATCGTCTGGAACTGAAAATCGGCTGCCTGGTGGTCTCGATACTCATCTGGATCCAGGTGGCCAGCCACGCCACGGTAGAGCAGAGCACCAAACTGCCTTTGAAGGTGGTGGGCCTGGGGGAAGAACTGACCCTGGAAGGATCCGTCATCCCCGAGGAGGTGGAGGTACGGCTGGAGGGGAGCAAGCTCTCCCTGGTCATGCACAATCTTTTCCAGCGCTACATCGGTGAGGTGCGGCTGAATCTTTGGGATCGTGGCCCCGGTCCGGAGTTCACCTATGAACTGTCGCGGGACGATGTCTACACGGACCTGCGGGTGGTGGACATCCATCCGGCGGATGTGCGCGGGTTACGGATCGACCGCATGGTTTACCACATGTTGCCGGTGCGGCAGCAGAATACCGGGACGTTGCGGGCTGGCCTGGCCTTCCTGGAACCGGCCACCCTGAAGCCCGACTCGGTGCTGGTCTCCGGGCCCAGCCGCTTCTTCCGGGAGCATGCCACGGTGGTGGCCGATCCGGTGGACTTTTCCAAGATCAAGGAAAGCCAGCGGCTGCCGGTGAAGCTGCAGAGCCCCAACCGGCATCTGAAGCTGGCCACCTCTCAGGTGAGCCTGGATCTGCGGGTGGCGGCACTGGAGGAGCGGACTCTGCCCAACGTGCCGGTGGTGGCCCTGGTGGACGCGGGGCGCCCCCAGGTGGGGGTCTCGCCTCCGCTGGTGGATGTGATGGTGCGGGGGGTGCGGGATTCCGTGCTGGCCCTGGACAGCCGGCGCTTCCTGGTGACCGTGTCGGTGGGGAGTCTGGCAGAGGGCATTTATCAGTTGCCCGGGCAGATTGATCATCCCCCATGGCTGGATATCGTGGGATTGGACCCGCCGGAATTCCAGGTCATCGTGGGGCATCCTTCGGTTTCCTTGGATTCCTTGCTGAGGCCGAGGGCTCAGGGCAAGACGGACAGGGGAATCGGTGATGAGTGATCCCCGCCCGGTGGATGCCGCGGCACCGCGCCCGGCGGGGGTGCCGCGAGTGGCCGTGGTTGCGGCCCTGCTGGTGCTTGTGCTGGCGGTGGGGGCGGTGATCTTTCCCCGCTCGGATACGCGACGACCGCAGGGGCGTCTGCTGGCCTTCGTCGGGGGGGAGCCGGGAGGGGCGCGGCGGGAAATGATCCAGGATCTGGGAGCCTACCTGGCGGAACAGGGGGGGCACCCTCTGGAAGTCGTGACGGTGCGCGACCGAGAACGCTTCCTGGCGTTGGCGGCCGCTGGGGCCGATTTCGCCCTTTGCCCCGATGGCCTGGCCTTGGGGCTGGAAGATTCCTCCTATGCCTCCCTGGCGGCGGGCCGCCGCAAGATGCCCAGCAACCTGTGGCCGCGGGGGGTGCTGGTCTACCGGCGGAGCGCCGCGCCGCTGGATAAGCCTTGGACGGAGGCGCCCGCGCGGACGGTCTTTGGGGACAGCCTCTCTCTGTCGGCTCTCGGTGGGGTGGAAGTGTCGGCGGATCTGCGGGCGTGCGCCTTCGGGCCCGACCCTTACGACCACGGCCCTGTGCTGCATGCCCTGCGGCTGGGGGCCTTCGATTACGCTCTGGTGCGCCAGTGGGATGCCGAGGCTTTTTTCACCGCGGGGCTGCTGGATGCGGAACTGTATGAGTTGGAGATGATGACCGATCCGGTGCCCGACATGGTGCTCATGGTCCACCGCAAGGCCTCCGTGGTGCAGCGGATGGCCTGGGCCGAGGCTCTCAGTCTGCTGGGCACGGGAGAGCGCCCCGTCACCGAGGCGGGGCGGGAACTGGCCCACAGCCTTTCCGTGCTGGGGCTGGCGGGCTTTGACATTCTGCTGGAACTGGATTTTGATCGGCTGCGCGGCCGTTTTGGTGATTGCTGGCCCCCGGCCACCCCTTGAGACTTGTTGTTCCGCTGCGGGCGAGAGGTGATACTCCGTCCGTGGGCGATATCTGCAGGGAAAGGAACCATGAACCTGAAATACCGACGACTGAAGGGCACCCGCGACATCATGCTCGAGGAGATGCAGAGGCTGCGCTGGTGCGAGGAGCGCTGGTTTCAGGTGCTGTCCCGTTACGGATACGGTGAGATCCGCACCCCGGTCATCGAGCCGACGGATCTGTTTCTGCGCTCGGTGGGCGCGGGCACGGATATCGTCGACAAGGAAATGTACACCTTCGAGACCAAGGGCGGCGAAAGCCTGACGTTGCGGCCGGAGATGACCGCTTCGGTGGTGCGGGCCTATCTGGAGAACGGCCTGACCCGGCAACCGGGCACCGTCAAGTTTGCCTACCTGGGGCCCATGTTCCGTCACGATCGGCCCCAGGCCGGCCGTTACCGCCAATTCCATCAACTGGGCGTGGAAGCCCTGGGCAGCGACAGCCCGGTGCTGGACGCGGAGGTCATCCAAACGGCCATGGCGCTGTTCGAGGCCGTGGACGCCCAGGGGCTGAGCGTGCATGTCAACAGCATCGGCTGCCCCGCTTGCCGACCGGCCTATCTGGAGGACCTGAAAGTTTTCCTGAAGGAGAACCTGGAGCGGATTCCGGAACCCATGCGGGGGCGGATCGATATCAACCCCCTGCGGCTTTTCGACGCCAAGGATGACGGCGTAACGGCGTTGCTGGCGGGCTTCAAGCCCATCACCGAGGCTTTGTGCGCCGCTTGCCGGGAGCACCACGCGGTGGTGCTGCGTCTGCTGGATAAGCTGGGCGTGCCCTACGTGAGCGATTCCGGGCTGGTGCGCGGGCTGGACTACTATAGCCGCACCACCTTCGAGATCACCGCCCGCCGGGGCCGCAAGCAGAGCAGCCTGGCCGGCGGCGGGCGTTACGATTACCTGGTGGAGCAGTGCGGCGGGCCGCCGACCCCGGCCATCGGTTTCAGCATCGGGGTGGAGCGCACCTTGCTGCATCTGGATGACAAGCCCGTGGATCCCCAGCGCAGTCGGCAGACCCCGGTGGATGTCTATGTGGCGTGCCGCGATCTGGCCAGCCAGGAATACGCCCTGGGCGCCACCGAGGTCTTGCGTGGGCTGTACCGGGTGGAGATCGACACCAGTGGACGCAGCCTGAAGGCCCAGGCCAAGGGCGCGAATCTGCGCCAGGCAAGCGTCATGCTGGTCATTGGAGACGAGGAGATCGGCGCCGGCGCGGTGCGGATGAAGAACCTGGAAACCGGAGAACAGAGGCAGGTGCCCGTGGGATCCCTGATGGGGGCCGTGCGGGAGGTCTTGGAAGGATGAATATCATTATGGACAGCATGCGGACCCATCGCTGCGGGCAGGTCACCCTGTCCCTGGAAGGCCAAGAAGTGAAGCTGGCCGGCTGGGCCGGCCGGATCCGGGATCTGGGCGGGGTTCTTTTCGTGGACCTGCGCGATCGTTACGGTAACGTGCAGGTGGTTTTCGAGGACGGCCGGCCTTTGGAACTGGCCAAGACCTTCAAGCTGGAGACCGTGCTGGGCATCACCGGCACCGTGCGGGCGCGGCCCGAGGACATGGTCAATCCGGACATGGCCACCGGGGCCGTCGAGGTGGTGGCCACCGAGGTGCGGATCCTCAACACCTGCCGGCCTCTGCCCTTCCAGATCGACCAGGCGGAGAAGGCCAGCGAGGAACTGCGCCTGAAGCATCGTTACCTGCATCTGCGCCATCCCAACATGGCCCGCAACCTGCGTATCCGGCACCAGACGGCCATGGCGGCGCGGCGGTATCTCAACCGTCAGGACTTCCTGGAGGTGGAGACGCCCCTGCTGATCAGGACCACGCCGGAGGGAGCGCGGGATTACGTCGTGCCCAGCCGCGTGCACCACGGCCAGTTCTACGCTCTGCCCCAGTCGCCCCAGCTGTACAAGCAGATGCTGATGGCCAGCGGCGTGGACCGCTACTTCCAGCTGGCCCGTTGCCTGCGGGACGAGGACCTGCGCAAGGACCGCCAGCCGGAGCACACGCAGATCGATCTGGAAATGAGCTTCGTCACCGAGAACGAGATCTATACCATCATCGAGGAGATGATGGCGGCCATCTTCGCCGAGACCATCGGCTACGATCTGCCGACGCCTTTCCTGCGGATCAGCTATGACGACGCCATGAACATGTACGGCTCCGACAAACCGGATCTGCGTTTCGGCAACCCCATGCACACGTTGGATGATCTGGTGCCCGGTTGCGGCTTCGGCGTCTTCGAGAAGGTGGTTGCCGCGGGTGGGACCGTGCGCTGCCTGGTGGGGACGCGCCTGGCCGATTGGTCGCGCAAGAAGGTCGATGAGCTGGAGGAATTCGTGAAGGCCCGCGGCGCCGCCGGTCTGGCCCGGGTGAAGGTCACGGCCGACGGTTTCGAGACGGGCATCGCCAAGTTCCTGGGCGAGGATTTCCAGGAGGCCCTGCGCCGGCGCACGGGGTGCTCCGAGGGGGACCTGCTCCTGTTCGTGGCCGGAGACTGGAAAATGGCCGTGGAGGCCACCGGCGCCCTGCGCCTGGAAGTGGCCAGGCAGGCGGACTGGATTCCGCCGGACAGCTGGGCTTTGGCTTGGGTGCGGAACTTCCCGCTTTTCGAGAAGGACGAGAACACCGGCGGCTGGACGGCCTGCCACCACATGTTCACCCAGCCGCGTCCCGAAGATGTGGATGGTCTGGAGGAGAACCCCGGCCAGGGGCGCGCGCAGCTGTACGACCTGGTCTGCAACGGCGTGGAGTTGGGCAGCGGCAGCATCCGGGTGCACCAGCGGGAACTGCAGGAGCGCATCTTTAAGATCGTGGGCATGACGGAGGAAGAGTACATGGCCAAGTTCGGCTTCTTCCTGGAGGCCCTGGGGGCTGGTGATGTTGCTGACGGGCAGCCCCAGCCTGCGCGAGGTCATCGCTTTCCCGAAGACCACCCTGGCGGCGTCGCCGCTGGACAACAGCCCCGGGCCTATCAGTGATGCGCAACTTCGGGAGTTGAACCTGGCGATCGTGCCGTTGCCCGCGGACAAGGAAAAGAAGCAGTCGTGAAGAAGACGAAGCGGCAGGGCAAACGACAGGCGGAGGTGCGCGGCACCCTGCCGGTGGCGGACGTGGATCTGCTGAATCTGGCCGGAGCCCAGGACGCGAATCTACGCTTTCTGGAGAAGCGCTTCGGCGGCGCCGTGGTGGTGCGCGGCGAGCAGTTGCTGGTCAGTGGCGGTGATCCGGCCGAGGCCGAGAATGTGCTGGCCGTTCTGTCCGGGATGATCGAGCGGGTGCGGCATGGGCAGCTCATGGACGAGGTGACGGTGGCGTATCTGTACGACCGGGCCGCCGGCGATGCGGTCCCGGCCGAGGAGGGCGCCGACCAGCCCCTGCTCTTTGCCGCGGGCACGCGCACGTCCGTCAAGACCAAGACCGCGGGCCAGCAGGAGTACGTGGACGCGGTGCGGAACAACGACGTGGTTTTTGCCGTGGGACCGGCCGGTACGGGCAAGACCTTCCTGGCCGTGGTGATGGCCATGGATTATCTGAAACGGCAACTGGTGGACCGCATCGTTCTGGTGCGGCCGGCGGTGGAGGCGGGTGAGCAGCTGGGGTTCCTGCCGGGCGATCTGCAGGACAAGATCAACCCCTACCTGCGACCCCTCTTCGATGCCCTGTCCGATATCACCGGGGCGGCCAAGATCAGCCGGTACATCGCTTCGGGGGTGATCGAGGCCTCGCCGCTGGCTTACATGCGCGGGCGCACCCTGAACAACGCCTTCGTGATTCTGGACGAGGCCCAGAACACCACCGTGGGGCAGATGAAGATGTTCCTGACGCGCCTGGGCTTCCAGTCCAAGGCCGTCATCACGGGGGACATCACGCAGATCGATCTGGATACGCGGGATAAATCGGGCCTGGTCCACGTGCGGGAAATCCTGGGCGAGACCGAAGGCGTGTCCTTCGTGGAGCTGGGTGGGGGGGACATCGTGCGGCACCCCCTGGTGCGTCGCATAGTGGATGCTTTCGACGCCGCCGGCATCGACTAGGGGCCCGTGGAGCCGGCCGGCGGCCGGGAGTGAAAGGAACGGAAATGTCCGTCTTCTGGTTGCGTATCACTGTCTTCTTGTTGCGTGTCATACGCTTCGTGAAGCGGAAACCGGTTCCCCGTGAGGGGAGCGCGCGCATCCGTCCACCCGCCAGAACGGGGGGTAAGGGCCCCAAGGTGAAGCGCAAGGTCGAGGGATGGCTGCCCCTGCTCTGCGGTCTGGTCCTGCTGGTTCTGCACCTGGTCTTTTTCCCGCCGGTGCCGCGTCTGAACCTGGAATTCCCCGCGGTGGGCCAGATTGCCGCCCGTGAGGTGCGCGCACCCTTCACCTTCAAGGCCGCGCTGCCGGAGGATGAAGTGCAGGTCCCTGGTGGAGCGCATGGGGGAGGCCTGGCGTCGGGTTCTGGCGGCCGGGGTGGTGGACATGCTGCCGCGTGGCCAGTACGACGCCGTCATCGTCTTGGGAGAAGGCAGCACCTCCACGCTCCAGAAGAGCCAGGTGGTGACCCAGGCGGGGCTGCAGGATCGTCTGACCGAGGAATTGCGCGGTACCGGGTTGTCCGCGGTGCAGGCCGTGAACGTGGCCTCCCTGATGCGGCACTTCATCAGCCCCAACCTGGTGTACGATCTGGAGGAAACCCAGCAACGCAAGGATCGGGCGCGGGATATGGTGCCCACCACCCGAGAGTTCTTCAAGGGCGAGAGGATTGTCGACCGGGGGGTGCGCGTCACGCCGGAGCAGGATCAATTCCTGCAGGAACTGAAGGGGACGCTGGAAAGCCAGGCCGCCGAAAATGTGGGCGAAGGCTGGCAGTTGCGCTATCTGAGCCGCATCCTGTTGCTGGTTTTCGCCCTGGGCCTGTTCGGCTGGTTCGGGGTGATCTACTTCCCCACGGCCTTCCGGCAGTTGCGCCCGCTGCTGGCCATCACCATCCTGCTGGCGCTGTTCCTGGGGGGGGCGCACATCGCCCTGGACAACAGCTCCCTGGGTCCGTTCGCGGTGCCGATGGTGCTGCTGTCGCTGATGGCGACGGTGCTTTTTCGGGACAGGGTGGGGTACAACGTGACGCTGTTGGCGGTGACGCTGCTGGCCATCCTGCCGGAGTTTTACGCCGGGCAGGTCTTCGCGTGGTATCTGCTGGGCATGGTGACGGTGGTGTCGGTGCGGCGCATCCGCCAGCGGGGCCAGTTCTATCAGACCATCCTGGTGCTGGCGCTGTTTTCCCTGTCGCTGATCTTCCTGCTGGGGGCGGTGGGGGTGCAGGGTCCCACGAGCAGCTACCTGGTGGGAATCTTCACGCCGGTGCTGCTGGTGGCCTTCGGGCTTTTCCTGTTGCCGGTGGTTGAACCCATGGTGGGGGTCTGCAGCGATCTGACGCTGCTGGAGCTTTCGGACCTGAATCACCCCTTGCTGCAGCGCATGGCCCTGGAAGCCCAGGGCACCTACCACCACAGCCAGGTGGTGGGGCAGCTGGCCGAGCATGCGGCCCGGGCCGTGGACGCCAACAGCTTGTTGACCCGGGTGGGGGCTCTTTTCCATGACATCGGCAAGATGGAGAAACCCGAATACTACGTGGAGAATCAGCATGTCCAGCACAACAAGCACGATGAGCTGAGTCCCAGCATGAGCGCTCTGGTCATCGGGGCCCATGTGAAGGATGGCATCGAGCTGGGACGGCGCTGGCGTTTGCCCCAGGCGGTCATCGATTTCATTCCTCAGCACCACGGCACCATGGTGATGGAGTACTTCTACCACAAGGCCCTCAGCAGCGAGACCAACGCGCCGGTGAAGGTGGACGATTTCCGCTACCCCGGACCCAAGCCCCAGAGCAAGGAGACGGCCATCCTGATGCTGGCCGATGCGGTGGAGGCGGCCACGCGCTCGTTGAGCAAGCCGACGCCCAGCCGCATCCGGGAAATCACCAAGCAGATCATCGACAAGCGTATGTTGAGCGGCGAGCTGGACGAATCCGGGCTGACGCTCAGCGATCTGAGCCGCATTCGCGAGGCCTTCATCCCGCTGCTGACGGGGATCCACCATTCCCGCATCGTCTATCCGGGGCAGAAGGACAAGGATGCGGAGAAGGTGCCGGAAAAACGCGGGGAGAGGACGGCCCGGTCATGAAACCCCGCCTGGGCGACAGATGCGGCAGCGAGACGGCGCGCGCGGTGGGCCGTCTTTTGGAAGATGCCGGGCGCTGGGTGGCCCCTCTGGGTCGGCCGGAGTGGGCCTGACCGATGTGCTGTCTTTCAGCGGGCTGGAGGAGGTGGGCGCAGGCCCTCCGGATCTGGCCGCGGGGCAGGCCGGGGCGGGGACGGATCTGTGGCTCGATCCTCTGCACGCGGACGATCCTGTGGGGATGGGCGAAATCAGCGGGGTGGGCGAAATCATTCTGGCTCCGGATTTCATTGCTCGGCGCTGTGCCGCACAGGGCTGGCCCCTGGAGAAGGAGATTCCCATGCTGGTGGTGCACGGCTGCCTGCACCTGCTGGGCTGGGATCATGAGGAAGAAGAACGGGGACGGGCCATGCGCCGCCTCGAGAGCGAGCGTCTGGCCGCCTGCGGGCTGGAGCATCCCCTGGTCGGGGCGAAGGAGGACGATTGATGGGCCTGCTCCTGAAGCAGGATCTTCTGCCGGCGGTGGGCTTGTGGCTGGCGGCCATGCTGCTGGGCGGCCTCATCGCCGCTTATTTCCGGATCAGCGGCTGGCATCGCAACGGCCTGCTGGAGGAAGAAAAGCCGGGCCCCATCCTGGCGGCCTATCTGGAGCACCCGCGCCGCTTCCAGTTCAGCACCGGCACGGTGTTCCTGGGGTTGAGCTTGGCCGGCGGTTTCGCCTGGGGCCGGGTTCTGCTGGCCTGGCGCGGCGGCGTGGTCGATGCCGGCTTTTATGGTCTGTTCCTGTTGCTGATCCTGGTGGTCTTCAGCCTGGGCGGGGCCGTCTTCCGGTTGCTGGCCAGCCACATGGCTTTGGGATACGCCCGGGTGGTGGGGCTGGTCTTCTACCCGCTGCTGTGGGGGCTCAGCCCCTGGGCGCTGCTTTTGCAACGGGCGGTGCGCGACGCCGATGACACCATCCTGGCCGGAGATGGGCAACAGCAGCTGAGCGATGGCGAGATCCGGGAACTGATCAGCGGCGACGCCGAGGAGTCCAGCCTGGATGAGGACGAGCGGGAGATGATCCGTTCCATCTTCGAGTTCCACGACACGGCCGTCCGGGAGATCATGATCCCGCGCATCGACATGGTCTCGCTGGATGGGGATGCCCTGGTGGAAGGGATGATCGACGCGGTCAACACCAGCGGGCACTCGCGCATTCCCATTTACCGGGGCAACGTGGATCAGGTCATCGGCATCCTCTACAGCAAGGACTTGCTGAAGCTGGTGACCGAGGACCGTTTCGAAACCGGGGGGCGGAAGCTGGCGGACCTGGTGCGACCGGCCTACTTCATCCCCGAGAGCAAGAAGATCGATGAGGTCCTGGATGAGTTCCGGTCCCAGCGCATCCACATGGCCGTGGTCATCGACGAGTACGGCGGCACCGCCGGGCTGGTGACGCTGGAAGACGTGATCGAGGAGATCGTGGGCGAGATCGAGGACGAGTTCGATGAGGAAGAGGAGCTGGTGGACTGGGTGGACGAGCACCGGGTCCGGCTGGATCCCAAGCTTTCCCTGGATGATCTGGAAGAGTTGGTGGGCGTGAACCTGGAGGACGCCGAGGGGGCGGACACCAGCGAGACCCTGGGCGGCCTCATCTACGAGGCCGCGGGCAACGTGCCCAGCCGGGGCGACACGGTCACCATCGAGTCTTTCACCGTGACGGTGGAAGGGGTGGCCGGGCAGCGTATCACCCGGGTTCTTTTCGCCTCGCCCCAGCCTTTGCCGGGTTTCCCGCGGGCCCGGGAAGAGGATTAGCGAAAGGAGGGGAGCATGCTGAAATTCCTGCAGCGGCACTTCCTGACGGGGCTGCTCTCCATCACCCCTTTGGCCATCACCGTCTGGATCCTGTGGCATTTCTACAAGCTGGTCAGCGAGAGCCTCAAACCCTGGGTGGAACGGCTGCCGGGCATGGGGGAAACCTATCCCGGGTTCGTGCTCACGCTGATCGGCATGGTGGGCGTGCTGCTGGCCATCACCCTGGTGGGGCTGTTCACGCGGAATCTCATCGGCATGGCCTTTTTCCGGCTGGTGGAGCGGTTCTTCGTGCGCATCCCCGTGGTCAAGAGCGTTTTTTCGGCCACCAAGCAAATTGCCGAGGTCTTTCTCAAGGACCGGCGCACGGCCTTCAAGAAGGTGGTTCTTTTCGAGTACCCGCGGCAGGGGTTGCTGAGCATCGGATTCGTGACCCGGGATGAACCGGGAGAAGACCTGCTGAATGTCTTTTTGCCCACCGCACCCAACCCCACCAGCGGGTACATGCTGCTGGTGCCGCGTGAGGATACGCGGGAGTTGGGCATTCCCGTGGAAGAGGCCATCAAGCTGATTGTGTCCGGAGGGGCGATCATGACGGAGACCCAGGCGGCCAACATCGGACAGCTGGGTATGCGGCTGGCCCACACGACGGATCCGGATGTCCCCCGGGTTACCGAGGCCTTCCCCGAGGCCGGAGAGGAAACCGCCCATGAGTGAGCGGGAATCAGGGCAGAAGAGGCCCGCGGAGCAGAAGAGGCCCGCGGAACAGGTGATGCCTACAGAGCAGATGACGCCCAGCGGGCAGGAGACGTCCACCTTGCCGGAGAGCCCGGAAATTTCCGAGGAGCGCATGCTGGACCCCTCCAACCTGGAGGCTGAGCACCACGCGCTGGAGAAGCGGTTCGAGGCCTTGCTGCAACATGGTGACGATGAGGAGATCGCCCGGCTGGCCGCCGAGTTGAGCCCCGGTGATCTGTCCGAGGTCCTGCGTCCCCTCAGCTTCGAGGACACCGCCCGTATCCTGCGCCTGCTGCCCTCCGATCCTTTGGCCGAAGTGCTGGCCGAGATAGACAACCGCAGCCTGGGCACGCTTTTCCAGCTGCTGGATGTGGATGCCATCGCCGATATCATCGAGGAGATGCCTTCGGACGAAGCCACGGACGTGCTGGGGGAGTTGGACGACGAGCAGGCCCAGGAAATTCTGGCGGCCATGGAGGACGAGGAACGCGAGGAAGTCACCGAGCTGCTCCAGTACGAGCCCGAGACCGCCGGTGGCCTGATGGGCAAGGAGTACTTGGCGGTCAAGGGGGAGATGACCTGCGCCGAGGCCATCGAAGAGCTGCGCCGGATGGACGAGGACGATCTGGAGGAAACCCATTCGGTCTGGGTGGTGGATCGGCGCCATCGCTTGGTGGGGGATCTGCCCCTGATCAACCTGCTGCTGGCCAAGCCCACCGCCATGGTGGAGACGGTCATGGAGCCGGATCCCCTGTATGTGGAGGTGGATCTGGACCAGGAGGAGGTGGCCACCTTCTTCCGCATGCACGACCTGATCACGGTGCCGGTGCTGGATCACCAGCGCCACATGGTGGGACGCATCACCGCCGACGATATCATGGACGTGATCACCGAGGAGGCCACCGAAGATATCTCGCGTCTGGCGGGTGTGAGCGTGGAAGAATTCGGGGAGCAATCCTCCTTCCGCGTGGCCCGTTCCCGACTGCCCTGGCTGGTGGGCGCCCTCCTGGGGCAGGTGGGTAATGTTTTCGTGCTGGGCAATTTCGAACGCAGCCTGGAAGCCAAGGTGGCCCTGGCGTTCTACATTCCGATGATCATGGCCATGGCCGGCAACGTGGGCATCCAGACCAGCAGCGTGGTGGTGCGCGGCCTGGCCACCGGCGAGGTGGATTTCTTCCACCTGGGGCGGCATCTGCTGCGGGAACTGGGCACCGCCCTGCTGATCGGCGTCTCCATCGCCCTGCTCAGTTTCGGTGTTTCCTACGTGCTGAACGGGGATACGGATGTGAGTCTGGTGCTGGGGCTGTCCATGCTTTCGGTGATCGTGTTCGCGGCCATGGCCGGCGCGGGGATTCCGCTGCTGATGCACCGGGTGGGCAT
>PDWJ01003755.1_pt1 | contig 14194 bp, 9 predicted proteins | sample 1430881 | NCBI WGS metagenome assembly PDWJ01 (sample SAMN01162460, study PRJNA174530) | Oral metagenome, whole genome shotgun sequencing project. | biome: Marine environment; feature: Marine mammal; material: Swab sample of the gingival sulcus; isolation source: swab sample of gingival sulcus... | reverse complement strand
GATCACTTATCGCTGCTTCCTTCCGGACCTGACGAGGTTCATGGCCGTCTGTTACGAGGCGACCGATCAGAATTATCCGCCCGGATTATCCAGCCGGAGCGTTATTTATAAGTGTTTTTAGATTAAATTTCAAGGTTAATCTTTTCGTTTTGCGTGAAGATACGCCATTTGGATAGAATGGGATTTCAACACAATACAGTATGCGACAATCGGACGAATTAAATTTGCGGGGTGGTTGCTGGAAAGAAAAGTGCGGTTGCGATGTCACAGGCTTAGGTTCTCGTATCTATTTTTTTGGGTTAGTGTTTGAATTGAACGCTATTTTAGTGTATTTATGTAGATACTCCATGCAACCCCATTCGATTCTTTCATTGTTTGTTGGGGGTAAACCTGGGAGAAAGATCAGGACGGCCCATGGCCGTTATGCAAAAATAAAAATTCAGTTCCCAATTTTCAAAAACAGGAGAATGTAATGAGCGAAATAATAAATGATGGGACTCATACTGTTATCAAGCCCGGTGTTGATGTTGTGGCCGCTATGGCTGAACGGTTTAAAGGGGATATGCTAACAGCGATTAATGCGTCTCAATGTGGGGTCGCCTTAGATCTGCAGGGCGTTGAAAAAATTGATGCCATTGGGGTAGGAATGATTATCGCTGCGTATAATACTTTAAACCAGAAAGGCCGGGAACTTAAAATCGTCAATGCGACTAAAGATATCTTTGAGCTTTTTTCTACCATGGGCCTTAACCGCAGGATCATGTTAGAATGTTCTAAATAACGGAGTGTTTTGCTGTGCCAGTAACACCTCGGGTGATCTTTTTTTTTATTTTTGTTTCTGGGATTTTGGCCGGATGTAGTGAGGATGAAAAGTTTTCTGGCTTTTCAGAGATGGTCGCCGGACGCCAGCAGGTGCGTCAGGAGATCTCAGGAAACAATGTGGATAAGCAAACAAATCAAGCAGAGTCAGAAGATTCCAATGTTGCCAGGAGTCATAAGTATATCGATCCAGACAAGCTATCTTTGGGGCATTTGTTTGAAAAGAAAATTGAAATAATTGATACGTCGTCCAAGATTACGCTTGCGCAAGGCATTGCTTTCTTGGATAAGCAAGGGCGTATCGTCAGAATAAAAATTATTAGAAATTAAATTTTCTAAGAAAGATATTATGGGCAGAGATGCCACCCCAGACTCAATCAAGCGTCAAAGAAAGGCCAAACGTCTTCATTTTGCTGGTCGGGGTGGAGAGATTTGAACTCCCGACATCTTGCTCCCAAAGCAAGCGCGCTACCAGACTGCGCTACACCCCGAACTTTAGATGTAAAATATATTTATATCATTGGGGTTGATAGAAATCAAGCTCAAAGTTAAAATTTTGTCTGCATGTTATAACCGTTATTGGACCGGAGCCGAAAGGCTATAAGATTGCAGCTGTCTTCAGACACTGCGCCTGCCAGACAACTAATCATATCCGAACCTAAGGGCAATCTCGATCGGGTCTAACATTTTGAGTGGCGGCCTCCCATAACGTTTGTGAGTTGTAAATTAACATATTCGAAATTCAAGGTGGAATCTGAAACATATTGGTGGTATTTATCTCACCGTTGCATCTCCGGTGCATGAAAAATCTGAAAAAAGATGAAACCGATTCAAGTTTTATTAAAGTGTCTCAATTTTTAACGGTACATGACATTTAATCATATTGGAAGACATACCAATCAGGCGTCCGACCGCAATTTAATATGGTAGAAAAAAATGGAGGGTAAATGACATTTTTTACAATTCGCAAAAAACTTATTCTTATTTTGGTGGGATTGCCCTTGGTTCCATTACTAATTTTTTCGCTTTATTTTTTTAGCGATATAAGTACACAGGCTGTTCAGTCCTTTGTATCTTCCACAAACAGGGAATTAAAACATGTGAATAGCACCTTTGTCTTTTTTATGTCGGGGATAAAAAGTACGGCTAAATTGCTTGCAGATGCCCCGGAGTTCCACAGAGCATATGGTATGCTTCCAAATTTTACGAAGACAACGGAAACGACAAGTATTCCTAAACAAGATTTAGCATTACCCACAAAAAGGGCCCTGGAGGTGTTAGAAAGAACCAAGAAAAGCTCGCCTTTTTTTCTTGAAGCATTTTTAGGTTCGGAAAAGGGCGGTTATCTTGACACTGAACTTGAAATGCCAGGAGGCTATGATCCCAGAAAAAGAGACTGGTATCAAATGGCCTTTAATGCCGGGACGGCCGCTGTGACGCCAGCGTATCTAAGTACGACTGGCGACGCCGTGGTGAGTATTGTCAATCCTGTTTTTTATGAAGATGGCAGCCGACTTGGTGTCGCAGCGCTGGATGTTTCCTTGAAGGCGTTATCCGATGCGATAAAGAACATGAAAATTGGGGAAACCGGCTATGTGATATTGGTACAGGACGATGGCACGATATTGGCCAATCCCAAGTGGGAAGAGGCCAATTTCAAAAAAATAGACGAATTGAACGTCCCCGCGTTTGACACCCTTGCTGGCATGCGTGATGGCCATACAGAAGTGGTGCTCAATGGAGAAAAGTATGTGGCAACGGTGTTTACTTCCCCAGAATTAGGCTACCGTTTTATCGGTATGATTACCAAAGCAGAGGTCATGAAAGAGGCGACCGCATTAATTCAGGCGTTGCCAATCATTTCTATTGTGCTGCTCATTGTCTTTATTGGCCTCGCTATATGGCTAACCCATACAATTGTGAGACCCATTGACAATGCCGCCGCGATGTTAAAAGATATTGCGCAGGGTGAGGGCGATTTGACCAAACGACTGGATATTGAAAAAGAGGACGAAATTGGGGCGCTTGCGAATTGGTTTAATGTGTTTATTGATAAATTACAAGGTATTATCAAGCAACTTGAGGTGGCCAGTTGCGGTGTAAGTGATTCATCTTCTTCATTAGAATTGGTATCAAAAAGTCTGCAAGAGGCTTCTGAGGCGGCCGTACGACGTTCCGCTAAAGGAAAGGTGGGTGCAGAAGAGATGAATGCCAGCCTTACCAGTGTCGCGTCAGCCATGGAACAGTCCACAGGCAATACCACTGCCGTTGCCACCGCAGCAGAAGAAATGGACGCGACCATCAGAGAAATTGCCGCCAATTCAGAGCATGCCAGAGAAATTTCAGCCAGTGCCGTGAATGAAACCCAAGATGCCTCCTCTTATATGGTGAAACTGGGGGCTGCTACAGAGCAGATTGGCAGCGTCACAGAAACCATAACGGAAATTTCGGAGCAGACTAACCTTCTGGCCTTGAATGCCACGATCGAGGCTGCCCGGGCAGGCGAAGCTGGCAAAGGCTTTGCCGTTGTTGCCAATGAGATTAAAGCGTTGGCAAATCAAACTGCTGGCGCAATACTGGAGATTAAGCATCTGATTGAAGCGGTCCAAGAGAACACCGGAAAAACAGGGAAAGGGATTAAGCGAATTGCCAATGTCATCTCCAATGTAAATGAAATTGTTGATTCTATTGCAACTGCTGTAAATGATCAAACCAATGTGACCAATGACATTGCTATGAATATCAGCCAGATCAGCGAAGGCATCCAAGATGTCAATGCAAATGTGAATCAGAGTTCGGCCGCCTCTCAAAATATTTTGAAGACGATTGAAGATGCATCCTCTGTTGCTGAGCAGATTGCGTCAAGCAGCAGACAGGTTGACGATAATGCCAAATCATTGTCGTATAGCTCTCACCAATTGCAAGCCATTGTGCAGAATTTTAAAGTGTGATAAGACATTCGCATTAAATCATTAAGGCGTAACAAATCGGACAATTAGGATCAAATCAATGATGCATAAAATGAAATATCCGGCGATTGTATTGCTTGTTTTTTTCGTGTTCCCCCTGTTTATCTCTGCTAAGACCCTGGCTGAGACCCTGGTGGATGAATCAATTGTCATCGTTACAGTCTCTAAAACGGATAATCTGGTGAATATCTGTAAGACCTGGCTTGAAAATCCAAATGATTGGAAAAGGGTTGCAGCATTTAACCAGCTTAAGAATCCTCATCTGATTTATCCCGGGCAGCGTATAAAAATTCAGGCAAAACTGCTCAAAGGAATCCCCATAGAAGGGTTTGTTACCTTCATAAAAGGCGATGTCTGGGTCAGCACCGATGCGGCTGAGGGCAAGTCCATTTTGAAAAAAGGGGATACCGTAGGCCAGAATGCCCAGATAGAAACCGGAGAAAAAAGTGTCGTGGAGATTGCATTTGAGGATGGCAGCACTTTTTTTCTTAGGCCGGATACCCAGGTTCGTATCAAAGCCGCAAGGCAGCGGCAGCCCTATTTTATAATCCGTAAACTCTTTATGCCTGCTGGACGGACAATGATGCATATCCAAAAAAGTACAGGTGGAGATTCACGGTTTGAAATTCAAACCCCTTCTGCGGTGTCCGCTGCAAGGGGAACCCAATTCCGGGTGTCGGTGGACGATGATGAGGTCACCCGGACGGAGGTACTGGAAGGTAGCGTCGGCGTTGCTGGCAGCAAAAAAGAAGTCATACTGGATCCAGGGCATGGCACCTGGATAGAAAAGGGCGCACCGCCTAATATGCCCCAAAAGCTTTTACCGCCGCCGACCATTAATGGGTTCAATCCTTTATACCAGCGTTTACCCGTAAACTTTTCCCTTATCATGCCCCAAACAGCAACGGCGGCAAGGCTAATTCTGGCAAAAGATTCTGGTATGAAGGACATCGTTACAGAGTTTGTGGTGAAAAATGGCGATTCTGTGCCAAACATTATGCTGCCAGACGGTGAATATTACTGCCAGACGTTGAGCATCAATACGGCAGGCCTGGAGGGCCTTCCCATTTTGCCTAAACGGTTTAAGATTCGAATGAATCCGTTCCCGCCTTTTCCTCAAAAGCCCGCTAACGGCCAAGAATTAAAAACAAAAAAGGTGGAAGCGAAATGGTTGAATGTAAGCGATGCCGTATCCTATGACGTACAAGTGTCAAGAGACTTGAATTTCAAAACGCTATATAAAAATATTCAAGGTATTACTGGCACCCGAACGATCATCAATCTTGACTCATATGGTGATTATTATTTAAGGGTTCGCTCCATTGCCAAAGATGGGTTTAAAGGACTGTGGTCTGACGCGATTTTTTTTTGCTTTGTTGAACCGCCAACAACACCTGAAGCCCAAGCACCGATGATGGATGAGGATACTATTTCTTTAGGATGGCAGGGCATGGGACCAAACATGACCTACCTGTTTCAAATGGCTGCGGACCCTCTGTTCAAAGACATTCTTCTCGAGAAAACAACTGATGTATCCGAAATTCGTTTTGACTCACCCAAAAAGGGGGGTACCTATTATGTTCGGGTCAAAGCCATTGATCAGGATGGATATGAGGGGCAGTTTACTCCGACCCAGAACTTTGAAATAAAAGGATTCCCCTATACAGATGTTGGCGTAATGGCAACATGGCTCATCGGCACCTTGATATTAATTTTATAATTCCATCGCTTGTGTAATCATGGCCAAAAACACTTTTCAAAACGCCATTCTGCCGGAGAATATGACTTTTGTGAGGCGCCGCAGTCTTATCATGGGGCTTGTGTTCCTGATTGCGATAGGTGTCATGGAAATCATTGGCGGCTTCAATGGTGTAGACAATTACACCTATGATTTGTTTTTCAGGCTAAGGGGGCGTATTGACCCACCAAAACAGATTCTGATTGCAGCCATTGATGAAAAAAGCCTTTCAGCTCTGGGAAGGTGGCCCCTTGAAAGAAAATATTACGCACTTTTTCTTGAGCAAGTAAAAATGGCTCAGGGGATTCTTTCAGACATTATTTTTGCTGAACCTGCCGAGGGTGATACGCTGTTTAAAGTAGCCTTGTCCCAGTTACCCCATATGATTCTCCCGGCCTATATAGATCATTTCGGCCATCTGGTATTGCCCGCATCCACCTTGGGAAAGCCTGCCGTGGGGCATGTCCATATTGAGCCGGGAGTGGACGGGGTGGTCAGAGAGGTCTCTCACACCCTTATCCTTGACGGAAAAGCGCTTCCTTCGGCCGCGTTGTCTCTTTACAATCTCATGACAGGACAAACAGCGGTGACAACGGAGCAGCTAAAACGTGTCGACAGGCTTGGCTTGAATGATACGAGTGTGAATAGCATTCTTCAGACACAAAAAATGAGGATCAACTATTACGGTCCGCCGGACACCTTTCCCATGATTTCTTTTTCTGATATTCAGAACAAGAAATATCCTCTGGATTTTTTTAAAAACAAAATTGTGGTGTTAGGCTTTACTGCTGCCGGTCTTGACAAGGATCATATGACCTGTTTCAGCCAGGATAGAAACCGCATGGCTGGTGTGGAACTCCAAGCGACCATACTGGCCAATATTTTGGACCGTTCAGGTATTCGAACCATGGATCCCGTCTGGCACAGTATTCTTGGTGTGTTCTTTTTCCTTGTCTGTTTTTGGTGGATGTCAACGCAATCGGGCATCCGGGCGCTAATGGCGGGTAGCATTATGTTCGTTGGAATTACAGGTACTGCATTTATCCTATTATCCGTGTTTCATTTCTGGGTGGCGCCTGGTATTTTTTTGGCAGGTATTGCAGGGGCCCAAATATTTGGCCATATCTTACATCTGGAAATCATGGGGCAAAAGCTGTATCAGGCCCGGCAGGATTGGCAAACTGCCTTTGACGCAATTGACGATGCCATTATCATTAAAGATACTCTAGGAAAATCCGTCTTATTCAACAAAGCTGCGTCGCAGGGCGCGATGGGGGTATTAGAACGGCTTGATCAGATGGCGACGCCAGGACATGAACAAGTGTTTGATCAAGAACTGGATCAGTATTTTGAAATTCACAATTTTTCTCGTCAGGGAAAGGAGGGGATATTCACTGGTAGCGTCCATGTGATTCGTAACATTACTGAAAGTATCCGACTGCGACAGGAACAGGCCGCCCTCCAGGAGCAGCTTATCCAGTCCCAGAAAATGGATGCCATTGGTACCTTGGCGGGTGGTATTGCCCATGATTTCAATAATATCCTTTCTGCCATCATGGGGCACACTCAATTGACACAGGTTGCCATTCGAGATAACAATAGAGCTGTACAACATTTAGAAAAGATCATCAATGCGTGTGATCGTGCAGCAAAATTGGTCTCACAGATTCTTGGTTTTAGCCGCAAATCCTCTATAGAAAAGGGGCCCCAGGCGGTTCGTCCCATTATAGAAGATGTGCTACAGCTGCTAAAATCAACCCTGCCGCCGACCATCACCTTATCCGTTGAGCCTGGAGAAAATGAGACGGTCATCGGAGATCCGAATCAAATTTATCAAATCGTGCTGAACCTGTGTACCAATGCATTTCAATCCATGGGACAGGACCCCGGAGAGATAACCGTGACGGTAAACAGTATTCGGGTGGATAACTCTGACCTTGTTTCAGGCGTCGAATTATTGCCGGGGGAATATGTTCAGATTAGTGTTTCTGACACAGGGCCGGGTATCCCTAAAGAAATTCAAGATCGTGTATTTGAGCCTTATTTTACTACTAAAGAAAAGGGGACAGGAACAGGGCTTGGGCTTGCCACCACCCATGGTATCGTAAAGGATCACGGGGGTAGTATTCGGTTTGATTCCAGCGATAATAAAGGGGCTTGCTTTCATGTTTACCTGCCCCGTGCAGAACAACAGCCTGATACATGCCGTATTGAGGACAGTCCATCTAACAAGGACGCTCGGGGCTTGGGCCGGCTATTGCTTGTAGATGATGAGGACGAACTGATTGACACAGGCCGTGAACTTTTAACTCGCCAGGGGTATGAAGTTAAAGCAACCAATTGTCCCGAGAAGGCGCTCAAAATTTTCCAAAAACAACCTGAGCGCTTTGATGCGGTTATTACCGACTTGCACATGAAACAGATGACAGGGATCCTTTTGGCGGAAAAGTTGAAAAAGGTGCGAAAGGATATTCCCATTGTCCTGTGTACCGGTTTTAACGATCCCATGATAGAGAACGCTGCGAATCAAGCGGGCATCAGCGCTATTGTCAACAAGCCTTTTTTTGTTAAAACGATGTCCAGATCAATTCAGCAGGCGATCAACGCCAGTAAATCGAAAATTTAATGGTTTGGGAGGTGTTGAAACTTCAGGAGATAATCTATGGTAACGAACCGTGAAACAATCAACGTACCGTTTTTTAAAACAGTTCATTTTTTTCTCCTTCTGCTTTTGTTGTTTGGTATGGGGGGTTGGTTCTTTATAGATTTTTTCTATAAAATGGAATTTGAATCACTTGAACAGGCTCTTAAAACACAGGAAGTTAATACACTCAAATTTCAACGAATTGAGATTGAAGATATTCTTACCGATATTGTTAAGGATCTGCTTTTTTTGGCAATGCAAAATGAGTTGAAGGCGTATTTTAATTCAGAAGATCAGGAATGGCTTGATGCCATTGAGAGAGAGTATAAACAATTCTCAATGAGAAAAAAAAAGTATGATCAAATCAGGTATCTTGATAACAGCGGACAAGAAATTGTTCGGATCAACTATAATGCAGGAAATCCCACTGCTGTTGCGAAAGAAAAGCTCCAAAATAAATCGAAACGGTATTACTTTAGTGATACTTTTAGGTTGAAAAAGGATGAGGTGTTTATTTCCCCTTTGGATTTGAATATTGAGCACGGAGATATTGAAAGACCGCTAAAGCCAATGCTTCGTATTGGGACGCCGGTTTTCGATGCAACGGGCAATAAAAAGGGTATTGTTTTAATCAATTATTTTGCACAGGAGCTCCTTGATGCCCTCAGGATAAACAGTAACATTTCAAAGGGTAACCCCATGCTGTTGAACCAAAATGGATTCTGGCTGCTCCACAGTGATCCGGAAAAAGAGTGGGGCTTTATGCTCAAAGAGCGGCAAGACGCAAATTTTGTCAGTGTATATCCAGAAGCTTGGCAGGCGATGCTGTCACAAAAAACAGGACAATTTTTAACAGAAAAGGGGCTATTCACCTTTTCCACGATTTATCCTCTGCAAGAAGGGTTCTACGCGAGTACTGGCTCTCGAGATGCTGTTCGACCCAGTGCAGCGTCGCTCAACGCCTCCCAGTATTTTTGGGTATTGATATCTTATATTCCCCCACATGTATTTAACGCGCATTTGAAATCATTTCAGTTCAAGTTTTTAATGTGGGGGGGTGGATTGTTTTTGATTGGCGCATTGGCGGCTTGGTTGATGGCATTTTCCATTGTCAAGCGTCGTATTTATGAAGACACGCTTCTTTCAATGGCGCTTTATGATGATCTTACTTCGCTTCCTAACCGTAAGTATTTTTGGGACAAGTTAGACGAGGGAATTTCACATGCACGGCGGTATGGCAATAAGCTTGGATTACTTTACATTGATCTTGATGGGTTTAAAGCAGTAAATGATAAACTTGGGCATGAGTCTGGGGATGAACTGCTTGTGGAAATCAGCCAAAGGATGCTCAACTTTACACGGGAAACTGATACGGTTGCTCGTGTTGGTGGTGACGAATTTGCCATTATTCTGTTTCAAGTGGACTCAGTGGCAGGTCTTTTGACTGTGGGAGAAAAATTGATTCAGAAAATCAACGAACCTGTTAAAATACGCCGCAAAACGGCCACAGTGGGTGCAAGCGTTGGGGCGACGATTTATCCAGGTTCGGCTAAGGATCGAGAAAAACTTGTTAACCTGGCAGACAAAGCCATGTACACTGCAAAATCTAAGGGAAAGAACACGTGCTTCCATGTCTGAAAGTAAGCGCCTAAATATAGCCTATCGTTGCAAACATGGCGAAGGTTGCAGATTCAAGACGCCAAGGTTGCTGCGTATCAGCGTATTCTAACGCAACACCCTGACAACGAAGACGTTGGCATCTTCACAATGTTCTCCAAAGGTCCAAAATTGGATGAGAAAAAAAGAATAGAAAACCTTTAGAGAATCCCCCCTTTTAAATAATAAATTTTAAAACAAAAATCAGGGCAATGACAGCCATCATTGGCGACACTTCTTTTTGTTTTCCAGATAGCACCTTCATTGCCACATAAGAGAGCATACCAAATACAATACCTTCAGAAATACTGTAGGTCAGCGGCATCATCAAAAAGGTAATGAATGCCGGAAGGGCTTCAGTCGTATCTTCCAGATCGATATCCCGGATGGGGGACAGCATGAAAAAACCCACCATGACCAAAGTCGAGGCCGTGGCTGAAGAGGGAATCATTAAGAATAAGGGTGACAGGAATAAGGAAAGAAAAAACAATACAGCCACCGTAAGGGAGGTTAGACCGGTACGGCCACCCTCGGCCACGCCGGCAGCACTTTCCACAAAAGTGGTGACAGTAGAGGTCCCGACCATGGCACCAAAGGTGGTGCCGACGGCATCTGCCATCAAAGCACTTTTCGCGCGAGGCAGTCGACCTTTTTCATCCAGAAGCCCGGCCTTGGCGCCAACCCCTACAAGTGTGCCAACGGTATCAAACATATCAATAAACAAGAATGTGAACAGCACAACGGCCATATCCGCCGTAAAGATCTTGGAAAAATCAAATTTGAAGAAAATGGGAGATAAAGACGGCGGTACAGAAAAGAGGGTCAGGTCATTCACGTGGGTGACCCCGAGGGGGATACCCGCCAGAGTCGCGATGAAAATACCGGCAAGCAGTGCCCCCTTTTTATTCAGTGCCAGCATGACCGAGGACACAAGGATGCCAATAAAAGCAACCCATACCGCATGGTTACCCATATTCCCCAAAGTGACCAAGGTCGCCTCATTTTTGACAATAATCCCCGAACTTTTGAGACCGATAAAGGCGATAAAAAGGCCAATACCTACGGAAACCGCATTTTTGATGGACATGGGAATCGCGTTAATAATTGCCTCTCTTACGTTAAGAAAGGTCAAGAGGATGAAAATCATGCCCTCAAGAAAAACGGCAGTTAACGCCATTTCCCACGGATAGCCCATGCCCAGCACCACAGTAAAGGAGAAAAAAGCATTGAGCCCCATACCTGGGGCCAGGGCAAACGGGAGTTTCGCCACCAAGGCCATCACCAGGGTGGCCACCAGCGCGGATAATGCCGTTGCCGTAAACAGTGCAGCCTTGTCCATGCCCGCAGCACTCATGATGTCCGGATTGACGGCCAAGATATACGCCATGGTCATAAAAGTGGTCAGGCCGGCAACGATCTCTGTTCTCAAGTTCGTGTTGTGTTCATTGAGTTTGAAAAATTTTTCCAGCATTGCGATACCTTCTAAGGGTTTTTATAAAAAAGTCTGTGTAATTCATTCAGATCTTTCAATTTTTGTTGTGGGTCGAAGCCTGGGTGATGATCAACCAAATCGGCCCATGGCCGTTCCGTTATATGAACGTCTGCGTAAGTCGCAATCCATCCGCTTCCCGGTTGTATAAAGGGGCCTATATATCGGTAGCCCATCGTTCCCCTGTCGGGGATAAGGGCTTTGGGAGAATCAATTGTTTTTTAATAGATGTCCCACCAACAGTGCGAATTCAGGACCAATCTTCTTGTCAGGGATCATCCCTTTTCCTTGCGCATTTTTAAAAAAGCGGGTACAGACCTTGTGCTGTTCCCGGGTCAGTGTTGCAGAGATGCCCTGCTTCCCATCTTTCCCACCTGGGCCTGCCGCTGCTACTGGCGTAACAGGTAAATCCCTGCGGCCGTGGGGGTGCCGTACCATCTGGGTATAATACAGCACCGCTCGGTCTAACAGGATGTATAAAAACTGAATATTCTCATTGGGCCCCACGCGGATGCGGTCCCCGCCGATTGCCTCAGCCCCGCTTTGTGACAGTTTTTTTGCACCGGCCAGAGCAGATCCGGCACCAATGGCCGAACCAATGGCGGTAAACACACCAAATGTCAGACCTGCGGCTGCCGTATCCAGTACCGCGCCGAAGGTCCCTCCCAAAACTGCGCCCACTGTGGCCAGCTGGCCCCGGGTCAGCCCCAGAATCTCCCAGGTTCGTTCCGAGAATAGATCATGGTGCAGGGCCGAGTATTCAGGCAATTTATAATCAAAATGGCGGTGACGGTATAGGCTGCGAATTCGCTCGAACATCCGTGTTTCCATCTTTCGGATTTTCGATTGGTAATCAATGACTAGCTTTTCCTTTAAGGTCGCAGGATCTGTTTTGGATGTTAGTTTCCCGGAGACAGAAAAGGCCAAGGCCTGTTCAATGCCATAGGTGATATGGGCACAGGCCATCCGATTGCGTTTTTCCCATTCTGCCTTAAATGCGCTGACCACATGCGCCAGCCCATTTTCCCAATCCTGGTCAATGGCTTTGAGACTTTCCAGCATGCGGATCCGTTCGTAAAAATCTGCTGTATTGGAATTAAAAATACGGATCACGTTAAAATGCTGTCGAAATTCCTGTTTCCACTGGTCCGTATAATCCCGACCCGCTGTTTTGGAGTTGATCACCGCCATACGCGGACGGCCAGTCAGCCGAAGGATTTCCATCTCAGCCAAATCGTCTTCTCGCACCGGCCGGGACCCGTCCACCACATAGATAATTCCGACCCCCTTGGCCAGGGGCGTCAGCAGTTCACACTCATCGGCAAAAAATGGATCCTGGGCATGGGCTGCGATGAACCGGTCAATGAGATCTGCCCCAGGGTGTGCTTTAAACCAGGCGAGCGTCTGCCGGGGCATCTGGAATCCTGGGGTATCCACAAACCGAATGATCTCCCGATGGTCTATGTTTACGGTATAAGCCCTGGAGACCTTTGTTTCGCCAGGCACGCTACTGATGCCGATGCGGTCATCTTCGGTCAGCGTTGAAACCACTGAAGATTTCCCCTCATTGGGATGGCCTAAAACGGCAAATTCAGGCACTGCGAGATCGGGTGTTTGTGTCATGATATCCACCTTTCAACAATGATACCAGGGTCGTTGAGCTGTGCCACGGCTGTCTGCCAGACCTGAAAGTTCATTTCATCTCCGCTCACGGCCACCTCCTTTTCCCCAGGTGTCTGGGTGAGGAAAATCCAGATATCGTGCGTTGGAAAAATGTTCCTGCGAAGCTGGGTAAAATAATAGAGCAGCCCGCGGATGGGTGGCTGCCATACCTCCTGCAAGATGAGCACAACGCCGTTGTCCGGCGCTTGAGACGCCTGTAGCACCGGATCATCTGATTCAAAATCAAAGCTGATGCGAACCAGGTCTGTCATATCCATGCCCAGCTGATGATCCAGGGCTTTGGTAATATCTTCTATTGTCCCGTCAGGGTAACTACGGGATGATGCCAGAACCAGGGCTGGCGTATTTTTTCGGTCGGTTCGGGGGGCGGGTGGAACGGCCTCAACCGCTGACGCTTGCGCTTGGGCTTCAGTCTCAATGCGTTGGGGCACAGGGGCAGGCTCCTCTGGAGCCGTTATGTCAGGCTGAGGCACTGATACAGGCACCGGGGACGGCGTCTCCTCTTCTGGTAAAGGGGAAAACTTTTGGGCGGGATCGGGCAGGGGGGGCCGAACAGGAACCTTTGTACCCCCTGTGTCTCGGACTTTAATCGCCATGCGAGGCGCACGCATGCGCATGAGTAGACGTCGGTACCGGGGACGGGTAAGATCAAACGCCTCAAGTGCCTGTTTCCCCCCATACACGGCGGCAGCCCCCAGAACAAGACGAGGCAGGATGCCGTAGACCAAAATGCCCATACATAAAAAAGGCCACCAGGCTGCCAGATGTTCAGCAGACAGGCCGGAAATGCCCTGCTTTAATATAATCCTTGACCCTTCCACCTGGGCCAGGCTGGGTAAGGCATCGGAGATCAGCCAGGACCAGGGTAGCGCCAGCACAGACACCATATCATGGACCTGAACCCCGGATGTAAAAAGGGTAGACTGCCAGCCAAAGGCCAGATCGGTGACCATTACCCGAAACAAGGTGCCCCCCAGGCAGCCCAGGGAAAAACACAGGGCTGTCAGAGACGACGCTTGGAAAACGGGCCAAAATAGAAGCTGTTTATAGTCGCTGGATTGAAATCGGGCCGGCATTTCCGATGTAAATACTGTCTTCAGGCGGTCTCCACCGGGCAGATTTTCTGATGCTTTAAACAGCTTACGCAGTTTTCCCATGAACAACTCAAAGATCAGGGTCAAAAATAAGGGATATCG
>PDWJ01003752.1_pt1 | contig 14200 bp, 17 predicted proteins | sample 1430881 | NCBI WGS metagenome assembly PDWJ01 (sample SAMN01162460, study PRJNA174530) | Oral metagenome, whole genome shotgun sequencing project. | biome: Marine environment; feature: Marine mammal; material: Swab sample of the gingival sulcus; isolation source: swab sample of gingival sulcus... | reverse complement strand
AAAGATATTCAACGAATTGAAAAGTTGGTATTATTGGTTATGATAGCATTTGTTTGGTGCTATAAAATAGGAATATATTTACATCAAAATGTTAAGGCTATCAAAATAAAAACACATGGTAGAAGAGAGAAAAGTATATTTAAGTATGGCTTAAGTTATGTTGCGAATGCGTTGTTAAACTCTAAAAATAAATATGATATAGATATTTTTAAATTTTTGTCATGTACTTAGGCAAAATTTATTATTTAAACACAAAAAAAGAACTACTTTTGCACGAATTTTAATTTTATAAAATATGATATTAAGAATAATAAACAACCGAAATACATTACTTATAGCGGCGTTGATTTTGGGGCTTTCGTTTGGTTGGGGAGCCGGATTTTTGAAAGAATACACGCTGTACGTACTGGCGATAGTTATGGTTTTTTCGACAACTTCGTTCAAATTCAGCACGCTGAAAGACTATAAATTTTTTACAAAAACTACTCTTATATCGTTCTTTTTGAGCTACATACTGTTTGGTGCAATTTTGTTGGGCTTGGCTTATCTTATCATCGACGAAAAAGAATTATTTTGGGGATTTGTGGTAATTGCAGCTACTCCGCCCGGCGTTGAGGTCATTCCTTTTACTTTTATTTTCAAAGGAAATTCAAATTTTTCGTTAGTCGGAATTTTGGGCGTTTATTTGTTGACCGGCAAGGCTTTTTGGGAAGTAAAACCCGCTGTCCGTCAAGAGCGATTTTGAAGCCGAGTTCGCCTTTAAAATAAAAATTTTTCAAAGGGATTCGCCGTTCGTTGTAGAGCCTGCGGTAAAGTGCAATTCCTTTTTCCTCGGCAGCGGTAATATCTTTTGTTTGGACAAAAATCCGTCCCGGCAGACGGTAATGTTCGTCAATCACAGAAAGGAGTTTCCAAGCACATTGACCGTTAAATTCGCCTGCAATCGTAATGTACAAATTGCCTGCATTTTCGCGGTGTGTGAGCGTAAACGGGTTCATAACTCCTCCCTTTTTGCTGATTGGCTAAAAAATCTGCCGACCGAAAGAACTCCGATCGGCAGAAAGGGGAATCGGCTTACAGACTGCCCGCGGCACGAGCTGCCCATTCTTTGATTTCGGAATCGGAATCGGAGGGGTCACCTTCGATTTTCAAGCCTTCGAGTACGAGGGTGCCGCCGAGTTCTTCCAATTTGCCTTCCAGCATATCGACCGAGCCGCAGAAATGTTCGTAGGAGCTGTCGCCGGGTGCAAAAACCGCAAATTTTTTGCCGTCGAGTTTTTGTTCCATGCCTTCATAGAAATCAACAAAATCGTCTTGAAGTTCGATTTCATCGTCGCCGTATGCAGGGCAACCGAGCAAAACAAGGTCAAATCCCGCTGCCAAATCTTTGGGTTCCGCATCGGTAACTTCTTTGAGTTCGACTTCCATTCCCGCACCTTTCAAGCCGTCGGCAACAATGCTTGCCATGGTTTCCGTGTTTCCGGTGGTTGAACCGTAAATTACGAGTGCTTTCATTTTTTTCTCCTTTCGGGGTTAAGTTAATAGAAAGAACCTGCTTTATGCAGGATTGCTCTTTTGTTTTTTGTTAAAGTTTTTTTCTTTATCTTGTTTGCCTAAAGCAAAAAAAACGTTCAGTGATTTTTTTAAAAATTGTTTGCCGTTGTTGTTGCTGGAAATAGAACTGCGAACTGTCATTTTTTTCTCCTTTTGTATGAAAAAATTGTTTAAACTTGCGATATTTTTTCGTTTTGTCCCATTTCCGCCAAGCTGCGTGCCAGACTGGACAGGCTGGAACTCCGAATAAATTTCAGCGGTTTTACCCGTTGTTTGCAGGCATTTTTTACCAGTAAACAAGCGTTGTGGCTGACGCAATCAATCGGACAAATAACCGAATCAACCGTTCCCAGCAGTTTGGGCAGGCTATTGTTGGTGTCTTCAATGCCGCCGTCGTGATGAATAAAACTTGCTCCATGTCGTTCGACCAAAGAACGGTAGTGGTGAACAAGATTGGTTCTGCCGCCGACATAAAGGATTTTTTTGCCGCAAAGGAGCGGACCGGGACAATCGCTTGTTCCTGCCATTTTGCAATCGGTCGGGCAGGTGTGGAGTTTTAGTTCGTCTTCGATAAGTTGCAGTTCGTTTTCTTTTTCTTTGAGTTCTGCTTGTAGGAGGTTTATAGTATTTTGTTGTTTGAGCAAAATTTCTTGCAGTTTTTTGTTTTCGTTTTCGAGTTTTATCCGAAGTGCTATTTGGGCTTGCAGCTGCTCGCGTAAAATCAGATTTTCTTGCGATGAAGCCTTCGGATTTTGGCTGCTAAATTGTTGTAAACGGTGTAATTCAAGCTCTGTTTCTTTGAGCATTTTTTTCTTTTCGGCATTGGCTTTACCCAGTTCTTTAAAGCGCAGACGGTAAAGCTGTTTGAGTCGTGTTGTGCGTTTGGTTTCGGTTTGCAGATTTTTTTCAAGCTGAGCGAGGGTTTTGATGTCCGCCCGATTTGCCGCTCCGACAAGGTGTGAAAGCATATGCACTTCGCCAAAAGCCCGATTGCGGAGTTTTTCCGTTGCTTGCGGGTGGCTTAAAATTGCCCAGTACGGACCGGGAATATCGCCTCCTGCAAGTGCCTCCTGCCAAGCCTTTGTCAGTTCGTTTTCGGTTTGGAGTTTGGAAATTTTGTGCAAATAGGCAGCGTACTTTTTGTTGAGCAATTTTTCGGTGATTTTACCGACAATGCTTTTGCTGCTTGCACCGGAAACAATCGCTCCGTGTAGTTCAAATTCGGAAATCTCTGAGGGCAAAACAAGACCTGCTTGTCTGGCAATTTTGTGCAGTTCTCTTATGTTGAGACATGTTCCGATGATTGAACATTGGTAGTGTTTTTGTTCCCATATCCTTTTTTTCATTTTTTCTCCAAAAATAAGTCAAGTGAACTAATTTTTATTTTTTATAAAATATAAATAGGCTTGTCAAACAAAAATGTCAAAAAAATTTTGCAATGATTTTGTAAACAAAAAACTTTTTTAAAATGCATTTATCATTTATTTTTTGTTTTTCATCTTGTATTTTGGGCACAACTATTTGAAATAATGTGCTATTTTTGCTTTATTTGGAGCAGCACTCATCGTTCTCGTTTGTTTTTTTGCCGTCGCAACTGCAGTCGCAACCACAGCCGCCGCCCTTGATTGTATTTTTTATTTTTCTTGCCAAAAAGATAAGAGCCAGAGCGATAATAACGCCCGTGATAATGTATTGATACATTGTTTCCATTTTTTCTTCCTTTGTTAATGCTAAATAATGTTTAGAAAGACTAAGGATGAAAGATATTGATTGGGAAGTCAAGGATATTTAGAAAGAAAATGGCGGAAAAGTTTTTTGCAAACAAGTAAGAAGATTGCGGGTGAGGCAAGAAAAGCTTGGTGGGGTGAAAAAAGAATTTTTAACGATAAAAGGCACGAAATGAACGCAATTTTTTTTCGTGCCTTTTGTGGTTTTGACCGGATTATTTTTAGGAAACCAAAATATGTCGGCAATTTTCCTGCGGCAAATAAAACTGCATTTTGTCTTTTGTAATCAGGCGGATTTGTTCTTGTTTGTTTCGGCAAAATTGCGGTTCGTCGCAGGGTTCGACATGGTCAAGTAAGAGTTCGCCGCCGATATGGACGCCGAGCAAGTTGAGTTTTTCCTGTGCTTTTTCGCCGCCGAGAAGTGTTTTGGTTGTAAATTTTCGCCCTTTTCCTGCCATGGAAAATTGGATAATTTCGTCGTCCATTTCGCCCAAAATTTTGCAAGCCATACCTTCGGTGAGCCTGACCTTTTTATTTTCTTCGTTAAAAGCGGTGTAAAGCATGGGCGGCAGTCGTCTGAGAATTTGAAAATCGGTTGTGCCGACCGTGATGCCCAGTTTTTCCAAATCTTTAACAAGATGCGTGCTGTTGCCGGTAATTCCTTCCAAATGGGCTTCGCTGCCGATGGGAATTTCTGCCAGTGAAATTTTTTTGTCGTCGGAGGAATGTACAAGCATTTGCATCGTCATAGTCGGTGAAATGAGAATGTCTTTTTTTTGTCCGACAAGTCGCATTCGAACGGGAAGTGTTTTTTCGTAAGCTTCAAGCGGCATTAACTCCGTGCCGACATCGACCCCGATTTTTTGTAGTTTGGTTTTGAGGTTCGGTTCAGTGATTTGGCTGACTTTCCAAAAAGTATTGATTGCGGCATTTGCAAGTGTGGTTGTCATTTATTTTCTTCTTTTCCGTATTGTTGAGGGGAAGCGGCGTAGCCGACAAGTCCGATGGTTGCGGCGTTATGCAGTGTGGCGGAAAGTGCAGCCGGTAAAATTCCGCTTGTTGCCAGAAGCAGCAGCAAGGAATTGATACTGACCGAACCTGTAAAACACCTGTTGAGAACAGTAAAGGTTTTATCGGCAACATCTTTTGCTGCCCACAAGGCACTCAGTTCGTCTTTGAGCAAAATAACCTGTGCCGATTCTCGTGCCAAGTCTGCACCGCCTGCCATACAAATTCCGACATCAGCCCTGACCATTGCCGGAGCATCGTTGACGCCGTCGCCGACAAATGCCGTTGTAAAGCCGTCTTGTTTGAGTTTGTCCAAAATTTCGGCTTTTTGTTCGGGTCGAAGCTCGGCGTGAATTTCGTCAAGTCCGGGCAGATTGTTTTTCAAAAATTCCGCACCGCTGGCGTGGTCTCCCGTGAGAACGACAATCTTTTTGATGCCTGTTTGTTTGAGTTTCGTAAGAACCTGCTCCGCTTCGGAGCGAACTTGGTCGCTTAGAGCCAGTATGCCGAGCAGCTTTTTTTCTTGGCTGATATAGAGCAAATTATAGCCTTTTGCCCGAAGTTCGACGCTTTGTTTTTTTACGGCAGAGCAGTCAACGCCCTCGTCTTCGGCAATGAAATGATAACTGCCGACCAAGGTCTGGAGACCGTCGATATAAGCGGAAACGCCGTGGGCAACAACAAAGTCAACCTGAGCGGTTTTGGGCAGTTCCAGATTTTTGTCTTTGGCTGCTTTGACAACCGCTTGTGCAACGGGGTGGCTGTAATGTTCTTCCGCACCTGCTGCCAGGGCTAAAATCGCATCGTTATCAAGTGAACTCGTGGAAATGATTTTTTCCAGTTTGAGTTTGCCTGTTGTCAGCGTGCCTGTTTTGTCCATAACCAAGGCATCGACATTGTGCATATTTTCAAGAGCCTGTCCGCCTTTGAGCAATGCTCCGCGAACGGCAGCCTGCCGCATGGCACTTTTGACGGCAACCGAAGAAGCGATTTTGATTGCACAGGAATAATCGACCGTTAAGACCGAAGCCGCACGAGCCGGGTCGCGGGTTATGGAATAAATCAAAAGACCGAGAGCAAAAGTCAGCGGTACGAGTTTGTTTGCCAAAATTCGGCTTTGGCGTTGTCCCTGCGATTCTCTTTCCAAACTTTGGCGAATGTATTTTGACATTCTGGCAATGGAAGCGTCCTCGCCGACCTTGTCCGCTCTGATGAGCAGTTTGCCTTCTTCGACAACCGTCCCTGAAATGGCATCGCTGTTTTGTTGCAAATGTACGGGCAGCGATTCGCCTGTGATGGAACTTTGGTTGACCAAGGCTTCGCCGTGAAGAACCGTTCCGTCAACAGGAATAAGTTCGCCAGGTCCGCAAATGACCTGTTCGCCTTGTTCCAGTTCGTCAATCGGGATTTGCAGCTCAATGTCGTCGCGAAGAACGGTAACCTTTGAAACAACAGGGCGGAGCAGGCTTTTTAAAAGCTCGGTTGATTTGCTTTCCGTGCTTTGTTCCAGATATTCTCCCAAAGAAAGCAGGGACGCAACGGAAAGAGCCGTAAAATAATCTTGTCTGAGCAAAGAAAAGCCGATTGCCGTTGCGTCCAAAACCTCAATCTCAATTCCTTTGTTTAAAAGAGTCATCGCACCTTTGGCGACATAAGGAAGCGTCAAGGCAAGTGAGAGATATTTTTTGGCAGTTTGCGGTAAAAACGGATAACAAAGCGCCGCGCCTATTCGCGTACCGAGGGCGTACATGTCAATTTCTTCTTGCCGATTTGCCTTGTCGGTAAAAGAAAATGAATGGCTTTGCATAAAGTTGAGAATATTTTGCCGCGTGCCGGAATTGCCGTTATATTCAATGGCAATACTTCCGGCGAGCGGCGATATTTTAACCGTATGAATGCCCTGCATTCCTTCAAGATACGCCTGAAGCTCCGCAATATCCAAGTCAGGGTGCGTAAGCAGTGGTTCAAACAGCCGAAGCCTTGTTTTGGTTTCGTGCTTAATTTGAATTTTTCTTGGCTCGCTCACTTACCGTTTCCTTTTTCTTTTTTTGATACAAAGAATAGTGCCAAACACTAAAGGCAATAAGGGCAATTCCGCTTGCTACATGAAACCGGCGAAAGAGCTTGCCTTTACTCAAACCCGTTACAACCAAAGAGCCGAGACTCGCGGTCATACCGACTTTGGCAGCTGTCTTTTTTTTGGTGGAAGTCATATTATTTCTCTGCAAGTTCTGCTTTTATATCTTCAATTTTTTCTTTTATTTCTTCAACTCCGCCACGAATACCGTTCCAAAGGGAAACAGAACCCTTTACAACTGCCTTTTGTACGGTTGGATTGGTTGCAAGAAGTGTTACGCCTGCACCGATTAAAAGACCTTTGAGATAGGTATTGCTTTTATAGTCAAACCAAGAAGCAACGGCAGATTGATTTTCGCCTGCATATTGGGCATTGGGAGAGTTGTACATATTTTTGTCGTATTGCAAATCCTGTCTGTAGTTGCTTGTTTGCGTCGGCTGTTGAGCCTGTGCGTATTGTTGTCCTTGGTCATAATTTGTTTGTGCATATTGTTGACCCTGATTGTAGCTTGCTTGAGCAAATTGCTGCGGCTGATAATTTTGTTCCATGATTTTTTCCTTATTTGTTAAAGAGTTTTTTGTGTGCGGAATAAGCATTTTTTCTTATTCCGCTTTTGTATTGTTAGAAAGTGTTTACGCTGTTACTTTTTTGGTTTTTTTGTCGTTTTTTGTTTCGGTTTTTTCGGTTGCTTTATCCTCAATATTGTCGAGCCAGTATTTGATACCGCAACCTGCGGCAGCAAAAGCGACCGCTCCAAAAATGGACGGCAATCCCAAAACTCCGGTGAGAACGGCGGCTCCGCCTGTGGCAATGCCTGTTTTACCGCCTTCTTTAAGCGAGGCGGTGAGAGCTTGGGTTTTATCCATTTCGCCGTTTTTGACTTTTTGAATATTGCCTGCGGCGGCGTACATGCTGCCAACCAAAAAACCGGCAAAGCCCGTACCGAGTCCTACACCTGTTGTAACGCGAGTTGTTGTTGTATGTGTCATATTTTCCTTCCTTATTTTTTGTTTTCTTTGTTTATAAAACTGCTAAAAAAATTGCCGATAGCCTTTTGGACGGTCGGGTTGCCGAGAATAAAGGCGGCTCCTGCTCCGACCGCCGCACCTTTCCAAAATTGGGTGTCGGTGGATTTAATAAGCCCCGATATTTTTTCCATGTCGGGACTTCCTTTCATAATGCCGTCCAAAACTTCTAAAAACTGACCGTTTTGAAACATATTGCCGTCATGTTTCAACTCTTGACCGTGGTCATTGGGTTCGCCGCCTGTTGCCGGTCCAAATGGCGGCCGGGTGTTTTGAGCCTGCGAGCTTTGTGTATAAGTCCCTTGACTCGGTTGAAATTGGTAGCCGTTGTTTGGCATTTGTCCGAAGTTCGGATTTTGGGCATACATGTTTTGGGCGTATGCATCTTGAGAATATTGCCCCGCATACTGCGGATTTGCATTGCCGCTTTGGGTTGTCTGATACGGCTGCTGGTTTCCGCTCATTGACGGATTTTGCCCGTAAGCCGTTCCTTGTTGTGGCATTTGTTGGTTATTTGTTTCTGTCATATTGTCCTCCTGTTGTGGCTAGATGTTTTTCAAGTCGGTCAAGAGCCTGTTCTCCGTCTTCGGGAGTCTTTGCATTAAGCAGGTTTTCAAGCATTTCAAACGGCAACAGGTCAGGACTGTATTCGATGACAAGGGAGCGTGCAAATTTGTTGAGCCGAACTTTGCCTAATTCCTCAGGAAATTCTCTTTTTTCCTGCAAAATGCTTTTTGCCTCCGGTAAATCAAGGATTTTGAGGCTGAATTTGAGCCTAAGCCTTCCCGGAATATGCTGTTTGACGGAAAAATACGGTTTAAAAGTTAAGAGTTCCTTATAATTCATAAAAGTTCCTGTCAGGTGAAAATTTTAATAATCTCGACGAGTTAGCTAAAACTCCGAGTGAATGGGCAATATGCAAAAGTCCTGCCCCAACAGGCGGAAGCATGCCCAAAGAGCCAAGCACCACGCCGATAAGATTTGAGCCTGATGCAATCCAAAAATTTTCTTGCACTATTTGTAAACTTTGTCTGCTTAAATTTCTGACAAAGATAATATCCTGCAAATCGTCTTTGACCAAAGCGATGTCCGCCGCCTCGATGGCGACTTCTGTTCCGCCTGCTCCCATTGCAATACCGATGTCCGCCGCGGCAAGAGCAAGAGCATCGTTGATGCCGTCGCCAATCATTAAGACTTTGCCCTGTTTTTTGAGTTCGCTTACGATTTCTTCTTTTTGCTGTGGTAGAACCGAGGCGTGAAATTCGTCCATTTCCAGTCTGGCACACAGTGTTGCCGCACTTTTTTCCTCGTCGCCTGTAAGCAAAACGGTTTTGACGCCTTCTTTTTTCAATTGGGCAAGAACCCGTTTGGCTTCGATACGCGGCGTATTGTCAATGGCAAAATAGCCGTGCAGGCTTTTGTTGACCGCCAGATAGACAACGCCTTTGCCTTCTTTTCGCAGCGTTTCGACCTGTTTTTTGACAGTGGAATAATTGATGTCAAATTGTTCAAGCAGGGCTTCGTTGCCGACCAAAATAAGCTGCTTGCCTGATTGGGCTTCAACTCCTTGTCCCATATGATAGTCGCATCTGGCGTGTTTTTGCTGCGGAATGCCGTGCTGAATTGCTGCCAACTTGATGGCTTCGGCAACGGGGTGGGTATTGTGCTGTTCGGCGATAAGTGCCTGTTTTAAAATGGTTTCCGGTTTTCTGTTGCCGACAGGAACGATTTGCGAAACGGTTGGTTGGTTGGTCGTCAGCGTACCTGTTTTGTCAAAACACACAATGTCTGCCTGTGAAACTTCTTCGAGATAGCGACCGCCTTTTATGAGGATATGTCGTTTTGCTGCCAAGCTCAGAGCGGCACTGACCGCTGTCGAGGCGGAAAGCACTGTGGCACAAGGACATGCCATCACCAGCATAACCGTAAATGCTCGCCACGGACTTTGGGTAAAAATGAGCGTGCCGAGCGTGCAAGCCGTTCCCAGCTTGATGAGCTTACGGGCTAAATCTTCTGCCGCCCCTTCAATCGGGGCTTTGTGTTGCAGATTGTCTTCCACCATGTGTAAAATTCTGGACAAATAGGTATCGTCGCCGACCTTTGTCGCCCGAATATAAATAACGCCTTGGCGGACAAAAGTTCCCGCAAAAACCGTATCCTTTTCTTTTTTGTGTAAATGGTCGCCTCTGCCTGAAATGGAGGCTTCGTCAATCATCGCTTCGCCCCGTTCAATCGTGCCGTCCACAGGAATTTTTTCGCCGCTGTGAACGATAACGAGATTGCCGATTGCCAGTTGGTCAGCAGGGATTTCAACTTCGGTTTCGTCAACGAGAATAAAGGCGTTTTTGGTCGTAACCTGCAAAATTTCTCTGATTGAATTGCGGGAGCGTTCCGTAATCCAGTCTTTTACCAGATGCGAGCCGGAATTTATCCACAAAATTTCAAGGGCGGTAAGGGCTTCGCCTGCAATTGAAGCTGTTGTGCAGCTGGCTGCCAAAAATAAATCGAGGGAAAAAGTTTTTTGTTTGAGTTTTGTAATTCCTTCTTGCCAAAGCGGAATGGAAGCAACAAGAGAAATCAGCCCCAGTGGCGAAGTTAAAGTGGCTGTGAATGGTTGTTTAAGGATTGTTTCCCGTACAAAAATAAAAGCCGTAACCGCACTGAGGCTTGCAAATTCCAAGATGGCGTTTTTGATTGTCCGCCGTGTTTGGCAGGCACAGGCAATTTGAGAATTTGTTTGCGTTGGCGTGTCGCTTGAAAATGCTTGTTCAAGGCGTTTTAAAACAATTTGTCTTTCTTCGGGGGTACGAACGATAAGCGTAAGCGAACAGCAGAAAGGATTGATTTTTACAAAGACAACTTCTTGAAAAGATTGAACATATTCTTGAACTTTACTGCTTTTTTCCGTTTTGAGAGAGGAAATCATAACTCGCAGGCGGCAGTTTTTGTTGTAACGGATTTTGACTTTTCCTTTTATAAAGGAAAGGGGAAGAGTCGACACGCTATACTCCTTGTGTGTAAAAAAATAAAACAACAGTGCAGTTGTCGGGTTGTACTCATGCCGGTAGCATAAAAATTGTGTTTGCAGAAAAGTTGTAATGCAGTGTGGAAGAAATTACCAGCAGAATAAAGTTGTATTTTTTATTTGGGAAGCGAATGAACCGCTATGTGGCGAGGTTTCGGGAGCGTTTTACCGCTCCCGATTTTTTTATTATTTCATATCGTGGGCTTGAACCCAGATAACTGCGTCTTGAGAGAGTTCTTTGCCTTTGAAGGAGTCTTTTGGTCCGACACTCAAAGCGGCAAATCCCCACCAGCCGGAACGAGGAATTTTGTAAACAAATTCACCGTTGGCATTTGCCTTGATTGTTTGTGTAACAAAAGCATCTTGCGGAGCTTTTGCTGTTGCTTTTTTGGCAAACTTTCTTTCTTTCATGAGCGGTTTGTGGTTGAGGTATTCAACTTCGATTTCCGCAAAAGGAACCGGTTTGCCTTCGCATTTGACAATTCCGCGGAAGACATTGCCCGTCCATAAGCCGTATGGCTTGTCAAGCGGAATGATTTCGGCAGGCAGTCCCATTTCAACGTCCCAGTCAGTGGGAGCACCGGCAACATTGACGATTGTCTTTGTAAACTGCTGAATATAGGCATCTTCGTTTGCTTCGTAATACGGAGCAGGAGACAGAGCAAAAACCCAGTCGCCCATTCCCCGTACCCGATAAGCTCTTTCGTATGCTTTGCCGGAGTTGGTCAGACTCGTCCAAGTCATTGGACGCAGGGTATCGGTGATGTTTTGAACTTTTCCTTTGTGGCGGACAATAAATTGTTCGGGAGTTCCCATATCCATAGTATGTCCGGCTTCAAAGGGGTGTGTAAAAACAATTCTAAACGGAATAACGCCGGCTTTTTCAAGAGCCGTTTGAGGCGTATAAAGCATTTGGAAATGAGCAAAGGCTGAAGTACTGATAAATATCAGTGCCAATGCTAAAAATAAACTTTTTGTTTTCATATGTATTTCGCCTTATTTTTTTGGGAGCGTTTTACCGCTCCCGAAACCGATTTTTTTCTTATTTCATATCGTGGGCTTGAACCCAGATAACTGCGTCTTGAGAGAGTTCCTTGCCTTTGAAGGAGTCTTTTGGTCCGACACCCAAAGCGGCAAATCCCCACCAACCTGCTTTCGGAATGCCGTAAGCAAATTCACCGTTAGCGTCCGCTTTGATTGTCTGGGTAACAAAAGCATCTTGCGGAGCTTTGGCAACTGCTTTTTTGGCAAACTTGTTGGATTTCATTTGTGGCTTGTGGTTGAGGTACTCAACTTCGATTTCCGCAAAAGGAACCGGTTTGCCTTCGCATTTGACGATTCCGCGGAAAACATTGCCTGTCCACAAACCATAAGGCTTGTCGAGCGGAGTGATTTCAGCGGCGAAACCCAAATCTTGTTCCCAATCGGTCGGAGCGCCGGCGACATTGACAATCATTTTGGTAAACTGCTGAATGTAAGCATCTTCGTTTGCTTCGTAGTACGGAGCAGGAATAATACCGAAAACCCAGTCGCCCATGCCACGAAGTTGGTAGCTGGTTTCATAGGCTTTGCCGGAGTTGGTCAGGCTTGTCCATTTGATGGGTTTCAAGGTCTTCAACAGGTCGGTTGTTTTTTCTTTGTGCAAGACGACCATTTTTTCGGGGGTTCCCATATCCATGGTATGTCCTGCTTCAAAAGGATGTGTAAATACGACTTTGAGGTTAATTTTTTTGCCTTTTTCAAGAGCGGATTCCGGAGTGTACAGCATCTGGAAATGGGCAAAAGCTGTTGAGCTGATTGCTGCCAAAAACAGAGCAACGGTTAAGGTTAAGAAATACTTTTTCATATTGTCTCCTTTTCGTTTGGTTGGTTAAAACAAAATTGTTTGTCTAGAAAATATCTTTGCCCTTGATTTCAATGCGGTGTCCTTCGCCGGCATCAAAAAGAACGGAATAATCGTTGCTTGCCGGTTTTTTGAAAGAAAATTCGGACTGGGCGTTCATTTTGCCTTCAACGATGTTTTTGCCGTTTTTGTCTTTGACATACATGGCAACGCCTTTTGCTGAAGAACCGTCTGAAAATCCGCCTTCACAGCTTACTGTGCCGTCGCCGTTGTCCCAGCAGGAACAAAGCGGGGTGTGAGCCATGGCAAGTGATGCCGTGAAAAGCAGTGCCGCAAGGGAAAGAAAAAGAACTTTTGCATTAAACATAATAAAACTCCTTGGTTAAATTAAATTGGTTAAAAAATATTTTTTCCTTTGATTTCAATCTGGTGTCCTACGCCGGCATCAAAAAGAACTGTGTAGTCATTTGTTGCCGGTTTTTTGAAGGAAAACTCAGATTGTTCGTCCATTTGACCTTCGATGATGTTTTTGCCGTCTTTGTCTTTGACATACATCTCAACACCTTGAGCGGAAGAACCGTCTGAAAATCCGCCTTCACAGCTTATCGTGCCGTCTCCGTTATCCTTACAGGAACAAAACGGAGAATGTGCCAAAGCAAGTGATGCCGTGAAAATTAGTGTTGCAAGAAAAAGTAAAAAAATCTTTGCTTTAAACATATAAACACCTCGGGTTGAAAGTTAAGTGGTTTGCACTTGCTCTTTTTGTGCAACCGGAGACGGATTTGGAATAAATCCGAATGCAATCGCAACAAGAAGAGCAAGAATATAAAAGATTATCATTGCCTGTTCGCCTGTTAAATGCAAGGCTGAACCGATTGTAAAAACCGCCATGGCAAGTACTGTTCCCAAAATAATCTGGTAGCCCAGAGATAAAAACAGGAATTTGTACGAACCAGTTTGCAGCTTAATTGTAATAAGCGTTGCCAAACACGGCGGATAGATAATCATAAACAAAATAAGAGCCAGAGCGTGCAGAGAAGTAAAACCTGTTTCGGTTTCTTTCATTGCCGTGCTGACATCTTGTCCCATTGCTTGGTCGCCTGATTCTTCGCCTTGATACAAAGCTCCGAGTGTTGCAACGGTATTTTCCTTGGCAGCAAGGGCGGAAAGCAGGGCAACATTGATACGCCAATTAAAACCTGCCCATTTGGTAACGGGTTCCATGCTTTTGCCTATTTGCCCTAAGAAGCTTTTGTCGATTCGTTCTTTTTGCATATCCATACGAATCGTTTTGCGGGTTCTGATGAGTTTTTTGAGGGCTTTTCCGGGTTGTTTGAAAACTTTTCCCCGACCTTGCGTGATATTAAAGAAAAGCGGGTTTCTTTTTTTGAAATCGGCTTCAATTTTTTGCGACGCTTCTCTGCTGCCCGCGTACATTTTTTTGTTTTTAAACGCAGTGGCGAAGTTAACCAAATCAGTCAATACTTGCTTGCGTTTGGCGATTTCGTCTTTGCCTGTTTTTTGTTCGATAAGTGCCGTAAACTCATCTTTGCAGGTACTTTTGTTAATGGCAGCCATAAATGTAAGCTGTGCTTTTTCCGCACGGGCGTTGTAGTTTTGCATAGATTCTTTGTTGATTCCGGGGAATTGGAGCAAAACAAAAACAACTACGGCAACGGCAGTAACAATGGTTACGATTTTTTTGATAAATAACCAGACTTTTTGCAAAGCGGAACGCAAGACACCGGTTATTGTCGGAAAATTGTATTCCGGCATTTCCATGATAAATGGAGCGCTTTCTTCGCCTTTGAGAAAAGTCAGTGTGAGCAGCTTTGCTCCCGGCAGGGCAATAATAAGGCTGATTGTTGAGATGAAAAACATTGTCAGCCCTTCGCTTTGCGGAAAATACGCTTTAATCAGCAAGACATAAAGCGGAACTTT
>PDWJ01005574.1_pt1 | contig 14211 bp, 11 predicted proteins | sample 1430881 | NCBI WGS metagenome assembly PDWJ01 (sample SAMN01162460, study PRJNA174530) | Oral metagenome, whole genome shotgun sequencing project. | biome: Marine environment; feature: Marine mammal; material: Swab sample of the gingival sulcus; isolation source: swab sample of gingival sulcus... | reverse complement strand
GGGATGTGATCATAGAAAAATTTTATACGAAAGAACAGGTCTACGGCAGCGAAGAATAAAAGGGATTCGCTTTCATCTGTGTGTCATGTATGACTGTTTCTTACCCCAAAGACACCGGGCTCTTCGCCTGTTCTCCGCCCTGATTCGTCGGAGGGGTGTTTGTATGTGTCGACAGGTTCGGCGGCACGAACGGCTGCACAAACAGTCGTGCCTGACACACGCTTCATCATCGAGTGGTTACACAACAACTCGATGATCGCAGTAAGATGAGAGAGACACAAGATCAGCAACAGGGGAGGAGAGCCGTATGAAGGCGACTGATGAACACACCAGAATCAGCACATCGTCGGTGAGAGGATTATGATTGACCACGATAAAATACTGTGGTTCGTCTAATGTTCATCTGCTCAATTCCACAGTCCGTCAAGTTGCGCACGTTCCCTGAGTTCATCGAGGGTATCACGCTTTTCCTGGTCAGAAAGCGGAACGCATCGTTCCATATCTGGCTCAACAGGGTCTTCTAAAAAATCTTCGAGATCCATCTTGATGCGACCATATCGTTCAATACTTTTTTCATGCTTTTTCCAGTCGGGGTACTTATGGGTAGCCATCGACAGGTCAAACTCATTATATTTCCCAAAGGTCTTCCAGGCAAATGAGAGCGCCTCAATATCAGTCTGAGACAGCACATCTGGCTCAAGAGACTTTACCAATCCGATCTCATATGCGATCACTTTTTTCAAAAACTGAAGCGCATACAGGCGTTCCTGTTCACCGAGAAAATCACTGAATTCAGCAATATCCTTGACACCCGAAGCGACAGGGCCGTATGGCATCGCAAAATACTCATCATTGGTGATAGGGCTCCCATACTTTCTGAGATGGTATCGATCAGCAAAATAGATCAGTTTGAGGGCTTTCATCTTATTCATTCGCCCTCCCTCTTGCGCAACAAAATAGACGAGAGCTTGCGTGGCCTTTTGAGAATTAAAATGTACATGTATACACATCACTATATTTCTCCTTTATAAAAAAATATGGAGCTATTGGTAAATTTGTTAAGTATTTTCACGACATAAAATATACAAATTGCAATAGATGTATATTTTAGAGAAATATATAAAGAGTATTATAGAGATATAAACAGACTATTTTTTTACTATAAAGCAAATATATTGTAGAAACAGCACCTATTGGACAAAAAGATTTTAACTTCTTGACACCATATCGTCTCATCCTTATGTGCTTAGGATGGCAACCAAACAATTGAATAATGCTGAGTAAAGCGTTATGCTATTAAGAACAAGCAGTAGCACGCTGCCAGAACTTCGTCGCTTTGCTATACAGCTCCTTGCATCCAGTTACGCGTTTCGTTAGGTATAAAAATTATGGGACAAATCTTGAATAAAAAAATCGTTCGGTGATTATCAAGAAGACGGACAACGTTGGATTACTTTATCCACTGGACATATATCGCGGCTTTGGTTCCCCCACCGGTGAACTCTGGCTTAGGACTCCAATAATGAACAGACGAAGATTTCTCAAATATTCATTGTATACCGGGGGGGCTGCTGCTCTTGCAGGAAGTTACCCGACATGTATCGAAAGAAATATCCTTACGACAAATTATTACAAGATTATTATTCCAGATTTGCCAACTGCCTTTAATGGCTTTTCTATAGCTCATCTAACAGATATTCATTTTGGGTTGTTCGTTTCAAAATCCTTTGTGGAAAAAATCGTCAGAAAGACAAATCGCCTTAACACTGACATCACGGTTTGCACAGGAGATTATGTGCATGCACGAAACACAACCCAAGAAATCGATGCGGTTTGGCCAATTCTTACAAAACTTACAGCAACACACGGTGTTTATTCAGTTCTGGGGAACCATGATCATTGGGCAGACAGCGAACGATCTAAATATTGGTTAAATCGTTCGGGGCAAGACTTACGACATAAATGTATCTCAATAAGGAAAGGGAGCGATGCTGTTTTTATAGGGGGAGCCGGTGATTTATGGGAAGACTCTCTTGATATTGATAAAACATTTTCAGACACAGATGAAAATGCGTGTCGTATTTTACTGTCTCATAACCCTGACTCGGTTGACAGCAATTTTAAGACAAAAGTTTCATTGGTCCTCAGTGGTCATACGCACGGAGGACAGGTTAGATTCCCCTTTTATGGAGCCCCTGTTTTACCTGTCGCCAATAAAAAATATTCCAGCGGTATTATTGAGACTCCAACAACAAAGCTCTTTATCAGTAGAGGTATTGGTTGGGCAATTGTCCCCATTAGGTTTAATTGCTTACCTGAAATTGCTGTCATTACGCTGTACAATGCTTGAAATAACGACCTGACACGTCGTTCCACTCGCCGTTATCGTTGTAAACGCTCAGTGGCTACTATCCTAAGTAGGCTTTACGGACGTCTTCGCTGTGGAGGAGTTCTTCACCGTCACCGGAGAGGACAACATTTCCGGTTTCCAGGACATAGCCGAAATCAGCAATTTTCAAGGCTGCAAGCGCATTTTGTTCAATGAGGAGAATGGTTAATCCCTGTTTATGAATTTCCTGAATGATCGTAAAAATTTCATCAACAAGGATCGGCGCCAGCCCTAAGCTTGGCTCATCCAGCATGATCAGGGCGGGCCGGGTCATCAAGCCGCGCCCAACGGCTAACATTTGCTGCTCACCGCCGGACAGTGTTCCGGCACGCTGGCTTTTACGTTCACGCATTCGGGGGAACAATTCATAGACCCATTCAAGGTCTTTTTCTATTTCAGCATCATCAGTCCGTCCGTAAGCGCCCAGACGCAGGTTCTCGTACACGGATAAGTTAGAGAAAATCCGGCGGCCTTCGGGAACCAGCGCAATCCCTTTTTTCACGATTTGGTGGGTTGGAGTGCGTACAAGAGAGTGCCCCTGAAAATTGACTTCTCCTGATTTGGAGGGCACCAGATTGCAGACTGTTCTCAGCAGCGTACTCTTCCCTGCACCGTTTGCTCCAATCAATGTCACAATTTTCCCCTGAGGCACTTCCAATGACACGCCTTTCAAGGCATGAATACCACCGTAATACACATGTAACTCTTTAATGGATAACATCTTCAGCTCCCGCTCCTAAATAGGCTTCAATGACTTTTGGATCCGACTGAATTTCCTTGGGATTGCCCTCAGCGATTGTGACACCGTAATCGAGCACCACAATTCGTTCGCAAATCCCCATGACGACTTTCATATCGTGTTCAATCAGGAGTATCGTCAAATCAAAGTCCTGCAAAATTTTTTGGATGAAGTGCATTAACTCTTCGCTTTCCTGGGGATTCATCCCGGCTGCGGGTTCGTCCAGCAGAAGGAGTTTCGGTTGGGTGGCCAATGCTCTGGCGATTTCCAGTCGGCGCTGTTCTCCGTAGGGTAAACCTTCAGCTTGCTCTTTTGCCCGCGTCTGTAATCCAACTGCGGCCAGCAATTGCATGGAATCGTCGTAGAAGGAGTCTTCTTCTCTGGTGTACCAGGGGAGGCGGAATACAGCGCTGAATGGATCGGATTTCAGATGCAGATGGCGGGCGAGCATCACATTATCGATGACCGACAGGTTGCTGAATAATCGTATATTCTGAAATGTTCGCGCAATTCCTTTTTTGGTAATCAGATCGGGCTTGAGTCCTGAAATTTTTTCCCCCAGAAAATACACATGATTTTTGCTCGGAGTATAGACGCCTGTAATCATGTTAAAGGCTGTGGTTTTCCCTGCGCCGTTTGGCCCTATCAGCCCGACTAACTCGCCCTGTGAAAGTTCCAGTCGAAAATCATTCACCGCGATAAGCCCGCCAAACTGCATGACGATCCCATCACATTTTAAAATGCGGCTCTGTTGCATTGTGCAGGAACCACAAGGATTTCTCACAAGCAGAATTTTCACGAGAGACGCGCTTCTCAATCAACCATGCTTCTGAGAAATCTTTGCAGCTCGTTAGGCTTTTTTCTGGGTTAAAAACCAATCCCAGGTGAATTCTCTGCCGCCCATGATGCCTTTTCTGGCAAATAAGATGACAAAGAGTAAGATGAGTGAAAAAAAGACCATCCGCAGTCCTGGAAGGGCCGTATTAATCACAGGGAAGATGTACGAATCCAGAGGACGCAGGTATTCCATCATGGCAGCAAAAATACAGGCCGTAATGACCGACCCGGAGACTGAGCCCAGCCCGCCAACCACAATAATCATCAGGATTTGATAGGTCAGCACTGGCATGAAGGTTTTTGGATCAATGGTCGTAATGAGATTTGCCAGCAGTCCCCCGCCGACTCCGGCGAAAAATGAGCCAACGAGAAATGCCATCACTTTATGGGAGAACAGATTGATCCCCATCGCTTCAGCGGCGATTTCATTGTCCCGGATGCCCATCATGGCTCGACCATAGCTTGAATTAATCAGGCGTTTAATAAAAAAGATTGTAAAGATCGTCCAGCCCCAACTCCAATACAGGTTCGTATATTCAGGAATATTTTTAAGGCCCAGGGCTCCGTTTGTAATGGAAACCGTGTTATTAAAAACAACACGGATGATCTCGGAAAATCCTAAGGTGGCAATGGCCAGATAATCGCCTCTCAAGCGCAGCGTCGGCACACCAATCATTAATCCGAACACAGCGGAAACCAGCCCGGCAATAATGAGAGCCGGTAAAAAAGGGAGTTGGATTTTTGCCAGCATCGGGACAATCGGCTCAATAAAATAGATCATTTCTTTCTGTTCCGGCCCCAGAGTTAAAATGGCTGTCACATAGGCGCCAACCGACATAAATCCGGCATGTCCCAGAGAGAACTGCCCTGTGAACCCGTTAATCAGGTTCATGCTCACTGCCAAAATGGAGTAAATTGCACATAAATTCAGAATACGAAGCTTATACGCATCAAGATACTTTTCAGCAAGAACGAGACAACAGAAGACCAGGATCACTGCGACAAGCGAAAGATACAGATTGATCGGTTTTCGTTTCATAAACTACACCTTCTCTTTAATTTCTTCGCCGATGATGCCAGTCGGTTTCACCAGAAGAATAATCAATAAGATGATAAATGCATACGCGTCACGGTAGCCTGCAAGGTCAGGAAAAAAAGCGACTAACAAAATTTCCAGCAAACCGATTAAGTAGCCTCCGATCATTGCCCCAGGAATACTTCCGATGCCACCAAGCACGGCGGCCACAAAGGCTTTTAACCCAGGAATCATTCCCATGAGTGGAAAAACCGCAGGATAGCGAATCGCCCACATAATTCCACCAAAGGCGGCTAAGGCAGAACCGATGGCAAAGGTCAGTGCCACAATGTTATCGACATTGATCGCCATAAGCCGGGCTGTTTCAAAATCCTTCGATACGGCCCGCATCGCCATCCCCTGTCTGGTTTCATAGACCAGATAAGACAAGGCAATCAGGAGAATGACCGTCACAATAGGAATGATAAAGACGACGCTTTGAATTTTGATGCCGCCGACATCAAACATCTTTGTAAAGATATCCGGCCGCTGAAAACCTTTGGGACGCCCTCCAAAGAGCACAATGCCCAGATTTTGCAGAAAAAAGGAGACGCCGATTGCAGAAATTAAGGCCGAAATTCTGGGAGCCTGTCGTAAGGGTTTATAGGCCGCTTTGTCGATCAATAAGCCAAGTATGGCGGTGAGAATGACTGCAATGGGAAAAGAAATATACCAGGGAAGAGTAAACACTAAAATTCCGTAATAGGCGAAATAAATCGCCATCATAAAAATGTCGCCATGGGCAAAATTAATAAGCCGCAAGATACCATAGACCATTGTGTAACCGATAGCGATAAGCGCATAAAGGCTCCCCAGAGCAATTCCATTTGCCAGATGCTGCAAAAAAAGATGACTTGTCATAGATATCGGGGGGTAAGAAACCTTGCGAAGAACTTTGTCTTCGCAAGGTCAGGATACGTATTAAGGATCGACGGTCGTGATATATTTAAATTCCCCACCGTCCACTTTCAGGATAACCGCACTTTTAACCGGATCGCCATTCGAATCAAATGTGACCATTCCTGTCACAGCTTCATGAGACGAAAAGCCTGCAATGGTATCGCGAATTGTTTCCGGGTCTGCCGAGCCAGAGGCTTCGATGGCGTCAACAATCAGCATGTAGGCATCATAACCAAGCGCAGCAAAGGTGTTTGGCATATTGCCGTTATATTTTTTCTGGTACACCTCCACGAATTGTTTGGAGGCATCACGCACAGCAGCTTCAGCGCTGTAATGCGTGCTGAATGTAATCCCTTCGACAGCATCGCCGCCAACAGAGATCAATTCAGGAGCCTCCAGCGTATCGCCGCCTAAAATCGGAACGTTGACATCTAATTGCTGGGCTTGAATTGCAAATTGCGCCATATCCTGATAATAGCTCGGCATGAAAATCACATCAGGATTTTTGGAAATGATATGGGTCAACTGAGCCGTGAAATCGGAGTCGCCGGTTTGAAAAGATGTCAATGCGACAATACTTTCGGGGTCCCCGGTGAACTCGATAAAGGCTTTGCGGAAAAAATTTGCCAGTCCCACAGAATAATCCTGGGCAACATCCTGAACAATCGCGGCTTTTTTGGCGCCAAGTTCTCTGAAGGCGTACTTTGCCATGACTGCTCCCTGGAACGGATCGATAAAACAGGCACGGAAATAATAGGGATTATCCTTTGTCACCAGAGGATTTGTCGGGGAACAACCCATAACAGGAATCTTGGCTTTCATGGCAAGAGGACCGCCAGCGAGAGAAAGCGAACTGCCATAGGAACCGATCACCGCAACCACCTTCTCTTTGTCAATCAAACGGGCAATCGCGTTTGCCGCTTCCACTTTTTCACTTTTATTATCCACAAGGATAAGTTCAATAGGGCGTCCAAGAACTTCACTGCGTGTGTCATGAGCCAGATTGATTCCTTCCATTGTCTGCTGCCCACCTGCTGCCATGGGGCCGGTCATCGGTTCATACACACCGATTTTGATCGGCTCCGCTGCAAAGGCAGAACAGCTCAACATGACAACACATAGCATACTACTTAAGAATACGGGCATCTTTTTCATAAGCGTCCCTCCGCGTGTAGAATTATTGATGGCTTACTGAATACTGAGTGATACAGACGACTGCTTGAGATCACACATGTCAGCTAAGTTGTTGATGAAAGGACGATGTCTGTCAAGTAATTTTTTGAGGCTTTTTGAATGCGCTCTCTGTACACGACAAAGCCGCTAACTTCGCGTATCGCCTAGACTCCCAATTCTTGCTTGACTTCAGTGAACTGCTGAACGGCAAATTCCAGGTCTTCTCTGGAGTGTGCCGCCGAAATCTGAGTACGGATACGGGCCTGACCTTTTGGCACGACCGGAAAAAAGAAACCAACCACGTAAACGCCTTTTTCCAGCAAGCGGGCTGACATTGTCTGTGCCAGCAAGGCGTCGCCCAGCATGATCGGCACAATTGGGTGCGTTCCGGGCAAAATGTCAAAACCGGCTTTGGCCATTGCGTCTCGGAAAAATCTGGTGTTTTCAAATAATTTGACCCGCAGTTCATCCGATTCCGTGAGCAATTCCAGAGTTTTGACGGACGCGGCGACAATGCTGGGCGCCACGGTGTTGGAGAAAAGATACGGGCGCGAACGCTGCCGCAGCATCTCCACAATTTCCCGGCGTCCGCTCGTGTAGCCGCCGCTGGCTCCTCCGAGAGCTTTGCCGAGAGTGCCGGTGATAATATCCACGCGCCCCATAACGTCACAATACTCGTGGGTGCCTCTGCCTTGCGGCCCGATAAAGCCAACCGCATGAGAATCATCGACCATGACCAGCGCATCGTATTGTTCCGCCAGATCGCAAATCCCTCGCAGGTTGGCAATATAGCCATCCATTGAAAAGACCCCGTCAGTGGCAATCATACGGAAGCGGGCTCCGCGCGCTTCTTTCAGGCGCGCCTCAAGATCCGCCATGTCGTTGTTCTTATAACGAAAGCGCTGCGCTTTTGACAGCCGGATACCGTCAATGATACTGGCATGATTCAACGCATCGCTGATAATCGCGTCGTCAGCGCTCAACAAGGTCTCAAAGAGGCCGCCGTTGGCATCGAAGCACGAGGTGTACAGAATTGTGTCATCCATGCCGAGAAAGTCGCTCAATTTCTGTTCCAATTCCTTATGAATTTCTTGTGTCCCACAGATAAAGCGCACTGACGACAGACCATAGCCCCAGCGCTCATAGCTGGCTCTGGCCGCGTCAATCAATGCAGGATGCGAGGCCAGCCCCAGATAGTTATTGGCGCACAAGTTCAGGACCTTGCGGCCGTCCTGTACCGTGATCTTGGCACACTGCGGGCTGCCAAGGATACGCTCGTCCTTGTACAAGCCTTCTTCTTTAATTCCAGCTAACTCGCGTTGCAGATGTTCTTTTATGCCTCCAAACATGATAATTTCCTCCCTGCAATCAATCAGTTACAATGTGTTGTCATGAGCATCAGGCGTGTCACGTTCAACGCTCGCCCCGGGCTTACACATTTTCCCAGTTCAAAATAACTTTACCGGAATTGCCGGTGCGCATGAGTTCAAATCCTTCTTTGAAATCCGTGTAGTCAAAACGATGTGTGATGACGGGGCTTATATCAAGACCGCTTTGCAGCATGGCCGCCATTTTATACCAGGTTTCAAACATGCGCCGACCGTAGATGCCTTTTAGGGTCAGGCCGTCGAACACCACCATATCCCAGTTGATCGATCCCTGGCCCAGAATGCCAAGCAGCGCAATTTTTCCACCATGAAACATATGTTCTATCATACTTTCCAGCGCATCGCTATTGCCGGACATTTCCATGCCCACATCAAAACCTTCTGTCATGCGCAGATCGTGAATCACATCAGATAATTGTTCAGATCGTATATCCACTGCACGAGTCACGCCCATCTTTGTGGCGAGGTCCAGGCGATAGTGGTTGACATCCGTGATGACGATATGACGTGCGCCAACATGGCGGGCAATGGCAGCCGCCATGCAACCAATGGGTCCAGCGCCAGTAATGAGGACGTCTTCGCCGATCAGGTCAAAAGAAAGTGCTGTATGCACAGCATTCCCGAGAGGATCAAAGCACGCAATCACATCAGTGGGGATTTTGGGATCACAGACCCAGACGTTAGCAGCGGGAATCGACAAATATTCAGCGAATGCGCCGTGTCGATGGACTCCCACGCCAACAGTATGATTGCACAAATGCCGCCGGCCGGCCATACAGTTACGACAATGGCCGCAGACGATATGGCCTTCGCCGCTGACCAATTCATCACGTTCCAGGTGTTTGACATTGCTGCCGAAGCCGACGACGCGGCCGACATATTCATGACCGATAATCATCGGCGTATGAATCGTTTTCCGGGACCAGGCGTCCCAATTGTAGATATGCACGTCTGTGCCGCAAATAGCGGTTTTTTCAATCTTGATTAACACATCATTGACACCGACTTCTGGAACCGGCACTTCATCCATCCAGAGGCCCGGCTCGGCCTGTTTTTTAATAAGCGCTTTCATGCTCTGTTGCATAGACATTTTCACGTTTACCAGTAGTCATGCACCGGTAAAGCGGTGATTGACAAAATGTAATCGTATTCATGGGGGGAATTCCGTCTGAGGAAAATCAGAGCTGAGGCAGAAGGCTGTGTCAAGAAAATAACGTAAAAATCGCATCGCTTTCAAACAGAGTTTCTATTTGTCAAGAATTTTGAAATAACTGTAAGCTGTCACCTGCCTGTTTTTACCAACACATTTTCCAAAAGATTGCCCACAGTAACGTCGTGTTCATGAGTCGTTTGCTCAGGGATCTTTGCTGTGTAAGAAAAACGACAATTCAGAAAGGTTTCTTGTTGACAGGAAATTGCTGGATATATACTGTACACCGTTATGCGGACTAAACAGAATGCTCACGCGTCAACTTCCCATCCCATTTTCTTTTCTTTGAAGAAATTACGCTTCGTGTCTTTACCGGGCGGCTTTCAAAATCCCTCTTTTTTGAACCCTTTGTCAACAGTTTGCTGGTAGGAGCCGGTGTGACAGTCGTCTCAATGGTCCTTGGCACTCTGCTCGCCTGGGTGCTTGTTCGGACAGATATTCCGCTGAAACGGTTTTTCCATGCCGTGATCGTCATTCCGTATATGATGCCTTCCTGGGTCATTGCGTTGGCGTGGCTGCTTATTTTTAAGAACGATCGTGTCGCCGGAGCGCAAGGCATGTTTGCGTCGTTGTTCGGCGTGGCTCCGCCGGATTGGTTTGCGTATGGCTATTTCCCGATAGTCGTGTGTCTTGGACTGCATTATTACGCGTACTCGTTTCTTTTGATCTCCGGGGCTTTACAAACGATTGATTCGGAACTGGAAGAGGCCGGGGCAATGGCCGGCATGAGTAAAGTAAAAGTCTTGTGGAAGATTACCTTCCCGATTGTACTGCCGGCCCTGGGGTCATCGTTCGTGCTGACCTTTACGCGGAGCATGGGAACCTTTGGAACGCCAGCCCTGCTTGGATTACCGGTGCGTTTTTTTACGATTCCTACCCGGATTTATGCCTCAATTAATTCGAGAAATATGGGAGATGGCTTTGTTTTAGCGTTGGTGTTAGTGATTTTGGCGGGAACGGCCATCTATATTAATAGCCGGATTATCGGCTTGCGCCGGAGTTTTGTGACGATGAGGGGGAAAGGGTTTCGCAGTCGTCCGAACGCATTGGCAGGCTGGAAATATCCTGTCACCGGCCTCATTCTCCTTTTTGTTTTTCTGGTGGTTGTGTTCCCGGTGTTCATTTTAGGGTGGGGAACATTTATGCTGCTGCCGGATGATTATTCGCTTGCAAATCTGACAACACATTTCTGGATCGGGGATAGTGATTTCAATATCTCCAGCGGGCAGGAAGGTATCCTGAAAAATTCCGGGATTTGGGGCGGCGTGTGGAATAGTGTTCGGCTGGGAGTAAGTGCCGCTGTTCTCAATGGTTTTATGGGTCTCTTGATCGGCTATTCAGTTGTGCGCAATCGAGGAACCCGTTTTTCGAAAATTCTGGAAGCCGTCTCTTTCGCCCCATACGTCTTCCCCAGTATTGCTCTTGGTGCAATTTACCTGGGTATGTTTGCCCGCCCGATTGGTCCGTTCCCGGCATTGTACGGAACGTTTTCGCTGATCGTTCTGATCGTTGTTGTCAAGAATTTGCCGTTTTCTTCCCGTTCCGGGGTTAGTGCGATGTTGCAAATTGATAAATCTCTCGAAGAGGCCGCCAGGGTTCAAGGAATCCCATGGTTCAAGCGTTTCCGAAAGATTATTTTTCCAATGGCAATGAGTGGATTTTTTTCCGGCATGATTCTGACATTTATTACAGCGATGCGGGAATTATCGCTTATTATCCTGCTGGTCACACCATCTACGCGTGTGTTGACAACGATCATTTTTGCCTATGAAGAACAGGATCAGACGCAGCACGCGAATGGGGTGACATTAATCCTGCTGGCGATTATTATCGTCGCGAATGTCATTGTTCGGCGTTTTTTTGGGACAAAGAGCTTATTGGGATTGAAAGAATCCTGACGTGATGGTTGTGTTTCAAAGGCTTCTGCAATGCTTGACCCTCCGAGACGTCTGTGTGCGTCGGGACAGTTCATAAGGAAAGCCTTTGCGGCCCTTCGGTTTATCCGGGTCTGTTAATGTTCGGTCTGGCGGGAAAGGAGATGATGTGTATTGATGTAATGGGAAGGCTCTGCGTGCTAAGAAACTTGATAATCGTGAACGTGATGAACACATGAGGAGAATAGTGATGAAAAACATCGTATCAGCAGGAATGTTTGGATGCCTTGCGATTGTATTGGTGCTTGCCGGCGGTGTGGCCGCTGAAGAGTATCCGCCGGAAATGGACGCATGGTTACAGGCTGCAAAACTTGGTCCCTATGAGGAATCGCCGCAGAACTGGGCTGAAATCGAAAAATTGGCTAAAGAAGAAGGCGAAGTTGTCATTTACTCGGCTTCTTCCCGAATTGCGAAGGTTGCTCCTGAATTTGAAAAGAAATATCCGGGCATTAAGGTCACATCCTTCGATTTAGGCTCGGTGAAAACCATTGAAAAAACAGTCGGCGAACAAGAGGCCGGCCTCTATAACGCCGATATTATTACGACCGGAGGTTCGGGCCAGGTGATTCATGAATTGCTCGGGAAGCATCGCATTGTGAATTTCGTTCCGGATATGGTTGCGGATAACATTCCGCAGGATTTACAAGATCCCCTGCTCGTAAGAATCAATGAAGCGATCGTCTTTCTTTATAATACTGAGGTCTATGATGCCCCCCCGATCAAGAACCTTTGGGAATTGACGACTCCGGAATGGAAGGGACGGGCCGTGATCAAAAATCCGCTCGAATCGCTTTCGAACTTTATGGGAATTTGTACCATTGTGCAGCATGCTGATGAAATGGCCGAGGCGTATAAAAAGTTTACCGGAGAGGAGATTGTGCTGAGCGACGGGGTTCCTGATGCCGGGTATGAGTTTATATATCGTTTATTACATAATGATTTGGTCATTTTGAAATCTGGCAGTAAAGTTGCGGCAGCATCAGGCAAAAAAGGCCAGGAAGCCCCGCCGATAGGGATTACTTCCTACACCTACCTGCGCTATAACGATTCGAAAGAGTATGTGAACGCGATCATCACAGGTTTTGAACCCGTCGATAGCTTGATTTATCCGACCTATACTGCCGTTGCTCGTCAAGCGCCCCATCCAAATGCCGCCAAACTCTTCACGGCGTTCCTGATGGGCGATCCTGAGATTACGCTGGATTCGGTGATTGAACCTCCGTATACCGAGGGAAAAAGCGCCGAGTTGCTTCAAGGGCTTGCTCCCTATTACGAACCCGGCTCAATGAGCCCGAGAGATGACGTTCCGCTGCCAAAAGGCGGTGAATTATGGAATGAACTCAGTAGCTGGACCGTTGATCCGGATTTTATGTGGTACGAAGGACCGAAGGTGCAGGATTTCTGGATCCAGGAATCATCGATGTAGGATGTTGTTCGATCTGGTGTCCAGGCTTTGCCTGGACACCGTGTCTGTCTGCGAAGCTTCGCTTCGCTCAGTGTGAAGCCGGCGCTTCACGACATGCCTGTTCCCAAGCTGGAGCTTGGGAGCGAGGACGTAACGTATGAATAGTATTAACCTGCAAAACGTGTCAAAATCCTATGGCGGTATTGCGGCAGTCAAGGATTTGAATCTTGATATTGAAGAACGACAGTTTTTGACGCTGCTTGGTCCGTCTGGCTGTGGGAAAACGACGACTCTGCGAATTATCGCCGGATTGGAAGAACCTGATGACGGCGAAGTGATTATCAGGGATGAGATGGTTTTTTCAATGGCGAAAGGGATCTTTGTGCCCCCTGAAAAAAGAAAACTTGGGCTGATTTTTCAAAGCTATGCGTTATGGCCTCACATGACAGTCAGGAAAAACGTGTCATTAGCGCTTGAAGAGATGAAACTTCCCAGGCAGCAGATCGAGTCGCGAGTCCGTGAAGCTCTGGAAAAAGTCCAGTTGACGGAATATGTCGAGCGTTTTCCATCTGAACTTTCAGGCGGACAACAGCAGCGTGTGGCTGTGGCCAGGATGATTGCAGCAGGCCCCGGTATCTTTCTGATGGATGAACCGCTTTCAAATCTCGATGCGATGCTGCGAATTGACATGCGGGCCGAATTGAAACATTTGCATCATGAACTCGAGGCGACAACGGTGTATGTGACCCACGATCAGGTTGAGGCACTGACCCTCTCCGATAAAATTGCTGTGATGCACCAGGGAGTTCTGCGGCAGCTCGGAACCCCTGAAGAGATTTACAAAACTCCGGCTGATTTATTTGTGGCAAAGTTTGTCGGAAGCCCTCGAATTAACGTCATTTCCGGAACGCTTGTGACGGAAGGCACTTCTCAGTATTTTGTGTCAGGTAAACTGAAACATAAGGTTGATCGTCATCTGTCATTCCAGGGCAAGGAGGTGCTTGGGACGATACGACCGGAAGATCTTGAGATCTCGACGGTCGAGCGTGAAGGCTGGTTGAAAACTCGGACCTATTCGGTCTTGCCGGCGGGTTCTGAGACAATTGTGACGGTAGAAAATGAGACCACATCACTCGCTGTCAAAGTGAATGGGTTTACCGA
>PDWJ01005441.1_pt1 | contig 14211 bp, 10 predicted proteins | sample 1430881 | NCBI WGS metagenome assembly PDWJ01 (sample SAMN01162460, study PRJNA174530) | Oral metagenome, whole genome shotgun sequencing project. | biome: Marine environment; feature: Marine mammal; material: Swab sample of the gingival sulcus; isolation source: swab sample of gingival sulcus... | reverse complement strand
AGAATGCCGGCCATCCGGACCTCGGCAGGGGTCTCGAACTGTGGGCCGTGCATCGCCACGTACACACCGTCCACCAACTCCGGCTCCACCCGGCGGGCGATGTCCCGCAGCCGTGGTGAATAGAGGTCCGTCATGTCGATGAACGTGGCTCCCCGCAGCGGAGTCGCGCCGGTCAGGTTGATGTGGTCCCGCAGTACGTATACCGAGCCCTGACCGTGCTCAGGGTCGAGCCCGCCCGCGCCGTTGGTCAGCACGAGTACCCGGCACCCGGCTGCTGCCGCGGTCCGTACTCCATGCGCGACGGCGTCGACGCCGTGCCCCTCGTACAGGTGGGTCCGGGCCCCCAACACCAGTGCGTGTCGGCCGGTTTCGCCGATGCGAATGCTGCGCAGCGTGCCGACGTGCCCCTCCAACGCGGGAGGACGGAAGCCAGGCACCTGCGGTGCCGGGATGCTGTAGACCTCTTCGCCGAGGATGTCGGCCGCACCGGCCCAGCCCGAGCCCAACACCAGTGCGATGTCGTGGCGGGCGACCCCGCTGCGTTCGGCGATGACATCTGCCGCAGCGCGCGCCGTTTCCTCGACCGAGGGGGCGCTGTTGATCTCGTCAGACGCGATGGTCTGGTCTGTTTTCATCGGGTGCGGCGTGTTCATGGCGCCACTCTACGATGCTCCGCCTTCCCCGGCTGGTGGTGAAAGCCACAGTTGCCGAACCAAGTCGGCCTCCTGCACCCGGCCTTCGGTCCGCAGGTAACCGGTCCACACACTCAAGACGTCCTCCAGCAGCCACGGCAACCGATTCGCCGCGGCGACGGCAGCCGCGTCCTGCCATGCTGCTTCGGCCTGTTCGCGGCGGCCCAACTGCGCCAAGTAGTACCCGCGGGTCATCATGACTTCGGCGGCTTGTGCGTCGTATCCGGTGTCCAGGAATTCCCCGTCGACCCCGTCCAAGGCATCCAGGGCCTGCGTCAGACCGCCCGCTTCGGCAAGGATCTCGGCCCGGTCGCGTTTGAGCTCCAACGCTTCACACATCACCAGCCCGCGTTCCAGGGCCCTGTCGTGGTCATCGGGGAAGTCCTCGGCCGGCGCATCGTCGATCTCTGCCAACAAAGCGTCGATCGCCTTCTCGCTGGAATCGCAGGCCGCCAGCGCGGCCAGCGACCCCTCACCCGACCACGCCACCGCCGGCATGACGGCGTAGGCCCTGGCCTGCAGGTCACGATCGCCCCCGCGCCGGGCGAATGCGACCGCTTCCAGCAACGCGGTGAGCGCCGCCCCGGTCTGTCCGGCACCGCGGTGCACGTGCGCCAACTCCAAGGACACCAGGGCGGCCTGCCCGAGCTGCCCGGTCGATTCGTGAATGAGCGCGCACCGGCGCAACAACTGCGCTGCGCCCGCGACGTCGGCCGGTCCGGCATGCACCGGGCGAGCGCATCGTTCGTCCTTGCCGGACCCGTCACGGCCCACCCTGGCCGCGGCCACGGACCGGGCGATCACCGCCCACATGCTCCAACACTGCGCGACCGGGACCGTCCCGCCTTCGTACTGCGGTGGGTCGGACGCCATCGACTCCAGCGCCGCCAGCGCGGCCGACCCCACCTCGTCGGCCTCGCGGAACTCCTCGATGGCCACCAACTGCTCCACCAGGAAACCCCTGATGTGCTGGGGCGCCAACGGGTCGGCGCACGAACGAGCGGCGGACAGCAGAATCCGCAGATACCGGGCCGCCTGCGTCTCCGGGAGGTGTCGCATCGTCGCGCCCAGCGCACACTGGGAACCGGCCTCCCAGATCGTGCGGGCCCGGGCACTGCGGGCCGCGGCGGCTACCGCACTGGACAGCGAGTGGGTCGCGCCGTCCGGGTCGGTGTCCTGCTGAGCGGCCCACCGGCGCAGCAAGGTCCTCGCGCGCCACATCGGATACTCCTCGGGCGCAAGCAGATTCAGCATCGACGCGGTCAACACGACCTGCTCCTCGCTGGGCAGGAACGCGCCCGCCTGCTGCAACAGGTGCAGAGCCAGTTCGCGCCGCGGCCGCTCCGTGTCGCGACTGACCGGCCCCAGCTCGGCCAACCCGTGCTGGGCCCACCGGCGGGAGGACTCGTGGTGGAACCGCTTGGTCGCCCAGGCAGCGTTGAGCGCCGCTCGGGCACGTTGCCCGGGGCTGCCGCACGCACATTCGTGCACTGCCCGTTCCACCCGGGCGCACAATTGCCAGTCCAGCTCGCGCAGGCTGCGCAGCCGGTCGGTGTCCACCGCCTGCTTGGCCAGCACGGCCTCGACCGGATCCTCGATCCGCGCCGCGATCCGCTCCAACTGGTGCAGCCGGGGTTGCGCCTCACCGGTCCGCCGGTCCCGGACCGCCGGCCATCCGGCTGCCCGCTCCAATTCGAACGCGGCCAGCCAGAACGTGGTGTGGTCACCGTCCGGCGGGCCCGCCGCCACCACGTCGTCGGCGTCCAGCCGCCACTGGTGCAGGACCGCTGCCTCGGTGTGAGCATCGCCCTGCCAGCAGGCGTCGCGCCACGCGTCGCGCCGGGTGACGGGGTGGCCCGGTCTTGGTGGCGACATCGTCCGGGCTCCTCTCTTCTGCTGTTCTTGCGGGTCCGGCTGTTTGTCGCGGGTCCGGCGGTACCGGCCCAGGAGATCTGTGATGATCACGAACTTAGCCCTCCGGGCGCGCGCATGGGGCCCGTTTGGTCTGGTCGGCAGCCGACCGGCTCCGACGCCGTAGGCTGAGCGGGTGCCAGTTCCGCAAGTAGTCGTCCTCGACTACGGGTTCGGCAATGTCCGGTCCGCTGTTCGTGCCCTGGAAGGTGCCGGCGCCGAGGTCCAGCTCACCGCCGACCACCGGGCCGCCGCCGCCGCGGACGGACTGGTCGTTCCCGGTGTCGGGGCGTTCGCCGCCTGCATGGCCGGCCTGCGCGCGGTGCAGGCCGGCCAGGTCATCGACCGGCGGCTGGCCGGAGCCCGCCCGGTCCTGGGGATCTGCGTGGGCCACCAAGTCATGTTCGAGTCCGGGATCGAACACGGCGCCCGCACTGAAGGCCTTGGCCAATGGCCCGGGGTGGTGCAGCGACTGCAGGCACCGGTCATCCCGCACATGGGTTGGAACACCGTGCGAGCTGCACCGGGTTCGGCCATGTTCGCCGGCATCGAGCAGGAACGCTTCTACTTCGTCCACTCCTACGCGGTCACCGAATGGCCGGACATGCCGCCGTCCAGGCTGGAACCGCCCAAACTCACCTGGTCTAGTCACGGGCAGCCGTTCGTGGCCGCGGTGGAGAACGGCCCACTGTGGGCCACCCAGTTCCACCCGGAGAAATCCGGGCCGGCCGGTGCCCTGCTCCTGCGGAACTGGTTGGCCACCATGTGACCGCCGGCCTGCCCGCCTGGCATCCGCCGAATGCCCGCCTGCAAGACAGCGAGACAGACGAGACAGAAAGACAGATAGGACAGTGACCACAGCACCGGACCCATCGGCAGCCGACGCGCCCGCCTCGGATCTGACCGCATCTGACCTGCCGTCCCTGGAACTCCTCCCGGCCGTCGACGTCGCCGGCGGCCAGGCCGTCCGCCTCGTCCAGGGCGAGGTGGGCACCGAAACCCACTACGGTGCACCGCTGGAGGCCGCCTTGGCCTGGCAGGAAGCCGGCGCCACCTGGCTGCACCTGGTGGACCTGGACGCCGCGTTCGGCCGCGGTTCCAACGCCGTCCTGCTGGCTGAGGTGGTGGACCGGATGGACCTGCGGGTGGAACTGTCCGGGGGGATCCGCGACGACGAATCGCTGGCCCGGGCGCTGGCGACCGGGTGCACCCGGGTCAACCTGGGCACCGCCGCGCTGGAGAACCCGGACTGGACCGCGCGGGTCATCGCCGAACACGGCGACCGCATCGCGGTCGGGCTGGACGTGCGCGGCACGACGTTGGCGGCCCGCGGCTGGACCCGCGACGGCGGCGACCTGTGGGAGACGCTGGCCCGGTTGGACGCCGCCGGGTGCGCCCGGTACGTGGTCACCGACGTCACCAAGGACGGCACGCTGGCCGGCCCCAACACCGGCCTGCTGCGGCAGGTCTGCCAGCAGACCCCCGCACCGGTGGTCGCCTCCGGTGGGGTGTCCACGCTCGATGATGTCCGTGCCCTGCGCGAGTTGGTTGCGACCGGGGTGGAGGGCGCCATCATCGGAAAGGCCCTGTACGCGGGCGCCTTCACGCTGCCGCAGGCCCTTTCGGTCGCCGGGCCGCAAACCCGCCACCAGCACGCCCGCAGCGGCACCGGCCGAGAACGGACCGGCACAGAACGGACCGGCGCCGATGGGCCGGACTGAGCACACGAGCCAGCAGCGCGGTGTCAAAGGCCTGGCCCCCAACCCCTACTCCGCCGACCATGGCAGTGTCGATCCCGGCGTCGCGGCCGCCCTGCAGGCGTGGTCGCGCGACGGTGACACGGCCGCAGTGGTGGCCGCGATTCGCGACACCAGGGTGCTGGTTTCGCTGGTCACCCCCCGCGGCAAGGAGTCCTCGGCCGACCTGGCGATGGCCATCCTCGAAGCGCCCGACGGCCGCCCGGCCCTACCGGTGTTCACCAGCGTGCAGAACCTGGCCCGGTTCGACCCGGCCGCCCGGCCGGTGCCGGTGCTGGCCCGGCAAGCCTGCCTGGCCGCCGTCGACGAGGACTGCGAACTGGTCGTGGTCGATCCCGGCGGGCCGGTCACGGTGACGATGCCGCGCCCGGCGGTATGGGCCGTCGCCAAGGGCGAGCCGTGGGTGCCCAGCTATGCGGACGAGCAACTGTGCGGCACCATCTGCCGGGCGGCGTGCGAGGTGGCGAGCGTTCAACGGGCCAGTTGCTGCGCCGGCGACCGGGCCGAACTCGGCATCGTCCTGCAGGTGGCGCCCGGCCTGGATCGTGCCGCGCTGGCCGCGCTCACCGCGGCCGTGCAGGAGCGGATCGGTGCCCTGGAGGAGGTCGCGCAGCGGGTGGACTCCATTCAGCTCACTCTCAGGTGATAGGCTTCTTGGGTCTATCCGGGTAGTCGTGCCCGGAGTGTGAAGCGGAGGCCAACTCCCACCCAGGTCACTGCCGGTGGCCGGGTCCAGACACCGGCCACGGGTTGTATGCCGTACATCCCGGTGGCGCGGCGTTATTCCGGCCTCCGCCAGCACCGTCGGCGGGGGCCTTCCCTGTCGGTGCAGACACCGGTCCCGACCACGAGGAGAACGCGACATCACCGAGCCCAGAATCAACGAGCGAATCCGCATACCGGAAGTCCGGCTGGTCGGCCCCGCCGGCGAGCAGGTCGGCATTGTGCGGGTCGAGGATGCCCTTCGCCTGGCGCAGGAGGCGGACCTCGATCTGGTGGAAGTGGCGCCTAACGCACGCCCGCCGGTGTGCAAGCTGATGGACTACGGCAAGTTCAAGTACGAGGCCGACATGAAGGCGCGTGAGGCGCGCAAGAACCAGGCCAACACCGTGCTGAAGACCATCCGCCTACGGTTGAAGATCGACGACCACGACTACGAGACGAAACGGTCGCAGGCGGAGAAGTTCCTCAAGTCCGGCGACAAGGTCAAGGTCATGATCATGTTCCGTGGCCGCGAGCAGTCCCGTCCCGAAATGGGCTACCGGCTGCTGCAACGCGTCGCCGGAGACCTCGCAGAGTTCGGCAGCATCGAGTCCAACCCGTTGCAGGATGGCCGCAACATGGTCATGGTGCTCGGACCGACTCGCAAGAAGTCCGAGAACCGCCCACAGCGCCGCAGTTCCCGCTCCTCGCGCCGCGAAACCCAAACGCAGCAGGCGGCCGAGCCACCCGCTGAGCCCGTCACCGACCAGGCCGAAACCGGCTCCGACAACCCTGCCACCCCGGCCCCGGCGCAGTAGGCCGCCGGACCGAACGAATCTCAGGAGGAGATCACCCATGCCCAAGCAAAAGACCCATAGTGGGGCAAAGAAGCGTTTCCGGGTGACTGGGACCGGCAAACTCGTGCACGAGCAGCAGAACAACCAGCACCTGTTCGAAGGCAAGACCTCGCGTCGCAAACGCCGGTTGGCCCGCGACGTCGTCATTTCCCCCACGGAGCGCAAGCGAGTTCGCCGCCTGCTGGGCCGCTGAGAGCGGACCAGCCGCACCAGCGCGAACAGCGCAATCGAGACCTGACCCCGCCCGTGCCCTGAGCCCGGCTCACGGCACAAGACAGCACAAAGGAGCACGCACGTGGCACGCGTGAAGAGGGCCGTGAACGCCCACAAGAAACGCCGGGAAACCCTGGATGCCGCCAGCGGGTACCGGGGCCAGCGGTCCCGCCTGTACCGCAAGGCCAAGGAGCAGGTCACCCACTCCCTGGTCTACTCCTACCGCGACCGCAAGGCCCGCAAGGGCGACTTCCGCCGGCTGTGGATCCAGCGCATCAACGCCGCCGCCCGCGCCAACGGCCTGACCTACAACCGGTTCATCCAGGGCCTGAAGGTCGCCGGCGTCGAAGTGGACCGCCGGATGCTGGCCGAACTGGCCGTCAATGACCCGGCCGCGTTCAACAGCCTGGTGGAGCTGGCCAAGCAGCACGCGGGCACCGCCGACAAGGCGGCAGCCACCCCAGCGGCCTGAGCCTGGCCGGCGCGGGTCGCCGATGCCGGCGAATAGCATTCCCACCGGGTCATCGGTTGGCCCGTTCCACGGACACCTGTCCAACCCGAACAGCGACCGTGTCCGGTCGGTAGCCCGGCTTGCTGCTCGCTCCGGGCGCCGCCGCGCCGGCCGGTTCCTGGCCGAGGGCCCGCAAGCCGTTCGTGAGGCACTGCCCGCCGCAGCGGTCGACGAGTTGTTCATGACCGGTGACGCGGCGCAACGGCACCCGGACATCCTGGCGTCGGCGGCCGCTGCCGCAGTGCCCGTCCGTCGCTGCACCGAGCCGGTCCTCGCCGCCGTGGCCGGCACCGTGCACCCGCAAGGCATGGTGGCCGCCTGCCGCCCGGTGGACGTGCCGGCGCCGGACCTGCTGGCCGCTGCACCGCGGCCCGGCTCGCCTGCCCTGTTCACTGTGCTGGCCCAGGCGCGCGACCCCGGCAACGCCGGCACCGTGATCCGGGCCAGCGACGCCGCAGGCGCCACCGGTGTGGTGCTCACCGTCGGCAGTGTGGACCTGTACAACCCCAAGTGCGTGCGCGCGAGCGCCGGATCGCTGTTCCATCTGCCCGTCGCGATCGGCGCCGTCCTGCCCGGTCTGCTCGCATCGATCCGTGACCGCGGAGTGTGCGTACTGGCCGCCGACGGGTCCGGCGACACCGGCCTGGACGACCTGATGGCCGACGCCTACGCCGGGACCGGTCCGCTGACCGGGCCGGTGGCGTGGGTCTTCGGCAACGAGGCCTGGGGGATGGGCACCGCCGAGCGAGCCGCGGCCGACCTGGTGGTCCGGGTGCCCATCTACGGGCGGGCGGAATCGCTCAACCTGGCCAGTGCTGCAGCTGTGTGCCTGCACGGCACGGCGCAATGTCAACGGCTGTCCGGGCGCTGAGGCCGAGGCAGAACAACAAGACGTCGCCTGTGCCGACCCCCCTCAACCGGCACAGGCGACATCCGGGTCCGAGTTCGGCTGTGGCCCCTCACCGTGCCGGCCCGTCACCTTCGGTCGCGCCCCCTAACCGGTCGTTTTCCCCTCGACGACCCGTCCGACCGTTGTGTCCCCAGTGTCGCCACTCGGGCGGCGGATTGACTAGTGGTGGCCTGCCGCTATGCGTTGCGACATCCGGTCTGTCCGACAGGGTGGAGTTGCCTGCGTACCATTGCGCGTATGGAAAGCCAGACGCGTCCGCCCGACGGCTGGAACATCCGGGCCGTGCCGTGGTTGGCCGAAGGCTCCGTGGTGCCGTTCGACGGTGAGGACCTGGCCAGGTCCACTACCGTGCAATTGGGGATGCTGATCGGGCGGTTGCTGGGCAAGGGTGGGCAGGCGGCGGTGTTCACCGTCCAGTCCAATGTGGGGCGTAGTGTCGGCTGGAGCGGCGACGACGTGGTGCTACGGGTGTCCTACCGTGACGAGGAATACGGACGCGACCCACGTCGTACCGCCATCTACCGCCGACTGGCGCAGATCCGCTCCGAGGCCACCGGTGGGCGTGACCCGCTGGCCGGGCTGTTGGAACTGCACGCGGTCGGCAATCTGCCTCCGCTGCCGTACATGCCTCAGGTAGACCTGTGGGCGCAGGTCCTGGCCCGCGGCGGGCGCACGCTGAGCGACCACGTGGCGCAGGCCGGCCCGTTCGGTCCGACCCGCGGGGTCCGCACTATGCTGCCGATGATCCGCGCGCTGGCGGTGTGTCACGGCGAGGGGATCGCGCACCGTGACATCAAGCCGAGCAACGTCTTCACCGCCAGCACCGCGCAAACGGGCCCCTCCACCAGGCTCGGTGACCTCGGGTCGATGTCCACCTTCAACCCCAACGTCAACCAGCTCGCCGACGAGGACCGCGAACATTCGGAGGAGGATTCCGGGGACGCCTCGATGGGCCACGCCATGACCACGAACATCGATACCGGCCCGTTCACTCCGCCCGAGGTGCGGATGGCCCCTGAACGGGGGCCTGCCAATCCGGCCGGGGACATCTGGCAGTACGCGGTTACCCTGCACTACGCCGTGGCAGGTGACCTGCCGTTCCAAGGCTGGCAGGCGCGGCACTGGACCACCGACCGGCGCCGCTACATCGATGCCAGCGGCCACGGCAATCCGAATAGTCCTGCCTTTGCCCGTCTGCCTGAACGATTGCAATACCTGTTGCGGTGGTCCCTGGCCGCCCATCCGTACGATCGGCCGCGGGCCGCCGACCTGGTGGAGGCGTTGGAGGAGTTCCTGGACGATGAGCCTGCCGACTACTCCGCGGCCGCCGCGGCTGGCGGGCCGCGTCCGGGTACCCTGGCCCGTCCGGTGCGGTTGCGCCCCGCGCCGCCCGGTCCAGCTGCGCCGGACCTCCCAGCGCGGGGATCTGCTGTGCCGGGATCTGCTGTGCCGGGCACACCTGGCCGGGACCCGGCCGCCATCACGGGAACGGGCGCCCCGGCCTGGGTGGGCAACGAACTGATCGACCAGGACACCCGGCAGGGCGCTGCCAGCGGGCACGAATCCGATCCGGTGATGGGCCGGCCGGGTACCGATGCGGGCGAGATGGTTGCGCAGGAGCCTGGTGGTCTGGAGCCGGTGGGCGCGCAGGATGCTGGCGGCCGGATGTACGACGAGGAGTTCCCCGAGGGCGAAGGATTCGTCGACGACGAAGAGTTCCTCGACGACGAAGAGTTCCTCGACGACGAAGAGTTCCTCGACGACGAAGGCTTCGTCGAGGACGAGGAACGCCGCGACGATCGGGACGACCCGGCGCGGCAGTATCCGCAGCAGCAGGACCCGCCGCGCGCCGATGGCACGCACCACGGCATAGCCCGCGACGATGCCGTGCACCTAGGCTCGCAGGATGCGCCGCCGGCCAGTCCTGTCCCGTCGTGGCGGACACGGCCAGGGCAGGCGGAACCGTCGGCAGAGCCGGATCACGACGCGGGCGTGGCTGCAGCCCGTACGGGTTCCCCGTCGTTCGGCCGGGGTTCGTCCGCGGCGCTTTCGCCGGTGGCCAAGCAGGAGCAGCCCACCGGTTCCTTGCGGGCCTGGTTCAAAGCCATCGGGGCCGGTGTGGCCGTGGGGCTGGTTACCGTCTTGGCCGTGTTCATCGTTTATCGGGTCAGCGGCCTCAGCGACCCCGCTCCGGCCCCCAGCCAGCCACCGCAGCAGGCGACCCAAGCCCCGGTCGAGCCGTTCAACGGGAACAACTTGAAACTCAACCGGGACGCGGATCGGTTGGCCCAAGGGCTGCCGCAGCTGTTTCCCGGCACCGCGGTGGCCAACCAGCCCGTCTCCGCGTTGTTGACCACCAAGTCGGCCGAGTTCTGTCAGGGGTGTGACACGGACAAGGGTTTCGCGCGTTTCCGGGTGGTTGTCGAGATCGAGAAAGTGCAATCCGGCGGGATCAAGCTGGTCGAGGGCGACTCCACCCCGGCGGTCAAAGGCCCCTATCTGGTGGTCGTCACCCCGGCCGGGGAGAAGGTCACGCCCTCCCGGCTGGTCAACAACCGTCAGGTGCAGGACTACGAGATCGCCAAGCAGTACGCCTCCAGGGAGTACGGCCAGGTGGTCCTCATCCCCAGCAACTGGAGCAGCCAGGGGGAGGCGGGGGCTCCTGGAGACGACGGTTGGCACACCAGGTTACGCGACCAACGGGAGGGGCCCAGCCAGCTCGTTTTCGACGTGCCGAGGAACCACCAGGTCCTGACGGTGCTGTGGTTCGGAGAGGATGGCGTCGTCGGGTTGAACACCTTCAACGGAACCGATGCGGCCGCCCAAGACCAGCGGCATGTCGGTCACGTCCTCGGCGTTGACCGTTCCCTGCCGGACCGCCGTCTCGGCGACCCGTCCGAACACGGCATCCTCGGGCAGGAAGACCCGTAGCCGGGCCTCGGCGATGGCCTGGTTGAACGCATAGGTGGTGGTGGGGCTCAGCTGCTTGCACCGGTTGAACAGCCGCAGGGCTACCCGGTACTCCGGCGGCTTGGCCGGCCCACTCTGCGGCAACAGCGGCCGGCACAGCGCGACCGCGGCCAGGAACCAGTCCGGCGCCTGTCTGATGTCGTTCCAACTGCGGCGGCGCACCTGGGTGGTGCCGACCATCAGATCGGCCCGCTCGTCGATGTTGTCCGCCTCGACCGTGACCGCGTACACGGTGCGGTCCTCGTCGTACAGGCAGATCCGCAGCGGCGTCTCAGGTCGGGTCAGGGTGATCTCGTTGTCGAAGTGCAGGGTGGTCCCGAACGGGACGTGTTCCTCGGTGCTCACCTCGATGCGTCCGGACTCCGGGTTCTCCCCGCACCGCAACGCGTACCGGTCGCCCAGGTCGCGCACCTCCATGGCCAACCCGGACAGATGCGGGTTGGTGTCCAGGTGGATGTGTTCATGCGGCTGGGCCGGCAGACTGCCGTCCTTGCGGGTGGTGGGATTGGCCGCCCGGCCCAGCGTCAGCGTGCCGCCCGTCGGCACGGTGTACTGCACGCCGTCGGCCAGTCGCACGGTGATACTCACGATTCAACTCCCGATACTGCTCGCATCCGCGCCCACGCCGACAACGACACCATCCCGGCGGGGGACTCGGGTTCTGCTGTCCTCGACAATACTGAACCTTGACCCGCACCCCGGAATACATCCTCGGCGCCGATATGGTGTGAGATCCACGGGGTGAGTCTGAAAGACTAGCCAGCATGTCCGCTCCGAACTCCAACTTCGACCCAGTCGAAGTGTTTGTTTTGCGCCCCGAGAACGTGCAGGCCGCAGTCGACGACGCCCTGGCCGCGTTCGAGGCCGCCGCAGATCTGGCCGGGCTGAAAGCGGCCCGGATCGAGCACACCGCGGACAAGAGCCCGCTCGCCCTGGCCAACCGGGAGATCGGTGCGCTGCCCCCGGCCGCCCGGGCCGATGCGGGCAAACGCGTCGGCCGGGCACGCAAACAGGTCGCCGAAGCGCTGGCTACCCGCCAGCAGCAGCTGGAGGACCTGCGCGACCAGCAGGTGCTGGCTCAGGAGAGCATCGACGTCACACTGCCCGCCGACCGGCGCCAGCCGGGCTCCCGGCATCCGTTGTCGGCGCTGATGGAGCGCATTTCCGACGTGTTCGTGGCGATGGGCTGGGAGATCGCCGAAGGCCCCGAGGTGGAGGCCGAATGGTTCAACTTCGACGCGCTGAACTTCGGCACCGATCACCCGGCCCGGCAGATGCAGGACACGTTCTTCCTCGACCCGGTCGACTCCGGGCTGGTGCTGCGCACCCACACCTCGCCGGTGCAGGCCAGGGCGCTGCTCGAACGCGGGGTACCGGTGTACGTGGCCGTGCCCGGGCGTACGTTCCGTACCGACGAACTGGATGCCACCCACACCCCGGTGTTCCATCAGGTGGAGGGTTTGGCCGTGGACAAAGGGCTGACGATGGCGCACCTGCGCGGCACCCTGGACCACCTGGCACAGGCGATGTTCGGCCCGGACATGCTCACCCGGCTGCGGCCGTCGTTCTTCCCGTTCACCGAGCCGAGCGCGGAAATGGACCTGCGGTGCTTCGTCTGTGCCGGCGCCGACGCGTCCTGCCGTACCTGCTCGGGCACCGGCTGGATCGAGTGGGGCGGCTGCGGCATGGTCAACCCGAACGTGCTGCGTTCCTGTGGAGTGGACCCGGACGAGTACAGCGGGTTCGCGTTCGGGATGGGAATCGAGCGAACCCTGATGTTCCGCAACGCCGTTGCGGACATGCGGGACATGGTCGAGGGCGACGTCCGGCCCGACCCCGACACGGTGGCTGTACAGGTTGCTGCCGACCTGGTGCGGGTCGGCCTGGAAGAGGAAACGATTCACGGCGGTGACGTGAGCGGTCCGCTGGTGTTCGGCCGGGTGCTGGAGGTGACCGCCGAGCCGCAGAAAAACGGCAAGACGATCAACTGGTGCCAGGTCGACGTCGGTGCCGAGCACGCGTCACCGGACGGTGGCCCCCGCGGGATCGTCTGCGGGGCACACAACTTCGCTGCCGGTGACCTGGTGGTGGTGGCTCTGCCGGGCGCCGAACTGCCTGGCGGCTTCCGCATCGCCTCGCGTAAGACCTACGGTCACCTCAGCGACGGCATGATGTGCTCGCAGGTCGAACTCGGCCTGGGAGAGGACCGCTCGGGCATCATCGTGGTGCCGCGGCTGCTGGGCGAGCAGGCCGCTGAGTCGTTGCAGCCGGGGCAGGACGCGTTGCCGGTACTGGGGTTGGACCAGCACACGATCGAGGTCAACGTCACCCCGGACCGGGGCTATTGCTTCAGCGTGCGCGGCATCGCGCGCGAGTACGCGTCGGCCATCGGGCGCCCGCAGGCGTTCAGCGACCCGGCCCGCCACCAGGTGCCGGATGCCACCGCCGACGGGTTCCCCATCGAGGTCGACGACACGGCGCCGATCCATGGCGTTGCGGGTTGCGACCGGTTCGCCACCCGCATCGTGCGTGGCGTCGACCCGGCCGCGCCCACCCCCAGATGGTTGCGCCAATGGGTGGAGCAGGCCGGTATGCGGTCGATCTCGCTGATCGTCGATGTCACCAACTACATCATGCTCGGGCTCGGCCAGCCGATGCACGCCTATGACCTCGACACCGTCACCGGCCCCATCACGGTGCGCCGGGCCAGGCCGGGGGAGGCGTTGCGCACGCTGGACGACGTCGAACGGGAACTGCACCCCGAGGACCTGCTCATCACCGATGCCGGCGACGGCGCCCCCGGGTCCCGGGTGATCGGACTGGCCGGCGTGATGGGCGGGGCCAGCACCGAGATCTCTGCTGCCAGCCGCGACGTGCTACTGGAAGCCGCTCACTTCGACTCGGTCTCGATCGCCAGGACCGCGCGTCGGCACCGGTTGGGCAGTGAGGCCAGCAAGCGGTTCGAGCGTGGAGTGGATCCCCAACTGCCGCCGGTTGCCGCGGAACTGGCCGTTCAGCTGCTGGTGCGCTACGGCGGCGGAACCGCCGACGAGCGGGTCGGGGACCTCTGCGAGGTGCCGGAACCGGCGCCGATCACGCTGGCTGGCGACCTGGTGGCACGGCTGACCGGCATCGAGCTGACCCAGGACGAAATCCGGTCGGTGCTGGAAGAGATCGGTTGCACCGTCAACGACGTAGGCAGCCACTTCGCGGTAACACCGCCGAGCTGGCGGCCCGATCTGGTGGAAGGTGCCGACCTGGTCGAAGAGGTAGCGCGGCTGGTCGGCTACGACCGGATCGACTCGATCCTGCCGGTCGCCCCGGCCGGGCTCGGGCTGTCCCGGGCGCAGCGGATCCGGCGGTTCCTGCTGGATGCCACGGTGGCTGCGGGCTGGAATGAGGTGTTGTCCTACCCGTTCGTCGGGGCCGACGTCTTCGAGGATCTCGGCTACCCCGCCGAGGACCGGCGGCGGTCGGCGTTGCGGCTGGCCAACCCGTTGCGCGAGGAAGCGCCGTTGCTGCGCACCAGCCTGCTCGCGACGTTGGCCGAACTGCTGCGGCGCAACCTGTCCCGGGGCGGCACGGATCTGGCGCTGATCGAGCTGGGAACGGTGTTCCTGCCCGAGCAGGAGCTGCGGGCGGGGCAAGCTCCCATCCTCGCGGTGCGAACCAGGCCGGACCAGCAGGA
>PDWJ01008401.1_pt1 | contig 14212 bp, 15 predicted proteins | sample 1430881 | NCBI WGS metagenome assembly PDWJ01 (sample SAMN01162460, study PRJNA174530) | Oral metagenome, whole genome shotgun sequencing project. | biome: Marine environment; feature: Marine mammal; material: Swab sample of the gingival sulcus; isolation source: swab sample of gingival sulcus... | reverse complement strand
ATATTTCGCGTGCGGAAATAAGCCCGCTGATATATGCGCATCTGCGCCACCGTCTCAACAAAATCTTTCATACACATATTTTATATTTCAAACTGTATTTATTTCGTATTTAAATAATCAAACAACCCTTTTAAACAATTCTCACACAAATCCCAACGTTTAGGCTTTTGTTCGTATATAATAGCTATTTCATACACAGCTACACCGCAGTTCTCTTCGTTTTTTGCGTCCTTCCACATAGCGCCACACCTGTCGCATACTTTTGCATCCATTTTTTTTATATTTCAAACTGTATTACAAAATCAAATTCCTTCCTCAACACGCCTATTTGGCGTTCACAATTTACATCCGCGCCGTAAGGCAAAAAGATTGTCCGCTTGTAAGTATCGCAGCGAATCCCCTTCTTTCTAAGCCTGTACAACATATCTGCGCGTCGCTTCATTTTTTTTTGGGGGGGGGTAGCCATTCATCTCACCTCCCTCCGTCTTCTATCGATTACAAATTCTCCCACGCAGCTGATAAACCGCTTTATCAACGCTTTTCCTTCACCACCCGTCGCAAACGGGTAGTGATACGCTGCATCAAGCATATTGCCTCTCCGGCTTCAAGAATAAGAACATCTCGCTGTACCTTATCTTTTAATGTTACCACTTCCATAATCATCAATTTTTATAACTACCTTTTCTTTTTATAATCTGATAAATAGTGCTCTCCGATAGTCCATAGCGCAGAATAAGTTCATCCATCACCACTTCATACCGCAGCCCTGAGTTGAAACGCTTTTCGAAATACCTTCGTATCTCCTCATTGCGCCGCTTTTTGCCTTTCAGTATTCTTATGTCTTTTATTTTCACCATACTTCCATTTTTGCACGATAGCAATACGCTCAGCCAACTCTCGCGCATCCATATCTTTAATCTCCTTGCCCCAGTATTTTTTGCAATACTCTGTTATCGAAGCAAAATCGGGCTGTAGACGACCGTACCGGTCGACCCTGCCAAAGCTCTCATACTTGCTTTCAGCGAAAGCAAACCAAAGACGCCAACGCATGCGCCGCATGGATTCTTCCTGCAACCTGTTCATAACAGCTCAAATTCTTCCACAGTCATATCCTGCAGATTAATACCCATTCTTTCCGCACGCTTCACCGCCCTGTCGGCTTCCCCGTAGTGCCACCAGCGCGCCGCAGCCATATCCACAACCTTCTTGTCCGTAATGCCCTTTTCCTTGCAGAAATGAGCGATATCGGATACACTGATGTTATTTATCCGAAACACCGATATACGTCTTGCAAACGTAGTGTAGGTGTTGCTGTTCTCACGCGTCGGATACCACCTGTACGCCACGCTTGAAGCAGACTCGTAAGCCCTGCATTCCAACCCTGCCAGCTTGCCGATGCGGTCTATTACCTGCGTGATACCGACTATAACGACGCTTAAAAGCCCCTCCGTTGCCGTTTGCAGATTCTTAAATTCTTTAAAGAATAAGCTTCTTGCGACTTCGGACTCATCAATAATAAGCATTGGATTCGTATCCGCCTTTTCTTCCACAAAGCGAACGATGGCATCCGTAAGCTGCGACGTGGAGAAGCGTTTGCGTTTCCTGTCCAGCTTAATGCCCATTTCCCTCGCAGTGGTAAGCAGGAATTGATTCCACGTGAGTAAAGCGCGGTCGATTTTCACATACCAACAACTCTCGTTTTCTTCCGCAAACTTGCGAAACACAACGCTTTTGCCGATGCCGCTATTCCCGACCACGAGACGCATATCGCTCGCAGCCTTGCCCGACTGGGCTATCTTCCACATCGTGTTGTACTGTCTCGTAAACACAAGATTTTCATCTCCGAAATAATCCTTCAGGCTGTCATAAATAACATTCAATAATTTAGGCGTAAAAGCCTTCCTGCTGTTTAGGAGTTCGGAAACAGTTCCCTCCGAACGCCCTGTAATCCGCGCAATTTCGGCGGGCTTTTGATTCTTTTTTGCCATCAGCGCAACAATCTTATCTTTCAAAATTGCCTGCTGTGCAGAGATTTCGATTTTTTTCTTCATAGTCATATTTTTTTACGATAAATTTCTCCTGTGTCAGGGTCTACGTATTCTTTGAACTCCGGCGTCGATTTGTAAAGCTCATGCTTGGATTCAGGCTTCTGCTCTTCTTCGAGCAGTGAGCCGTTGGATTTCTCTTCAATCTCATCCTCAAGGAGTGCGCTTTTGTCATATCGCCCGGCAAATGTCCGTCGTCTGCCGGTTAACATCTCTTCGCCAATACGTTCGATGTTCTCACGGTCATCATGCCGCTCTATCGACTGTTTTATATCTTCGTTAAATGCCTTAGCCTGTTCTTTCACACGGTGCGCCAGCGCCATAAACTTGCCAAGCTCACCCGTCTCGTCGATATAGCCGACACATGGCTTCAATCCCCACATCCCGACAAAGACGCCGTCGTTGTCGTATATAGCTGCAGGTTCTCCGCCTTCAAGCACATACGCCGTCATCCGGTTAGACGCAGTCGTGCGGTCGTCTAAGGGGATGCGGTTATATAATGCCGCAGCGGCCTTGCGTTCCTCCGGCGTCTCAATCGGCGGGAAGTAAACATATTTGACACCCTCGTGCTCAAGCGACAGTCCGTTTATCGTAAACTGTACGCGATGCGGCGTTCCGCAAAGCACACACAAAGCTATTTCGTCAAGCCGTGGCGTCTCGCTCTCTTTTTCTTCCCAAAGCTCATACGGCGTTTTTCCGCACTTCTTCCCTTCCAGCGTCTCAATAACATGCTCATTCCACGCGTGCAATCCGTCCGTCCGAAGCCACTCCATCACAATCGAAGCGCTTTTCGCCGCACGCTTGCCTGCCGTCTCCCGTCTTTCCGACGCCCGAGAATTAATACCCCGAGCCGTCCGGTTCTGACCGCTGTAGCCTTTTAAATATCGTGTTATTGCGTTATCGAACTGATTAAACGAACTTTCTATCAGCTTTGCGCGAGCATTTCCCACATTCGACGCATAGATTTTTATGCCATTCGCCTCGCCCCATTTCTCAAGTTCTCCGAAGGCAGGCCCGCGGTCGCAGTGTATAATCGAAGGTTTGTATCCGGTCTCCCGTATACCCATCAATATTGCATCTTTAACGATAGCGAAGGGCTCACGAACCCCGATAAGTGGAGCCACGCCAACCATCCGCATCGTAGCGGCATCAAGCACCTTTATCACATATACATGTTGCTTAACCTTGCCCTTGTATTCAACATTTTCATTGTGTGCCGTGCCGTCAATCTCCCACACATGGTTTTTCCTTGTAGGCAAGTCACGCGACACGGCGGGCAATTTGTGCAGTATGTAATCAATACTATCAGTCTTTTCGAGACTCGCGGCGTTCTTGACAGGACGCAAAAGCTGGTATAGCCGACCTTCTGTCGGCGGGCTAAATTCGCCATCCTTGCCCGTCCACCAGCCCGCGGCTCTGCCGTAAGCGAGCCATTTGTCATAAACCTGCGAAACACTCATATTTATGCCGTTGATATAGAAAGACACGGCAATCCTGAACTGCTCATCTGTAACCTTTCCGCCGTTCCGATTGCCCGAGCGCTTTATTTTCACCAGTTCTTCCGGCTTCTTGCCCGCATCCATGGCAGACAGAATACCATCCATCCAACTGTTAAAACGCGTCTCCGAAGTCGGGATTTTTACTTCAATCTTTATGTTTGTCAAGGCTGTCAACACATTCGTTCTAAAAGAACGAAGAAGAAGTCGCAGACGCTTCGGGTCAGCTTCGCGCTCCTTTATTTCTTGCACGAAATTATACAACCATTCAAGCAATGCGCACTGCTTTGCATAACCTTTTACGCTATCCGCATTCAGACCCGCATCCAAGTATGCCCACGAGAAAGCCGAGTAATGCGTTCTCATGTAATTTTCAATTGTCTTACGTACAAACGGCTCGCTTATGACCAGTGTCTCGGCGGTAAATTCCACCGCCGCAGGCGTACAGTCTTTCCCAATCGCATCCATGGCAAGCAAATGCTGCTCATAGCCGGATGTCAACGTGGCGAAAGCAGCTTTAATCTTCCTACGCGTAACTTCCGTTAAGCTGTCAAGCAATACCCAGCGACCGTTGCTAATCAGTTGCCTTTTCACCTCATCCGTCATAAAAACCTTTTTGTCCATACTTGTTTCCTTTGTCCGGTCGGGGGAGTCGAACCCCCGCGTAATAAAATCCCTTAACCGGCGCCCTCGTTCCGCGGGCAGCGTACCGTATTGATAACCCAAACCTACAACTTATCCTGCTCTTTTTTCTCTTTGCGACGAACCTCTTTTATGGTATCTTTCGCGCACAGCCACATTATTATAAGCGACGCTAAAGCCGTCAACAGGTGAGCCCTATAATCCATTAATACAGCTACCAAGGATGCAATAAACAACAGCCCGAACAACGTCGTAAAAACTGTATTCGCAATAACTACTATCGCATCGAAACGTGAGTCTTTTAAATCTTTTGTCTTCATTATTTTTCCTTTATTTTGGTTTTTATCTGAGAATAAGCCAGAAGCATTTTAGATCCTTGCATACTAAAAAGCCCCCCATTAATCGTTCTATACTTGAACGTCACCGTCACATGTCTACCATGACGACCTATGTATACATAATCCTTTCCTTTTATCAAATCTATAACTTCCATACCTCACACCTCCATTTTAATCAGCCAGCATCAAATCAAGCTCATCCCATGTTTTACGTTTGTCAAAATATCCGTCTTCTGTATATGTTTCTACAATTTCTTCACCATCCACACATGTTAATAATGCGACAATAGGGAAATCTTCATTCTTTCTGTCAAAACATATAATTCTCACAGAATCTCCATCCCTTGTGCACACTTTAGCCCCCTCACGGGCTTTTTCTAAATCAAATGCTTTCATGTTTTTTCTGTTTATTAATTCATTAATCGTTATACATCAAATTCAACTTCTTTACCACCGTATTCCTTTACGGCAACATACCTTATTTTAAGAGCAAGAGGAGTGTTTTTCCTTCCTCTAATAGCGTGCGAAACCATGTCCGGACAACACCCGAGAGCCTTCGCGATTTGTTTAAGCGTGCCTCTTTTCAAGCCGACAATGCAAAGTAAATAATATATTTTCTATATACAAAATATTTTAGCTATAAAAATATGACCATTAAGGAAAGAATTTTGCAAATTGCTAAGAAGAAAGGTGTTACAAATCAAAAAATTTGTAACAAAATAGGTCTTACATATGGAAATTTTACGGGAGAAAACAAAAAACGACCCATAAACTCTGACGCCATAGCTAATTTATTGTCTGAATATCCTGATATAAATCCCACTTGGCTTTTAACCGGAATGGGTTCCATGCTTCGCGACACCCGGTCGGACGCTATACATATATATAACAAAGAAGAAAATTCCATAGAAGCTGTTCCGATCAAATTCGCACCAAATAAAGAAAACAAACCGATTCCACTTGTAAACATAAGTGCAGCGGCAGGCTTTGGCTCTGATAATTTTCTTATAGCCGAACAGGATGTCAAAGAATATTACATTGTTCCGAAATTCAAATACTTAAAAGTGGATTTCATGATTGAAATTCATGGCTCTTCCATGTATCCCAAGTATAACTCCGGCGACATTGTGGCTTGTACCATACTGCACGACCGCAGATTCATACAGTGGAATAAATGCCACGTCATAGCCACCCGCGAACAGGGTCTTATATGTAAACGACTGCTTGAATCAAAACGCGAAAACTGTTTGTCCGCCGTATCAGACAATCGCCAGTATCCGCCATTCGACATCCCTACCGACGAAATCACCGGCATTGCTCTCGTCGTAGGTGTCATCCGTCTCGAATAAACAAGCATATTTTCTTTTACAAATTTTCACAATAAGACATTCACCAAAAATTAAAATCGTTAACGCTCTTTCTTTGCGACTTTGGCAACACTTTGGCAACATTTTGGCAACATTTTGGCAACATTTTGGCAACATTTATCATAAAACGGTAACATTTCCCCTCCTCCTTCTTTTTACGAAGAAGCCCCGAACCACCCCCTAATACTCCCCAAAACACACTTGTTTCATACCGCTTATATACGGCGCCTCTGCACTCATATAAATAACCAACGAATCCACTGCCCGCCCTTACAAATAAACGCCGTTAGAGAGCCCCGCATAATAAAAAAGGCGACCCTTTTACAGCCGCCCGCATCCATATCCAACCCAAACCTTCGCATCTTCGCATTTGTATTATAAATTCCATTATACGCAGCCATCCATCTCCCCCGTTTCCATGCCAACCACCACCGGCGGTTTGCGCATTAAACATCATCTGATATACATCTTTATTGGCAGCATTCTTATCTACACGCATACCGACATTATATCTAAATCCCTTATCTTCACAATAATGTCCGCAAATCAAGAAACGAATGTTTTTTGAAGGATATACCAGTTTCTCCCAAATTGCTTTTCCGTAATTAGCCGGTGATATCTTATATGGTTCCGTTTCGATCACGCTACCATTCCATCTTAAATAAGAATGAGTAAGAACAATAACTTTATGATTAGCATATCGTTCTTTACTGATGAGATTTTTAGCCCATTCCAAGGCTTCGTCACGAGGAGCAAATTCGATAGCAACCACCAAAATATCACCCCAATTTTTATCCTTGAATTCATATGCAGCATTTTCTAAAGTCGGCAACCCAAATGCATTTTTACAAACGCTAACTAAGCAATCTTTCCATGCCATATTTCTTTCTACAGGAAAATATTTGGGAAGATTGGAAAGCCTGTTTTCAGCACTCTTATAACCATAATCATGATTTCCTCCACAAAGTATATAAGGTATTTTATGGTCTAATCTGGCGAATGCTCTTGATACAGACTCCCACTGTTGAGTACTCGTCTGATTCCCATCTACATTATCGGGAACAAGCAATTCATTTTGTTCCACTAAATCTCCGGTACAAAGTACAGCCTTGATATTTAGTTTTTTTTGATTATGAGCTGTCCATGAAGTCATAATCTCAAAAAGAGGCTGATTTACATCAAATTTACTATACGACTGAGGGTCGGGAAACAAAATCATTGAAAAAGACGTACTATCAACCAAAGAAGGAGGCTGTTGAGCAAAAACAGAAAAAAAGAATAGATGCAATAATAATAAAAGAAAACTTTTTTTGTTCATCATTTTTTATCCTTTCTAAAAATTTATTTGTTTCTCAAAACTTTAATGTATGAGAAACTACATATTATTAATAAATTACTTACAATATATATATATATATTAATTCCCCCAACCAACATGTTGTTTTAGTTTTGAATTAGCACTTAATTCAGCGGCAGGTATTGGTAGATCAAAGAATTTATCTTCCCATTTGAATTGACCTACACGGGACCATTCTTTACCTAATGTTCCCCAACGTTTTAAATCAAAATAACGCATGCAATCTTCTGAAAAAAATTCGACTCTTGACTCATAGTTAATAGCAGCCATAGCACTTTCTTTTGAATTGATTGTAAACGGAGGAAGAACCTCTGAATCTTTCATTCCTTCAGGAATATATTTATCCCTATTTGCTAAAGCGAAACGACGAGCTCTAGAACGCACTTTTTCAATATATTCATTACATTTGACGTAATCAGGAACAGCTTTTAATGCATAAGCTTCAGCTATATGTATATATACGCGAGCAAGACGCATCAAATGAATGTCAGCACGCTTATTCCAGGTTGATTCTCCATACCAAACACCTCGTTTCTGAATATCAAAACCTGTAGATTTATTGATCAACCATTTTGGATCCCAATTTAATATTTTACCTGTTGTCGTAAGTATTTCATCCATTTCAGTATAGAAAGTAGCATCAAAACGAGGGTCTCTGTTTTTCCAAGGATTTACATTATCATAATATAGTGAACCTTTATCAATATTTATTCCATCAATCGCTTGAAAAAAATCAACAAAATCTTTTGAGGGATAGAAATAATCACCTGAATATGAATCACCTCTCATAATACGTCCAAGATCACCACCTAAATCTTCAATGGTTCCAAAATAAAATTCCCTCTCAAAACCAGAAATACCATCAGCAACACCTGCCAAAAAAATTATTTCTTTTGAACCTTCTTCATCAATACGGAGTACCCTGCCCGGATCAGCTAATAATTCATAACCCATTCTTTCTACCCGGTGTCCTGCTTCAATGGCTTTATCATACAGCTTCATATAAAGATATACTTCGCACAAATATGCATAAGCTGTTCCTTTCGTTGCACGATGTATGTATATTTCGTCCCAACTATCAGGAAGATTACTAGCAGCAAACAATAAGTCTGGAACAATTAATTCTGATAATATTTTTTCTTTGGGAGATGCAGCTAATTGAATTTCACTTTCATTCGTTGGGTCATCAACAGAAGCACTTCTCAAAGGAACATCACCATAGAACTGAATTAATCTGAAATACCAAAACGCTCTAATAAACTTAATTTCAGCAATATATTTATTTTTATTTTCATTAGAAATCAATTTTTCACTCATATTTTGTATACCTTCTAAATTTTTGTTACATACAGCAATCCCTTTATAACTATTTTTCCAAATACCTAAAACTAAGTTGCTTTCATTAGGGTTGAAAGTTGCACTATAGAAAGGTTGCGCATCTTTGAATCCAGCAGCAGAGAAATCTCCTGTCATAGCCAATTCTAACTGAGCTTCTCCCCAATGACCATTTAATTTACGTAGATTAGCATAACAAGCAATTGCAGCCAAATTTGCATGTTCTTCTTCTGTAAAAAAAGAAGTTTCATCAATAGAACCGAACGGATTTCTTTCTAGAAAGTCTTCCAGACAGCTAGAAAAGAAAAAAACTCCGGATAATAATATAAGCAAAATATATTTTTTCATTGTAACCATTTATTAAAATGTAAGATTTGTACCTATTAATAAAATTCTCGGTGTGGGGAAATCATCTCCCCAATTAGTATAATGACCTACAGAGTTTCCGTTTTCCGGATCAAATCCATCAAAATCTTTATGACGGAAAGTAATTAAGTTTTCTCCAGAAACATACACTCTCGCCTTGATACGTTGAAAACAAACAGTATATCCCAGCGTCAATGCTTTTATTTTTAAAAACGAAGCATTTGTTACCATTAAATCTGTCATTTCCTGATAGTTTTCACCTTGAATAATCGCAGGGAATTTACCAACAGGATTATCACCAAGCTTCCATCTATTATCATACCAACGTCTACTCATGTTACGATTAGGCATTCTGTTCTGAAAACTCATCGGTGAATGCTGTTTACGTCCAAATACTCCGGAAAGAACTAGGTTAAAATCAAATTTTTTCCAATTTGCAGAAAGAGTCATGCCTGCTGTGATTTTAGGAATATAACTACCCAAAATAGTACGGTCTTTTCCCGTAATGACACCGTCACCATTTAAATCAATGTATTTCAGACGACCAATCTTAGCATTTCCTTGGCCCATTGCTTTGTATTTATCGGCTTCTTTTTGAATCGTAATAACATCACCTGTCTTGTAACCATATAAAGCACTAATAGGTTCCCCTACGCGATTGATGACAACACCACCATAGCATCCAATATTAACAATTTCTTCATCTACACCACTGCTCAATTCCTTAATTTCGTTGTGTAAAAATGATACGTTACCTGCAATAGAAAAATTAAGATCGTTCATTTTTCCTTTATAACTAATTTCTATATCAAACCCTTTGTTTTGAACTTCAGCATAATTCATGTTGGGAGCACTCAAACCAACAGATGGAGGTAATACCATTTGTCTAAGTATACCATCTGTATTTTTAATAAAATAATCAGCTGTCATAAACAAACGATTATTAAATAAACCTAAGTCAATACCAAGATTAGTAACAGAGGTAGTTTCCCATTTTAACGACCGATTACCAAGTTGAGTCTGTGAATAACCTGCTGATATAACCTGCTGATCTGCACTGGGGCCAAAAACAACATTCTGTTTGTCAACAGCTGCAATAGTAGGATACCAAGAACCTATTGACTGGTTACCTAATTTTCCTAAAGAAACTCTTAGTTTCAAATTACTAATATTCTTTACGTCAAAAAAATCTTCTTCCGACACCCTCCATGCGCCAGATAATGAAGGAAAAACGCCCCAGCGATTATCTCCCTTAAAACGAGATGAACCGTCAACTCTTAAATTAACAGAAAATAAATAACGTTCATTATAGTCATAGTTAACACGTCCAAAATAAGATGCAAGTGCTAATTCTGATTTACCACCACGTAATAATTTTTCACGAGCATTTGTACCACCGTCAATCACCTGCATATTTTCAACTTCAGAAACAAAGTCTTTCACTGTACCACTTAAATTATCTCTCGTAAACAACTGTTGTGAAAAACCACCCATTACATTTACAGTGTGTTTATCAAAGGTTTTATCAAAATACAGTAAATAATCTGTTAGCCACATAAAATTCTTTGAACGATTTTCTACATATTTATTTGTCGTATTAGTGACACCACCATCATTATATTTAGGATAAAATGACTTATATTCATTATAAACCATATCAATACCGCCATTGAAACGAAATCTCAAACCATCAATAATTTGATATTCTACAAACAAATTATCTATTAATCGATAATTATGATTGTAAGGAGTATACCAACCGACTTCAGCTATGGCATTTTTTGAACCTGTCAATTTATTGTTTGGCTCACCATAGCTACCGTCTTCATCATATGCTACAGTAATAGGTGCATTGAAAATAACATCTGAATACCGAAACCTGGAATTACCTTCTGTGTAACGATAAGTCATATTTACATTATTACCAATCTTTAACCGGCTATTTATCTTAGCTTCAATATTAGAGCGTAAACCGGCTTTCTTGTAACCGGTATTAATAGCAATACCTTTCTGATTCAGTAATTCGCCTGATAAATAAAAGTTTATATTTTTTGTACCACTACTTACGTTTGCATTTAGATTAAATGTGGGAGCTGAAGTATAAATGTAATCACCCCAATTTGTCCCTACACCAAAATCGGAAGGTTTCAGACCGTCATATTTTGTAATCGGATTTCCTCCGTCAATTGCTTTTTTGTTCTCTCGCATTTCCAAAACAGCTGATACAAATTCGTCTGCATTTAACAAGTCCATCATATGTGAAGGCGTCTGCTTTCCCCAAGTAGCGTTAACCACTACTTTTGCTTTTCCTTCAACTCCCTTCTTCGTTGTAATTAAGATTACACCATTAGCTGCACGTGAACCGTAAATAGCAGCTGATGAAGCATCTTTCAGAATGTTGACACTTTCAATATCATTGGGATTGATTGTTTCAAAACCTTGATCTACAGGAATACCGTCAATAACAACTAATGGGCTACTATCACCATTGCCAAATGTTCCGACACCACGAATATTGATAGAAGCATCAGAACCAGGAAATCCTGTATTAATCAAAATATTAATACCAGACATTTTCCCTTGCAATGCGCCACCTACAGAAATACTTGAATTTGTAGAAAGAGTCTCTCCATTTACCATCGAAACAGCACCTAACAAGTCTTTCTTTTTCATCGTCCCATAACCGACAACCACAACCTCTTCTAAAACTTGTGAATCTTCTTTTAAAACAATGGTTAAATTTGTTTGCTTCTCAACGTTCACTTCACACTCGATAAAACCTATATATGAAACTTGCAAAACCACACCTTGAGAAACCTCCAAAGAAAAGTTTCCATCCATATCGGTAATCGTACCGTTAGTAGTCCCTTTAACCAATACATTCGCACCAATAACAGGTTCTCCGTTCTCATCTTTTACCACTCCTTTTATCAGTCTCTTTTCTGATTGTTGATTGATTACTCCTTTAACAGAAAGAATAATTTTATTATCAACTAATTGATAACGCACATTCGTTCCCTCAAAAACTTTATCAAGCACTTTAAAAACATCGCCATTTGTAACAGATACTGAGACACGACGATTTAAATCCACATGTTTGTTATTGAAGAAAAAATCATAACCTGTCTTTTCCGTAATCTGATCCAATACAGATCCTACAGTCTGATTATTAACAGGAATGTTTATCTCCAGCTTTTGGGCATAAGGTTCTGCAGCTACAGTAAAATTCAACGAAGAGATAAGCAACAAGGTACATAGTTTCATAAACAAAAGCGTTTTGTTAAAAAGCAAATGTATCACTCGCTTAACCATCCTTTTTTGTTGGATATTAAAATTAAATTCCATAAATTTGCAATGTGAGTTAAAATTAAACAAAATGATTCGTTTGTTACTAAACAAGCATTCAATCTCATGTTCATGCGGTGGATACGCCAATATTCATCGCATGTTCTTTTTTCTAATCCGGAGGTTTGTTCTTCATGTTGTTCTTTTTAAGGATTAATAATCAGTATAATTCTATTTGTTGTTTCTTTTCTTTTATGTCTTTATTATCAATATATCTCCATTGTATTCCGGAAGAAATTTTAAAATATTCCATAATTCTTTCAACACGTTGAGAGGTGAAAGTACCGGTAAAAGAAAAATCATTATATTTCTTATTCTTCACTGTAAATTCTATATTAAACCGTTTTTCTAACATCTTCAATACATCTTCGAACTTAGTATTATTAAGATGGATTTTTCCATCTTTCCATGACGTTTCAACAAAACAATTAGTTGCAAACAACTCTGTCTTACTTGTATTAAGATTATAAACCAACCGTTGATTAGGTTTCATCGAAACAAACTTCACTTGTCCATTATCACAATACTTAAATTTCACTTCACCTTCAACCAAAGTGGTTGTTATACAATCATTATCATACGCTTCCACATTAAATTTCGTTCCTAAAACCTCAATCCGTTCTCCTTGTGGCATAGAAACAATAAAATGTTTATCCATATTTTCAGTTACTTCAAAAAAAGCTTCTCCTTTCAACTCTACATCACGTATATATAAGCTAAAAAACAATAGGTACAAGAGATAATGTAAATATCTTTGATAGTCAGCGGGATGATAAAAACGACTTTAAAACAATAGATACATTTTGCTTTGATTTTAGTTGGATTTCCGGGCGCGCACAAAAATGATTTAAAGGCTTTGGTTGTATTGTGGGATAGCAGGAGGGTTAAAACGCTCAAAACGGGCTTTAAATGGGCTTTTTTTGATATACTTGAGCATATATAAATAAGCCCGGATAAGGGTGTAAAAATGGGGATTTGAGTACAATTCAAGTCTCCATTTTTTTTATGCAAAATTTGTTAAATATTTAAAGTTAGGGTCAATTTATATGTGAGTTAGGGTCAAAAGTAGGGTCAATCGGGTGTTGAGATTGCCTATAAAAGTATAAAAAAAATGGCTAAAATGTGCGTTTTTTATGTGAGTCGACCCCTCTATTACATGAATTTTGCACGAGTTTTTGTAAAATTATTTAAGTCTAAACAACTGTTTTACTGCGATTTTAGCCTTGAATTGCTTATTTTTTTTATCCTTTTTGAACGGATAAATTAACACTTTTCCTTTTACTCCAATCTTATGACGCCTACAACAATGGCTACTTTGCGGATTGATTCTTTACGTATTGAGAAAGGCGGATAGTTTGCCATGAATTTCACACCTTTGTTTTCGAAATCGGGGATATGATAGCGCTGTGTTATTTCGTAGTCTAAGACTTGGACGTCCCCGTTTGCGTATCCTGCCATCGCCTTTACGGGAATCAAAGGGATTCCTTCGTCTCCGGTAGCCGGAGTTGCAGTTATGATGGCAGACTGCTTGTCTTCTCGCAATATGGAACCTTGACCGGTGAGGAGCCACTCCGAACTTATATCATCAAATGATGTTATTATAGCCTCTAAGACGTCGAAGCTCGGCTTTGTTTTTCTTCCAGAAACAATATTAAAAACAACTTGGGGGGCAAAACCTATCCTTTCTGCAAATTTTCTTTTATTTCCACTTGTTTGATTTTCAATTATATATAAAATCCTATCGTTTATTTTAGAAAAATCTTTCATCATTTGTTGTTTTATATCATCATTTGTTTATATCTTTGCGCTGTCATCAAACTTAGATGACGATGTAAAGATAGTGTTTTTTTAAATATTATATGTATATGAACAGAAAAGAAGCAAAAATGAAGGATGTGACCGTTATGGAAGGTTTGACGGT
>PDWJ01003751.1_pt1 | contig 14214 bp, 8 predicted proteins | sample 1430881 | NCBI WGS metagenome assembly PDWJ01 (sample SAMN01162460, study PRJNA174530) | Oral metagenome, whole genome shotgun sequencing project. | biome: Marine environment; feature: Marine mammal; material: Swab sample of the gingival sulcus; isolation source: swab sample of gingival sulcus... | reverse complement strand
TTTATTCTCTTTGTCGGGTGATTTTATGGGACTGTTTGTATTATTAAATGCACTGATTATCGGAGTATCATATTCATCTACAAGAATTACTACTTTTTGATTAAAATGCTTTTCCAAATAGTAACTAAGGTCTTTAAGACTTGCTTTCAAATTTGTTTCCGACGACGTTTCTAAAATTATTTGTTCAATTATTTGTTTTTCATATTTTTCTAACTTATCTGATTTTAGTAAGTATTGATGTTTTTTATATAAGTTTGAAACCACGTTTTTAAATTTATCCAAACATTTATCCCAAGATGTTTCTTTTATTGATTTAAGTGTTAGATTGATTACGGGATACTTATTTTGATGTTCACTACAAAAATCCTTATGTTTGGATATTTCAAACTCGACAAACAATTCTTTGCAGTCTTGTTTTTGTATATCATAAAAATACTCAATCATTGACAGATTAAGTGTTTTGCCGAAACGTTTGGGACGAGGAAACAAAACAACGTCATTTGAATTATGGTGAAAATCGTAAATTAACTTAGTTTTATCCACAAGATAATACCTGTTTTTTATGAAAAATCCAAAATCGGAACGACCTATTTTTAATATTTTTTCCATCTTTTTTTTACTCTTGTTGTTTTTTGCAAATTTACAATTTTATTTTTACAATCAAAAATACGGTTTTCTCTTTTCCGTTGCACATAACACATATCCGTCCTAATTGCCCATAACAAAATACGCAACACCGTGAGCCGGATCTGTTAGATTTTTCAAATTTAATCTTTTTTCATTAGAGGCTTCATAAATGCAATATCATTATAGACCAAAGAAAAAACACTAACAACCTAACAATCAAGTTATTATACTTCTCTTATTTTACACATAAAATCTTAACTAATTTCGTGCGTTTGACCAAAAAATTAAAAAACAGGTTTTGCCCATTCGTTTTTTTTTATATCTTGTCAATTCTCATAAAAAAATATAAATTATGCCTACAAAAAACAAATTCAAATTGGAATTTTCAATAAATACCTCATCAAAATTGATTTTTCCAAGATTAAGCACTGCAAGCGGACTTTCCGAATGGTTTGCTGATGATGTTGCAGTTCAAGGTAAAAATTTTATATTCAAATGGCACGAACATGCTCAAACAGCCGAATTATTGCACAAAAAAAGAAACGAATCCGTGAGGTTCAAATGGCTGAACAGCAAGTCGAAAGATGATTTTTTTGAGTTTAAACTTGTGAAAGACGAATTGACGCAAGAAATTGCATTGATAGTTACGGATTTTGCAAGCGATGAGGAAAAAGTAGAAGCAATCGCATTGCGGGAATCCCAAATAAATGATTTGAAACGAACCTTAGGTGTTTAATTTTCAGCTATAACATTTGAAAAAGCCGAGTTTCGTGTTTTACGCTTTTTCTTCACGCCCATTTTAGCTTCAAATCTTTTTCGTAGCGAATTTTATTATTGTCCAGAAGCCACTGCACTACTTTTAAAACCTTGTCTTCTTTTTTTTCCGGAACATATGCTACGATTTCTTCCGGAGTCATTGCTTCTTTGCGCAGTTTTGTTTTTATTTTCTCAAGAATCAAATCAAACTCATAACGACTAAGACTGAGTTCGTTCCGACGTTTACAAACATCGCATTTTCCGCAGCGGTAGGTTTCCGTTTCGCCGAAATATTCAAGCAGCAGTCTGCTTCGGCATTTGCTTGTCGAACTGACATAGCGAATCACGGCATTGATTTTTTTTTGGTAGTTTTCTTTTCGCCCCTGATATTTTTCTTTAGACAAAAAAAGTGCTTTCTCATCTAAACGTTCTTCGGTAAAAATGACCAATGGCGTTTTCTTCTGCGGAATGTATTTTATGATTTTCATTTTACTGAGCTTCACAAGATACTTATAAACCGTATCGCGTGTTGTTTTCGCTTTTTTTGCAAGCATGTCTTCGTCTATTTTGGCATATTCCGAAAAAATGCCTGTATAGGAACGCAGAATCAATTTAATGAAATTGTCGAAAGCCGAATTGGCAACCTGAAACTTGTACAAATCCTGTCGATTTATGATAAAGCGCAGTTGCGACGGATTGTTCAATTCTTCCGTAACTTCAAGATAACCTTCTCGTTGCAGGATTTTCAAACTGTTATGAATCGTTAAAAAGCTGAAATGGTAATTTGAGGCAAAGTCTGTTAGTTTAAAGTCTGTCGAAAGTCCTTTTCCGCTTCCGACAGGTATTTGCAGGTAATTACACAGTGCATTGTACACTTTTTTTATCGTATCTTTTGGCGGATACGAGGTTTCAACTGCTTTTTCAAGTTTTTGTATGTCATTTTCGTTATAAAGCACAACGGCAAAAGCCGTTTTCCCGTCGCGTCCGCCGCGTCCGGCTTCCTGAAAATACGCCTCAAGCGAATCGGGCAAATCCATATGCACCACAAAACGAACATCGGATTTATCAATGCCCATTCCGAAAGCATTTGTTGATACAATCACTCGACATCTTCCCGCTTTCCACTCGTTTTGTTTATAATCTTTCAGCTCGTGTTTCAATCCTGCATGATAATAATCGGCATTGATGTTGTTGCTTTTAAGAAATTCGGCAATCTCGCGCGTTCGTTTACGGTTTCTTACGTAAACAATGCCGGTTTCGGGCATTTTGTTTACAATTTTCAACAAGTATTTGTATTTGTCGTCAACTTTTCTGACAATATAAATCAGGTTTTTCCGCTCAAAACTTTTCTGAAAAAGGTTTTTTTCTTTAAATTTTAATTTTTCCTGAATATCCTCAACAACATCAGGCGTTGCCGTGGCGGTGAGTGCAAGAATCGGAATATTCGGCAGCAAATTTCTTATTTTTGCAATTTGAAGGTAAGACGGACGAAAATCGTAACCCCATTGCGAAATACAATGCGCCTCGTCTATTGCAATCAGGTTTACGCGCATTTGTATCACACGTGCCTGAAACATTTCGGTCGATAGGCGTTCGGGCGAGCAATATAAAAATTTAAAATCGCCATAAATGCAATTGTTCAAGGCAATATCAATTTCGTCTTTCGACATTCCTGAATAAATTGCAAGCGCTTTTACCCCGATTTTCTGCAAATTATCTACCTGATCTTTCATCAATGCAATCAGCGGAGTGATGACAATACAAATTCCCTCTTGTGCCAATGCCGGAACTTGAAAAATCACGGATTTCCCTCCTCCGGTTGGCAACAAGCCAAGCGTATCTTTTTTCTCATCTACAACAGAGCGGATTATATCCTCTTGCAAAGGACGAAATTTGGGATAACCCCAATATTTTGTAAGAATTTGTTCAAAACGGTTCATATAAATAGCGTAAAAACTTTTCTCGAATTTAGAATCAACACTCAATTTACAAATGTATATTTTTTTTCACTCTACACGACATTTTTTATAATTGTGTTAATATTCTAGTGATTTTGGTTTAAAAACGAGTCGGAAGACGAAAGTGAAACGATGATTTTTTTGTATTCTTTGCGAAAAAATTTTGCATACTTTGCGTTTAAATTAAACGTAAGGCTAAAAGCAAAAAGTCAAAGGCTACAAAATAGAAACAGATGAACAACAATTTTTCATACAACAAGATTTTTGATTAAATTTGCTTTTTTTCGCAATTGCACAATACAATGAAGGAAATACGGTTATTCCTTCAGCAATACATCTTAAATTATTCGTGTGAAAAATACAATACTATTTCTGCTTGCAATACTAAACGTTACTTCCCTTTTGGCGCAGGAAGAGCTTTTGATTTACGGTAAGATTACCAACGAAGATGGGAAACCTATTCCGCAGGTAACCGTAACGGTGGAAGGATTGACAATAGGAACTTTTACGAACGAAAAAGGCGATTATCAGCTGTATATTCCAAATGCTGACAATATTCTGATTTTTCAACGTTTAGGATACGAAACCAAAAAATTGCTGCTTTCTAAGATACATCTTCCGCCGCATGTGAAGCTAAACCCGATACAGGCAAACGGAACATTGGTGAGGAAATACGAAGAGGTAAAAGCCATAGATGTGGTCGATAGAATGAATCGTTCGACTACGCTGACGAGAATCAACCCGAAAACTATTACGAAACTTCCTGATGCTTCGATGAGTGGCGTTGAGGCACTTGTGAAAATAAGTGCGGGAGTAAGCTCAAGAAACGAACTTAGTTCGCAGTATTCGGTAAGAGGCGGGAATTTTGACGAAAATCTTGTTTACGTGAATGATGTTGAAATTTACCGTCCGTTTCTGATTCGTTCAGGACGGCAAGAAGGCTTGAGCTTTGTAAATGCAGATTTGGTATCTTCCATCTCTTTCTCAACAGGCGGTTTCGAGGCAAAATATGGCGACAAAATGTCGTCGGTATTGGACATAAAATATAAAAAGCCGAGCGAGTTCAAGGCTTCTTTCTCCTCGAGTTTGCTTGGTGCGACCGCTCATGTCGAAGGACTTTCAAAAAACAGCAGATTCCGCTATTTGGCAGGCTTTCGCTACAAAACATCAAAATACATGCTGAACTCACTCGAAACCAAAGGAGATTATTTCCCTACTTTTTTTGATGTGCAAAGCTATCTGACCTACGATATTAACGAAAAATGGGAACTTTCTTTTTTGGGAAATTATGGCGTGAACAATTACAAATTTATCCCCTCGACATCGAAAACAAAAACAGGAACTTTTCAGAATGCCGTGAAACTAAATATCTATTTTGAAGGGCAGGAAGTCGATAGATTTATTACCCAAACAGGAGCTTTTGCCTTAAATTTCAAGCCAAATAAAGACTGCGGCTTGAAACTGACGGCATCAATGTTTCAATCTATCGAAGCTGAAACCTTTGATATTTTGGGCGAATATTATTTGAACAAGCTCGATCAGCAACTCGGGGCAAATCAGGGCGACAGCACGTTGAATCTCGGCATTGGAAGCTATTTGGATCATGCGCGTAATTTTCTGCAAGCGCGAATTGTAAATCTTTCACACAAAGGCTATTTTGCAAGAGGGAACAATCATCTCAGCTGGGGAATGAAATATCAAATAGAAGACATTGACGACGAAATAAACGAATGGATGTTGATGGATTCTGCCGGATATTCCATTCCGCGAAATAAGCATGAGATTGTGCTTTGTGAGCATCTGAATGCAGAAAATACGATGAACTCGACAAGGTTGTCGGCATATTTTCAAGATGCCTATGCCTTCAACACAAGCGGTTCGGAAATTACCCTCAATGGCGGAGTTCGTTTCTCGTACTGGAATTTTAATGATGAGTTTCTGCTAAGTCCGCGAGCATCAATTTCGCTGAAACCCATAGCTTGGAAGCGCAATGTTTTGTTTCGTTTTGCCACCGGCGTTTATTACCAATCTCCGTTTTTTAAAGAAACCCGCAACCTGAACGGAGTGTTGAACCGAGACATAAAATCGCAGAAATCAATACATTTTGTTCTGGCGAATGATTTTGAGTTTCACGCTTGGGGAGGGCGAACTTTTAAACTGCTTACCGAACTTTATTATAAAAAACTCTCGAACCTCATTCCGTACAAGGTGGATAATGTACAGATACGATACTATGCCGATGATATTGCCGATGGCTATGCCGCAGGAATAGATGTGAAAATTGACGGAGATTTTGTAAAAGGAGCAAAATCGTGGGCAAGTTTGTCGATTATGAAAACCGAAGAGGACATTCAAGGAGACGGCGAAGGATATATTCCGCGACCAAGCGATCAGCGTGTAAATGTGGGCTTGTTTTTTCAGGATTATTTGCCAAACAACGACTCGTACAAAATGCACATAAAATTTCTTTTCGGCACAGGGCTACCTTACGGACCGCCGAACAGAGAACGGAAGTTTGCCACCGCAACAATGCCCTCGTATAAGCGCGTAGATTTAGGATTGTCGAAAGAGATCATCAAAGAAGAGAGTTGGAAAAATAAAACAGGAATCCTCAAATATTTTAAAAGCATGTGGCTAGGACTTGAGGTGTTTAATCTTTTGGGAGTAAACAATACGATTTCCTACCTTTGGGTAACGGTAGTGCCAAATTCAACTCTGGCATACAACGATGCGTATCATCAATACGCAGTGCCAAACCGTCTGACAGCAAGAAGAATCAATCTGAAGTTGGTTTCAAGGTTTTAGCCGAAAACAATGCTTTTTCTTGGTTTTGCAAGGCGTTTTCGCCGGCTTGTTTCATGCTTTTGCCGAGCGACAGGAAGCCGTGATTTTTCATGATCAAGAAATTTCCTAAATGAAGAATTTCATCAACCCTTTTGAGCAACTCCATGCTGCCATACGGAGCTTCTCGGCTTGTTTCCGCCCAGCCGAATGTTGCTTTGGCTTGAAGAATTGCCGGCGAATGAGCATGAAAAATAGCATTAACATCAGACCTTTGCGAATAGATGGAATAATGCAACATGCTTTCTGAAGAAGGTTTTTTCGAGCCTTTGGCAAATACGCTTAAGCTTTGCATATCGCAATCGAAAACCTCGACAAAGTCGGAATTTGATGTCGCTTCATTCAGGTTTAAGCCCGATGCTGTGATTATAAATTTGTTTTCGCCCGCATTGAGCCTGAAACTTAAATTTCCGCCCGAACCGCCTTTGAAAACAGGACATAATCCGTATTTTGCAAAAACCAAACACCAGTCTTGCAACTCAAAAAGTTTGGCATTTTCCGAAATCTTTGACAATGACAAATGCGTCTGAAATTTTACACCAAGATATTTTTCCGCCATTTTAGTAGAAATTGTTTTGTGCTGCTAAAAATAGAATAATTTCTTGTTTAAAAACACGCCAAACGTCGAGTGTTTTTTTACTTGCTCAAAAATTTATGCACTCGTTGTTTTACTTCTGCAATTGCTGTTTTTAGATTGTCATTTACTATTCTTTCGTCAAATTGTTGGGCAAACGAAAGTTCATATTTTGCCTTGGCGATGCGTTTTTGCAGCGATGTTTCGGTTTCCGTTCCGCGCGCAATCAGCCGCCGCTCAAGTTCTTCAATCGACGGCGGCATGATGAAAATCGACAATGATTCGTCAGGAAATTGCTTTTTGATGTTCAAACCTCCTTTGACATCAACATCGAAAACAATGTGTTTGTTTTTGTTCCGGATTCGTTCAATCTCGCTTTTCAGTGTTCCGTAAAAGGTTTTCTCGTACACCTCTTCCCATTCAACAAACTCGTTCTTGTCAATTTTATCGCGAAATTCATCGGCAGAAATAAAATAATAGTCTTTCCCGTGAATCTCGTCGGGTCTTTTTTGGCGACTTGTTGCCGAAATCGAAAATTCATAGCAATCGGCAAATTTTATCAAATTCTGCACAATTGTTGTTTTCCCTGCTCCCGAAGGAGCTGAAAATATAAGGATTTTACCTTTTCCCATTTGTTTATATTTAATTCAATAAATTCGCTAAATTTCAAATATTTCTCTGTTTAAGCAATTAAATATTTTTGTTCAAAAATTGTTTGAAATTTACAGCACATTCATGAGTTGTTCCTTTATTTTTTCCAGTTCATCCTTCATCTGAACCACTATTTTCTGAATATCGGCATTGTTGGCTTTTGCCCCGATTGTGTTGATTTCCCGACCAATTTCTTGAGAAATAAATCCCAATTTTTTGCCTGAAGTTTCTTCGTTTATTGTCGATAAAAAATAGTTACAATGATTTTCCAAACGAACTTTTTCTTCTGTAATATCAAGTTTTTCAATATAATATATAATTTCTTGTTCGAGCCGATTTTCGTCTAATGCCGTTTTGGGAAATAGTTCTGAAAGGTTGTTTGAAATGCGATTTTTGATGGTTTTAATTCTCTTTTCTTCAAACTGTGCAATTTGCTTGCGCAATTCGACTATTTTGTTTATTCGCTTTACAATGTCTTTTTCGAGTGCCTTTCCTTCTTGCGCTCTGAAATTTTTCACTTCCCGCAGTGCTTCAACAAACATGGCGTGAATAGCTTCCCATTCCTCATCCGTAACGACAGCATCTTTGGATTGCAAAACATCGGGGAAACTCATAACCATCTGAAGCAGATTCTCGTGCATTGTCAAGTCGGCTAACTCGTCGCTGATTTTTTTCAGATCAGAGTAGTAAGATTTTACAAGTGTTGTGTTGATTTGTGTAGCTTTGTCAAGATCAAAATCATTTGTTTTGATGATAAATTCAATCTTTCCGCGCATCAAATATTTTTTTACGGTATTGCGAATAAGAAGCTCTTTTTCTTTCAAATATCCGGGTAATTTTGCCTGAATGTCGAACAATTTGCTATTCAAGGATTTTATTTCTACCACATATTTTTTGTCTGCAAACTCGCAGCTTGCTTTTCCGTATCCGGTCATTGAGTATAACATAGTTTGATTTTTTAATGTTAAAACCCTATTTTTCCGTCTGTTAATTTTTGAATGTAAGGTTTTGTCCAACGAATTTATAAAAAAAAAAGTTTTGGACAAATGCTTTGGCAAATTATTCCCGTGTTTGGTAAATTTCTGCCGTGCCGATTGCCGTGTGGCGACAATATTTTTGTTTAGTTTGCCTGTTTTGCAACAAGTTTTTGCCAACGCTCGAATATTGCATTTATGTTGCGTTTGACTTCTTTCGTGTTTTTGGGGAACAAATTTTCTTGTGAGCTTAAATTTAACAAAATGCGCGATGATTTTTCGATAAATTCATTTGCCTTATCAAAATTTTTTAAGTGGAAATACGTGATTGCTAAATTCTTGTAGGCGCGCCCCAGTTCTACGTTTTCTTTGGGCAATACAGCCGTTTTTATTTGAAGCTCTTTCAGCGAATATTCCAAAGCTTGCGCGTATTCCCCCAAGTCGCGGTATGCAGAGGCGATATTTGAATATGAATTTGCCAGCCACGGGTGGTTTTTCTCCAAAAGCATCTCGCGAATTGCCAATGCTTTTTCTGAAAAAAACAAGGATTTCCGCATTTTTCCGTATTTTTGGTAAGTAAGCGAAAGGTTGTAATACGAATTTGCCAAAGATGCGTAATTTACATTTTTATCATGTTCACAAATTGCAATTTCTTTCAGTGAATAATGTATTGATTTTTTGTAATCTGCCATTTCACGAAATCTGCTTGCAAGGATAAAGTTTAAAATTCTCAAATTATCGTCTTCGCCTTTGATATGATTGCTGATAAACTCTGCAATTGTAATATGTTTTTTAATTTTTCCTGACGAATTTCCATAAATCGTCTTTATCTTATTTTTTATGTAAACAAGCAGTACGCTGCAATTTTTGACCGTAACTTCGAGTTTTTCCCGTAAAATTTCAGCAAGCACGTTTTCTAACGAAAAAGTAGGATTTCCGTGGGTTTTCGATTCTTTTGTCAATATATTTTTTGCTGCCAGCGTGTTTAAAAGCGAAAGGAAGCGTTTTTTTATAAATTGTTCGTTTTCTTCGTAAGAGCTTAATCCTAATTTTTTCAAAAATCCTAAAATAAACGAAACAAAACGCTTGTTTGAATAAATCAAAATGCTTTTGTTGCCTTTTACGCCAAACATTTCATACAATTCTGAAAACTCATACTTTCCTGCCGGAAGAAGCGAGAAATATCTTAAAATTTCTTTTTCTGCATTCGGATAATTCGAGAAATGTAACTTTTCCATTAAAAATCAATTATTTAAAAAAGGAGAGAGAACAATGTCTGTTGTCTCGCCGGCTTTTAGCCTTTTTAAGGTGCAAAGTTCGCAAAAAATTGTCGTTTAACTTCCAACCTTCGTCTTCCGTTTTTGAGGCTTCGTATAACTTTTTGCAGACTAAAATAATAAAACTAAACTTGTATTGCAAAACGAATCTTGTTTTTATTACAAAAAAATAAAATCCTTTTTAAAAAGGGAGCATGCTCCCTTGTCAAACATGCTTCTTTTGTTGGATTGTATGTGGAAATTTGTCGTACACGAACGGAAAAAACAAGTGTTCAGCAGAGCCGCAAAAATAATCAAACTAAGTTAGTGGAAATAGAAATAATTTTCATACTTTTAGAAAACTTAGAGGCATAAAATTTGATGTTATCTTGTTTTAAATGATAAAATTACTTAAAATTATTATATTTTTTTTTGCGGGAAGTTTGTTTGTGAGTCTTTACGCTCAACGTCCGGATTTGAGATTTGAACGCCTGACAGACAATAACGGACGGAGTTTGGGAAGAGTAACCGGCATTGTGCAGGACAGCATCGGCTTTTTGTGGATTGCAAGCTCAAACGGGCTTTTTCGATACGACGGATATTCTTTTACGAGTTTTAAAAATATTCGAGGAGATTCAACATCAATTCCTTACAGAAACATAACTTCGATTTATGAAGACGCGAAAGGAATAATCTGGCTGATGCACGATTATTTTGTGCCTTTTAGCAAGGAAAAACGAAACTTTGACTACGAGATTATTTCCAAGCAAAAATTTGAGTTCGGAACAAAACTCAAGCAAGATAAATGGGGCAACTATTGGATTGGACCAAGCGAAAAAGGCTTGCTTTGCTTTGATGCCGACGCGAAACACAGCCAAAAGTTTGCACAATCGCCGCCAATGTATTCGCCCGATTTGTATGCCTATATCGACAGCTTGTACAGGCACAAACTTTTTTGCTTTTCGCTGCTCGACATCGGAAGCAAAAAAGATACAAGTGTGGAGTTTCATGTGAAACAAACAGCCGACTTTCTCATTGTCTCGACCGCTGAAAGCAGCAAAGCCAGAGCATACGACTACGGCAGTTTGACAAGCGGAAACAAAACCCTCTGGAGCTTAGAGCCTGAAAAAGCGAAACATACGGGAGGACAGCAATACAACAAAATACAAATCGGGACGATTCGTTTGAAAAAAGGAAGCTATCGCTTGAATTTTACGACCGACAATTCAGGGGCGTTCAATGATTGGAGTCCTGAAAAAGCACCCACGAAAACAAATTTCTACGGTATTGGACTGATAGAAATCTCGCAGAAAGAAAAAAAGCATATCGACAAAAAAATAATGCGCAAATATCTTCCGCCCAATTCAATACTTTCTAATAATTTTTTGGATTTCACTGTCGGGAAAAACGGAAATTTGTGTGTCGCCTCGGAAAAAGGATTGGATATTTTTTCAGAGAAAAACAACAAATTTGAGCATTTCGAGATTGATTTCAAATCAATCTTGCACTTGGTAAATATTCGCGAACTTGCTATTCAGAAGGTTATACAAGATTCGGACGGTTGTTTTTGGTTTGGCACAAATCGTTTCGGGCTGATCCGGTATAATCTGAAAAGCAAAGAGTATAAAATATACAAAGCCAAAGAAGGCTCTGAAAGTTTGGCAAGCAATTGTGTGTACAGCCTTCTGGAAAGCTCGAACGGAACGATTTGGGTGGGAACAGACATGGGAATTTCAATCATAAATAAAAACAACAACGAAATTCACAGCTATCAATCCAACGTGAAAAACAGGCTGTTCGACAATTTTATCATTGATATATTTCAAGACAATGCGGGAAATATTTGGATAGCATCAAATCAGGGATTAAACCGATTGATAAAACCGCGATTTAGATTTTATGACTTCAAAACAGAGAATCTTTCGCGAGAAGTTCATATCGACAAAAGAGCAAATCAGGATAAATTTTGGTTTAACGATGGCACAAACAACAAGCTGAACTGCTACGATAGAAAACAGAATAAATTTTATAGCTTTCCGCTTAAAAATCACTTTTTTGCATACAACACGCAAGAAAAACAAATCACGTATGGAATTTATGATATTTTGGAAGATTCGCACGGTTTTTTGTGGCTCTCGATTGACAATGGTTTGTATCTTTTCAGTCGGAAAGAGAAGGAAGTAAGCGATACGCTCGAAATTCCCAACCTTCCGCCGGAATGCCTCGATTTGGAAAAAATAAACATCATCAACAACGAGGAAGTTTCGGATAATATTTTAAGTATCAAAGAAGGCAAAGAAGACAATCTTTGGTTGTTTACGCTTTACGGCATATACGATTATGATATTTTACACAATAAGATTAAGGGAGTTTACAGGTACGGGATAAAATTCACGTATGTCTATGAAATTTCGTCGGAGTTTCTAAAATATGTCCACGAAGATAAAAATAACAATTTCTGGATTCGGAATTCGTATGGAATTTATTTTTTCGATTCCGAGAAAAAACAGTTGATGCAGCTATACGAGTTTGACGATCAAATTAAATATTCATCAACTACGGTAAATGATAATATTTACGAGTCGAAAGATGGGATTGTTTGGTTTGCCATGCTTCCTAAGTTGTTTTATTATGATGCACAAAGCAAGAAATTCGGGAAATTTTCCGACGAAAGTTCGGGCGATTTCAGCGATTGTAAAATCAGTTCGTTTAACGATACGCTTTTATACATATTAAGCGATAACGGGCTTACTGTTTTTAATCGTGAAGATTCTACATTCGGCAGATATACGATTGAAGACGGTTTGGCAGACAACACGCTGAACGGCATTGTTGATGATAAACGCGGCAATTTGTGGATTACAAGTTCGCGAGGACTTTCAAAATTCGACAAAGCGACAAAGGAATTTGAAACCGTTTCCGAAGAATTTGATTCCTACAAATTTATCGGAGCGTCAAACGAGAATCAAGACCAAACAGGCGAACTCCTGTTTTTTACCGACAAGGGTTTTTACTCTTTTTATCCGGACAGTATAAATCGGCATAAACCGAAAATCGGGATAACAAAATTTATTGTCAATAGCAAGGAATACGCGCTCGACAGCTTGGTTTACCTCAAACGAAATATAGCATTGAATTGGGACGAAAATTTTATAACCTTAGAGTTTTCTGCATTTGATTTCAGCGAACCCTCAAACAATCAATATGCTTATATGCTTGAAGGGCTTGACAAAGATTGGATTTATGTTGATGCGCTGAACAGAAAAGCGGTTTATACGGGAATTTCGGCAAAAGACTATATCCTGCGAATAAAAGCATCGAACAATGATGGCGTTTGGAACGAGAAAGGAATTGCTATCCGTATTTTTATAAAACCTCCGTTTTGGCAAACAACTTGGTTTTACAGTTTTTTTCTTCTTTTTGTTACTTTGCTGATTTACTTGTTTATAAAGTATCGGGAACGCAGTCTGCAACGGGAAAAGCGCATTTTGGAAGAAAAAGTACAAGAACGCACACACGAAATAGAACGGCAAAAAGAAGAAATCAAAGCGCAACGCGATTTGGCAACACGGCAAAGAGACCAAATATCCGAACAAAAACAAGCCATAATGGATAGTATTCATTATGCCCGACGCATTCAGCGGGCTGTTTTGCCTCCTAAAGATGTTGTTGATGCTTTGTTGCCCAAACATTTTGTTCTTTACAAGCCGCGTGATATTGTCAGTGGCGATTATTATTGGATAAAAGAAATTGACAATAAAATAATTGTAACAGCAGCAGACTGTACCGGACATGGCGTTCCGGGTGCTTTTATGAGCATGTTGGGCATTGCATTTTTAAACGAAATTGTCAATAAAGGAAAAGCCTGTCATGCAAACGAGATTCTGAATGAACTGAAAACTCATGTCATAAAATCGCTCCATCAGACAGGAAAAGAGGGCGAAGCCAAAGACGGAATGGATATTGCCCTTTGCATTGTGGATAAAGAAAACATGAAACTCGAATTTGCCGGAGCTTACAATCCTTTGTATTTGGTGCGCAAGGGGGAGCTGACGCAATTCAAAGCCGACCGTATGCCTATCGGGATTCACTACTCGAAAGCCCAAAGTTTCACAAACCACCCCATTGAGCTTCAGCCGAACGACGCAATTTACATGTTCTCTGATGGATATGCCGACCAATTTGGCGGCAAAACAGGCAGAAAATTTATGTCGAAACGATTCAAGAAATTATTGGTCGATATTCAGCACAATAATATGCCCGAACAAAAGAAAATTCTTGACCAAACCATTGAACAATGGAAAAACGGACACGAACAAATTGATGATATTGTTGTGTTCGGCATAAGAATATGAGCGAAAATTTAAGGTATATCGTGAAAAATAAACCGCTTCCGATGTTTTTGCTTTTTTAGTTTGAAAGTTAAGCAATTTTTTTATCAAAATTCCAAATTTTAATTTTTTTTTTCATTCCTTATTTAATACTATTTATATTTATTTTTTAGTCCAATATTTGCATGAATAAACATATTCAAAAGAACAAGTTTGTTTAACATGGGATTGTGTTATTTTTTTTGA
>PDWJ01003750.1_pt1 | contig 14215 bp, 11 predicted proteins | sample 1430881 | NCBI WGS metagenome assembly PDWJ01 (sample SAMN01162460, study PRJNA174530) | Oral metagenome, whole genome shotgun sequencing project. | biome: Marine environment; feature: Marine mammal; material: Swab sample of the gingival sulcus; isolation source: swab sample of gingival sulcus... | reverse complement strand
AGATGTTCACGATGCTCTACATCGCCAACGATCCCAGGGCTCGGAGGATGATGGAGTATCTCCTTCGAAATCCACCGTCTCCAACCTGACAAAGTAGTGTTAGGCGTTGAAGCTGTGGACCCTGTCGCGGGTGCTGCTTTAGCGTCTGTGGCTGCTTAGGCGGCCTGCTAGACTCCGCGCCAAACGGGAGGGTGGATCGTGGCGAAGAAGCGCAAGAAGGCGGCGAGAAAGCGTTCGGGCAAGTCGGGTGCTGCTGGGGGTATTGCACTACAGCCTGGCCAGAGCTTTCCGCTTGGTGCCACGCTGATGTCTGGCGGCGTCAACTTCAGTGTCTTCGCACATGGCTGCGAGGGCGTGGAGCTCTTGCTCTTCGATGACATCGAGGCCGACGCCCCGGCTCAGGTGCTGCCGCTCGATAGCGTGCGCAACAAGAGCTTCTATTACTGGCACGGCTTTGTGCCAGGCGCGGGCGAGGGGCAGCTCTACGCGTATCGCGTGCATGGGGAGCATGCTCCCGATCGTGGACGATTCTATGATGGCGATAAGGTCCTGCTCGATCCCTACGCACGTGCCGTCGAGGTGCCGAGTGGCTTTTCCCGAGAAGCTGCCAAGTCTCCCGGAGCCAATGTGAGCCAGGCGCTCAAGGGCCGAGTCGTCGAGGCCTCAAGCTATGACTGGGAGGGGGATGAGCATCCTCGTCACGACTGGAAGCGCACGGTGATCTACGAGATGCACGTCGCCGGCTTCACCAAGCACCCAAGTTCGGGGCTGGGCGAGGAACTGCGCGGGACCTACCGCGGAGTGATCGAGAAGATTCCCTACCTGAAGGAGCTGGGCATTACTGCTGTCGAGCTCATGCCGGTCTTTCTCTTCGATACCCAGGATGCGCCAGAGGGCTTGTCCAACTACTGGGGCTATAGCCCGATCTCTTTCTTTGCCCCCCATGTCGGCTACGCCTCACGGCCGAGCGCTCGGGCGGCGATGGACGAGTTTCGCGACCTGGTCAAGGCGCTGCACCGTGCTGACATCGAAGTTATCCTCGATGTCGTCTACAACCACACCGCCGAATCTCACGGCGATGGTCCGATCTACTCGTATCGGGGATTCGCCAATGACACCTACTACATGCTTGGCGAGGACCGCTCGCGTTTTCTCGATTTCACCGGCACGGGTAATACGCTCAATACCAACCACTCGATCGTCAAGCGGATGATCATCGACAGCCTGCGCTATTGGGTGCAGGAGATGCACGTCGACGGCTTTCGTTTCGATCTTGCGGCCATCCTTTCGCGCGACTCGGATGGGAGCGTCTTGGAGAATCCTCCAGTTCTCTGGGAGATCGAGTCCGACCCGGTGCTGGCCAATACCAAGTTGATCGCCGAAGCCTGGGATGCGGGTGGGCTCTACACCGTCGGGCGTTTTCTTGGTGACCGTTGGAAGGAATGGAATGGCCGTTTCCGTGACGATGTACGGCGCTTCATTCGCGGCGACGAAGGCACCTTGTCCGATCTTCAGTCGCGCTTTCTGGCGAGCCCGGACCTCTATGCACATAAGAGGCGGGGCCCCGAGGAATCGATCAACTTCGTGACCTGCCACGATGGCTTCACTCTCAACGACTTGGTCTCGTACGAGGAAAAACACAACGAAGCCAATGGCGCCGACGCTGGAAGTGGTGCCTCCTGGAATACCAGCAGTAACCATGGCGTCGAGGGGCCGAGCGACGATCCGGAGATCGAGGCGCTGCGCAGCCGCCAAGCCAAGAACCTCCTGACGATACTTTTGACGGCCCTGGGCACGCCCATGCTGCTGATGGGAGATGAGATACGCCGCACACAGCGAGGAAACAACAACCCCTATTGCGTGGACGCGGAGCTCAGTTGGTTTGATTGGAGCCTGGTCGATGAGCACAGTGATCTGCTGCGTTTCACTAAGGCCCTGATCGAGTTGCGGCAGCACACGGACCTGCGCGGGACCGCCGCTGACCTGCCGCTAGAGAGCCTGCTGGAGAGCGCCGACATCGAGTGGCACGGCACCAAAATCGGTGTGCCTGATTTCTCTGATCCGGCGCGAGTGATGTCCTTTACGGCTCAAAGCCGACGCTATCCGCGACTCTGGCACATGATCTTCAATGGCTCGGATTATGATCTCGAGTTTGAGCTTCCCGAGGTTCCGCGTGATCTGGGCACAGGCTGGTTCCGTGTCCTCGATACTCATCTCGCGAGCCCTCAGGATCTCGTGCCCTTGGAGGCGGCGCCGCAGGTCACCAGTCCGGGTTACTGGGCGTCGCCGCGATCCATCGTGTTGCTGGTGAGTCAGCCCGAGCTCTGATCCCCTTGGATAGGCGAGCATGCTCTTCCTCCTGATCGTTTCCTTGCTTTGGGCCTTTTCCTTTGGGCTCATCAAGACGCATCTCACGACACTCGACTCGAGCTTTGTCGCGGCGCTGCGGATGCTGCTGTGCCTGCTGGTCTTCGCTCCGCTGCTGCGCTTAGGAGGCGTTCGTCTGCGCCTGGGGCTGACTCTTGTCGGTATTGGGGCGCTTCAGTTCGGCTTGATGTATCTGGCCTACATCGAGAGCTATCAATATTTGAAGAGCTATGAAGTCGCGCTGCTGACGGTCTTCACGCCGCTGTGGATGACGCTGCTCAATAGCACCATGCGCCGGGAACTGACGCTGCGCTTCCACGCCGCCGCCGCGCTGGCTATCGCTGGGGCTCTGGTCATTGTCTGGCGCGGCCTCGCCGAAGGACCGGCGCTGAAGGGTGTGCTGATCCTCCAGGTGGCGAACCTGGCCTTTGCCAGCGGGCAATTGCTCTACAAGCGCACGCGTGAGCGGCACCCGAAACTTCGGGACCACGAGGTCTTCGGCTTGCTCTACCTCGGTGCCGCGCTCTTGACCTGGGCGGTCGTGGCGTTGCGGGTCGATTTTGCTGGCCTTGCCCCAAGCCCAGTTCAGTGGCTGGTTCTGGTTTATCTGGGTGTGGTTGCCAGTGGCTTGGGCTTTTTCCTCTGGAACCTCGGCGCCACCCGCGTTTCGGTCGGAGCGCTGGCGGTGATGAATAACGGCTACATGCCCTTTGCCGTGTTGGCTTCGGTATTGCTCTTCGGCGAAGAGGCGGACTGGGGCCGCCTGCTTCCGGGTTCCGCTCTGATTGTCGCGGGTCTCTGGCTTTGTCGCGGGGGGGCTTATCCGGTGCCTGGCAATCTATCAGCGGAAGCGAATGATCGGCGCGAACTTGGGGCGTAGCTGACCACTGATGGCTGTCGCCGAGTTCATGTTGGTGAGTATTGTCGCTTCCGGGTCGCCACCGAGGCGGAGCTTCAGCAGCGGGCTGCTGGCGATCCCTAGGGCGTTGGCGCGACGGTCAAGGATCAGGATTTGGGTAAAGAAGACGAAGCCCGCGAGTCGCCGGTCGGCGGGGTAGGCGAGGGGGAAGCTGATTTTACCGATGGCGTTGGTGACGCCGCTTTGCACCCAGTCGAGGGAGCAGCCGATGCTGCAGCCGGGTGCGCCTAGGGCTGAGAGGTCGAAGGGCAGTTTGAGCGGGCCATAGTTCTTGTCGCTGAAGCCGAGCACGCCCAGGCAGGGGGTGCGGGCCATACCGGTATAGCCGTAATGCCCGTGATTCGAGGCGCCGGGGAAGAGGTTGGTACTGCCGCTGAACTGCGTCGGGGTGTAGTTGCTCGCCGTCGGGCAGGCCTTGGGTAGGACAGGGAAGTCAACGCGACCGCTGTCCTTGATGGCCTCGACCGGGTAGTTGAGCCAGGCGCTGTGCTGGTTCGAATAGATGCGCAGTTCGAGGACCAGGCTGCGCTGGTTCCCGGGTATGTGCAGGAAGCTGGCGCTGGCGTCGAAGGGCAGCCGGATCTGGAAGGGCAGTCCGCCGCCGACGCGGGGGAGGAAGAGCTTCTTGCGGGCGATAACGAGCTTTTGTGTCTTGCTGTCGATGTTGTTGGTAAAGAGCGAGCTGGCGGTTCTGCTGTGCACCGATACCGGCGCGTGCGCGATGAGGAGTTCTAGCTCCACTTGTTGGCCTCCGAGCCTCGTGCCACGTGCCAGCTCGGCCAAGCGCAGCTCGATGCCGCGACAAAGGAATGGGGAGGGCCGGGCGAAGCTGCCTGGGTCGAGGATGATTTGGCGCCGTAGCGCCGGCGCCCCAAGCAGGGCGGCATCTTGGTCGTTGCCATAAGCGGCGCCGAGGCGAGGAGCGGTGACGCTTTGAGCTCGGGAGGCACCAGCGGCGAGGAGGCAGAGGATGGGAGCGAGGGCGAGGCTGGGGCTGGGAAGGCGAAGCATCCGGAGATTGTCAGTTAGGTCCCCGCTTTCGCCAAGCCGCATCGGCTAAGAGTTTTTCCGGCCGTCCTCCCCAGGTTCCGGCTCTAGGGAAAGGCCTGCGAGAGGTCGGGCCCCTCCTCGATGCCAACGGAGCGCCAATGGAGCGGCGAGTCCGGCGCTCTGCCATCCACGATCGATATTCCAAGGCATCTTAGGTGGATGTGCGTAGGCGCCTGCTCAGTGTGCCGGGAGAGGGTGCGTAGATCACCTGGTGCTTTGGGGCCGCACTAGGCAGGAACTCGCGAATCCTCTTCCCCTATGCCTGAACCGTTGCCCGCGCGGTGCCTTGATTGGGGCGCGCGGGGTGTTCTTCATTCATGTTCCCTGTTTGTGAATCCTGAGAAATGACCGACTCGACCACGCCCCCCGAGAAGAAGCCGCTTGCCAAGGATCCCGCTAGCTTCACGGAGTTTCTGAGTTCCTTGGTTGGCCGTGTCGTCACCTTCGCCAACCCGGAGTCCCTCGAAGATGCGGCTATGGGCTATGTGCTGAAGACTGGCTTCTACCGCACCAAGCTGCTTGCCGTGCACAACGACTACTTCTGTGTGGCTGCGGAGCTGGTCCACAAGGGCAAGGAGACCCGCAAGGAGCCAGTTCGACAGTTCATCCCCATGAGTGCGATCAAGAGGGTCACCGTCGGCAAGTCCGACATCCTCGTGCACGTCTGATCGACTAAGGCCCGGCTTCTCCAGGAGAAGCACGACATTGCCACTGCGTAGCGCCAGAATGCACGCATGAGCGATTCGACCCGATTTGTAGAGACCGAAGTCCCTGGAGTGATCCGCGTTGAGCCGCGGGTCTTCGGGGACGATCGGGGCTTCTTCCTGGAGACTTGGCAGAACGAGCGCTACGCCGCCGCTGGGATCAAGGGGCCTTTCGTTCAAGACAACCACAGCCGCTCCAGGCGGCACACTCTGCGTGGCCTGCACCTCAACTGCGAGAAGCCTCAGGGCAAGCTCATCCGCTGCGTCGAAGGTGAGATCTTCGATGTTGCGGTCGACCTGCGCCGAGGCTCGCCGCACTTTGGCAAGTGGTGCGCTGAGAAGCTGAACGCGGAGACGCATCACCAGCTCTGGGTGCCGCCGGGCTTCGCCCACGGCTTCCTCGTGCTCAGCGAAATCGCACAGGTCGAATACAAGGTCACCGATATCTACTGGCCCCAGGGAGATCTCAATCTTCGCTGGGATGACCCGGAGATCGGGATCGACTGGCCGCTGGACGGCGAGCCACTGCTGTCCAGCCAGGATGCTGCAGGCAATAGCCTGCAGGAGCTGATGCATCGCCTCGTGCCCTACGAGGGCTGATCCGGCCCTGCTAGGGCGGAGTGTTGTGCGACTCCGCGAACTCAGGATCTCTGGGCGCGCAGTCGCTCTAGGCAGAGTGCCAGGTCCTGGGCGAGCGGGGCCTTCAGCTGCAGCCACTCGCCCGTTCGTGGGTGGGCCAAGTCCAGTTCGCATGCATGGAGGAACATCCGTGGCAGGCCGAAGTCCTGACGGAACTGCTGGTTGATCCGTCCTTTGCCATAGGTCGAGTCGCCCAGCACGTGGTGGGCGAGGTGGTTTAGGTGTCGGCGGATCTGATGCTTGCGCCCCGAATACAGGCTTGCCTCCAGCAGTGAGCACTGGGGCAGGTGTTCCAGGCAGCGGAACACGGTGCGGCAAGCTTGCGGCTCGCCGCGGTGATTGCGCAGGGGGCGTGTCGACTCGAACTCCGCTGCTGCATGCCCGCGCCCGAGCACGAGGTAACGCTTGCGCGCTTCGGGGGCCTGAAGCCGGGCCTGAAGCGCTGCTGCCATCTCCGTGCTCAGGGCAAAGGCTAGAACCCCGGAGCTGTTGCGATCGAGTCGGTGCACCGGGAAGAGCTTCCTCTCGGTCTGATTGCGCAGCGTCTGGAGAACGTGCAGGTCTCCAGCTTGTGACCACTCGCCCCGGTGCACGTTCATGCCAGGGGGCTTGTCACAAACGACGAGATCCTCGTCCATGAAGAGGATGCGGATCTCGGGGACTTGGCGCGGCGACATGGGCTTCGGCCTTTGCGGCTGCTAGGCGCTGCCCGCTGCTATGAGCGCTTCGGCTTCATTGCGCGCCTTCGCCAGCTTGGTTTTGGCGATCCAGCGAGCGAGCTCTCGATCCTTGGCTTTGAGGAAATGCCGACAGAGCACGATGCCTTTGTTCAGTAGCCTGGCCTTTTCGGCCTTGCTGAGCTGGCTCAGGGCAGTGATGGGGTGGATGCCGCTGCGCTCGATACGGTGCTCCAGGCCATTGTCTTTGGGGTAATTCCAGCCGACTAGTTTGAGGCCCATTCCTTCGCCAAAGGCGATGGCGTCACTGGTAAAGCGCCCGTTGGTCACCAGCCAGTATTTGTCGTAGCCGCGTGGAATGGCTCTGAGATCCTCTGCGCGGGCGTAGATATACATCGCCACTTTGACGTCGACCTTGCCTTCACTGTGGGTGCGGAGCTTGCATTCGCAGAGCTGCCGCTGGCGGCCGCGGCCGGCGACAACATCGATTTCGTGTGAGACGTAGCGCCCGTCCATGGTCACCGAGCAAATGCTGGGCAGGCCCTCGGCCTCGAAGAGGGCGGCGACCAGGTGTTCGAAGGGATAACCCGAGGGGCCGAGCTCCATGATCGAGCGTTTGAGGCTGTAGAGGGCGGCAACGGGATGGTCGTGGGCGGCGATTCTACGCAGTGTTTGGAAGGCGATGCGATAGAGCTGCCTCGTTGTCATCCCATCCTTCAGCTTCTCACCGACTCGGGCGACGACTTCCTTGACCTGGCTGGGATTGGCCCCAGCTCGGCGTAGCGAAGTCCGGAGCTTGTGGGTTCGGAAGACCTCGCGCTCCCCGTTCGACTTGATGATGACTGGGTTCGTGGATCGCGACATGGGCGTGATGCTAGCAGGCGGCTGCTGAAGTCGCGCGGCAGTAGAGCAGCGTCTTTGACGCCTTCTCGAGGGCCGAAACCCTGGCAAATCACTGGGAGCCACTTGCGATTTCTGCTGTCTTGGCGGGCCCGGATCCTGGGCTTTGCCCAAAAGCTCAGTGGCCGGTAGAGGACGAGGGGTCCTGGCTGTGGGGAGGCCTGGTTTCGGGGGAGAGCATGTGAACTGTGGCGCTTTGGTTTCGACCCTGCGGGGTTACACTCGCTGCCCGTTTCCGAACCCCTCCTGCCAAGGGCATCCCCTTCATGGCCGATTCAAGCACAGAGCTACAGCGACTCGAAGACGCCGTCCGCCGGAGAACCGAACAGGACCCGTGGCTAGCGCCCTTCGCCGGGGATTTGTTGCGGCGCCTGCGCAAGGCGGTGTCCCTTGAGGAGCACCTGACTGGCGGTGACATGTCGCTCGCCGACTTCGCGTCGGGGCATGAGTTCTTCGGGCTGCATCTGCGCGATGGACAGTGGGTCCTCCGCGAGTGGGCTCCCGCTGCGACGGCGGTCTATCTCAAAGGGCCTTTTAGTGGGTGGCAGGCCCTGCCCGAGTACCTGTTCTCGCCTGCTGAGGATGGCGTCTGGGTCTTGGAACTGGATGCGGGTTGTTTGGCGCACGGGGTCCCGTATCGGCTTGAAATCCGCTATCGGGATGCGGATGGAGGCGAGCAGTCGGGGGATCGTTTGCCCGCCTTCGTTCGCCGTGTTGTCTACAACGAAGCGACGCGCAGCTACAACGCCGAGGTCTGGCAGCCGCCCGCGCCCTACCAGTGGCAGCACGAATGCCCCAGCGAGCCGAAGGCGCCGCTGCTCATCTACGAGGCCCATATCGGCATGGCCAGCGAGGAGCCACGGATCGGCAGCTACAGCGAGTTCCGGGAGCTGGTGCTGCCGAGGATCAAGGCGGCCGGCTACAACGCCATACAGATCATGGCGTTGGCCGAGCACCCCTACTACGCGTCATTTGGCTACCAGGTCTCGAGCTTCTTCGCCTGCAGCTCGCGTTTTGGCACCCCCGACGAGCTCAAGGCGCTGGTGGATGCTGCCCACGGCCTTGGCCTGCACGTGTTGATGGATTTGGTGCATTCACACGCGGTGAAAAACGAGGTCGAAGGGCTCTCCCTCCAGGATGGAACCTCGCATCTCTACTTTCACCAGGGCGGGCGCGGCGAGCACTCCGCCTGGGACTCGCGTTGCTTTGACTATGGCAAGGGGCAGGTCCTCCACTTCCTCTTGTCCAACTGTCGGTATTGGCTCGACGAATTCCACTTCGATGGTTTTCGCTTCGACGGTGTCACGAGCATGCTCTACACCGACCACGGCCTTGGGCGAGCCTTTACCAGTTATGACGCGTACTTTGGGCCGGGCATCGACGAGGACGCGATAAGTTATCTGCGACTTGCCAATAAGCTCGTCCACGAGTTGCATCCCGGAGCGATTACGATCGCGGAGGATGTCTCCGGTATGCCTGGCCTCGCGGCACCTCTCGTCGAGGGCGGTGTTGGCTTTGATTTCCGCTTCGCGATGGGCATCCCCGACCAATGGGTCAAGCTCACCAAGGATAGGCCGGACGAAGAGTGGTCGATGTCTGGACTCTGGTATGAACTCACCAACCGTCGGCACGATGAGCGCACGATTAGCTATGCCGAGTGCCACGATCAGGCACTGGTGGGGGACCAGACCCTGATCTTCCGTTTGCTGCAGGAGCGTATTTACGACGGCATGTCGACTTCCGTGCGCGACTTGGAGGTCGACCGCGGTATCGCTTTGCACAAGATGATCCGGCTGCTCACCCTGAGCACGGCAGGTCACGGATACCTGAACTTTATGGGTAACGAGTTCGGTCATCCTGAGTGGGTGGACTTCCCGCGTGAGGGTAACAATTGGTCCTATCACTATGCCCGTCGCCAGTGGAGTCTCGCCCAGCGCGATGATCTGCGTTATCGGCAGCTGCTGGCCTTTGATCACAAGATGCTGGAGCTCGCCGATGCGCGGATGCTGCCCAACGGCCAAGGGGTCTTTTTGCTCACGGCCGATGAGGAGAACAAAGTCCTGGCGCACTGGCGGGCGGATTTGGTCTTCGTATTTAACTTCCACCCGACCCGGTCTTTGACCGACCACTGGGTTCCGGCGGCGCCGGGTCGGTATCGAGTCGTCCTAGACTCGGACGCGAGGGACTTTGGTGGTTTTGAGCGGCAGGACACTGGGATCGTGCACGATTCGGTGGCTGACGCGATCGAGCGCCATCACCTCAGCCTTTATCTCCCAGCTCGGACCTGCTTGGTGCTTGAGCGCATCGAAGCTGGCAGCGTTCCAAGTTCGTGATTCTGAGGCAGGCTTGCCAGTGATGGTTGGGGAGGGGCGTTGCTACGGCGAGCCTGGCCCGATCTTTCTCGCGTATAGGGGTGTGATTGACGAGGTGTGCTTAGGTGCAGGCAATTCTTGTAGCACTGTTCTTGGTTCTGACTCCAGCTGCTCCGAGCGAGAAGTGGTTCACTGACGTAGCGAAGGAGTCTGGGCTCGTGGGACTGCCGGCAAAGCGGGTCAAGCTGATGGACTTCGATGGAGATGGCTGGCCCGACGTCCTGGTGATGAATGTGGATGGCGCACCCTGGCTTGCCAAGCAGGTCGCAGCGGGGAAAGAGCCGAGCCAACAGCTCAAGAAGGCGGCACGCACCCAGCTCTGGTCGCTGTATCTGTCGCGACCAGGTGCCGCTGGGAGCCGGCGCTTCGTGGATTACACCAAGGAGAGCGGCATCCGCTGTGGGCGGCCCTATCACCTCGCGATTGCGGGGGATATCGACAATGACGGGGATCTTGACCTGGTCTGTACGGGATATGCCACGCAGCACCCGGGCCAGAGCATCGAGACCCCAGCCTTCGTGTTGAAGAACGATGGTCACGGATGCTTTACGCCTTTTGACCAGGCCAAGGCGAAAGGCAAGGAACCGGTCGGTCCAGGCGAATATTCGGAGACGGTCTGTGCTGCCAGCTTCGTCGACTATGACCGAGACGGTCGGCTCGACTTGTTTCTGGGTTCTTGGTACCGGTATTGGGGCGGGGACTTGCAGTATTACGCCGCGTATCCCGACCGGCTGTACCGGGGGCTCGGCGATGGTCGCTTCGGTGATAAGACCGCCGATCTCGGCATGATGCAGAAGGAAAGTGTCCTCGACACCCTCTCCGAAGCCGAGCGCAAGTCCGGCCAGTTGCGCCCGGAGTCGCGCGAGCATTTTGGGCGGGGTGCGCACAAGCCGACCTATGGGACGGCGGCGGCGGACTGGGATAACGACGGCGACGCGGACCTCTTTAGCACTTCCTACGGCAGGCAGTGGAATCTCCACTGGCAGAACGAGGGGCAGCGATTCGTCGAAGTCGGCCGGGTGACGCGCTTTGACGGCGATGCCGATCGGACCGGGGTCTACCCCAAGGCCTTCCACCCAGAGGGAAGGCGTGCCGAGCTGCCCTTCCGCAGCAATGGCAACAGCTTCGATATGTCCTTTGCCGACTACGATAATGATGGCGATCTGGATGTGGTGGTCAGCGAATTTACGCACGCCTGGGCCGGCAGCAGCTGCGATATCACCCGCGTCTTGACCAATATGGGGCCGGAGGAGGGCTTTGCCTTCGAACGCAAGCTGTCGCTCAAGCGCAAGCACAGCCGGCGCAATTGGAACCAGGGCGATTACTGCACGGCATGGGCGGATATCGATGGAGATGGCTGGCAGGACCTATTGATTTCGTCCTGTGTGTATCCCGACCACAACGTGCTTGAGCTCTACCGGCAGATCCCCGGTACGGGGCGTTTCGTGCGGATGACGGAGCTGATCGGCCTCGACTGGCCGGACAGTGCCCAGATCTCACTGGGGGATTATGACGGTGACGGCGACCTGGACATCCTTGCTGGCAACTTCCCGCACCCGAGCCGCCGCGGCAAGCTTGCGGAGCGGGTGGCGCTGTTTCGCAACGACGTGATGAACGCGCGTGGACACGCCTTCTTGTCCTTGCGGCTGGAAGGAAGGGGCGAGGGTGGAACGAGCCGCTCGGCCGTCGGCACTCGGGTGTACGTTACGACGGGCACGTTACGCCAGCTTCGGGAAGTCTCCGCTGCCCGTGGCCACGCGGGGCATCAGGACGGCCTTGTCGTGCACTTTGGTTTGGGCCGAGCGAAGAAAATCGACCGGCTTGAGGTGCATTGGAGCGGTAAGGGTTCGAAGCCGCAGGTCTTCGAGGACGTCGAGCCGCGGCAGTTTTTACGGCTGCGTGAAGGCGGGCTGCTGACGCGGGTCAAATAGCTGAGCCTGGAACTCAGCCCGCCGCATAAAAGACCTGATAGACCAGGTCCAGCATCCAGGCGCAGCCGAGGCCGCCGAAGGTTCCGACCACGTAGCCGAGCATGGCCAGCAATACTCCCACCGGCACCAGCGCCGGGTGAAAGGCCGCTGCGACGATGGGGGCCGATGCCGCTCCGCCGATGCAGGCCTTGGAGGCTACTCCAGCGAAGAAGATCGGTGCGCGCAGCATTCGCCGTGCGATGAGCAAAACGGTGACGTGCAGGATCATCCAGAGGGCGCCGACGGCGATCAGCGGCAGGTTCTGCGGGTCGAGGACCTTGGCGAATTCCGCCTTGGCGCCGATCGTTGCGACGAGGATGTAGAGCATGAGCGAGCCCATGCTGCTGCCGCCGGCCCCATCGAGATTGCGCACCGGGGTGAAGGACAGCAGCAGTCCGAAACTCGTGATCAGGAGCACCTTCCAGGTGAAGGGGCTCATGATGTCGTTCGGTGGCACGACTGCGACGATTTGATGGGAGAGGATTCCCGCGACCCAGGTCGCGCCAAAAGCCAGGCAGAGCATCTGCAGCAGGCTCGCCAGGTCGGTGGGCCGACGAATGCTGCTCTGGTAGTTCTCGATCTTGTCGCGCACGCGGTCGAGGGAACTGCGGTCGGCGGCGATCGCGTTGTCCATGCGTTTCTCGCGAGCCGCAAAGATAAAGAGCGTTGCGGTCCAAAGTTCGGCGATGAAGACGTCGACCACGACGATGGCCGCGAGAATGCTGTCGCTGGTTCCGACGCTCTCCTTGATCGCGGTCATGTTGGCGCCGCCGCCGATCCACGAGCCGCTGAGTGCTGCGAGGCCCCGCCAGACCTGGGCTCCGTATTCCGGCTCGAAGAGCCAGCCGAGCAAGAGGTAGGACAGCGGGCCGGCGATCATGATGCTCAAGACCGAGATCAGGAAGAGCAGGACGACGTTGCGCCCCAGTCCGAAGAAGGCTTTGAGGTCGACCGCCAGCACCAGCAGCAGCAGGCTTGAGGGCAGGAGCCAGTCCTTGGTGAACAGGTAGGCCGCGTTCCCGCGGTCGGTCGGAATGAGGCCGACGTTGGAGATGATGGTCGGGACGAAATAGCAGAAGACCAGGAGCGGTACGACTTTGTAGATCGAGTTGCCGAGCTTGGTCTGGCCGAAGCTGAAGAGCCCGGCCAGGGTCACGATGAGAGTGACGAGAACGGGCATCGGTTCGGTGATGAGGGCGCCGAGCGGCATCGCTGTGGAGAGCATGAGTTTTTCTTATCTCTTTACCCGGCTGGGTGCACGTTCGATTACTTCTCACCGGGGGAGCTTCGCACCACCAAGCCGCAGCTTGGCGTTGCGGCTTGGCCCTTCAGGTAGTGGAACCCTCAGCGGCCGGGCGGCATCATCCAGGTCCGCCCATCGCAGAGCATTCAGGAGCCGAGCAGAGCATTCAGGAGCCGACAATATGGGGATCTTCGACAAACTTCGCGGCGAACTCGTAGACATCGTCGAGTGGATCGACGACAGCCGAAACACGCTCGTTTGGCGCTTTCCGCGCTACCACAACCAGATCAAGAATGGCGCCCAGTTGATCGTGCGCCCGGGGCAGAAGGCGATCTTCGTCCATCAGGGCAAGGTTGCTGATGTCTTCGAGCCGGGCCACTACACGCTGGAGACCAAGAACCTGCCCATCCTCTCGACCCTCCAGGGCTGGAAATACGGCTTCGATAGCCCGTTCAAGGCCGAGGTCTACTTCGTCAGCACCCGCACGCTGACCGATCTCAAGTGGGGGACGCCCAACCCGATCATGCTGCGCGATGCCGACTTTGGCCCGCTGCGGCTGCGCGCCTTCGGCACCTACACCCTCAAGGCGCTGGACCCCAAGATCCTGCTGGAGGAGCTGGTTGGCACCGATGGCACCTTCGAGACCGACGAGCTGGAGACGCTGCTGCGTTCGGTCATCGCCGAGAGCTTTGCCGACATGCTGGCGACCGAGCAGATTCCGGCCCTCGACCTGGCGCAGAACTACCGTGAGATGGGCGCCAAGCTCGGTGTCGTCGTCAACGAGCGCATCGACGATGAATACGGCTTGCAGGTGCCGGCGATTTTCATCGTCAACGTGTCGCTACCCGAGGAAGTCGAGAAGGCTCTCGACACGCGCACCAAGATGAGCGTGATCGGCGACCTGAACCGCTTCCAGCAGTTCCAGATGGGGCAGGCCATGACCGATGCCGCGCAGAATCCCGGTGGCGGTGGCATGGGGGACGGCATGGGCATGGGCATGGGCTTCGCGATGGCCCATCAGATGGCCAAGCAGTTTGCTGGCGCACCAGGGCATGCCGCGCCACCACCGCCGCCTGCCGCCGCGTGGTACGTATTGCTCGACGGGGCCCAGCAGGGGCCGATGTCGCCGCAACAGCTGGCGGCCTTGATCGGTAATGGCACCGTGTCGGCGCAGGACTTGGTCTGGACTGCGGGCATGCCGCAGTGGGCCCCGGCCCAGCAAGTGCCGCAGTTGGCGCAGAGCTTCCAGGCGCCGCCGCCGCCGCCACCGGCGAACTAGTCCTGGAATAAGCGATAGATGAGCCTCCGTCTGATCCGAGCCGCTTCTGCTCCGTCGCTGCGGTTCGGATCGGACGGAGGCAGGCAAGGAAGGGC
>PDWJ01003749.1_pt1 | contig 14215 bp, 12 predicted proteins | sample 1430881 | NCBI WGS metagenome assembly PDWJ01 (sample SAMN01162460, study PRJNA174530) | Oral metagenome, whole genome shotgun sequencing project. | biome: Marine environment; feature: Marine mammal; material: Swab sample of the gingival sulcus; isolation source: swab sample of gingival sulcus... | reverse complement strand
TTTTCGAAGTATTTTCCTACAGTAAACCTCCAAACTACTGAGTTCATTAACAAATTAGTGTTATCATTACAGTTTGCCACCGCACGGGTGGTTTAGAAGCGGTTGATCGCGCAGTAGCAACAGGTATCACGGTTTGCCACCGCACGGGTGGTTTAGAAGTGCAACATCTACACAAATCAATGAACGTTTGGGTTTGCCACCGCACGGGTGGTTTAGAAGTTGAATTGATGGATGCCGGCGGTTACGACGCTGTTTGCCACCGCACGGGTGGTTTAGAAGCGTTCCTGTGCGGCAAGACCGAAAACCGGAATGTTTGCCACCGCACGGGTGGTTTAGAAGCGACCGAACTGAATCATACCCGATGCCGCTGCGTTTGCCACCGCACGGGTGGTTTAGAAGCTTTTTTGTGTCTGTTTGCCCGCCTTTCTGCTGTTTGCCACCGCACGGGTGGTTTAGAAGAAGCGCATGGGGTCTCAGACCAGCTTTAGTGCGTTTGCCACCGCACGGGTGGTTTAGAAGCTTTGTTGTTGAATGACTGCCTGCTTTTAGCAGTTTGCCACCGCACGGGTGGTTTAGAAGCTAGGGTTTTGTTTTTTTCTATCGAGCTTTGAGTTTGCCACCGCACGGGTGGTTTAGAAGTAAAGGCTTTTATTACCGATGAGTATACCACTGTTTGCCACCGCACGGGTGGTTTAGAAGAACGGCTGGGAGCACAAGCGAGGTAAGCGCAAGTTTGCCACCGCACGGGTGGTTTAGAAGTAAAGGCTTTTATTACCGATGAGTATACCACTGTTTGCCACCGCACGGGTGGTTTAGAAGTTTGTGCCTGACGATGTAAAGATAGGCACAATGTTTGCCACCGCACGGGTGGTTTAGAAGTTTCTTTGCAGCACCGGCCGGCGCCTTCAGAGGTTTGCCACCGCACGGGTGGTTTAGAAGGCATTAACAGGCTAAAGATTCTGGAAGATCAGGTTTGCCACCGCACGGGTGGTTTAGAAGCCGGTGTGTTTTATGGGCTTACAGGACAATACGTTTGCCACCGCACGGGTGGTTTAGAAGTATTATCGACGTTTTCCGCCGAATGGAAAAAAGTTTGCCACCGCACGGGTGGTTTAGAAGTCGGGGTAAGGGCTTGTATGGTTATGAAAAATGTTTGCCACCGCACGGGTGGTTTAGAAGCTTTTTTTTTGTGAGGTTAGTAAAATGACTGAGTTTGCCACCGCACGGGTGGTTTAGAAGTTTAAACCTCTTATCTAAATGCAGAACCAACAGTTTGCCACCGCACGGGTGGTTTAGAAGTGTGTATGACGGTGAATATTGGGCGAGGGGGCGTTTGCCACCGCACGGGTGGTTTAGAAGTAACAATAACTGCTGATTTTTCATAACCATACGTTTGCCACCGCACGGGTGGTTTAGAAGACTCAGTAATCTTGCCGCGTATGCCGCGCGAGGTTTGCCACCGCACGGGTGGTTTAGAAGGTGACGTGATGCGGTCTGATGCGGTGATGTAAGTTTGCCACCGCACGGGTGGTTTAGAAGGAATGATCACGTCTTGCCCGTAGTCTGCAAACGTTTGCCACCGCACGGGTGGTTTAGAAGAGTATCATGAAAAAAATCCCCAAGGTGAATATGTTTGCCACCGCACGGGTGGTTTAGAAGCGTAGTCTGCAAACTCAACTACGTTACGCGCGGTTTGCCACCGCACGGGTGGTTTAGAAGCGAACAGACCCAACGTACCAGAATTTAAGCCCGTTTGCCACCGCACGGGTGGTTTAGAAGAGCAATCGGGTTTTGTGTTTCTCAACAATAGCGTTTGCCACCGCACGGGTGGTTTAGAAGTGTTGCGATAGCCGCGGCTGCGACCAGTAGCTGTTTGCCACCGCACGGGTGGTTTAGAAGGACAGGTGATTGGCGTGATGGTGAGATGGCTTGTTTGCCACCGCACGGGTGGTTTAGAAGGATAGCGCGATATCCAGCTGATTAAGTAACCAGTTTGCCACCGCACGGGTGGTTTAGAAGCAGACGGTTGAATATGGCATGACTATTCAACAGTTTGCCACCGCACGGGTGGTTTAGAAGCTTGACACTCGTGGTAGCACCCTTTACTGAGTGTTTGCCACCGCACGGGTGGTTTAGAAGTCAAGGGAGATGATCGCACGAGGCGGCTGGCTGTTTGCCACCGCACGGGTGGTTTAGAAGTACACTTCCACAAAACTCAGCTCTTTAACACCGTTTGCCACCGCACGGGTGGTTTAGAAGTCATCAGCGACCGCCCAGTCTGAAAGCGCCTTGTTTGCCACCGCACGGGTGGTTTAGAAGTCTTTCGCTGCAGCGGCCAACTGTAACTGTTTGTTTGCCACCGCACGGGTGGTTTAGAAGACTACCGTTCGATGCGCCTTGCCCAGCTCTCGGTTTGCCACCGCACGGGTGGTTTAGAAGTTTAACCAGTTTTTCAGCCAGTCACCCAGCCCGTTTGCCACCGCACGGGTGGTTTAGAAGATCGACAGTTTATTAATCATCGCATCAACGTCGTTTGCCACCGCACGGGTGGTTTAGAAGTTGAGTTGATGGATGCCGGCGGTTATGACGCTGTTTGCCACCGCACGGGTGGTTTAGAAGTTGCACATCATCAGTACTGCCCAAATTAGCATGTTTGCCACCGCACGGGTGGTTTAGAAGGTCGTCGTCGATTGCCCGTTTTTCTTTTTGTGTGTTTGCCACCGCACGGGTGGTTTAGAAGGCGGCGGTATGCGGGTAGTTCATTTGTGCTGGGTTTGCCACCGCACGGGTGGTTTAGAAGCGAAAGATCCGAGAAGACAACATATTCACCCAGTTTGCCACCGCACGGGTGGTTTAGAAGTGACGGCACTGTCTACGGTTCTTTTAACGGTAGTTTGCCACCGCACGGGTGGTTTAGAAGACCATAGGCAGGCGGTGTTATCTTCATTGTTAGTTTGCCACCGCACGGGTGGTTTAGAAGCGTCTGCTCATGCGTGATTGGCGGATTGCATGGTTTGCCACCGCACGGGTGGTTTAGAAGTTCACATTTAGCCAGCCCTTGCTGATCAACTCGTTTGCCACCGCACGGGTGGTTTAGAAGCGTCAAAGACTGGCTTGAAGGCGATAAGTGGGGTTTGCCACCGCACGGGTGGTTTAGAAGCATCGGAGCGAGAAAATCAGGAACAGGAACAGGTTTGCCACCGCACGGGTGGTTTAGAAGAGTCAAGCCGCCGAGGCAATGGGTTATCTTGCGTTTGCCACCGCACGGGTGGTTTAGAAGTTCTCCTCGGTTGCCGCTGCGATTCCCGCGCTGTTTGCCACCGCACGGGTGGTTTAGAAGATTAAAGGTGGAGAGCCGAAGCCCCCCACGATGTTTGCCACCGCACGGGTGGTTTAGAAGCACACGATATCAGTTACACCCGGAATGGCACCGTTTGCCACCGCACGGGTGGTTTAGAAGTGATGTCTTACCTCGCTGACTTCCAGTCCCAGGTTTGCCACCGCACGGGTGGTTTAGAAGTAGGTATCCGGTGTATAATGATCCTGCAAAACGTTTGCCACCGCACGGGTGGTTTAGAAGTATCTTGATGAGGTGGTAGACCGGTTTAATAAGTTTGCCACCGCACGGGTGGTTTAGAAGTGACGTAAATACGTGGGATGGCGGTGCCATTCGTTTGCCACCGCACGGGTGGTTTAGAAGCACACGATATCAGTTACACCCGGAATGGCACCGTTTGCCACCGCACGGGTGGTTTAGAAGGTATTCAACCGTCTGGGAGAATGTAGTTGCTAGTTTGCCACCGCACGGGTGGTTTAGAAGAGTAGCTGGATATCTTCCTCTGCAACGGGCCTGTTTGCCACCGCACGGGTGGTTTAGAAGAGAAGCGATAACCCACAGATTACGATTAATGGGTTTGCCACCGCACGGGTGGTTTAGAAGTTTTCATAAAAAACGATCTGATTATCTGATTTGTTTGCCACCGCACGGGTGGTTTAGAAGCGTCTGCTCATGCGCGATTGGCGGATTGCATGGTTTGCCACCGCACGGGTGGTTTAGAAGACCAGCGGCAGGCGGTGTTATCTTCATTGTCAGTTTGCCACCGCACGGGTGGTTTAGAAGGAAGAACCACCACCACCATGCCAATTCGTACCGTTTGCCACCGCACGGGTGGTTTAGAAGAAGTACGCTTGCAAGTCAGACCAGAAAGACGTGTTTGCCACCGCACGGGTGGTTTAGAAGATTCTGATCTCTCAACCTGTCAACTGCATTTAGTTTGCCACCGCACGGGTGGTTTAGAAGAACACTCCCCGTTGCGGTAACACGGGGGGTACGTTTGCCACCGCACGGGTGGTTTAGAAGTCCGGGCACTCAGCCTCAATCTTCCGGCTTTCGTTTGCCACCGCACGGGTGGTTTAGAAGTGATGTTGAAACTGACGGCAAGCAAGTCAAGCGTTTGCCACCGCACGGGTGGTTTAGAAGTGATTTATTTATTTATGTGCCTTATGACAAGAGTTTGCCACCGCACGGGTGGTTTAGAAGTCATGCGATCAGCTGCTACGCTACCAAGTACGGTTTGCCACCGCACGGGTGGTTTAGAAGGAAACGTCCCGGTCGGCTCCGACGGCTACCAGGTTTGCCACCGCACGGGTGGTTTAGAAGACCATAGGCAGGCGGTGTTATCTTCATTGTTAGTTTGCCACCGCACGGGTGGTTTAGAAGAGCAGGCATTAAAAAGCTGAATTCATCCAAAAGTTTGCCACCGCACGGGTGGTTTAGAAGGCTCACTTCCGATTGCTTCGCGGTTCACTGCGGTTTGCCACCGCACGGGTGGTTTAGAAGCGTGAGCCCCGCGCTTTACCGCAGTGAACCGCGTTTGCCACCGCACGGGTGGTTTAGAAGCTCATTTTGGTCAGGTTCAAACAAAAGTTCAAGTTTGCCACCGCACGGGTGGTTTAGAAGAAAAAGAAAAAGATCAAAAAGCAAAAGCGCCTGTTTGCCACCGCACGGGTGGTTTAGAAGTCAAAGCCAGACTATGGGGGATGGTCAGTCTCGTTTGCCACCGCACGGGTGGTTTAGAAGCCCTGACGAACCGTTATCACCTTTCACACACGGTTTGCCACCGCACGGGTGGTTTAGAAGTCGGGGTAAGGGCTTGTATGGTTATGAAAAATGTTTGCCACCGCACGGGTGGTTTAGAAGTGCGGCGTGCGTGTGTGAAAACCGTCCGCGAGGTTTGCCACCGCACGGGTGGTTTAGAAGGTTCGGGGGGTCGATAATGCAACGTTTGATTTGTTTGCCACCGCACGGGTGGTTTAGAAGACACATCCTTGAATTGAAGATCGCACGGCATCGTTTGCCACCGCACGGGTGGTTTAGAAGTGCAAGAGTTCGGGAAGTCTATTGCTCAGGCTGTTTGCCACCGCACGGGTGGTTTAGAAGATTCTGTCGTGTCCATCGCCGTGCAAACAACCGTTTGCCACCGCACGGGTGGTTTAGAAGGGAACGCTTTTCTCCGTTTGCCACCGCACGGGGTTTGCCACCGCACGGGTGGTTTAGAAGGCATGGTGTCGAATCATCGGACAGCCGCTCACGTTTGCCACCGCACGGGTGGTTTAGAAGAATCACGCATGAGCAGCCGGGCAGTCATCACGGTTTGCCACCGCACGGGTGGTTTAGAAGCCACACTTTCACGCTTACATCACCGCATCAGAGTTTGCCACCGCACGGGTGGTTTAGAAGTTCGACCACTCAGTAATCTTGCCGCGTATGCCGTTTGCCACCGCACGGGTGGTTTAGAAGCCCTGACGAACCGTTCATCACATCCACACACGGTTTGCCACCGCACGGGTGGTTTAGAAGCGTTGGTCACGGTGTGAGAGTGTGCAAACAACGTTTGCCACCGCACGGGTGGTTTAGAAGCGCTTGACTTGCTTGCCGTCAGTTTCAACATCGTTTGCCACCGCACGGGTGGTTTAGAAGAATAAATAGCCTTGAGGGTTGAAGGACAGGTGGTTTGCCACCGCACGGGTGGTTTAGAAGACTGTCTGATTCTCTGCAAGTGCCGCTTGACTGTTTGCCACCGCACGGGTGGTTTAGAAGTGCGCGATTGTGTATCACCATGCCGACAATTCGTTTGCCACCGCACGGGTGGTTTAGAAGTCGGTATCCCGATTTCCATCAGTCTGACCGTCGTTTGCCACCGCACGGGTGGTTTAGAAGGACAATTCGTACAGATTACGGTAATACGGGGGGTTTGCCACCGCACGGGTGGTTTAGAAGAAAAAGCAAGCATTACAGCAGAAATACCAGACGTTTGCCACCGCACGGGTGGTTTAGAAGTCATGCCCTCGGTCATGGGTAGATAGACTTCAGTTTGCCACCGCACGGGTGGTTTAGAAGAGAGCGTTCCTGCATACCGGAGCTTTAAATCAGTTTGCCACCGCACGGGTGGTTTAGAAGCATAAACGTCGAACTGGACATAGTTCCGTGCGGTTTGCCACCGCACGGGTGGTTTAGAAGTCCTTCAATCTTTCTGGATACTACCCCAACCCGTTTGCCACCGCACGGGTGGTTTAGAAGTGATGCGACACCATTGCGCGGCTATCCGCCGGGTTTGCCACCGCACGGGTGGTTTAGAAGGTAAGACTTTGCTTCATCAGCGACCGCCCAATGTTTGCCACCGCACGGGTGGTTTAGAAGTGACAACGGTGGGGGCGGGATCGGTGCCGGGAGTTTGCCACCGCACGGGTGGTTTAGAAGTTCAGCCGCGGCATTCATCAGGTGGCTAAACAGTTTGCCACCGCACGGGTGGTTTAGAAGAGAAATAATACCGGCTCGAAGTTTTATTATCAGTTTGCCACCGCACGGGTGGTTTAGAAGAAAGATTCGACTACGTGTCGCAGGTAGCAACCGTTTGCCACCGCACGGGTGGTTTAGAAGATTCCGATAGCCAGGCCCTCAGTAAGCCAGCCGTTTGCCACCGCACGGGTGGTTTAGAAGTGCACAACATTCGCATGACGCAAGGTGGGGCAGTTTGCCACCGCACGGGTGGTTTAGAAGGGGTTCGGGAGCTGGGCAAAGCGCATCGAGCGGTTTGCCACCGCACGGGTGGTTTAGAAGCCAGCCAATCCCGCTGGTCTTCCTTATCCAGCGTTTGCCACCGCACGGGTGGTTTAGAAGTTTAATGGCAATACATCCTCTGACGCACGGAAGTTTGCCACCGCACGGGTGGTTTAGAAGACTGTTTAGGTTTGTTGTTGAATCGTGGGGGGGTTTGCCACCGCACGGGTGGTTTAGAAGGAGTACAGGCCAACCGAATACATGCAGAACTGGTTTGCCACCGCACGGGTGGTTTAGAAGAAAGAGGTGAATTAATGAACAGCAATCATAAGGTTTGCCACCGCACGGGTGGTTTAGAAGTTGGGCTGAAGGTGGGGGGAACGCTTTTCTCCGTTTGCCACCGCACGGGTGGTTTAGAAGTCAGTCACGGAACCATCATCATTTGAAATCTTGTTTGCCACCGCACGGGTGGTTTAGAAGCCCCACCTTCTGCCTGCCGGCGAGGCGCTTTTGTTTGCCACCGCACGGGTGGTTTAGAAGTTAATTATTGTTGTAGCAAAAAACGGTTTCTCGTTTGCCACCGCACGGGTGGTTTAGAAGGACGGGTCAGGTAAACTATGGTGTTGTTTTGGGTTTGCCACCGCACGGGTGGTTTAGAAGGGTGAAATCGTAGCTATAAATTTAGCAATATCGTTTGCCACCGCACGGGTGGTTTAGAAGTTCACCGATGATGCGACACCATTGCGCGGCTAGTTTGCCACCGCACGGGTGGTTTAGAAGCTCACCTTCTGCCTGCCGGCGAGGCGCTTTTGGTTTGCCACCGCACGGGTGGTTTAGAAGTGCATACCGGAGCTTTAAATCAAGCTCAGTGAGTTTGCCACCGCACGGGTGGTTTAGAAGGAAATCGCCGTAAGACTTTGCCTCATCAGCGAGTTTGCCACCGCACGGGTGGTTTAGAAGAACCGACCACCGGCACCGCCAAAGATGTCCATGTTTGCCACCGCACGGGTGGTTTAGAAGTTTCCGCGCAAGCATAAGCGCCTTTGCAGACTGTTTGCCACCGCACGGGTGGTTTAGAAGAAGCGACTCGCTGAAAAGAGGCGACGCATTCAGTTTGCCACCGCACGGGTGGTTTAGAAGGTTTATAAAAAAGGTCTTGACATTTAGTATTAGTTTGCCACCGCACGGGTGGTTTAGAAGATGATCTTGTTGGTGGCAAAGTGAGCAATCTTGTTTGCCACCGCACGGGTGGTTTAGAAGCTCACTTGCAGCACGTTTTTGATGTGGTTTAGGTTTGCCACCGCACGGGTGGTTTAGAAGTGTCACGGGGTCGACAACCGTGTAAACAAAAGGTTTGCCACCGCACGGGTGGTTTAGAAGACGCGCCCAATATTCACCATCATAAATTGGAGGTTTGCCACCGCACGGGTGGTTTAGAAGTAAACACCATTACCGCAACTATTGACCAAAAAGTTTGCCACCGCACGGGTGGTTTAGAAGGGTTTATAATGATCCAGCGAAACCTTTTTTTGGTTTGCCACCGCACGGGTGGTTTAGAAGTTGATGACTAAGTGAGGTGGTGGAACCTTTAGGTTTGCCACCGCACGGGTGGTTTAGAAGTTATCTTCTTTGTCGTCAGCTCATAACGTCTGGTTTGCCACCGCACGGGTGGTTTAGAAGTGATTGCCCCATCATCTGGCCGGCCATCATACGTTTGCCACCGCACGGGTGGTTTAGAAGAATTGGCGCGGCGCTGGCACTGATTACCACAGGTTTGCCACCGCACGGGTGGTTTAGAAGTGAAGGCGCTGCGACTGAATTATTTGTGAAAAGTTTGCCACCGCACGGGTGGTTTAGAAGCACCTCACTTGGTGATCAAGGATGAGGTGTACGTTTGCCACCGCACGGGTGGTTTAGAAGTGCTGAATATTGGTTGTGTCAGCTTTTAAATCGTTTGCCACCGCACGGGTGGTTTAGAAGTTTCCGCGCCAGCATAAGCGCCTTTGCAGACTGTTTGCCACCGCACGGGTGGTTTAGAAGTTGCCCAGCTCCCGAACCCGTCCGGTTGCTTTGTTTGCCACCGCACGGGTGGTTTAGAAGGGGCGCGCGGCGGCAACGGCTGCTATGGATAAGTTTGCCACCGCACGGGTGGTTTAGAAGTATACCCTGCCATCTCGTCGCTGTAACCGCGCGTTTGCCACCGCACGGGTGGTTTAGAAGGCGCCACCGCAGCTGAAGGCGCTCTGGATAAAGTTTGCCACCGCACGGGTGGTTTAGAAGAAAAGCCGACTCGATCACGCCGCCGATCACACGTTTGCCACCGCACGGGTGGTTTAGAAGTCACCGCTTAAGCCCATAGCTGCATTGAACTTGTTTGCCACCGCACGGGTGGTTTAGAAGTTCAAGAGAGATGATCGCCCGGGGCGGCTGGCGTTTGCCACCGCACGGGTGGTTTAGAAGCTCAAAACGGGTAGCTTCAATGACCAGATCGCGTTTGCCACCGCACGGGTGGTTTAGAAGTTATGGGCGCGCTACCGAATACCTTGCAACTGGTTTGCCACCGCACGGGTGGTTTAGAAGAGCAATAATACCTTCAGTCAGACCGTTACTGAGTTTGCCACCGCACGGGTGGTTTAGAAGTGTCTTTCCGCCGCCGGGATGAAGTTTTCAGCGTTTGCCACCGCACGGGTGGTTTAGAAGAGACAACTTGCGCGGCGCGCTGAATCAGATGAGTTTGCCACCGCACGGGTGGTTTAGAAGTACTAAAAAGCCGCGCGTTTTGGTCACTCTTGGTTTGCCACCGCACGGGTGGTTTAGAAGTTGCGTCATGCGAATGTTATGCAGGTACTGTTTGTTTGCCACCGCACGGGTGGTTTAGAAGCTTTGTGCCTGACGATGTAAAGATAGGCACAAGTTTGCCACCGCACGGGTGGTTTAGAAGATGCGCTTATTAGTCACGCCGTCGCACACCGTGTTTGCCACCGCACGGGTGGTTTAGAAGACACCGCCTTCCCGGTCAAAAACGACTCCATCGTTTGCCACCGCACGGGTGGTTTAGAAGTATCGGCGCCTGCGGGCTATAGCCCTCGAACTGTTTGCCACCGCACGGGTGGTTTAGAAGTCCCATGCCGATGCCATTTTTTTAATCTCTGCGTTTGCCACCGCACGGGTGGTTTAGAAGGGCCGCAACAACCTTCTTGGTGCCAGCAATAAGTTTGCCACCGCACGGGTGGTTTAGAAGTTCAGTCAGACCGTTACTGAAGTCGACCCCGGGTTTGCCACCGCACGGGTGGTTTAGAAGCTTACGCATTCATACAGATTTACAGGGCAATAGTTTGCCACCGCACGGGTGGTTTAGAAGTATCAAAAACGACGCCATCGGGCGATGCACCCCGTTTGCCACCGCACGGGTGGTTTAGAAGTTCAGGGATGATTATTCACGGCTCCGGTTTCCGTTTGCCACCGCACGGGTGGTTTAGAAGCCGTGTCCGGCTTGGGCGCGGGGGGGCTAAGGGTTTGCCACCGCACGGGTGGTTTAGAAGTGACAATAAGCGCAGTGATTGATTCTCTGTTCGTTTGCCACCGCACGGGTGGTTTAGAAGATCAAGAGAGATGATCGCACGAGGTGGCTGGCGTTTGCCACCGCACGGGTGGTTTAGAAGATCAGGAAAAAGCATCTAACGGTGACTTTTCCGTTTGCCACCGCACGGGTGGTTTAGAAGATCAAGAGAGATGATCGCACGAGGTGGCTGGCTGTTTGCCACCGCACGGGTGGTTTAGAAGCCGACGCGCGGAACGTAGTTGAATTCGCTGACTGTTTGCCACCGCACGGGTGGTTTAGAAGGTGTGGATTTCAAGTTTTACGGTTCTCAGAGGGTTTGCCACCGCACGGGTGGTTTAGAAGGACCTGCTGTTGCGCTGGTCGGGTACGCTCTGGTTTGCCACCGCACGGGTGGTTTAGAAGCCGCACTTCCACGCGTATATCACCGCATCAGAGTTTGCCACCGCACGGGTGGTTTAGAAGTTGGTTTTCAATAGCTTGTTACCGATGTATTCGTTTGCCACCGCACGGGTGGTTTAGAAGTGATGGCAAGTTTAACCCCGGATTCGGAGACAGTTTGCCACCGCACGGGTGGTTTAGAAGCCGTTGTGGTAACACGGGGGGTACATTTAATGGTTTGCCACCGCACGGGTGGTTTAGAAGAACACACCCGGAGTATATCGAAAGCGTTATGAGTTTGCCACCGCACGGGTGGTTTAGAAGCGCGTTCGGTGTTTCAGCGTTTGCCGGGGCTTGTTTGCCACCGCACGGGTGGTTTAGAAGAGCCGGTAGGTCTCAATATTGTTAGAAATATCGTTTGCCACCGCACGGGTGGTTTAGAAGCGCTGGTCGTGTCGACCGCCGTGCAAACAACCGTTTGCCACCGCACGGGTGGTTTAGAAGATCATAAATTGGAGCCGGGACCGACGGCACCAGTTTGCCACCGCACGGGTGGTTTAGAAGCAATATTCACCATCATAAATTGGAGCCGGGACGTTTGCCACCGCACGGGTGGTTTAGAAGTTAAACATAAAATCGAACATTATTATTACTCCGTTTGCCACCGCACGGGTGGTTTAGAAGAGCTGCTCCCCGGCCGCAACAACCTTCTTGGTGTTTGCCACCGCACGGGTGGTTTAGAAGATCCCGATAGCCAAGCCCTCAGTAAGCCAGCCGTTTGCCACCGCACGGGTGGTTTAGAAGTTAGCCCCCCGCGCCCAAGCCGGGCACGGGGGGTTTGCCACCGCACGGGTGGTTTAGAAGCTGAATGCGCCAAAAGCTAACCGCGTTAATCCGTTTGCCACCGCACGGGTGGTTTAGAAGCGTCGACGGTCTTTTTGTTCTGCAGTTCAAATGTTTGCCACCGCACGGGTGGTTTAGAAGCCTATCGTTCGAAAATCACCGCCGTCACCGCCGTTTGCCACCGCACGGGTGGTTTAGAAGCAAACGGTTGAGTACGGCATGACTATTCAACAGTTTGCCACCGCACGGGTGGTTTAGAAGTTGCGTCATGCGAATATTGTGCAGGTACTGTTGTTTGCCACCGCACGGGTGGTTTAGAAGTAAACCGCCCGACATCATCGCACCTTGAAAGCGTTTGCCACCGCACGGGTGGTTTAGAAGATTGGTTCATTTGTGCCAGTGATCGGCAATGTGTTTGCCACCGCACGGGTGGTTTAGAAGTGCATGCACCGCGAAGCAATCGGAAGTGAGCGGTTTGCCACCGCACGGGTGGTTTAGAAGTGCATGCACCGCGAAGCAATCGGAAGTGAGCGGTTTGCCACCGCACGGGTGGTTTAGAAGTGACCGTAGTCAGCGAATTCAACTACGTTCCGGTTTGCCACCGCACGGGTGGTTTAGAAGCGACGCGCGGAACGTAGTTGAATTCGCTGACTGTTTGCCACCGCACGGGTGGTTTAGAAGGCTGATTTTATCCAGATATTCGGTAAGGAAACGTTTGCCACCGCACGGGTGGTTTAGAAGAGCAAAAGGATACGGTTATTACCGAGCTTGAAGTTTGCCACCGCACGGGTGGTTTAGAAGTAACGGCAAACACGCTGTTACTATTCTCGACGGTTTGCCACCGCACGGGTGGTTTAGAAGTATCTGTTTCAGGAGCACCCGCGAGATCTAACGTTTGCCACCGCACGGGTGGTTTAGAAGACAAGCGCCAATGGGCATGGTAAGGCCAAACAGTTTGCCACCGCACGGGTGGTTTAGAAGTCTCGTGACGGTCGGTTATTTGAGCTTAATCAGTTTGCCACCGCACGGGTGGTTTAGAAGTCTTTCATTGCGCTGATGATTTTTTTAATAGTGTTTGCCACCGCACGGGTGGTTTAGAAGTTCACCTGCGGAGGCTATTTATTAGGGTGCTCGTTTGCCACCGCACGGGTGGTTTAGAAGTTTCTCCTGCAGCTTTTGCAGCATATTGGGAAGTTTGCCACCGCACGGGTGGTTTAGAAGGCCCGCCCCAGCTGCTCCCCGGCCGCAACAACGTTTGCCACCGCACGGGTGGTTTAGAAGTTTTGAAGGTAGACAGTACAGACACAATGACCGTTTGCCACCGCACGGGTGGTTTAGAAGGATATTTTGATACCAGAGGTGGAATCGGCGCTGTTTGCCACCGCACGGGTGGTTTAGAAGTGAGTGCGAACAATTCCTGCTGGACAGGGGGTGTTTGCCACCGCACGGGTGGTTTAGAAGTGATAAAACCACGGGGCTGGATCATTTCAATGGTTTGCCACCGCACGGGTGGTTTAGAAGAGAAGCGAAAACCCACAAATTATGGTTAATGGGTTTGCCACCGCACGGGTGGTTTAGAAGCCGCTCTACTGAATGCGGTTACGGGAACCGGAGTTTGCCACCGCACGGGTGGTTTAGAAGTTCAGCAGGACGTTGGGTGTTGTCTGGAGGTAGTTTGCCACCGCACGGGTGGTTTAGAAGGGCACCCCGGTCGACACAGGGGCATTACGCATGTTTGCCACCGCACGGGTGGTTTAGAAGCACAGGCGCCGATGGGGATGGTAAGGCCGAACGTTTGCCACCGCACGGGTGGTTTAGAAGAGCTCGCGGTTAGCGTGCGCAAAGTCTTTAAAGTTTGCCACCGCACGGGTGGTTTAGAAGGCGCCAAGGGTGAGACCTATTTGCCCATGACCGTTTGCCACCGCACGGGTGGTTTAGAAGCCTGTTTCACGCTTGGGGCCTTTCCGCCGACGGTTTGCCACCGCACGGGTGGTTTAGAAGAACTGCCAATCAAACAGCTGCGCGGCAATACCGTTTGCCACCGCACGGGTGGTTTAGAAGAACTGCCAATCAAACAGCTGCGCGGCAATACCGTTTGCCACCGCACGGGTGGTTTAGAAGACACCCAGCGCGTGTAATGATTGACGTGCAGCGTTTGCCACCGCACGGGTGGTTTAGAAGTGTCAACTGTCGATCATCAGAAAAGCGCTTTTGTTTGCCACCGCACGGGTGGTTTAGAAGAGCCTGAGTTGGTAGCCGCTCCTCTCCAGCCTGTTTGCCACCGCACGGGTGGTTTAGAAGAGATCCGGGAAGACTGGATTCAGGACTCACCCGTTTGCCACCGCACGGGTGGTTTAGAAGATAATGACATC